>Ga0065711_1027161_pt1 | contig 53275 bp, 27 predicted proteins | sample Hoacrofraction12_FD_59098 | JGI IMG/M metagenome (GOLD analysis project Ga0065711, IMG submission 59098) | Hoatzin crop microbial communities from Cojedes, Venezuela - Epithelial fraction 12 v2 (version 2) | ecosystem: Host-associated > Birds > Digestive system > Esophagus > Crop | place... | reverse complement strand
GGCTGCCCAGGGAGGTTGTGGAGTCTCCTTCTCTGGAGATATTCAAGACTCGCCTGGACAAGGTCCTGTGCAGCCTGCTGTAGGTGACCCTGCTTCAGCAGGGGGGTTGGATTGCGTGACCCACAGAGGTCCCTTCCAACCCCTACCACTCTGTGATTCTGTGATCTGAACGATCTGAACGATTGATGAAAGAAGACAACGCTGCATCAGTTTACAATCGGTAAAGACAAATCATGCAAATAAACAGAAGTAGTTGCAAACTCTTATCTTTAGTTTATCCCCTGATAACTTGCTTATAACCCTACTCTGAAACTGCAGAAAAATGCAGTAATTATACATTAAACTTGTTTTAAAGTGGTTTTGCTCAACAGGGAAAAAGCTGCACTTCCTCTTCTAGCTTAGCAAAAAGCATACAGTCCAGTTGTTTTAACTTGAGTTGAAGTACTTACAGGCATTTATGTTATTCAAAAATATCCTATGGATACGTCCAGTGCTTTTGATTGTGGAAAAACATGGACAGAAATGGGGTGGGAGAAAAGTCACTTAAAATTATGTATTTTGTGGTTTCTTCACAACTTGAAAATAAAATCCACTCAAAAAGGCAACATCCAAGGTAAAAATCCATTTCTTGTCACATCAACTGGTCAGAAAAAGTTAAGATTTTGGAAATTCTAAGGTAAGATTTTGAAGAAAATCACAAAGAAATATTACCTTTACTAGTGTGCATTATGTGAGGTGAGCTGTTTTTTTTTTTTTTATAATACTAACATTATAGTTATTGGTGAAGAAAAGACAAACTAAGCATGGTCTCTGCCTCAAATAGTTTATAATATAACACCTTTTAGAAAAAGAGTGTAAATGTTGGGCTCTGCCTTTCCAGTCCTCCACAGCAAAAGCAGAAACAGGCATCAGTTTACATTCGGTTCTCACAGGAACATAAACACTTGCACATGTGTACACACGCCGAGAAACACACAGTCCTAATCTTAGCTCTGTTGACTTTGTTTGTGACAGCCCACCAATGCCACATCAACGTGCTTATCTCCTGTGTTTTTCTGAAAGCGCTGAAAAACGTCATCTCTCATGGCCTAGATGGAATCAGAAAAATCTAGACACAAGACTACTGACAAGCAGTCCACCTGGAGAGGAGAGAAACACTCATCTGTGCCATCCAGGACACCCCTCAACAATTGATAAAGAAAGTTTTGTTCAAAGGTACCAAAACAGCCACTCTATCAGGGAAGGCACAAAACCACCTCTTTCCTCACGTTGGTACCAGCGAAAACAGGTGCAGCCATTTGAACGCACTTACTTTGTGGTATGACTATTAAAGAGAGTTGGCCATAGCTAGCAGGACACCAAATTTTTTGCTTGTTTACTTTTGGGGAAGTTTTATCAATTTACGCAATGCATTTATCATTACAGCTTTGAAGGCAAATCAGTATTATTTCAGCTTAGCTTCTAGTCCTTCCTAGACAAGAAACTAAACTGAAATTGTTACTCTTCCACCAAAATAAGAACAACCACACAGCGGGTCATGGCAATATACTGATAATTTAAAATTTGTGCTTTTGGTTTTATGAATACAAGAACTTCAGCAGCATAGCTTACTACATATTGGGGTTAGAGATCCATGAGAACAGTCAAGCACTGCATTTAATATCTCATCTACCAGAAATAGGTGCTTCATTAAGAGCCTAGCAATATTCTACACTATATTGACATTGCAATGCACTTTACGTAGTCATGTGCTGTTGATATCAAATTTTCACTATAATTTTTGCTATTACTGTTACTTTTCTTGCTTGCCTTGGAAATGCTTGTTCATGCTCGTCAAATCTAGTTAATGGATGTTAATGAGCTATTTCAATAATACAAGTGGAAATATCAGAAAAGAAGTAAGAAGAAAGGGAAAATAAGATACAGAACTGAAAGACGAAAACTGAAAGAAAAGAGGAATAAATAACCAGAGCCTATTTTTCCTCACGTTCTGCATTTTTTCTGTCAATGGTGGAAAAAAAAGCAATGGAGCAATCTTTCCTCTCCTCTCAAAAACCAGACTTCAGTTATACAAGGAAGAAACCAACGGATAGACAAACTCTCTCACAAGTATGACAGGTCCCTTGAGTTCTGGGCTGCTAAAGGGCCTCCTTGGTCCCTCAGGACAGGGACAGGTACAGCAGCACGAATATTTGTGTGCCTGCAGACTCCTCCTCAGCCAGGCCAGAGCATTCCACAGCCCCCACCCTTCGTCTGTGTGCTCTATCTTCTGAGATGATAGCATATGTAGATATCTCTTACACCTTTGGATTGTCAAACATAAATCAGTTGGCCAAAACTACTAAATGCAAAGTCAAAGAAATTTAAATATTGACTCAAGTTGCAAAATTCAGATTTTGAATACCCCTAAATTTAGATGTGTAGGGTCAAGAGTTTAGGTTCAGCCCCTCACCCAAGGGGAAGCCAGCTGAAAAATGTGCTTACCTGTTAACTCCCAGAATCACCAGTGTGAACTGACACGGTTTTACTGCATATAGATAAGATTAATGGAACCGTTCAAGTTACACAAAACCCTCAAACGTTTGGAAGTACCTTTTAATGTGAGTAAGCAAAGTAGAAACACATTTTGTACGCTGAAGACACCAGGCTCTGACTCAGTCTCACTTACTTCAATTTTCTATACATATAAATACACATAAATAACTTCATTGATGTCACTGGAATTACCTATCTTTTACAACGGTGTCATGCCAAAGCAGATTCAAGCTATGTGTCTGCAAGGAAAGGAACTTGAAAAAGAGAAAAAAGAAAAATATGTGTAAATCAGCCCTTGCAGCATGAAGCTAACCACCACCTAACTTTAAGAAATGCCATACCTTTAATAGTATTTGGCACCAAGGAGATGGTGACAGCAGAAGCCACGAGTCAAACGTCAGTTCTGGTGGGGATGAAATGCAGAGATGGAAGGAGTAAGGAAGCAACCATCCACCTCAGGAACCATAAGCATGTCTGGCTTCAAAGTTCAGTTGTTTTTCAGACAACCAGGGGCATCCCGCAAAGCAGAAACTAAACCTATATCAATAAATCCTTGTAAGCAAGAACATTTGGCAATACATCTTCCAGCAGGGCTTGATGCAGGGTTAAACAGTGAAGTATCACATACACTATCAATGACCAAATGGAACTGCATCAGAGTCTGAACTCTTTAATCACCTTAAAACAAAATGCTTGGATTTTGGGTAGAAAAAGGTTTCCATCACAGTGTCTCTTTTCTTTATTTGAATTTTCAATCACTTCAGCTTATTCTTAAAAAAAGCAGTATTTTGTAGGAAGTACTTGTTTTGATCTAATGACATTCCTGCCCAGTAGCAGCTTCTATGAAATCAGAATTTTAGATTAATATATAATTGATTCAATTCTTACATTAAGGAAATTATGTTAAACTCTCTACTAAAACGTGTCTGGTATACCACTGTAGCTCCGGTATTTATCCATGCAGTACGACATGCAGACATGGCAGAATTCAAGATGAGCAACCACAGTTCCTGTTCATGCTAGTAGTAATAGTAGCTGTGTGTATGTATCTAAGTATCTATGCAATTTGGTCCTACATACACACAGCCTCCTGTGCTCAGGTGCATACTTCATAACTACTATTCCAGATTTTAATATGGAGACCTTCAGTAATCATTTTACATTTAACTGAAAAATATCACAATATTTTAGTACGGGATGGGAAATTTGAGGAAGTTGCTCCATCTCCTACTTAAATGGTAGCACTGTTTGCGAAGAAAGATAATAATGATGGTTCAGCCAGAGACTGATGCATATGATTACAGTTATTTCATAAAGAATTCAAAACTTCTCTAGGAAGACATTAATGTGGGGGCCTTCAAAAACAGCCACAACTGTATCGGAATTTCGAATGCTGCTCAGATAGCTGCAACTCTGTATTACAGGCTGAACGTGCCAAAAAGCAGAGACAGATTTTAAAGGTGGAAATCAGACCAGCACCTGCCTTGCTGAATTAGATGGCACTTCACCATCCGACATTTCCTTTTTACATTTCATATAATTATTGAAGTTTTTGGCTTCTTTTCTATTCTGAAATAATAAAAATCTTCATCTAAGCATAAGAATGAAGAGTGAAAGGAAAAGAGTTATGCTGGTATTATTTGGGGAGTATTTCCTATTTTAATATAATTTTCTTGAAGAGATTAAAAACTAAAAGATAACGGAAGTCTTCAGAAATGAGGTTTCAAATTTGAAGTCTTTATTTCACTACACGATACAGAAACAGTGCCCTTATTTATGCAGGAGACACACAATACAAAGCGTGATTTTTTTAAAGGATCACTTTTATTCGGCTACCTGACACTGGAAATCATCTGTGCTCTGCTGAGAAAAAGATTACCTACAGCCACTTTTTAAGTACATCCTTTTCCTAGGAACATGCAAAAGAAGGGCCGAATAATCCCTTCCAGTGTTTTAAGGACGCCTTGCAACAGAAGTCAAGGGAGCCGCCTCAGTTCTCTACCAGTTGAAAATCTGGCCAGACAACTGTAACGTGTGGAAACCTTAAAGGCACAGAAAGCTGTCCTTGTCAGCGTTCAGACCTGTGTAATCCACAAGTGCTATCTGACTCTGAAGCACTGGTAATGGACTATAGATCCTGACCACATAGGAATAAGTCACATTAGAGAGTGTCTACTGAAATCAATAACATGTATCCAATTTATGATTCTTTTTCCCCTTACAACTCTTACAGCTACCATGTGCACGTCATTAATCTAACAACTGAAAAGTACTTTAAATATTTTCATTACAAGGTACCTCCTGTTAATACTAGTTATGAAAACTAAACGTACATTGAGGCAAAAGGGAAAAAAGGGACCGGTGCTTCTAAAAACGCAGCTTCATTGCTGGCAATAAAAATTTAGAGCCCCCCTCTTCCTCCCTCCCAAACCCTCAGGTTGATTCATCTCTCATTCAAATTTAAAATGCACAGAGAGGCTGCAACAAACCCGCAGAAGATTGATATGCACCGCACTCCACACATGGTTTAGCTCTTTATTCCGAAGCCTGGCATGACGATGCAGGGTTTCATGATATTATTATTTCAATATATAATAAACAGGGTTCGATATAAAAACAGTGCGATGCAAGTCCCCTTTAAAAAAAAATACAAATTGTTACTATAGCGCTTTGAGAGAAAGGGAGCGAGAGATTCACAATGCAGGCTCAGAACTTGGCAACCTGTAAAAGTGCCCAGTCGAAAATTACTAACAGCTGGAGATGACAGTTGTTTTAACAGCTGAGCTGACAGGATTAATTTAAATGCACTGAAATCAAAAGTAGATAACACCTGTTTAGTCTTCCAGGGCCATTCGACAAGGTAGGCCAAAGGAAAAAAGCAGCGCCAGGGCTGCCCTGTGCGAGCACGTGTGCGCGCGTGTATGCACGCGTGTATGCACGCGTGGGCGAGCCTCCCTCGCCTTTCTTCTCCCCCTCCTCCTGCGGAGGACAGAAGGACTTCAGGACAGAAGGAGGTACTTCTGCAGGCTGGTGTGTGTAGGAGATGGGTGGCTGGTCACACAGCAACAGGGAGGCCGACCCCCGCCAGCCTGACACATCTGGTTCCCATCATGCCCACCCTCCTGCTCATCCTTCGTCCCCCTTCTCTTAACCAAGGTCTCTGACCCATACCAAACGATGGATAAAGATCACCGGATTTTAAAGCTGTAGCTCCTCACTCCCGCAGCCCAGCCATCCTCCTGGGTTAATTAACGCATTCTCTTCGAGCCCCGAGTCACCGCAGCTCCCACACGCTCCTTCCCCAAACTCAAAACAAAATGAAAAATTCCTCACCTTCTTGCCATGCCAAAGCTTGTGACTCGCATGTCCGTAAAATAAATAAACAAATTCTACACGGTGTGTGAGGAAAAGCGTGTGAAAAATCAAGAAGTTTTTTAGGCGCAGGCACTGAGGGGATGATTTCACGTTTGCCGCTGCGGTTACGGTCCTCCACCATGGCACGCGGGCGCAGTGAGGGCTGCGAGGCCGGGGCATCGTAGCCCCACGTCCCGGCACAGCCCTCGCTCCACGTCAGAGCACCAAGACATTCAACGAGGAGAACTGACTGCGAAAGGAGAATCTAGGAGGGGGTATGGAAACCAAATCTTTCGCAAGCAGCGTAACCACCGCAGTAAGCAGCAGTGCCAGCTTCCTGCCGCACAACCACCCTGCAGGCCCAGCGCCGCTGCTGCTCTGCCGGTGGACATCCCACTGAGGCAGAAGGGAGCTCTGCCTGCGAGGAAGCCACCGAAGGAGGGCCCAAGGCTTCCAAACTCAACCTGCAATCTCATGTCTGGTCAGGCAGACAAATGGGGCTGAGTCGTACTTCTCTCCTCAGACCTGCGCCTAGTCCTTTCTTGTAAGCGGGACCACTGTCAGGCTGCACGCCCCAAGCAGTAATTAAATTTCACCGCTGTGAAGTATACACAGTTATTACTATCAACCATGCTTTGAAAACATGGAACTTGGACACAGAATGAAGTTCATGTGGAAAATCTGTGGAAAAAAAACCCCACAAAACAAAACCCAGAAGAAATTGTATTTTCTGACTCTGCTCTGTGCCTTCAGCCACAGAACCTATCTTTCCTCCTTGCATTCCTCCAGAGATGAAAAAAATCAGCCCTATGGTTGGTACGACGCTGCTGCAGGTGTATACTTCATACAACAAAAGGCTGCGTTCAGCTCTTCCTTCTTGTTCCACAGCCCTTCAGCAGGACGGAGGTGAACTGAAACGCTCACTTCAGCTAACTGCAAGTCTATCCACCAGGCTGTCACACCAATAGAAAAGCATGGTTGGCACCTTCCGTTTTTGTAGTTGAGAAAAAAAGAAAAAGTGTTCAACAGAATGGTTCAGAAAACGTTTGATTCATTGATATCAAAAGCCGGAGAATCACAGATATTCTCGGCTACAGCATTAACCCTTGCCAGAAAGAAAAAGAGAAAGAAAACCATCCACGGCAGCTTTCTCTTCGCCGTAGGTTTCAGCGTACTCAGCTTGTATTCTCTTTGTGTTTCCAGCCACTAAAGCTCCCACACGCTCCTTTCCACCTTCCTCTTCCCCAAACAGCACGGCACTTCACAGAGCCTAATTTATGGTACCAAGAAAAACAGAACCGTTCTTAACCAAGCTGCATCTATATTTACTCATTTCAGAATTTCAAGTCCTCTTATAGTCCAGGTAAAACTATTTATCTGGACAAACGTAAATATTGATGGCAATTCTGACAGGGGAAAGAGGACCCAAACGCACCTCTCCGGTGTGGGCCCTGTGTGCAACGGATTTAGATAAAACCACAATAAGCATCGGTTTACCAAGTCTGGGTCTAAAACTGTCCTCATTTCATTTCACAAGAGAATGCCAAGACACTTTAAAATTCAAGTCACGTGAACCTTTCTCTAGAGGGTACACTTTGGATACTAAATTAATTTTAATGAAGCTGTGGAGTGCCTTGTGATGGGCTGTACCTGAGTTTTATTACTGCAACCCAGCCTACACACGCGAGGATCCACTGCACAGTGCCGTGCTGCCCATCTCGCCAGCTTTGTATCCAGGGCAGGAGAGCCAGACTAAAAGACGGACACTGACACCAGTCCTCATCTACTCCTGGGTAGGAAAGGGAAGAACTTCAGTCTAATGAGATATGAAACTTCCTTACTTGCTGAAGCATTGAACTTCTTCAGCAAATGAACCTAGAGTTTCCCAATACATTACGAAAATATTGGGCTAATACCAGAGGGCATTTTCCCTGTTATTTTTCACGTCCACGAACCTCTGCATGTCTGGATTCTGGCCAAGTCTGGAAACAGAAGTGCCAAGGAACATGTGAGAGGCTGTCCTCCTGACAATTCCAATTTGGCTGGTTGCTGGAAGTGACAGAAATCCCCAGAGAAAACCAGCACTAATGATAGTTCATTGCCTGATACGCACACATAAGATCCTTACTGTCTACCAAAAAAAAAAAAATAATCAGGAAATAATTCAAAGATGGGGAAAAAAAATTGAATAAAACTGAGAGAACGTGTATTTTAAGTAGTAAATAAGCCCTCTACTCCTTATAAACACACATCAAATAAAGTAGCAGCAGTGGTAGCTGCAGCAGTAACAACGATGATGATGGTGATCATGTCAGGAAAGCATGATTACCATTGCTTGTATCCATACTTCATTCTTACAAATTTTATAAAATCTATCTGCACTTCTAACTAATTAATTTCTATTAATATTTACTGAAAAAAATTCTTGCTTTTTTAAGGGGTTTTTTGAAGTTTTTAGTCTACTGGGTGCACGATGATAATTGCTGCTGTGTTCTGCTTAATGATAGAGTTCTTTCCCTGTACAAAATAAGAAGCAGTTTCTTCCCCGCTCTTTATTTCTTTACACCACTCAGAGGCTCAAAGAAGATAATTACAAACAATGCCTGAAGAATGGTTCAGTTAATGTTAATTTATACAACAAACTAATTACTACCAAATGGTAAAAAATCACATGTGGAAGTTCCGGTCTCCCACGCACACAACTAAACCAGCAGCCATCTGTCTCAGCCGGGGAGCTCTCAGTGACAACCGAGGAAAGCAAGGCAACGGATGAATCCAGATACACTAACTGCTTCTTCTGACACAAAATCGTGGCATTTAAACACCAGGCTCTGTATGGTGATCTTAGCAGTGGTGTTTTTTTCCCTTTCATTTATAAAACAAACAAACAAAGTACTGGCATCTATAACTGCCTCTCTGTCTAAATTTTATCTCAATCCCAAGAGCTTAAGATGCGGTCTAAAATACCTCCATCTATCAGCTGTAATTCTTCCGACAATTTCCACACAATACTCTTTAGAACATCCGTAACATACTTCCCATCAGAAAGCACGAGGGGGGACAGTCTTGGAATCTGATTACAGTATGTTAGACATCATGATGGAAAAAATGGGCTTTTTTTGTTTCATCGTTTTTTTCACAACCTGAGAAAGCAATTTTCTGCAAAACCTTGAAAAATCAAAGTCAGTACAATTGTTAAACACTTTTGTGGGATGCTCATTAAAAACTGACAGGGAGAAGATAGCTGGGGACAAATCCTGAAGCATTTGTTCAGTTTAAAGTCTCATCGAATTCAATGTGAGTGTTGCTTTATTGAGGACTTCAATACCAGATCCTTTACATGAATAAGGACCTTGGCATTTTGACTGTTAATTATTCTCTGATTAGCTTGCATCTAGTGAAACAAACTAAACACAGTATTATCCCCTAAGCTCTGTTCAAGAAATCTCAACTCCATATTCTCCTCTCCCTGTGAGATCAGAACTCCAACAGTCATCAAAGAAAGTGCTGTACATGAATAGGAGCAAAATATCAGAGTTTAGACTCACGGTACAGATTTCAGAAGAGAAGATTTCTTCCCTAACAATAAAAACTTACAGATCTTTCTATGTTTGAATGTAAGGCAAAATTCTTGTATCGCAGAATGGCATCTACATATCTTATTTAGACCAGGGCTGCCTTCTTACATTTATATGAATCCCACACCAGTGCCAAAGCGAAGCCTTCCGACTTCATCAGAAAGAGACAAGCCAGGAAAAGGTAAAGTCTGAAGATCTTTCAATAAAGACTAAATGTCTATGAACTTGTGTTTCTCAGTATTTATCTTTTCATGAAGAAAGAATATGTTTCAGGTGGCCTGAAATGATCACAGAGGAGGAACAAGTGCTACAGCAATTTAAAACAAGATCCCTGTAATCTCATATTCATAAAGTAACACAGTGATTATTTCTACATGGTAAGAACAGTATGACAGTTTAAATGAAGTAAACAAGAAGGGATCACAAGAGAACCTACGTAACCAAACAATAATGCCTAATTATTCCTCATTCACAGTCCTTAACAGAATTCTAATATATTAAAAATAAAATACAGGGAAATGATTCTTACATACAGCCAAGAGCATAAAATTTTACACAATAAAAGATGTTCAATGAAGTGAAGGAGGAAGAAGCAATTTTCCTGTTGCTCAGCCCTGTTTCACCTAATTTCTTTTACCCTTAGGTTACACCATCCAGAGCTGTCTTCTGTGAATGGAAACTTAGAACCCTTCATAACGATTTCACTTTGTTTCACCCTGTTTTCACTTTTTTTAGGTCCGTGTTATAAAAGATTAGCTACTATTTAAGTTTTCATTCCTCTTTTAGAGTGGCGTGAAAAAAAAATCACAATCCTAGTATACGACGAACTGGACTTTGCTGTAACAAGTGAAATATGAGAACTTTTGACAAGGAGTTGGTGTGTGAAACGAATCACCGAGTGCCAGACCACTGAGTGGGATGAGACAAAAAAGGAAGGGTCACTCACTACAGCGTGCGTTGCAGAAAAACCTGTGTCTGAGGGGATGCTGCGGACACTCTGCAGCCCTTGGGCTATGACTCTGACGTCAGGCCTCTTCCCTCCTCTTTCACCCCGTGTAGCCTCAAGCAGCTCTCACAGCCAAAAGTCTGCCTCTAATTTTAGTTCCCACTCCTGGCACATGTGTCCTAGATCACTGAAAGCCTTGAATTAATACACTAAGACCCAGCATTAAGCTAAAGAACTGACAGCTTTATGGAATGTATTCAGCCTGCGAGGAAAGCTACCCGGGATTGCCTAAACAATTCCAATGCCCTCTTCCAGCAGGAACAAGATTTTGGGGAAAAAAAAAGAAAAAAAAAGGATCAAACAAGCAAATCCCCACTAGTATTTTCATTGTTCCAAGATTAATCAGATTGCAAGGGTGCATCCTAAGGAAGAAGAGAAGGTCTGAAGAATACTACAGCACATCTTTTAACCTCCCTTAAAGAGTTATACAGAAACGCTTACATTTTGCCACAATGGTGCCTGTTTATGCAAAGGCAGGCGGCTTCTTCATTCTTCTGCTATTGATGCTTCTTCACCTGCCTTTGTTTCTACAGAGACTTGTCTACTAAAAGAGGTGAAGCAGATGAGTTAAAAAACAGCCACACACTGCATCTCGTTTGCTCCTGAAAATGCTGAGGAGTGTGGTGGTTGGTAGATTCAGTCTGATCCCTGGTGAACATTTATAACATGCAATACAAGCAGATCAACTGTTAGCAACAACATGTGAGAAACCCTGTATGAAATGGAACCTGCAGCTAAACTCTTTCTCTCTAGCACTTTAATTGCAGTTTGCTCCACGGTCTAAGGCCAGGACAAAACCACAACCAACTAAAAGAGTTTACGTTAGAAACACTGGGAAAATTTTGCAGTCTGGCAATGCAAGAAAGCACCTCTAATTACGTTGTGTTCTGTCTTCTGTGAGCTCCATTACTTCAAAATATTGGGTGATGCATACCATAAGACATCCACTGAGTACTGTGTTCCCCCATTCAGTAAATGGTCTAGCAAACAAATACTGGTAAAAATGGTAATGTAACAACGCGATCATCTCAAAAGGACTGCATTTTTGTTTTCCAGCAGAAAGAACAGGTTATAGCCTAAATGCCTATGTCATGTGTATTATTCATCTAATAATTTTATGGCTAGTTACAGAATGATTCCCAATGACAGCTTCTTAATTCCTCTGAACTCCGACAGGATCGGCTTGGCCAAACTTGTAAAGGAAGCACTCATTTTGCCTGGATTTGTGTCCCATACCCCAAAGCTTCACAGGAGCTGTGAATCAATTAGATGACACAGCGAGAGGAAATGCATAAAAAAGTCTTAAAATAAAATAATCTTCAGTGAGATGTCTCCATATTTAGTTAAACAGCATTGCTGATTAAGGCTGTACATGAGCTCAGTGTGGAATCCAGAATTGTTGCAGCTGAAAATCATTAGCGAAAGCCTGCTGTCCTCTAGTTTCATTTTCATATATTAATTTCATGTACAAGGAAAAGGAACTATTTGGAAATACATTGCTTTATTTAAGCCTAGTGTACAGACATCCCAGCAAAAATACATTAACATGCTTTACACTTGCAACAAGACAGTGATCTTACAGGATTTGAGTGAATGCACAGTAATAACTACAGCTGAAACAAGTTTTCTGCTTAGTTATTGACTTTTTTGCCTGGTTTTTTTTTTTCCTCCTAGTGCCCGACTCTGTGGGAGATAAGTTACTGAAATGGGATATGTGGGCAAAACAGAAAAAAAAAGAAAAAAAAGAGTTTAACAAAAAAAGATCAAGGATGCATACAAAACTGAGAGGCTTTCTTCTTCCATGTGATCTTTGTCTCTGGACTATTTACCTTGAGATTGTGTGGGCTTATCTACAGTACAAAACTAATGCAACATTCCAAACAGTACTGGAAAAACAGGACACTTGGATAACCACTTCCAAGCCGGGAGAGACACCTTCCTTTCCGATAAAGCACTTGGACACCAGTTGTAACTTCGAGGCCGTGTAAATCTTTAGCCATGATCATTCTTGCTTACAGGCAGAGCAATGTAACAACTGGTTTTGGGGTATTCTTTTTTTTTGAGGTGGGAAGGAAGTTTCTCCTTGGGCATATGGGATGGGCTTTTGCAACTACACTTCCTCTATATTTAGAAAAGATTTATAAGTAATGGCCAAATAGCACGTCCCGTACACAACCAACTGCCTATGATTGCAGGTAACAGATAAAAACTACTAAACTTCAGATCGTCTTCTAGCTGTTACCTCCTGTGCTTCTGTTATTTATTCAGAGATTCGATAATTTAATCAATTACAGCTAAAAGGCTCAGGTGAGCAACTGAAGTCCATATCCTTCCCTGCATGTTGCAGTGTATGAACATGTGTGGTAAATTGCTGTTTCTCCCTTACGGGAAGAATCTGGCTCTCCACGTCACACACTTGTGGCTCTCCTTCCTTGGGCTGTATAAGCCAGTACCTCCAAAAGGCAAGTCTGGGTGCTAATCCACCATGCACTGTATTACTCAGATACAAGTATCCCACTGTCTAGGAAATACAAGTTTCTAGCAATTAATGACTGCATAGACTTTGGTGGTGTTGTTACCTTTCAGCTCCCTTACTAACGCTCTTTCGAGGAACAGGCCTAATCCCTGTCTGTATAGGGATGAAAAAAACCAACTCACATTGGGTTCTTTACAAATCCTGCATTGGGTCAAACAGCAGAGCCGAGACGAGCAGTGGTACATCTCATCCCCACTCCGCCGGCTTCAAAATCAGCCTTCTTCCTCCAAGTCGAACGCCCCTCTGCCCCCAGCCCCCAACCCCAATTCTTCCTCACGCCAAGTCGGGAGCAACCCCTCCGATTTACGGCGTGCCACAACCCTGCGTGGCCACCTGTCAGTCAGAGCTCCGCTGGTCTTCAGGAGGGCAAATACAGAGGAGGGGGAAGGAAAAAGCAGGAGGGCCTCTGCACTGATCAAAAATGTTGGGGGCGGAAAGGAGGGGGGAGAAAGATGGACAGAGAGATGGAGCTAGATTAGAGGGTAACAAAACTAGAGAGGAAGATAAACAGAGCCAAAAAGAAAAATGTCCTTTGTTCATTTAAATGGCTCTCTGCTCCCAAGCCCTCTGCATGACTAATGCCACGCCGTGGTGTGTAAACCTCTCGGGCACATAACACAAACAAAGCGTAACTCGGCCTGGACAAACAAAGGCCTAAGCAACAGTGATTGAATTCATCTTAAAACAACAAATCAATTCTTCCCTATTAATGCCCTAAATACCAGCGTAGGAGCACTGTCCTGTTGTAATAAACAGCCATGTGTTCAATTACCGTCTGTTTTCCCAACTACTGCTCTCTTCAGTAATTACACCATGCAATGCATTCTACATTGACATTATATTAATGTGCTGGGAGGAGAGATCTTAAATACGAATTAAATCGAGGCTAAACATCTCAGAAAGCCTTACCGAGTCGCACAAGTGCTAACAGGGCATTCCTCAGCTGAAAGCACAGACTGATTTTTCCCTTCGTTCACTTTTCGCTTTCAACCCCTGGCTAAATAAATAAATTAAAACGCAAGCTTGAAAGAACTCTATTGCCCTGGAGACCGCCACAGTAAACCTTTCATAAGCTCTCTCAATGTCCACTTCACCTGCCCAAGCTCACGGCTCAATAAGGAGCGTTTCCTAAGCATCAGCTCACGTCACATGAGCTGAACAGCAGCAACCAAACCCCTTCAACAACAGCCAGGTGACAACAAAGCCAGGCAGGAAAAACAGAAGCAGAAAACTTTCTGGACCGAGACAAATGCAGCAGAACAAAAGTTTAAGAAAAGGTTTCTTACTCTTTTGCAGAACCGTCAAGCGACTTCTCTTGACTACTGAATAGCACACAGCAAACAAACCAAACAAAAGACATGATGAAAGGCGTATTTGCTTGTGCAGGGCTCCTTCCCCCCCACCTCCACCTTTCTTTCCATTTCCTAGACACCCACACTGCACCGTTTGCATTGTGTTGTTAAATAACCACTAGCAACCCAGATGAAGCAGTGGAAGGGTTTCTATGATGCTGTCAAGCACCAGACAGATGCTTGGCAGAGTCAATACGGTTACCTTTGGGTTGTGCCAAGGTTTGAAATGAAAAATAAAATAGCAATAATAATAATACTTTGAGAGAAAGACAGAAACAAGTTAGTGCACGGCTGTGTAATAAATTTTTAAATCAACGGAGTATCATCCTACCTGCTGGGTTTTACTTTAGCAATTTGAACTGTTATGGAAACAGATATGTAAAGCTTTGCTTTTTTGCCTGCGTACCGGATTGTAAGAATTTTAATAGAAAGCAAAATAAAATTCTGGGGGTGTAATGACTGCAGATTTCTAGGCCCTCTCAAACAGACTCCTAGGTTTCTGCCGCAAAGACATGCCAAGTACGTCTAACATACAAAGTATGACAAAATTCCAAAATCTGTTTCAAAATAAGATGCCCTAGGTGCTGCAAAACTTTTCTCACTGAGGCTTCAGAAGACATAGAAATTTGCACATTTGGAGAAAATAAAATTCTGAAACCTTTTCTGACTAAAATATTACAGTTCACTCTCAAAACTGCAGCACGTTAACATTCAGATACATTTAAGTGTCTTAGTAACAACTGCTCATTTGTCCTACTCAGGTCATTAAATACAAAAACACCCCCAAAACTTCTCCAGGTTTTGAAACTCATTTTTGTTTGACTAGTTTGAATTTTTTAATTTCAGCTGCCAAACCAAGTCAGGGTAAAAGCTGTTTCCACCTGACCCAAAATGTTTTATTTAATCCTAACTGAAATGTTTTCATTTCTCTTTCAGATTAATCATCTTAAACATCTAAAACCAAAAAATATCATTTCCAGTGAAACATTTTGTCTAAAAAGGTTGACTGTGTCAAATTTTCTACTATTTTTGGCTAAAATTAAATTGTTCAATTGCTACATGGTATCAGTCCTCTATTACCATTTAACAGGTTTTAGAGTCTGTGTCCCCCCCCAACTCTCCTTAAGCCTGTTTTGAGCGCTTTTTGAATTCATACATTGCAGTACAGGAATCACACACATATAGCATGTTTTCTCCTGAGGCAATGCAGAAACCACAATACAATTAAACTGTATGAGAAGAAAAGACAACGAAGGGAGTCCTGCCTTCCCAGTACAGCTTATTTACAAAGCAGGAGATGTACAGAATTGTGCAAAACTGGCAACGCTCAAACTACCTTAAAAACATCAACATTAAACAGACACCTAACTAATAACAGTAAGCAACAGCTTCAAACTTCAGAGTGTTTTTACAACGCTACTTCATTAGCTAAACAAGCAAGTGGGAGCTGCTGCAAACGCTGCTCCTTGCCATACCAGAGGCTTTCCCTTGCTTCTGGTAAACAGCAGCCACAAGCCAGCCTTGCGAATAGCTCATGACACAGACTGAGATCTAAAGCTCATCAGACAGGATGACAGGTCATCTTTATCAACTTCAAAAAGCCAATCCACAAGCTCATCCCAGTTCCTTGCCTCTCCTTCCCTGGTCGCTCTCCTGCTCATTTGGCCATATTTTCCCCCTCCCCCTCCACTTACTTCCCACAAATTGTGCTGTTAAGAAAGAAAGCGGGGAGCCCTTCAGGTCTCAGCATCCCGGGCGCAGGTGGCTGGAAAACTTTGAAGTGAGCTCTCCACTAACTCTAGAGCTGGCCGTGCCTCCTCCATAAGCAGCTCTTATTAAAAAAAAGACCAAGTATCCACTAGAACAAAACCAAGCAGGCCTATTTAATTAGGGCAAATGCTTGATATCCACTTCTTCATGTTAAACCACACAGTCACACAAGCCTGGGAGGTCTGATTAATTTTAATATGCACGGTCGTGACAAGCGCCTCGGGGGTAAGAGAGGGAAAAAAAAAATCCCACAAAACCCGCTAGCTCAACAAATAGGTTTCAGCTAAATGTTGTGTACATTGCCCAGATTAAGATGTTACTATTCAGCAAGGGCTTGAACCTTCAATATGAGGCACAAGAGGCCTGAGAAACAGGTGGCTCGCTCTTCACTCTTGAATAAATGACGTCCCCAAAAGCTGTGGCACATAAACATACAGAAGGAAATGGCACACTCCCTCACGTATATTTGTATATTAGCGGTCTGGGTCAGAGGTTTCTCCAGCGGTGATCTAAGGACTGAAATGAAGCTCAGGAAGCTAATGGCTTTTCCAGGGCAGGGGGAAATTTAACAAAGAGAGAAAAAGAGAGAGCACAAAAAAAAAGGCAGACTGCAGACTGATCTAGCTGGAATACATCGGGGGCAAGTGGCTGGAGGTAAGATCTGAAGGTAAGAGTGGTAGTAAGTTTTGAAACTCCCTACTGAAATTAACCACGGCTATTGACGAGTCTGGTTGCCTGGGGAATTTGGGGCAGACAGGAGCCCAAATAATTATTCTGGGCTTGGTGAACCACGTGTATGCTGTACTGTAAAAGATGGGAAGTGAAAGCTCAAGCGTTTTGCTTTGGCTGCTGCTTGTCCAATATTGCAGAGTGAATGTACCCTGGAAGGAAATTTTAATTATGGAGAACCATCAGAGAAGACTTTCATTCTAAAACACAGAGGGAGAGACGGACTGCATCTTCTCTCCAAAAGCACAAGTTTCCTGAATCTCACTTGACCATAATGCTTTCTTCTATATTAAAGATGCTGTATCAGCACCTCAGATGCCTTTATCAAAAGAGAAAAGAAAATCCAAAAGCTACTAACCTTTGAGGATGTAAGCAAGAGAGACTTGGAAGAGAATCTAAGTAAATTTTGAAAACATTCATTGAAATAAACCGTGACTATCGGGCTAAACTATTAGGAAGGAAAACACTTAAAATCTGAAGGAGACAAATGAATAAACTTCACTTTGAGCAAGTAAGAGCTGGCAGGGCTTCAAACTAGGCTACCTCTGTTCTGGAGTTAAAGCACTTGTTCATAAAGGTTTAAGCCACCACAGCATTTAACTGTGCCTTCTCTTCACACTGGCCTCTTTCATAAACTTCATCTTTTAAATTTTTTTTAATTATTTTTTATTTTTATCAGCAGCATATGAATGCACATTTCCATATGGCAGAGTCTTTGAAAGAAGTGCATGGAAGTTCGATGCTGGCTTGCTGTAGAAGAAAAGACATATTTTCTGGTGACAGACTGCATAGATGAACATGGAGCCACAACACACTTGAAGCATCCTTCCACAGTAGCAGGAGTGAACGAACAAAACTTAAAAGTACTCAACTGCAAAGTATCCTTGTTTGTCCTTCAGTAGAACAGCATTACAAAGCCTCTTCAACACGTACTTTGTCAAAGAGACAGTGAAGAACCAAATAAAAGACATTCAAACTTCAATAAACTAGAGTATCCTTAGGCTTTTCCCGAATCTGTTCACTTTATTTCTTTCCATCTCATCAGATTTGATTTAAAAACCAGAGTCTGCATTTCAGAGGCCTCCCCCCTTGTGCCCATTAATGGTGTGCTTTGGAATTTATGGGTTAAGAAGAGGGAGACCTACTGATTTCTTTACAACACATGTTGATTAAAAGTTTGATAATATTAGGAGATATTCTGGGATCTTATTTCATCTAGAGAGCCTGAATTCAATATGGTACACTTTTATAGACTACAGAACTGCTTAAACAACGGCCATTTAAATTACCGCAAGAACAGGTGTTGTAATTTATAATGTAAACTTAAACATCAAACACAAATAGCCTTTGGGGGATGTTCAGAAGACAAAAATCATGCCCGAGAGACCTTTCTCATCCCTTTCTTTCTGACAAAGTAATTACTTACAGTATTCCAGCATACTATAATATATGAGGCTCTAGTAGTCACACTGCCTGTTAAAGCCCCGCAAACATATGTATTACTTGCTTATTAAACACATGAGATTAATTGTTCCTGCTCAGAAGACCTAAGGACTAGTAGAACAAAATTTTGAAGTAGGAACAATATTAAACACATTAAACACAATTCTTGTGTGTGCATGTTTATATATATTTATGTCTAAATATATTTAATACGCGCACTTTGATATATATGTGTATCTGTGTACATGCATTTATATAAAATTCAGAGTATTCACCTAAACAGCCAAAGAGCACCGAGTTTCAGAGGTCCATATTATAGAAGAATGAGCCATGCAGACAAATGAGTGCACCCACACATGCACACGCTGATATATGCCACCTCCGTGGTCAGGTAGATGCCTATATGATCCCTTCTATCCAGAATTCCTACAAATTCTGTACAATAACATAGGTTTGGTTGCAGAAGATACAGTATGGAAGTTTTACAGATTAACAGACAGATACATAATCTATTACAAACATATAATGCCAAAATGGAAAAAGAAGACTGATTCTTAATTAAAAGTTAGGAGATATAAAGAGCCGGTGAGTACTCCAGCTTATTCTAAAAATAGGAGAGAATTTACTTGTTTGCCTGTTATTTTTTCCAGAAGCCAAGCCATATATTTAGAGGAAAGGCTACACAGATTTCAGAGATTTAATTTTCCACAAGCACTGGCCATAAATTAAAATACAGCAATCCAATCCCATTAATAGTGCAAGAAAAAGCTAAGTGGCTGCTTTGGTCTTTGCTTTCATGAACTTGTGTCAAGCTCAGTGACTTCAAAGAGATTTCCATTTCATTTCTACAAATGAAGAGAACAGACAGAGAGTCTCTGCCATCCTCTGATGCCTTAAGAAAACAGAAGAAAAACATGCCTGTATCTCATTCGCCTAATGATTTTAGCTGCAAAAGGAATCCCATGGTCGGCAGACGACCCTCAGGGCAAGGGCTCGAGGTCTGTCACAGTATATAAGGCTTCTCCAAACCCACTCCATTATCTTCATTATTGTATACCAGGAATAAAAGGGGACTGACTCCTCTTCTGAAGTTCAAGTTAGAAAAGACAGAATGTTTCATGTAAAATAACACTGTGTGACTTCAGTAATAGGTTTATGCCTTTGGGGGCCTAATGCTAAAGCTGCATATAAGGATTTTCTGCAGAATTTGAGAGAAGAAAAATGAGCACAGTATTAGCAATGAGTAAAATTCCACAAGCTTTAGATTCACTGAAATGCTCTATGTCAGTGAATGACTCATTGTCAATCACCCACTTTCATACAGCAAGAGTAAAATGGCAAGTTGGGGGGGGGGAAGCACGTGGAGCTTCAGAGCTAAGTATAAACCCCTATGAAACCCCAAATCATACACATATGCAAGGAGGAAAAGGAAGTGACAAGCTTTTGGGAAGTTCTTAGGAATCAGCAGGTAGGGTGGCTTCCTACAGGGGACATTTACCAAGGGCATGTATACATCGAATGCACACTCTGAGCAGTAAGTTTTGTACCACTGTAAAAATCCTTGTCCTTTACTGACAAAATTTACTAATTATTAACTCTTACTTTCTAACAAATATAATTTAAGAAAACCATTTGCCGTATATCAATAAAGTTTCTTAAAAACTGTCAGACCTGTTATCAATATTTTGGAATATCTCACGTGTCCTCAATAACCCCTTTAAGGGAAGTCCTTTCCCTGACTGACATGAGGTTTGGATAGAGACCTAAAGTACCCTTCTGTTTTCTCTGACTTTGAAGAAACAAGCCATTTGAAAGAATGCTTCAAAAGCACATTTCCCATGGTAATTCAGAAGACAATTTCAAACAATAAAAACAGAGCAAACACAGCCCATCGTACAAGTTAAATAATATATAAACTTCTGAGCACACAGAGAAATGGGAATCTGGCTCACATCTGGTCTTCGAAAGATTCACAGGAAACTGATTTAATTAAACCTCAGCTACTGGTGCAAATGTTTCCCTTTCTTCCCAAAGAGAAATAAAGTATTATATTATTGTTGTTGACATAATGCAGCAAAGCTTAACCAAGATTCTTGGTCTTCTCCTACAAAGCTCCACAAGCTAGCAAGACTAAAAAATGTTACTGAAATACACAGTGATGTTGCATTGTTTCATGGTTACCTACATGTACTACCAAAGATTCCCACTTGTAACTTACCGTATTCATGGGGAAATTCATTTGACCTGGATAGGCTGGAAGAGTGGGCTAACAGGAACCTTATGAAGGACAAGTGTAAGGTCTTGCACCTGGGAAAACATAATCCAGGAGTGCAACACAGGCTGGGATCCACCTGGTTGGGGAGCACCTCTGCGGAAAGGGACCCGGGGGTCCAAGTGGACAAGCAGCTCATCATGAGTGAACAGAGTGCTGCTGTGGCAAAGCAAGCCAACAGGATGCAGGGTTGCATCAACCTGGGCATCACCATCAGAGATAAAGAAGTCATCACCCCACTCTACTCAGCATTTGTCAGGCCACACCTGGAATAGTGTTCAGTTTTGGTCCCTGCTACGCAAAAAAAAAGAGGTGGACAGGCTGGAGAAGGTCCAGAGAAGGGCCACAAAGACGATGAAAGGACTGGGAAGCCTGCCACAAGATGAAAGGCTGAGAGAACTGGATTCGTTCACCCTTGAGAAAAGAAGGCTTAGGGGAGACCCTATCACCATATTCCAGTATTTAAAGGGTGGCTACAAAGAAGAGGGAGACTCCTTTTTTACAAGGAGTCACACGGAAAAGATGAGGGGTAATGGGTACATACTACTCCTAGGGAGATTCCAACTGGACACAAGAGGAAAATTTTACACAAGGCAAACAATCAGCCCTTGGAATAATCTCCCCAGGGATGTGGTGGATTCCCCAACACCGGACATTTTTAACATTCAGCTGGACATGCTTGCTGGGCCATCTTGTCTAGACCGTTCTTCTGCCAAGAAAGGTTGGACCAGATGATCCTTGAGGTCCCTTCCAACCTGGTATTCTATAATTCTATGATTAATATGCTAATTACCTGACTAGCAACCAGTGATGACTGACAACTGTACTTTAGCACTACACGAAGAATACATGACACTAAGTAGATTTTCTGCTGGAGTTCAAATAGAGAAGACATTGTTCTTGCTGCAGTATATAGGGAAAGAGATTCATATTTGTGGAAGATCTCTATGAACAGTCTTGCCATCTGCACCCAGAAATATACATTTTTTAATTAGCCACTCTATAAATAATCACTTTGGTGGAAGGGAGGGGGGAGGGAGTCTTGTCAAAATGAAGTATTTGTCCCTCACCACCTTTCAATGCTCTTATGCAAGTCTAATTTTCTTCCTAGCCAGCTCACCTCTCTGGCCTCTTTTTGTTTCATGTCCCATTTCCCATTCTCTTCTAACTTCTGAACTTTTGTTAGTTAGCTTTTAAGGAGAAAGGGGGGGGGGAAACAAACCCTTTCCTATTCATTTTTTCCTGGATGGGGAGTAAGCAGAGACATGAATATGGCACCCTCATAATGATTTAACTAGGGCTTAATGAAATTTTCATCACAACCTGCTGTTCATTTTAATGGCCTTTGAAAGACAATAGAACAATGGCTAGAGGGAAGAAAAGATTTTCTGTTGCATGCATTTGCAAAGCTCAACATTCAGTTGCTCCCCCTTCTCTCTCTCCCAATCTCTTCACAAAGATGTAGGTCTTTTGTTTGTACTGTGTATTTTCATTTTAGCAGAGCTGAGATAATGCATAGGCTCTGTAATAATTCTCATGTCTATCCGTGGCCTTTCCTTAATAGTAGTCCGTGCAGTTTGTACAACCTCACCCTTAACAGAGTATTCATACGTTGCCCAGAACCCCCTGCTCTTTCCTCTCTTGTGTATAATAGTCTGGTCTCCTTTCCCCCCACCCCATACCATACACAGGGAAGATCTTTTGCATTCAAAGGCACAAGGTAGGTCATGGCACTGACCATTCAGTCAACATAAATGCAAAATGAAATGCTGTGATTATACATCATATTTCAAAAAATGCTTAGACACAGAATGTGTTTCCCAACAGACCCTGACTGTGTGCTCCAGTCAAGAAGAGAAGACTAATTTACAACTGTCTCATGTTCATGTATGTGACAGTGTGGCTGTGATTGTACCCATGTTTTCATTCCAGTATGCAGGTTGTCCTAAAATTTTCTTGTAGATGCTGTCAATTTATGCTTCAACACTGAGGCTGGCTCTGACAGCCATGCTTTTAAACATTGGAAATAGATTTCTACAACAGGATAGGCAGGTGTAAATGAAAATGAAGTCCTATTACAGTGCATTAGGGAATAAGGCTCAGTGTAGTCACACAACCTAAACCGGCTCACAGTCCCTTGGGAATGTAGCTGTAAATATGCATGCTGGATACCTACGGAGAACATAGTGAGAACTTCACCTTCCAGTCAGGGGTTTGACTCTGCCCCAAATAGGCAGAAATCAAAAATCTTACTTAAAGGAAAGCTGTTCTGTGGCTTCTCAGAGGCAAGATGTTCGGTCTTAGTCTCAGCCCACAGTGCGCAAGTGGCATCTTCACCCACTGGATATACAGTCTCCAAAAGAAACCGATTCTCCAGAGATGATACCTATATGCCAGGGTTGAAACTTGCTGGCCAGACATAACATAGAGAAAGCCTGCACTGTGTCTGTCTGTGTGGTATCTGCACCACAGATAAATGGAGGATGACATGATAGGACATGCTCCAGACAAAAGCTTTCATGTATTCCAAATTTAACTTCTTACCTTTCAAATAATGACATACCTACTCGATAATTTCATCAAAAAAATGACACTGTTTTTTGCTCTAGAAATGGGGAGGGGGGAGTAGTGGTGTAAACGGCCCCCAGGCTATTAAAATTACAATGTTCACCGTACCCATGTTGAGGAGGTTGCTGTGTCTATTGCAACTGTGACTAAAAGACCGTTATGTCAGACAAAGGCTCTCATTTGGGACAAGTTAAAAATGCTAGCTATAATGGGCTACTGCTGAAATTTATTTCTAATATAGACAAGAACTATGAGTTCTTTGCTTCAATTTTGCTAGCAAGAAAAAGCAAATGGAGCAGAAAACGGGAAGATTAAAAAGTATACGTATCCAAAGAATCTGGAGAAAAGAAAACAAACCAGAAAATTTTGGCCAGTTTCCCAGGCCTTACCTTCTGGCTCATTTTTGATGAGCTCTTCCATTTTCCTTTGCTTAAGGGTGTCTACAACATCCGCGAGGCTCCCTTTGCGCCTTTCAGGGGTTCCCAGGGCTGTGCTGGACAACGATTCTCCACTCTGACGCCCACCTTCTTCTGCCTTCAAGGGTGAGGTAGATGAGTTGTGCGGGGCAAATGAAGACATCACTTTATTGCCATCAACTTCCTGAAAGGGGAGAAAAATGCGATGAAACATTTCTTTCTTTTCTTAAAAAAAGAAAAAAAACACAAGATGGAAAGAAAGAACAATACTTTGTTCTTTGAGTTCATTGCTGTTTGTTCTTCTGTTGAAGTCTTTAAAAAGGCATGCAATGCTTCAAAAACAGCCAGAACAAAGCCTATCCATAAAGCATAAACCAAGATTACAGGCTGAAGCGAACAAAGATAAGCTTGCAAGAAAGAAACATAAAATACAGTTTTTCCCTAATTGAGAAGAAGTGTTGTACTCATACGTTTCCTAATAACAATGGTATTGATTACCTTTAATTGTTTGTTCTTTTACAGCTTTCATTCGGAGAAATCTTCAGTTTTTAAAAGGACCATTAATTTCCTGACTTTTTATAAAGTACTTAATGCCTTGATGGCTAGTTGTTGTAAGAAATGAAATAATAACCAAATATTAAATGCCCTTCGCCATACGACTCCTTTTAACTCGCAGTTCAAGTAGTTCTCCCACCTACAAAGGATGAAGCAATTGTTTTCTGTGTTCTAATTCTCTTTCTATTCTCCTCTTCTATCTCATTTCTTGTAGAGACAATATTTTTCACAAAGGTGGTCCTAATGACTTTCGCTGGTGGCACAACGGCAAAACTCTGTGACTTCCTGGAACACACACACCATCCTCCTCACGTGAGAGTCCACAGAGGTCTACTCATTAAATTTAATGGAAACCAAAACTGGTTCCAGCATCTTCAAACTTGCCTTCATTAACGTGAGAACCTTCTCCTCCACGCCTCCTCCAACATAAAGCAATGCTCTCTGCATATATTCCTTTCCCCTTTTATGTCTCTTTTATGCCCTACCCTTCTGTACACATCTCTGAAACCCTTTTTTTCCTCTGCTAATGTACGCCAGCTATACCTTGCAAAACTTAGGTCAATGTCCCCAAACAAAGCTTGCTGCAGAGTGATACATACACAGCATAATGTAATGCTGCAAACATGAAGTGTTTATTTTGATCAGATTCTCTAGAGTTTTTTTTTTCTTTTTCATTATCCTTACATTCATTATTTCCTTATATTTTTGTATTGGAGATGTTTAATGAATATTATCTCCATAAAAACTCACTGGACCATCTTGTTACAGACTTGGCTGCAAAATTCTTAGTAATTTTTAAATTGTTATCATTTCATAGGGTATGAAAGCGAAACATATATCGTTTTTAGCAATCTGTGTCACAATTTTAGCTTTTTTTTCCCTGAGCAATTTTGGGTGTCTTTGGTTTAATAAACCCCAATATTTCTGCAAAAATTGTGTCTTTTCGTAAATAGCACATAAATTGCTAAAAATTATCTCAATAAAATTTGAATAAAGCAACATGAAGTTATGAAGTAAAAAAGGTATTTTTTTTCACGGACTACTCCATTCTGGCAAAAAGACTACCTCTGGTTAAGAAAACTTCCAGTGCAAACAGTTTTGAGCAGCTTGAATGTGTTATACCAGTGAACAAATTCCCTAACAGAATCGGATTTAACTGAGATTACAAACTGAGCCATCATATACCCCAAAAGCCAAACCCAGCGATGCTAACGAGAGACTTTCTACTGACGTCAATGAGCTTTTGACCAAGCCCTAAAAAATTTTCCAACTCTAGTCAACAGAAATGCTCCTTTTTTTTATCTTGCAACTCCCTCCATTTTTTTTCTGCACTTGGAAAATTACTAGTTGCTTAAAAACTGAGATGGAGCCGAATGTAATTTTTTTCACATATATAGACCAGAATAAACTGGTTTTAACACTGATCTAGACAAGCAAAATTGTTAACTTCAGCATCAGTTCAGATTTTATGTAACATTCAAACCCATTATCACCAAGTGGCAATTTTTTTTCCTACAGACAAGGCCAAAAGAGGAAATATCTTGAAAGCTGCTTTCTTATTCACACATTGAAGACAGATAAGCCAAATATCATCCTTAGTTACAGTTCTTAAATCTACCTATATCATCAATTGTGTATAGGAACAGTATTGTTCATAATTTTACCAGTTTCTTAGTTTTATTCCAAATCGGGAATCATCACTTCTGTTTCCATGTACATTTTGGGTCCACGCAAGTGTTTTTATATGTACAAATTTATTCAGAGTATAAACCAAGTTTGTTATAAGAGAAGAAGCATAAGAACACAAAGACTGAATGATATGTAAGGTAATATAAAGTGATTTTTAAAATCACAAAATGCTTGGAACTGAAATGGAACCCACAAGTATTTTTGAAGCTACTCAAACTTCCCTGCCTCTCTTTCTGGGGAAAAGGAATTGTGAGGGAAGAGGACAAGTGAGCAGTCTGTAGGTAAAGCATCAGGAAAGGGCTCTGGATACTCAATTCCTAGTTCTCTTAAATGTTCTGTGTAACCATGAAAAAAGTCACTTTTCTTTATGCATTTCAGTTTCCTACCTGTAAAACAGGCACAAAGGAAGTAATTTCTTATATTGTAAGTGTCTTGGAATGATAAACTCATCAATAACGCGAAGATGCGTTGGCTAAAAGCCTTTATACAGAACCACAATTAAGAAGACATTGTAGCTGAAAAAAAAAGGGAATGGGAAGGGTTCTACACAGATTCTTTAAAAGATAAATTATATATTAAACTATTCATCTCAGTAATCACCCCCAAAAGAAAATGTTTCCTTAGACTGCTCTCGTTATGGGTGCATGTATGCAGTGTTTGCGTATTACATACATGGGCTATTTATACACTTGTGGGGTTTAAGATACACTCTACTTAATCAAAGCACATATACAGTAGGGGAACAGCTGCAATCACATCTCAGTGGGCTAAATTACAGTACACCAGTGAATTATTCATTCAAAAAGATCTGTAGCAATCACACATTCATTGCGTGATTTGCAGTCTAAGAGGAATCCTCTCCCCTCCATCGCAGCGGAGGAGCACACACATCAGCTACCGCTGTTGATGAGAGTCCTACGCGTATCCTCCAGCACAGCAGCTCGAGAATCTGCCTCCCGCACTCATCCATGAGCTTTTTATTCTGTCATTCAGAACAACCACCTGAAATGCTCAAATGTTATCTGGACTTTTGCTCTACGTCCCTCTGTTTTATTTTGCTCTTTCTTAAGCCATTACTGGGGAAAGTGAAAATAACTTTCAATGGTTCAGGATTTTTATTTTTACCATGTAAAAGGAAGGAACAGATACTTCCACATAAAACCTTCTCATGTCAATGGCTGTACAGAGCAAAAAAACTTCTAGCAAAGAAACTCCTCTGATACTATGTGTGAGAGTTTAACCAGCACCCTGAAAACACCCAGAGAGAAATACTTAATGGCAAGAAAGGTATGTCAGCAACAGTTTAAAATCATTTCCCTGAGAAGGAAGTTCCCTCTCAACAAGTGAGTTATAGCAGGTTCCTTTTTTGAAAGGACCAATTCACATGACTTTTTTCAGTTAACTGAGAGAAAAGCAACTACACTGTGAAGAGCGGTAGTGAAGAATCCCAACATCTACCTCTGACATTTTAAAATGAAGTTCACCAAGCCACACACAAATTCTGTATCTCAGTCACCACAAGAGTGGAAAAACAGACGCTCTTTTACCTAAGAACAGTCTCTCTCCCCTGCGTAACCATTTCACCTGTTCAAGCTTGATTACATTCCAGCCTCTGGCATGGCTAATCCTGGTAATAGTTTTCTGCAGTTAGCAGCTGCTTCATGGATGGGGCTCTATTGTTCATCTGCACTGCGAATCGCTCTGCTAATGTGCGCTGGCATAACACTTCATCCAGCTCTGAGCAGGGATTGTACTCACCAACACCTGATGCTGCTGCTGCTTGCTTTTCCCACTTCGGAAAGGCAGACAAGCACCTACACAGATCCCGCCGAACCAAACACCCTAGGCTTCCCCTGCTCCCCAACAAGCAACAAAAATAAAGGACCAGCCCACGTTACGTGTCATCTGCTTCTGTTCCAAGCTAGAATCCAAAGGAAGACTTGTTCATTTACAAAAAAGTTGCCTCTGTATTGCCAAACAGCCTTCCACCTATGGAGGAAATGCCTCTTCCAAGGTTTAATGATAAAACAGGCTTCTGCCCTTTCAGGATGAGGTCAATAATCTTCCTTTGTTAATCTTGGGCAAGCTTTACTTAATCTAGCCCCCTTGTCACCTTTGTGATTGACAGGAAAAGTCATGCCACTGGACAATGGACTTATCCTCACTAAGCAATATCTTTTCTAAAGATTACACAATGTTACCCTTGCTCTCATAAAAAGCGCAAACATCTTGCTGTTAAAAGATACTATTCATTCCAACTGTATCTTTCAAATGGTCTCTCCCCGTTTCCAGGGTCCAGCCGAGGCCTGTCTCACTTCTACAGGGGGACAATGCAACACTTAATGAGAAGAAACAGGTTGTACTTGGTGAGATTACCAGAATGCCTCTTAATGCTCTCAACAGATCTCATCTTCTGCTTCCTCATCTTGAGGTGCACGTTATTCCTATCTGCAATTCAACTCGGACAGAAAACTCCGTTTCTGTGACATTGAAATTTTGTCTCAAACCAACCAATATAATTGAAGCAGAAGAAAACTCAGAACGAAGTCTGAAACTGTTAATTACCACCATATGGTACGCCAAGAGGCTGCATCTGCAGCAAAAAAGTTATTGGGAGAATCAACCTTCTGGCTTTGCAGCCAAAAACACCTGGAACAAAATCTTGTGTCTTTAAAAGAAGCACTGATATTGACTGATTCTAAGAAGCTTGAGATCCTAAAAGCAACCTAACAGGTTCTTTATTCAAAGCTGGGATTTTGCCCATACTTCGCTCTTTTAGAATGTGTAAAGAAGACACAAAAGCAAATATTTTGCTCTGCTTTCTGCATTACACATGTAGGCCTACCTATTTTATAGTCTCCATAGTGACCAGGAAGCTGGTAACAGCATGACTTAAGACATCATCAAAAACCAAAATACTTCACACTTCTGAAGACAAACGATTCTCATACAGTTCAGTACTGTTTGTTATTTATTTGTATTTATTTTACCTGATAAACTTTTAGGAAATGAATATCTATGTTTGAGATTCAACACCACAGCTACTTCAAGTGAGAATGCGAAAGCTATAAAAACACTACCAATGCCCACAAGAGGTTCACCAGCCATTACGAGAAAAACCAAACTTGACATTTCCAAACTTTTTTAAGGTTTAAAAGAAACAAAACACACACACATAATATCCACAAAGCAAGTATGATCTTGTATTTTTTCTTAACCTTCCACTTACAATCCTTATCTTAATTAATGTAATTAACTTACTTCAGTAGCATAAGTGCCATCAGCTTTCAATGCGACCCATATCTTCAAATCACTTCAGTGATCTGGAAAATTCTCTCCTCCTACATTCTACATCATAGGGGCTGTAGGGCAGGTATTACCATAAACCTGTAGTTTACGGTGGCTGTCAACCTTCCTTCAGGAAGGTGAAATACATATTCCACAACGCTTCCCAGTGGACACCGTTTTTTTCACGCATTAGAATTTTTTTGCTTCTATCTTACATTTAAATAGGTCTTTTGTCCATAGGTTTTCCTTCATGGAGCAAAGCTGTTCACCAGTGGCGGAAAGGAATGATCCCAAGGAGATTTAAAGAAACAGTCGAGGATACAGTGAGAAAAAGGGAGACTATGTAAAAGGGCATCGGGGGGGGAAGTGGAAGGGGATAAATACACCATTAGGAAGTAAGAACTGAAAAGATCAAGTAATCCAAGGAGGGATAAAAGAGACGTCAAAGGGTGTCACATAAACAAACTTTGAAAGATGTACATCCACAGGCTACAGTTCTGCTATTAGATCCATGCAAACTGACAGCTATTCTTACCCAGATTCTTTTTCCTAGGACAGTGGTTTTAATGATGATGAGGAAGGAACTGGAATGTAATGGAGAGTGAAGAAGTTGATGAATTCATCTGAAGAGTCAGCTGAAGAGGACATCATGGCAGAAAAGTAAGAATTTTACTTGAATTAGGTGAACTAAAGACAGTAAATAGAGATACACATTTTGTTCTTTTTACTATGATCACGCTACAGTCAAGCAAAATACATTCAAGTCAGATTTTGTTTTGGCTTTGCTGAGATGATGTATTTGGGACTCCATGACCCATATTTTGGAAGTATTACCAATTATCAGACTTACAGAATCCTGATCACATCTAATCCTCCCTCTAAAATGTTAATATTTCACTTGGTACTAGAATTTTTTTCAAATTTTTTTTTGGCAATCATTAGTGTCTCTTGTCCTTCAGGTTGTATTTATTTGATGTCAAGTGGTGCATCTAATTAATGACCTCTTTTTGATGAAGGAGAAGATATACTGGCAGAGGTTTCAACAAGAAGACTAACAGGTATTTCCAGTGTTTGACTTCTATGAACCTAGTTGAAAATGATCTGAAGCTCAAAAAGAAGACCTACTGCTCTATGAACTCTACGACATCAGACATTTTCCTTTCTTCTACCTTTTTCCTCCATATGTAAAACTCAGACAATAATATTTCCTGCAGCTTAGGGCATTTGATAAAATTAATGTAGAAAACCTAGAGATTAACGGACAAAAGCCTCATAGCAGTTGTATTTTCATTTTTATTGATGCAATAAATACTCAGCCCTTACATTACCCTGTGGTGCACTACAGCCCAATCACCTGAAACCGGAAATTGGGAACTCTCTCGTATGTCAAGCGCCACCCCACAATATCTGACAGTGACACGGAAACGTACTTTGATTTTTTCCAAAGACCATCATACCCAGACTGCTGACACAACCGCATCAGCAAGAGAAAACTTCAAGCATTTCCACAGTTTGGAGATGAGTTGTAAGGAAATGCTGAGTTGCGTTCACACAAAAGGAATAACCTATAACCCATTTTGCATTGATTTCTAACTTTATCCTCTGTGATTCACAGAACACAGGAGCAGATTTTTCAAGGATTTAAAGTGTCTAAAGATATAAGGAGGTGCCTAGTGGGATTTTTGAAAATGCACAATAATATATATTCATTTAATTCCTACTGATTTCATTACAGGTCCCTGAAAATAAAAGAGTTGGAGCCAGTACAGTGCAATTGGCTGACGCTCTGAACTTCTTCAACAGACCATTATCAGACTATCTACAGCACAGAGCACAATCTGATAACCAACGCTTTAAGACAAACATTTCTTCTCCTCTGGCTGTTCTGCATTCCAGCCCATCCCCAAATACATAGCACAAGTTTAGTGTTTCTTACTGCTTATCCCACCATTTCTATGTGATTTACTATAAATCAAAGAATTATATGCAAACTGTGGATCTGTTTGTAGCAAAATATATATGAGAAAATGTTGTAAGTGAAATTTTAGAACCTTTTTATACTGGATGTCTAACGGGTTTTTTAAAAGTTATTTTCTTTTGCGCTACAGATTTTGGTTTTATTTTTAGCCCATCTCTTTGTTGCATTTCTTGCAATGAGGTGTTCCCCATATATAAAAGTAAATTGCAAATTTTTATACAGAATATAGGTATTAAACACAGTAAAAATAGTCATGACCACTTTGTATCGGGTAAATGTGGTTAGTGACATAATTCCTGATATCCATCCTCAGACCAGATCTCTCCCTACTGCTTCTTTCTCCAGCAAAACTCATTTTAAGAATGTAATATAGGATTACATCTATTTGCTTTCAAAATACTTAACAAACAAAACTGGCATTCTGAGAACTCCTAATACGTTAGCTATAACCTGCAAAAACGAAGAACATGTTGTACTATAACAGCCTTGTTATCTTCATGCTAGTAATCTTCATGCTTAAAAATAATAAATAAAACTCTGCAAAAGCACTTTTAAGACTTTTATGATCTCTCCCCCAGGGGACTAAAGATCACCCTTAAGACCTTGCTAAACAAAAAATAAAACTACTTATCAAAACAGCTTGGCAGAGTCTTCAGCATACATTAAATCCTTCTAATAGTTTGGAAATCATGCAGTATAAAACGATTATCTTTGTAAAAATACAAGCCTACTAACCACATACAAGAACTCCGGCTTTGCAAGTGTCATAAAACCTATGCCGAGTGTCCGAAACAGTTTCATCACCAGCTTTCTTACGATGAAACAAACCCATTACCTGTGCTAACTCCTCAAAAGAATGGGAGAGGACCGTCTGAACAGAACTTAGTGATACAAGCAAAGGAATGCCACAGGCTAGCAATGGCTCCAGGGCTGTTCCCAGCTACCTAGCTTTCATATTACAATTCACCACAGCTTTCAGATGGAAAGGGATGTAAGATCACAGAGTCACAGAATCACAGAATGTTAGGGTTTGGAAGGGACCTCTGTGGGTCACCCAGTCCAACCCCCCTGCCGAAGCAGGGGCACCTACAGCAGGCTGCACAGGACCTTGTCCAGACAGGTCCTGAACATGTCCAGAGACGGAGACTCCACAACCTCCCTGGGCAGCCTGTTCCAGTCTGGTAGCCTACAAAAAATGGTACCAGACAGACGTACTTCACCACATTCCTTTGTCTGGATGGCTGAGAGGAGAGTAAAGACAACCCGTGTACAATTTGGTCAAAACTGTGTCCTCCGTGTTGTGGACAAATTGGAGGGTATCTTGTCTGGAGAGACCAACTCTCCAAACTGGGGAACAAAAGAAAAGAAAATAGCCTGCACCCATCAGGGCCTGCGCTCATGCAAGGCAGTGTGATTCTGCCAGGTCCCTAGAGCAGGTACGTACCGAAACGGCACGCTCAGCCCTCCGGTGCGGTCCCTTGTCGCTTCATCTGGGCTAGTAAAATGCCTCAGACAGACAGTGAGGTTTCCCATTCCCCCTACGAATATTCTACACAGTAAAATAAAAAAATCCTCATTGCTCAGAAACATTGCCTCGTATCTGCTTCCTTTCAGCCCAAAACTCTTCTCCTAGAGCGGCTTCTTCCAGCACTCTGGACTATTCCTGTTCCATGTTAGAGCTTGTACCATCCACATCTTCTTGGACCGTCAGCATATATTTACTTTGTTATTACTGGCCCATATTGAGCCTTTCTTTTTTCAGTCTTCCCTCACAAATCAGCTCCTACAACTCTTTAATCATTTATTGCTTGCATCTGAAATCCCTCCAATTTGCTGACTTCTCTAACGCCGCCAGAATTGAACACGTTATGTGTTCAGAGTTATGAGGAGAGGGACAATTACCTCCTCGTTACTGCCTTTTTTGCTGCCTTGCTGCATGACAAGTTCGTATCTGATTTGTTTTAACACACCTAAGTCTTTTTCAGCGTTACTGTTTCCCAAGGGCCTTACTCCCATTGATTATCTGTGTTTTGGATTATTTTATCCAGCTGTATAGGTTTGTAATTTTACGTCTGATTATTTCCCGCCATGCAGTCTCCCCTTGATGCCTTTGATACGACTGTTCTATTCTCCCTGGTGCACCACCAGCAACTTTAATGACTATATTGTAATTCCCTTGTTCAAACTTCTGTAACAACGTGTTTATCTCTCCACATTTCTAAAATGTTGCTACAGGCGCTCGCTGTCCCCTGAATCCCGTACAAAGAAGAAGATGGCTCACAGCAGGCAAAGGGCTACCAGAGCCAGAGTCCTTTCAGTCCACATTTTTTTCCAGCCACCTCAGAGTAACACAAGAGATGGACGTTGCTACTAACTGGGAGGCTCTGACAGGCCAAGGCAAGCAACAAGGTAGGGTAACGAAGGACACCCGTGCAGAGCATATTGCCCTAGGAATTCTTCCTTACGAAGGAATTCCTCTGACAATCTCTGCCATTGCGGCTTTCCAAAGCAGGTACCCATCTTGTTCTGACGTTCAGTATATCTGCCTCTTTCTACTAGTTAAACAAAATCCTATTGCACAAAAGCATTCCACCCTCCTCTCAACAACTTCATGCGTTACTGCTTTTTTTTTTTTTATAGGTACGTTACCTGGAACACTCAGATGAGATGCACGAAGCACTGTATGAAGGCAGCACCTCGCAACGCATGCATACTTAGCCAGTTCATTCCATGCAACTTCCCATAATCAACTCTTTTTGAATTATTTGTTCTTTCTAGTTTTGAAGATCTCAGCCCACACATTTAACCCTGGGAATCTTCCACATATCCTACAGAAATGGTAGGTGCATGGCTAAATCCACTACACTTGTAAAATAACCACGTTCTGCTTCATATATGTTATATATTGTCCATGACTCTTCTCATTTCACATCTATTTTTTTACTTTTACCATGTATTTGTTCTCCTGCTTTTCAAAAGATTACAACTAGACTTACAGGATGATAGACCTCGCACACAGCAGCCAGTTTAGACTGTGGCCGAGTCATGCAAAAAACCCAATAAACTCTAGTTTATGACAGATTCACAGTTGTTCTCATTCTGAAGATCAGTTATTCTTTTTTTCTGTTCCTTTAAACTGCAGTCAGTAGCACACATCGCCTAATATGAAGAGACTTTCGTGATAAGATGATATCAAGGGATGTTGTGACACTCCTGATTAAGAATTACACAGTAAGCAAACTGTACAGAAATGCTAATTTTCCTCTCCTTTCTCATCACTTACCTAAATTATTCTGTGTAATACAAATGATCTTTATTAGGTTTATGGCAGTTCATTCTCATTCTCTTATGCCTTTTTTTTAAAGAAATCATATTCCCGTAGCTGATGAAGTCCACTATATATTATCCTTAACAATTAATTTTGTGCCCTGTTGTATATCATGTTCACACCAAACAAAAAAACCCAAATCACATCTATTCTTCTACAGTCATAGGCAACTACCCACCACGAGCAGAGGATAAATAACTTCTGCTGGAATTGGCATTTCTTCTCCAAGCTCCTCTGTGAATCACCAATTTCTGAGTATTCCCTGTAGTTTTCAGTCATCATGAAGTGATGCTGAAAAACCCACAGAATTGCCCAACCCAAATAAGACAGACACAATTTTCTCCATTTTGTCTGGAAAGAATGTAAGCTTACTTTGTGACGAGGAAGTACTGGTTGACTAATAGAGCACGGTTTTACAAAATCTGTCTTTTTCTGACCTTAAACTTATGAAGAGTAAGTCTCGGGATGCGATCCAGCCATGTATCACTGTGCCTACCAACACTGAGCTAATGTACAGAAGGTTTCTAAAAAAAAAGTTCTCCGCAATCCATTCATTATACTTAGCAACATCAAACAGGGAAAAATAATTAAAGAGCTCCTATTGAGCACCTAGAGACCTTAAGCACAGACAGGGGGTGAACACAAAGACAGCGTATTTGGTTGTAAGAGTCACACTTCATCTTTATATATATTTTTTCATACACATTTAAAAAAATTACAGTACATTTTGGAGGGTTTTCTTATTTTTCTTCCTTCCCTCTATTCTGGTCTATGAGTGCCTACACTTACGCTGAAACATACACTTATACTGAAACATACTCAAAAGAGTTACATAAAATTTCTGAAGTTTTTTAATCTTCAGATGTGCATGTGTGTGGAGACTACGTATTTCACAAATAAATTGCCTGAATAAATTCAATTATGTGAAGTAAGTGAAAATCACATGCAAATGATATTATAAACAGAAACTACGCTGAGAGCTTATTTGCACTGTGCAAGGTACAAGCAAGCAAAAGCTAGTTTCCAATGTGTAAGACCGGTCCACCTGAAAAGCATCCCATCTTCCTTGCAGTATCGTTGACAGTACTCGAAGCTGCACTTAGAGGTTTATATAAAGCTCTCTGCAATACATTTCGGTATTACATTTCTGTTATTCAAGCACTACATAGCGTCTCACAGCTTAAGGTTCAAAGAAACTTTTTAAAAGGGGGCCAAAAGAAGATGTTACAATGACATTATGCTGCAACATCTGATGCACCTGACCACTGACCGCTGTCTTGAGTAGTTAATGTAGTATGTCATGGTCAAGTTCATGACTACTAATATTAGCAATGGTTATATAATAAGACCATTATGTTTCTTTCATCAGTATCATGTATTAATTGGCAAGCACGTTTGTGTCATTCATAGAAATGTAAGGTACTTTATTCCTTCCATCCAGGCCTTATGTTAAAGAAAACTTAAAAAAAATTTGGAAGGACCACATACATACTCTGCCAGCTGCCTTGTTTTTCAACCCCGTTTTACACAACTTCACCCTGTTCTCCCTGATTATTTAGAAACCATTCATAAAATAAGGAACTCTTTACATTGTAGGTTCAAATTCACCTCAGTCTATATAAAATCAAGATACTATTAGCACATAAGGAGTTGGTAATGTTAAAAGATTAGATGATATATCATCGCAGGTACCCAAATCAGCCAAAATGTCATCTTCAAAGGAGAAAAACTGGGATTACGAAGGCCCACAGAACAGGACAGGGATGCAGAGTTGTATTTTCAGTGACCAAATGGAGAGTTTCTGAAGACTGTCTAAATAACATCCTTTTGTAAACATTTTTCTACTAGGATATTACTTTTCACCCCGCTTCTCCTGATTTCAACATATTTTGAATTGAATTTATTCTCTAAAGAAGCTGGCCAGAATATTGAATGATTAGCAGAAGTTTCAGATGATGTCCATCAGCAAGATGCATTTACCTCCACAGGTTATTTTCAGTGACAATCATAGAACAGTTTGGGTTGGAAGGGGCCTTAAAGATGACCCAGTTCCAAGCCCCTCACCATGGGCAGGGACACCTCCCACCAGACCAGGCTGCTCAAAGCCCCATCCAACCTGGCCTTGAACCCTGCCAGGAAGGGGTCATCCACTGCCTCTCTGGGCAACCTGTGCCAGTGCCTCATCACCCTCATAGTGAAGAATTTCTTCCTTATATCTAATCTAAGTCTACTCTCTTTCAGCTTGAAGCCATTACCCGTCATCCTATCACTCCATGCCCTTGTAAAAAGTCCCTCTTCAGCTTTCTTGTAGGCCCCCCCTCAGCTACTGGAAGGCCGCTATAAGATCTCCCTGCAGCCTTCTCTTCCCCAGGCTGAACAGCCCCAACTCTCTCAGCCTTTCCTCACAGGGGAGGTGCTCCAGCCCCTCCCATCATTTTTGGGACTCTCTTCTGGACCTGCTTCAACAGGTCCATGTCCTTCTTGTGCTGGGGGCTCCAGAGCTGGACGCAGCACTCCAGGTGGGGTCTCACCAGAGCAGAGTGGAGGGGCAGAATCCCCTCCCTCGCCCTGCTGGCCACTCTTCTCTTGATGCAGCCCAGGATACGGTTGGCCTTCTGGGCTGCAAGTGCACACTGCCAGGTCATGTTGAGCTTCTCATCAACCAGCACCCCGCAAGTCCTTCTCCTCAGGGCTACTCTCCATCCATTCTCTGCGCAGCCAGTACTTGTGCTTGGGATTGTCTCGACCTGTTCAGAAGACTAAACTGTTCTGGAAATCTCACATCCAGAACATTTTATTTTAAGCTTTTGTGTGCAAGTTTATTCGTTTGCATCGCAGCTATTATTCACTTAACTAAAAAGCAGAACTTTCTCCCTTGGAAGTAACAGAATGAGTCTTAGTACCGGAGACATCAGCTTACACATAGTGTACACTTCATAAAGTATGACCAGAATTAGCTGCGAAAATTTCTCAAAAGAACTAGTAGTTTGTATTAGGTTTTACTCTTTTGCTTAAGCACTGATGAAAAGAAACGCTCTCTTACAACATCCAGTGAAGATACTAACAAAAATCAACTGGAAAACAGACAGCAACAAACATCTTTGGAAATCGCTGCTCGTTCTTGTGACTGCAAGGGTTCCATTAATTTTAGACTGGCACAGATTAGTAGAAGTTTACATAGAAGCATTTGTGTTCTGCTTCTGTAACAGGTGAACCTCCAACAATGTATGGGGATAGCAGAACAGTGGCTTTAAAATGTCATCTTTATTCAACATATTTGCTCCCCATGTATTTTCTGAGTCACGTCTATCTGCTTGCTTTATTATTGATTAAATTTTTTTTAACTGCCATTAGCACTGAAGCGTCAATACAGCTACAAAAGAAGGAACTAGACTCTGCTTTCCAGACATATCATCAACAAAATAGTCAGTTAAGTACCATTTGCAAAATGTTTATTACTGGGGATGACGTGAGGCGAAAAGGACACAGCTTTATTTTCAAACCTCAGGTTAAATTAGCATTATAGGCAATTAATAAAAATATCATATTTTTATGCAACCAGATTTGACCTCTAAAGCCACAGCAAGACAGAAAACATGGGACCCTTTAATGTCATTTTTACAGTCATTTATCTGACTATAACCACACTTTAAAGTGTTAAGGTCAGCTGGTCATGAAGCATGAGCAACACTTCTGACTAGCATGCACTACATTTGACTTGCGAGTAAGTAAGGGACTGACACTCCATTAACCTTCACAAGTACAATTATTTATCAAAACAGTTCAAAAGAGTACCCGACAGAGAACTGATAAATCTGGAAGCGAAAAACGAAACTGTAACAGACCAAACTGATCCTTTGCCAGTGATGAAGAGCTATTTCCTACCACAATTCCTGGTACAAGTCCTCCATCTCGCTTTCTAACACAGCTATTCATTTTAAAGGACTGTCCTTTAATTCACATTGGTTTTGACAAAATCTCAGAGCTTTTTTGCTCTTTTTTATTTCCATCTTCTTTCTTGGAAATAATATATGCTGATATCCTGTATTTATGGGCATCTTCAAACACTTCCCTGAGAAAGACACGCAGAAAATTCAGAATTGTGACACATTTGGTCATGTACTCTCTTGTGCTTTTAGTTTCAGCACAACGTCCATGTCTGTTCACAATATTCCCATTTGTTGAGCTGTCATCTTCCTACCACCATATAAACTTTATTTGTTTTACTACAGGACTTATGGTGGTTTATTACCATGTGGCCTTCAAATTTTCTTAATTTTGTAAGATTTCCATAATATCCTCATGTCGTGAAATTCTATCTGCCTTTCTCACTGAAGCATGAGGTTGAGTTGTTCATCAGCAGCTCTCATCTGCCATCAATTACTTTTACTTTTTGACTGCAGTAGCACTCTGCACTTCCAAAGAAGGGAGAGTTTGCCCAAAATCTTCCAACCAAAAGTGCCAGGAGGGAGAGCAGAAAGAAAAGGGGTGTGGTGTTCTTTTGGGGTTTTTTTGCATGGGGAAAGAAGGAACCGGAACCAAGATCAGTGATTCGACTATTTTTTGTGAAAGAATGTCAAAATTTCTCACTTTCTAGTGTTAAACCATTCATCCTATGGGGGAAAGTACAGCTCTGGTCTAACCACTGCAAAGGTGGAGGAGTCCGAGCAGCACATCACCAGATGCGTACACATTAGACAACCAACTTGTGCTCACCTACACCCCCAGTACACAAGGCACTGCACGAAGATTTACTCACGATCAACTGGAAATTTCATCCATCAATGCCATCTTGTCTTGCCTACTGGTTTTCCTTTGGCAGGAAAGCACACCCCTTCATTCCACTGTAGCCCAGACTGATCTCCAGCCTCTCTCAGATGCACAGATGGGAAGAAATCTCTACGTATTCACCACTGGAGCTGCGGTTACCACAGCAGAGCTCCGAAAGCAGTGAGGTGCAGCAAATTCAACTACATTCCTAATCTTCACTCTCCCTTTAAGATCAGCACTTCTTTCACTGCTTTGTAAAATGCACCAAGTTCCATGAGCACAAACAGCTATGATTTCCAGATGGTTCGTATGTATACCTTCTTTCTGGTGGTCACAGGAAAAAATGTAAAAATAGAGAGACAAGGGAGAAAGAATCGTTTTAAGGGGAATGTGTTTTTTCTCTTATCGAGTAGCCCAAAACACAGTAAAAAGAGAACTGTTGACTGATATCAAGGTCAATTTCTACTAAGTGTCTTCTAATAAAGTGGGAAGATTGACTTGATAACTCCTTTTAACAGAGGATTTATTAAATCCATAAAATACAGAACAGCACAGCCTTCATTATATGTTACCTTATTTCATCTTGTATAAACAGTGGATTCCTTAAAGATCCTAAAGAAAATGGATTTTGATTTTAAATCTTTATCTTGTACATACGAAAATAATTATGTTCAGGTAACTGAGTACTTTTTAAATGTGACTCAGATAATTGATATAATGAGGTCTGATGTTTACTTTTTTCCCATTGACTTCCAAATCAAACGTCTTAAATTTAAAAGATTTCCTCCCTGCCAACTCGTCCTCTTGGAAACTCACTCTAGGACCCAAGACTCAAAGTTTCTTCTTCCTCCTCCCCATAAGAAAAGGTCCTGTAGTCAGACTTCACTGGCAATTCTTTTGATACACAAGAGGCACCATAATCCATTTCGCTATTCCACAGCTATGCAGTCAGAGCCCTGCAAAGCTAAGCAGCCCTCAAACTTGTCTTCTGCCAGTGAACTGAGCAAAACACAGTGGCACACAAAGCTTTCCTTCCACTAGGAAATTTAACCACAGCTAACCAGATTAGTACCAGAGAGGATTTAACTGCAAGTTATTTGAACAAAACTACTCGGTACCATTTACGAAACAGTGACTGAGCCACCCTGAGTCTGTTTTTACTTCGAATTAAGAGTTTTTCAGTAGCACCTCAGATGCACCTGCTGCAGACCTCATTGTCACTAATGGAAAATCACCTGTTGCTAGGCAGGGGAGACAGCTGTTAGAATGTAAATGGTTCCACTACTACTGGTTTCCCGGAAGCAAAAAGAGTAGAAAATTTTTAGGAAAATACAGTAGAGACAAGAACTCCACCTACAGAAAGACAGGTTTGAGAAGAGGGAATGTGATCTCAGTCTTCAAACACAAAAACATTTGCTGAAAAGAGGAACTACCTTTCTCTTGCTGCAGCAGCCAGGACAAGAATTAATGAGCTAAAACTGAAGCACAAAAGGTTTGTGTTATACATTAGGAGTAACTTTTTAACGGTAAAGACAACAATATTCTGGGACAGACAGACTGGCAGGTTGTAAGCCTCCTGGCACTGAGTAACTCTAGGAAGTTGGACTATTATCTGATAGAAAGGACATTGGTACAGTTGATCCCTGGACTGAAGCTGGGATTAGGTGACTGTAGCAACCCCTCTCAGGCCTACAATCCATAAAGTGCAGGGCCCACATACATGGAGACATAGATGGGCCCATTCAGTAGGGGCTCTACACATCTGTGAGAGACTTACTAAGCTGGATCAGGTTTTTTTGGTTGTGTTTTGCTTTAGATTTTTTTTAATTTTTTTTCAAATAAATCAATAGGCTTGGGCCATTTTCCAAAGATGTGATTTGGTAAGATTCAAGCCAAACTTCTCAAGCTTTACTCATGAGATAAGTGCTAAACAATGAGCCAGATTCATCAAAGCTTTATAGACTTACCTAAAAGAAATAGAAACTGATTAAGCCAACTCATTTCAAGCCAAATCAGGCAGTTGAAAATCTATTCCTGAGACTTGGAAAATCTGTCTTTTTTAAAATTATTCTTAAAATATGCTTCAAGAGTCCCTCTTTTGTAGGGGCCTCAGGCAACTCTGTCAAGAATCTGTTTTTTTCCAGTCTGATTAGGAGTGGTATATTTCTCATGTCTATAAGAGACAGTTAAAATATGTGTATTTGTATATATATACACACACCTACATGTTTTTACCATATATACTTACATATCTATATAACATAAAGAGTCAAGAATTTTCTATTAAAGATTTGGTAATAAAAGAAGTGGATTTCCTTTTCAAGAACATTAATAATTAATTTGGTTCTTTAGTAAATGGAAAAAAAAAATTCAATGGTAGCGCTGGACACCAACGTACTCTATTAATGCACAAAGCAAAAAAACTTCTCTCAGGCGGGTTTACGAGCCCTAGCACATAAAATCTACAATACTTCTTAGTACTGCTCCTTAGAGTACTTCCTAGGGGGAGGTTAATTCCCATGTTTCTTCAGCTCTTGGTGTCTCTACCAAGCAGGATAACACCTAGGCCAAATGAGCTAGTTTTTGTGTACATCCTACAAAAATCCTACTGGAATCACCAAAGTGTTTCAAACAAGGCATCAAAAAACTCTTACTAGAAGAGAGGAGGACATAGGCCTGGTGTTACCTAACCAGGATGGACCACAGTGTTGACTGTGAACAGGGAAAGCACGCATTGCCTAGCTCTGCACAGTAACACAGTTTCCAGCACCCCACATCTCACTGTTGAGCTGGAGAAAAACTGGGTTGAAATTGCTATGCTGGGAAAAGTGCTGTGCAGGGGATGTTTCGATTTCTATGCAGAAGCAGAGAAGAGGCCTCCATGCTCCTCTTCCCATACACCTTGTAAATTCACTAGTAAATTCAATTTCAGATGCTGAAAGTTGTTGGTACTATGGCGATGGGCGCAGACTTAGCCCTGCAGACCACTGGGTGGCTGCCCCTCTAGCCCAGTATCAAGCATTTACTGTAAATGTATATGTCAAAGCAATGAGAAAACATTCAAAACCTTGCCATGCTTTCTTTTTCTGTTTTGTTCTTTTCAAGGAAAGTACTTCCAAGAACATGGGAAGACCACGTGACTTTGAACTGGAAAACCTGAAAGATCAGTGAGCCTACCTGCTAATGAGCAACTTGCTATTGAAATGAGCTCATTAGCTTTCATTTTTGCTGGCTGCTGATCGATTCATGAGCCACTTACATGGCCTCTGTAAGCTGTACATAAATTATCAAATGCATTGATTTCTAAAAGTAATAAGTCAGGAACTCAGTCCTTTCCGTATCTCTAGTGAAAGTGCTTAGCACAATGGCCTTCAAAATTCATCCAAAGAAAACAGTAATAACATCAGTGTTCACAGATACATTGCATCTCAAATGGCAAATATTCTACTGCAAAAAATAAGCTTTGCTGGCATCTCAGAGAAGTGAATAAAAGCTTGCCTCTGAAAATGTTACATACAAAATGTACAATATAAAACGCACAGAATTTTGCATGAATCTGTGTAGGCGGCAGCTCAAGAAATTCACAGTAAGGAACAATTGTCTACAGCAAGGAAAAATCCAAGCTAGATGATCTGAAAGTCCTTTTCCATCTCAGATCATTCAATTTCCATAACCTTCCTCATATGACTGAAGTAGTGAAAATCCTATGGCATCCTAGAGTCAGTGCTGAGTTTCTGACATAAAAGCATTTTCTCTTGTCAGCTGACAACCTAAACAATGTAGGAACAGAACCTGCTAAAGACTGAAAGATTCAGCAAGGAAGAGCTAGGGAGGGACTCCTCCACCCAAACACGCAGACATAATGTTAGCATTTTCATCCCATATGGCTATCTCCAATGCTAGGCTGGCCAACCTGACTTCACCTGGCCTCCCAACTGCTTCTAAAAAATTACAGCAAAAATTAGTTCTTTGGACATATATGCTTGCAAATTTCACAGCACTTCGTAACACTGATTTGCAATAATTTGCCTAAGGTCATGTGGGCGTTGATCCAAAGCCTACTAAAGACAAAGCAGTCTTTATATTGACTTCAAAGAGCTTTGGATTGGACCCACAATGAATCACTGCATAGTAAACACAAAAATCGGGAACAGAAAACCTGGTCTAAGGAACAGATGTCATTCTCTCCTTCATCATCTCTGTTTACTGAAAAAGACAGGAACGCGACATTTATTTTTCCCTTTCTTCTGTGTCACGTTGCCAGCCCAATGAAAGGGCTATGGTCCTTTTCCCGCTTAGCTGTATTTCTAGGATCATTATTTAATTCTAAAAATCCTCTGATACAGTCTAACACAAGAGCCCAACTCCATTTCAGTGGTGTCTTCATCACCTTGACCCTCAGTAACAACAGCACGAGAGCAGCTGACTGGAGTGCCACCAGAGAGAGCGACGTCAATGTGTGCCAGCTGAGGACGGTGCCAGGAGAGCGGGATGGCACACTTCCTCCTAAAGAACAGTCAGTTTAGGACTAAATGCAGTAATAATAAGGAGTTAAAATGTGCAGACCCGAGAACATTGCTTAATCCCAGTTTACTGAAAGGACATGTCATTTTTAGAAAGTTGTCCAAACAACTGTCTTAATATTCTACACCAAAGTGGCTATTAATCAAACAACAAAGGCCCAATTAACACATAGCTGTTGTCACCTTGATGTTAAAAGCCTCTCCCTTCCCCCTTTCTTTCTTTCTTTTTGTCTTTAATGTTACAACCTAACCCAAAAACGCCTCAGGGCCCTACAGGGAAAAAAAAGACAAGATAGAGAGAGGAAGGGAGGGGGAGAGGAAGAGAAAGTGGGGAGGGGAGAAAGAGAGAGAAAGAGAGTCTTAAATACCATCTCTCCTCTAGGCAGCAATTTCCACAGATGAAGAGGTCACCACTGTTTAACAGTGTGCTGCCACGTTAATTTAGTATGACAAGATAAAGCAGTAATCTCTGCTCGAAGAGGCTGTAAACCGCCTGCTATCCAGGGACATGCTCGAGTCGATTTGCTCTGTATATCACTTTATACAATTGCCGTGACAAAGCCCCCTGAGTTCCCTCATGTAAATCTCTCTCTCTCCCTCTCAACTTCCCTGCCAGTCAGGCAGCATCGGATCCGCGGTAAGCTATGCAAACTTCACGTCTTACGCATGCCAATGGACCCCAAAGCTCCCCCCCGCCCCCAAGAGAAGATGTTTAGGACTTTGATAATCCATTGATCCCACTTCCATATCGGCTTGTATTTTTCAATCTGTCGTGTTAAGTTGTCAGAGAGGGCGATTAAACCGATGTTTCATGTTCCGAGATTTGCGTTCCTGGGAATGATAGTTTTCAAAGCCTTTCTTGCTAGGTTCTGCTTAAAGATTATCCCTAAGAAAGCTGATGTGAATATTATTACTGGCATAAACCTGGTAATAAAACCATAAAGTGTTTTAGGTAAAGGCATTTTAGAGATATTCAGGGTTATAAACATAAGAGTTTAAAGCTGGATAGAATTTGGAGTGCTTAAAAAAAAAAAAAAAAAAAAGGAGGAGGAAAAAACAGCGCCCTGTCAGGCTGTGGAGTTTTCTCAGCATGAAGCAAAACAACATATGTAAAAGGGAAAAGGGAACTCGCATGTCTACGGAAAACAAATGTAATTACAGAACCACAGAAGAGGACAGAAGAGAACACTGACCTGCATAGTTAAGAACAAAAAGAAGACACAGCATCTGCAGCAGTGGTCATGATGCTGCCTCAAACAAAATGTAGTGACAGCTATTTCGAGCGAACTAGCTAAGAAAGCTGCCTATGTCTCCAGCAGCCTGCACAGCTGAAAACGTGGTCTTCTTGTTGGGGAAATAGGGTGAATTTTTTGCAGTATGTTGCAACTCTCATATGCCATACTGCATCTCTAGAACATGCAAGTTTTAAATTATGTCTCCTCTCTATTTCACATTTAATTTGTGTCGTTTTCCTACGGCCTGCAGGCATGATACAAGTCACAGCACACAATATACCAAATACGTTGCCAAAATGTTAAACTGCACACATGTATATATACCCACTTGCTGGATTAAACATAGATGGGGACATAAATAGAAATAAAATAAGCACAGCAGACAGGTTTCTACAGAGTAAGACTGGAACTTCAATACAGTTTCTTAACTAATCTTTTGCTAAGTCTATCTGCTAAGCCTGTGCATGGCATTTGGACTTGCCAGTAGAGCTATAAAAATGACCGACCAAGGCTAAATCAAATCTTTTTCACACAACAGGTTACATATACTGTGTTCTCTTTAACGAATTACATTTAATAATGAACGTTGATATTCGTTGCAGCTGATAGTAAGAATGATGAATGCTTTATTAAGCACATACATTTCTAATAGTAATTGAGAAGTAATTCCCTAAATTTAAAATGGGGAAAACCAATGGAATCAATGTCATTTTTCAATATCAAGGGAGTCTTCTCAAAATAGCCTTTTAAAAGCATGTTAGATTGCTTCTGTCCTCTGATTTACGTTGCTAACCAACACATTTTAACCTGTACATGTAAGGTAAAATTTGTTATTTGAACTCAGCATTGCTGGCTGGATATACAACAAGAGGTTTGCTTTTAGGGAACATCCAATTCTTAAAAACCCACTAAATACCATCAGTGCTGGTTAAAAATGAAATCTGCTAGAATATTCACATACATACAATAAAAAAAAAAGCTAAAGAGCTTGAACATGGTTACTTCTACAAAAATACGGGACAGTATTTATACCGGAATGCCTGTTACTTCTTTAACTCCACCGTGTACTGTGAATGGGATTACTCTCACCTAATTTTAGCCCCAAATTAGACATCTAGTCTAAGCTAGTCACCAAGCCTCCCTCTATAGGCAATGGACAAGCACTTTCAGAGGATAATTCATCTTTCTTGTCTTAGATGCTTATTTGCAGATTGGAAAGGTTGTTCTAGGAGGGTGGCTATCTTTTTCCACCTAACATTTCTATGCCTAAACTTTGGTGAACTGAATCCCAACCTCATTGTATGGCATTCAAGAATCTCCATGAGCCTGGAAATACTAATAGACCATAGACCATCATGGATGAAGGACGAGTATAATTTCCATTGTACTAGTGTAAAAATTCAGGCACAGACAAGAGAAGTGAATTGCCAATGACAAATCAACAACTGGGAAGCTCAGAATACAGTCTAATTTCATCCAGTAAACTGAAAACTTGCCATTTTTGTTAATGTTTATGAAATTACAAGCATGGAGTCCAACAACTGTTGGTAGTATTTTACAGAGCAAAATAAAGACACAAGCCTTAAGTATAAAAGTAAGATTTCTGTTAAATTAGTTTATTCACATGGAAAACCAGGGAATTCGCTGTGACCCCGTGTCAGTATATTACCCAATACTCATGTTGACAGCTTCAAAACTGAAGCTATGGTCTCTGCCCAAAAGCTAAGTTTACACTGGCCACAAGCAAACAGGAAAAGTACATCATCTACCACAGATGTATTCTCTGCAGAACTGAATTACACTATTTTCAGTTGTGTTTGTAGATATATAAAATTCTGAAAACTGTTTTCCAACAGAATTTATCAGAGTGGTTTAAAAAGAATTTAAACAAGTCATACATGTAATTATCGTGCATGATCACTCTGCTCTCCCTCACACTCTACGTGCATTAATGTCTGTCAAGACAACATAAATCTAAAAATAAGGAAAAAAAAGGGTATTTGCAGATTTTATACCCATAAAAGTAAAGAACATACCATGAACTCAGATTGTAACATCAGCCAGACGCAGGACACAAACTGAAGTGAGTTGAATGTTTTGAGCTCTGAGATGCAGAATGCTTTATAATCCCAACAGAACTAAGCACTATATAGCAAATACTTATTCATGAAAAAGCAAATTGTTTGGCCAGGCAACTACCTCACACTCAAGGCTTTTTTGGTCGAAGTTACCCGACTACAGATTTCTAAACTATAGCGATCAACAGCTGAGCTTATCACCCTAAGCTCCAGTTGTAACCTACAAAGAAAAATGGGCACTTCTACAGTGTGATTTCTCTGACTTACTTAGAAGCTATGTTAGGACAAAATAAATCACGCTCTGTTATTCCCTATTTACTTCCATTAACAATAAAGTTAAACCTAAATTTACTACCTTGCCTCCAGACATACACTTTGTAAACATTTAGTCTGACCAGTCCTCACCCTTGAATCCTCATGCCAAAAGTGACATTGTGATTGACGTGAATCAACAGAAATTTACTACCGAGACTGCTATCATCATAGATTTAACTGAGAGTTATACAAGAAACGAACACTTTCCTACTGAGTCCTAAATCCACTAAGTTCTGCGTTTGTATACGGTTGTTTTCTTGAGGTCCACAGATCCTAGGCAGTTAGATGCTAACCTCAGCAAATGCTATTGACTTGGAACACAGATGGATCCAAACCTGAACAACTCTCCTGATTACAACTGCAGCAGTTTAAAATTAAAAGGACGGGAAAGAGGGAAGTTTCACTTACAGTTTCAAAGATGAAATACACACTTTAAATTCAATTTGAAAATCAACATAGAGGAGGATCTGAAGAACAGATATTTTGTATTATTTCTGGCTACAATTAATAAGCAATGCAAGCTTCTACTTCTGACACGATTCAGTATACAGATACACATACAATCTACCGCAGTAATTCAGGCTCAAGATGTCAGGAGGATTTTACCTTTTGCTATAATATTTCTTGTTTTATGTCATCAAACTCCAATCCTACAAAAAGCTATGTGCAGAAGGAGTTACAGTCAGTGACCTCTCCTTCCCTCCCTCTTGCTACCATCAGCATTAGGTTCCAATCAACCAGATTATTTTTCGGGAACAGGGTCATAAGCTAAGCATTCTGGGGCAGGAATGTTTCTTTTTTCTGTCTCTATAAAAATAAATCATGCTCTGGGTACAATACAAATAAAGATAATAACAGTCTGATGTTAGATTTTATTGGACCATGTTTCGGACAATCTATATAATTTGCCCGTTGCCTGTACAAACTACAAAAAGTTAATCTTTATAGCCCTTTTTTTCCTTGGGGTGGATTCAGTTTTAAAAGCATAAAATAAGGATGCTGAAGCAGACTATTTCCATGCATAACGACAGTCTTGTTTACACTACCTCGGCAAAAACTACCCTTAGTTAAACTGGGCACAAACTCCACTCAGTTACATCCACTGGCTTATCTAGTGATGCTAAATTCACAGGACTCACTGAGTCTACTTCTCCTTTGCAAAGAGCAAAAATTCCTTATCTGGTCACACAACTGTACCTGAACCAGAAAAAGAAACAAATTAACAGTGTCAAAGAGAATTTGGAAATGAGGCGGGCCAAACTATTCGGACAACCTTGCTACCCCAGAGTTAAAGGGCTCTTTTGAGTAAGTTCGTTTCCTCCGTTTAGTTGTCTTGAAACACTTTGGAACATTGGTGGATTCAGAAACATTGCAGCATGTCAGTATTCGCCCGTAGGCAGGCTTCTGCACATGCCGTAGGAGTTAACACATCCATGTCAGATGGCTATACTCAAGCAAACACATATTGAAATCTATAATTTGTTTTACCACAGGTCCCTCTCCAGCCATTAACCTCTAGAGAAAATTAATAAACCGCTTTATTACAGTGGAGAAGGTGGTGGTGTTTCACTGCTGTACTCAAGAAAAGAGGAAGTAGTTAGCTCCATGAAAGAAAAAAAACATGACTGGATGACGTGACACTTTAAATGCTAGTGCCTGCCTGAAGCCATGTTTTTATCATCACTCCAACCATCATTACTTTTGGTGAATCTGCAAAAACATTAGCAGTGGCAAGAAAAATTACAGAAAGAAAGCTGGCCTTGGCACAGCCTAACCAAACTTAAATTTGTGTAACCTGGAAAAATGTACTTAAAGAGACAAGGCAAAACACATGACAGAGCATTTCACTCAGCCAGTAAAAGGACAGAAAAGAAAGAAACGCTTCAAACTGTCTCGGCAAAAGGTAACATCCTAACTACAGACACAAACATCTGATAGCAAGAGAAGAGACTGTAAAACATGATTGTGGGCATTGAGTGTAGCAGAAGGTTCTGGCACTTCTAGAAGCCAGAGTTGACAATCACAGAGATTCTGCACAACCCTGAAATCCAAGAAACCAAGACCAGTACTTCACAATGTGTTTCAGTTTTGGTGTATCTCTACTGAAAATTGAGCTGCGCAGCAAAAAGCAACTGCCCTCTAAGTTTATTGACATTCTGTCCAAGCAAATAGCACAATACTTTCTTTTACTGTGCAATGTCTTCATATGAGCTATTTACTAAAAGTCTTTAGAATGGATTAAATAATAAAAATGACTAAGTTAAATATGACTACAAGCAGAGGAAGAAAACGGGCAAGGCAGAAAAGGGTTTTCAGAGGACAACTGCAAGCAGAGAGAAAGTGATAGAGTAATATTACTCTTCTAAAGCTGGAAATATAGAAAAAGGCCTTCTCACCTGCAGTGAAAAGAAAGGGAGAAAGCCACACCAGCTGCCTGGAGGAGGTAAGGTGGATATGAAAAGTGTATGCAGCAGACAGAAAGCACATGGGGAAAGTGTTCTGGAAGTTCTAAAATGAATGGGCAACTACTGAAGCAAAAATGAGTCAAGGTGGTGTGCAAAAGTAGAAGTTTGCACTGCGTAGGATGCAAAATATACTCAGCTTAGATTCCCACGTGCCTTGCCTTGAGGCATGTGTCAGATAAGAGTACTAGAAGTCTGGTACGCTGCTCTCAATTCTGCTAGTAGTTACACTGCCAGCCCAAGGCCACAAACTTCTTAACAGTGCAGAAGCTTGGCCAAAGGAGATAGCTCCATCGGTTGAAAGGGAAAGCATGAAAGCATAACTAAACTTCTGCTGCCCTCTCTTTCCAGAACTATGGAGAACTGGGTGTTTAATTTGCAGCAGAGTTTCTGCCTCACTACTACACTGTAAAGATTCACTATCAGCAAAGAAAAGGTGGCATTTCAGATTAAATTTGGGCAGAGTGCCACAGGTGATGGACCTGGACTGGAGAAGTTGTATGAAGACCACAGCTACTGATTGAGTTCTGGTAGGATGGTGATACCATAGAGCCTAGCTAGGTTATGTCACAGATACGGATTGAGTGCTGAAAGCAAAAAACTGTATCAAGACATGGGAACACTTACATGTAGTCTCTTTACACTGTTCCTATAAAGCAATTTGCAGTTCTGCCCGGGCTTTCTCCATACCCTAGTCTTCCTCAGTGCTCCTTCAGATTGGTAGCTTCAAAATTTTGTTCCAAATCTGTGGTATGTCCTACCTCCCTCTGGGAGACATCTTTGTCCCAGTCTTCTGGGTACTGGCTGCACTGTACTGCTGCGGGCACGCCGCTGCACTTCGAAGCCAATGAAAGCTGCACATACCACTAGGCTGACCTGAGGCCGATGCACCATTTCCAGTAAAAATGTACCATCCCCAGTGAGATTACCTAGCAGATCTCAGCAAATGTGTGTAATCCCAAACTCAGCTACTCACTGAAGGCAGTCTGGATTGAGATACTGATTTGGAATGCAACAACTGTGTCCACTGTGGATGTCCTAGGGCAGATTACTTTGCTTAGGAAGATAACCAAATTGTTTTCTTTTAAGGCTTATGTATTTTTTTTCATAGTGCACTTCATAGTTCTTTTCTCTTCACTGTAACAGAGACCATGTGGTTCAAATATTCCTATTGACTGTGGGTTTTATGGTTTTACCTGTCTTTTTCCTGTAGAATTTTTCAGCTATTCACTTGAATTAGATTTTACCAGTATTTATGCAAGAAGCTTAAATGAAGATATTTTCCAGTATGAAGTCAATGAATTGATTCATAGGCATATAATCACTTGCAAACAATGGATACATACAGTTCCCAGCACTTCTATAAAACAAAGGTGTTTACTTTTCTGTTGATTATTTTCTGCCTAACTGCATTCAAATGAATCCATTAAAACCGTGACTGCTTCACAGTAAGACGATCTTCAGCAAAAACAAACAACTGCTGTTTCCACTTCTCTTCATGGCCTTTAAAAACTACAGTCATCTGCACCCTGTATTTCAGGCAATTTACAGATGATAAGTCTGGTCTTGGTTTGTTAATTTGTTGTTTTAAATGTAGTTCTAACCTTCCTGCCTGGGGGAAAAAAAAAAATGTTTTCTTACCTCATTACTTATTTGTTGTCCCCTCAGCAACCTTTGGACCTTTCAGAGTCTGATCAAACACCAGCGAGTCATCTCAAACTTCAGCCAGTCTTTATGCCCATTGACTTCAGCTGGAATGCTACATCCACCCTGGTTCTCCACGGCCACAAGCAAGCAAAACTCAGGGTGTTTAGAGAATGGCAGAACAAACCAAGGGAACTCCCACTAGCATACTTCTGAACTGCACTACGGCTTTGATCCCTGCCTCACCTGAAGAACGAAAACATTTTTTTTCATTTACCTTTTGGAACCTGTACAACAAGCAGTTTGCAAGCAATTGCTAAACATGATGAGCATTACTCACATACATAGATCGGACAGCGCTGGAGAGCCAGGAGAATACAGATCACAACAAGGAGGACAGGCAGGTTACTACAGCTTAAACAGAAGATATATTGTCGGGCAGATACCAGAGGCACCAAAGCTCTTTCTGGCTCCATCATGACTGGTTCTCTGTAACTGCAAAGAGTTTTCTAGCGTCTGGAGTAGGCAACTTCTACAGCTTTTGATGGGTCCAGGCTGATTCTTCTTTATTTGTCCCCTTTCCTAATAGTCCGCAGAGTCATTCTTTGAAACGGTGCAAGTGTAAAGACTGAAAAGATCAAACTCTAATGCAAGCCTGAAATTATATTGTGGAAACTGCTTTCATGTGCTACTTTTGTGATGACATTTATAATGCAATGTTTGTAACAATGCAACTTCATCATTTTATAAATATCAATTTACCATTAAGAGAGGAAGGAACATCAAAAAAAGACAAATGCAAAGTTACCAGCATTTCAGCTTTGTTTTAATTGAACTAGTCTTGTTCAGATAAGCCTGTCTATCTCTTACAAAAACAACAGTTTATAGTTTAAACTGTGAAATTGTGTGTGTGTGTGTGTATGTGTGTGTGTTGTAATTATGGTGCCTGCTAACAATTTCATACTGCCACATTGCACATATGGCTTCCAAGCTAGCTTTATCTGAATCTTTGTGAATCTATTCTCCATGCTATTAAACTGAGCACATTCCACATCGTTCAAAAGTAATTACACTTTTGTCTAGAGTGTAGGAGACTGCTCTCCCCAAACAATGAAATTCTCATTATTAGAGCTGGCACAATAACGGCACTGGTGTTCACAACACTGAGCATTGTACCATCACAATAACTTATCCTAAGCTTGATGCACAAAGGTACACTGGAAATTAAAATTTCTCTAAAACCACTGTGGGGTTTTTTTTTTTAATAGACATTCTTTAGCTTAGTATAATTAGAGTCCTATTTGACTTTTTAAAAAGCTATATGCATTCAGATTACCATTCTCCTCGCAACTTCTGAATAGTAGCTAAGTGCTGTAGCCACATGTTGTTCTGATCCAACACTATTCACATGCTGACGACCCCAGACCAACAGGGGAAGTGCAGGCCAGGATGTACGTGATAAGAGAATTCAAATGCAGCACTAAACAACCTTTCATTCTGGACAAGCGGAGGAAAAGTAGTTGTGTTGGTAAGCTCTGTGACCAGTAGTACTGTTATTTTTAACAGGACCAAAATTTCTTAATACAATTCCCGAGTTACAGAAGAATAACTTCATTCACCACAGAAATGCAACATTTTTTGGCGTGAAGCAATAAAGCTATTTGACAGTGCACTGCAGTATTACCTATAAATGTGAAGCACTGCTGACAAAGAATTCTAAGTCTCACTGAAAGTGCAGGACAAATGTGGGCTAGCAGTGCAGCCACGCAGCTTGGAACAACGGGACAGTGGCAAAATTGCACCTTACCAGTTTGATCTTTTGGTCATAAATTTTTTTTTTTTTTTTTTTTT
>Ga0065711_1001863_pt1 | contig 53287 bp, 35 predicted proteins | sample Hoacrofraction12_FD_59098 | JGI IMG/M metagenome (GOLD analysis project Ga0065711, IMG submission 59098) | Hoatzin crop microbial communities from Cojedes, Venezuela - Epithelial fraction 12 v2 (version 2) | ecosystem: Host-associated > Birds > Digestive system > Esophagus > Crop | place... | reverse complement strand
GGGCTGCGGGCGGGGTCGGGGCCCGGCTGTGCGGGACTGGTGGGAAGCGGTGGCGGTTCGGTGGGTGTCCGGCAGGTTCCCTCCCTTCGGCTGCCCCGCCGATGCTGAGACAGAACCGCAGCCGCCGCCGTGCCGTTGCGGGGCCACGTTCGGAGGAGCTCGCCTCGGGGGCGTGCCGCCGCCGGCGGTTTGAAAACGCTTCAGGTTTTTCGTCTGGTTTGGGCCGAGAGCTGCGTGCTGCGGGGCTCTTGGGAGGTAGAACCTGGTGTCGAGTCTCCGAGCGGTGTCTGCTGCCGGGCTGCTGTGACAAGTAGCCCGCCGAAGCGTAATTATAAATCAAAGTCTTGGTTCAACCTCTGTTCCCAGATAAAAATCTGTATCTCTAATTTACTGACCGCTTCTTGTCTTTTACATACAAATATTGTTATTTCTAAGGGGAAAAAAAATGCCTGAAGGGAGTTGACTCATGTTATTCCAAGATGAACACTTGCTCCCTGACTGTAAATTGCCTCTGCTGAAGTATTTGAGGCTTGCACGATTTCCGACACCAAACGGAGAAATCGGAGATGTCATTTATACATTTTTAATATCCTTGTGAGATTCTGGACTGAGCTAATTGTCAGAAACTGCAGAAGGACGCGTTTACAGAAATGCTGCCTATTGGTAAATTATGATAATTGCTTGTAAGGGTGTTTGTTCCACTAGTCCATGTGTGAACTCATCATCTCGGCAACCGCAGCGGAGGAAAAAGATACCGATAGATATGTATCTTTGTTCTGTTTGGGGAAATACGTTAGCTTATCTTAAACGTGAATTGGCATACTTCGAATTCTCCTCAATAGATGACATTGTGGTGATAAAGGCAGAGTTACGGGAACGCTTGAAGACCAGCAGACGTGAGATCTGCAAGGGCTTGGTGAGAAATGTCATTGCTCACTGAAAGACCCAAGTCTTCCATTTTAGTGGGGTGAAATGCCGAGTGCCTTATTGAGGAGCTGTTTGAGAGTGGCTCCTAGAAATTTTTTTTACTTTTTTTGACGGCGGTGTTCTTTGCTGTGGCTGTGGGTGGGCTTGGGTAACACGCGGTGATCTGTTCCTGCCCTCTGCGTATGGTTTGTAGCTCACGAGCATCCAGTGTAGGCATCATTGCAGGGTGGGTTTTTTTATGTTTGCCTTGATTTTTGTTGCGGTTATGGGCTCATTCTGAGTGATGCTGAACAAGTGGCGCTCACAGGAGTACAGAGCCGCCTGAAAGATCTGGACGCCCGTGCCTGCAGCCTCGGATGTGAACTTTACGTGCCTATTTCTGAGCTCTGTGTGCGTGATGAAAGAAAGTTTTCAGTGTACTCTGAATTCTCCCTCTGTCGGGGGGGAGAAGGAGAGGAACTGTGTTTCTGTAGAGATCCTGACCTGCCTAGACTGTGGTGTCTACACGTCCACTTAACTGGAGTGGAGAGCAGGGGGGCAATGAGCATCTTCATCTCCTGGTCACTGTATTGTCTCTGATCAATGGATGTTTAGCTCCCGTCCTGCTCCCTGGCAAGGAGACCTTGCAGGAGCAGGTCCTCAGTGTGAGGAAGACCAGTCTGTAGAGATCCAGTGAATGCTTTGCACTGCATCATAATAGCATTTAAAATAAAGTGCCTGGAAAAATGTTAAAATTTTTCAGGGGGTGTTTTGCCACTAAAGGGTCCACCTTCTCGTCTGTGTCTCCAGACTTTTTATGTGCTAGTATTTCAAGCCGTGACCCTTTCTGTAATCCTGCAGTTCCAGCAGGTTTCAACCTGTATATGGCCAGTATAATCTTTTTGGCTATAGATTAAGTAGGTAATTTTAGTCTGAGATTAGTGTTCAGGGTCCTTGAATGCCATCTGAGTCTTTATTTGCCAGACAATACAATTGCATTAAAGGTAATTTAATTTTCCTTGTAAAATGGTTTGTGTTGTGAAGAGACGTACGAGCCTCCTTAAGTTGTTCTGTGCTTGGTGTTAGTGCATGTAATAGCTTGGTCTGAGGAGCATTGGCAAAATAACTTTCCAAACTTTTGCATGGTGGAGTGAGACGGATGCTCTGCCCTGTGGCTCTGACAGGAAGGATTCCTCTCTGTTTTGGAGGATTTTGCATTGGGCATTGTATGCTGAGCTGTGTTGCTTGTTCTTTTCAATCCCAGTTAAATTTCATCAGGAAGTCGTGTTCCAGATTAAAGGAAACGGGCTGTGGTGCTTTTACAGTGAGGTGTCTCTTTGTTCCTTAATTGATGTTGGTTTGAGGGGCTTTTTTTCTGTGACTAAAGGGAAAGGTATATCACAAACTTGCTGTTTGATGTGACGAATCAATTATTCTGTACATTAGCACGGCTAGCACGGAGGATGGTGCTGGTTTATGCTGCAGTTAATCTGCAGGTGTTGTATATTCCATGTACACAAATTGGTTGTTCTGAAATGGAGTCCGCTGTCCAAATTAATCCCATATGGTTTTGATTTTGTTGAAGGTTCTGGTCTTGTGAATTTAGACAAATGCATGTATTTATTTTAAAATGCCTTTATTTTTTTTTTTTTAAAGCTCATAAAGCTCTTGTGTCATCTTGAAGCTTGAAATGTGGGAATAGAGTTGTGCAGTTCTGTACTGCTTCAACATGCTTAGTAATATGAAAATGTTTGTGTCTGAGAGAGGGAAGTATATCCACATTAAAAACCTGCACAAGTGGCCCCAGGTCATGCTCTGAATTTGAGGACTGGGTGCTTCCCAGGTACGCTTTTGCCCTGTTCCTTATTTGAAGGTACAGTAAAAGGAACTCTGGGCATGCGAATATCATAGTAATTAGGGAAGCTTGGTTCTCTTCTTTCTCCAAGCTTTCTCTGCAGTTTGGAGCTAGATTATTACAGTAGAGGTCACAAGCACAGCTTGCACTGGGCTATATATGCTTGTCTGCTATTACTCTCACTGTGGCTTTTTGGCCATTAGCTTTATATGGCTGCCAATGTTCATTGTTTTCCCTGTACTCCATACTGTTTTGGCTTGACTCTTAATTAAATGTGGAAACTCGCTGCAGTAGACCTGCATGTCGTGGCAGATAACAGTAACATTCACCACCTAACAGGAGCTGAAAAGCATTGTGTATGGAATAGGGCTGGATAGGATATGTCTTGTGTTTTACGTCCCCTCCAAACCTCAAAACGAACTGGTGGCTTGTGCTCTGAGTGCCTGGCTCTCGAGATAGCTTCAGAGGTGGTGCCTTGGTGACTTCAGTTGGTGGTCAAAAAACATTTTTCTGCTGACACTGCCTGTGTATATGCTGTGTCACTGTAACAGGGGGCCGCTGGCAGACTTCAGCATGTAATCTCTAAAATTCTCTTATCATAATCTTTAAAAGATTTCGTATATGTGAATTTATGATTGTTGCTAGGTTTTTGTTTTAAAGTTCCCTTTTTTTCATTCTGTGGTGTTGCATATGGAACACCAAAGGGAAGCTTCCTAATGGGATTAGTAGGTTTTTGCTCCCGTGCAGCTTTTGACATTCTTTAGATATTCTGTCTGGTAGCTCTTCCTGCTATGATTCAGTACAGGAGAATGTTTCAAGCATGTGCATGTGTACATATGTAATGAATCAGCTGGTCTAGGTTGGGGAAGGGTGAGAAAATCAGTCCTGGTTCCTTTCCTTTCTCCTCTTACTCACTTGCTTACTGCATTGCTATGAAAGTTGGAGATCAGGTTTCCCAAGATAAACCTGCTCTTGGGCAACGAATTTAGAGTATGTCACTTATGAAACTCATCTTACAAAAAATAAACATGTGCCAAAGGTAGATGCAATTCTCTGTCCACTCATCTATAAATTAAGGCTTTTTTTTCTCATCCTATAGCGAATAATAGATACACTTTGTGACATGTAGAAGTAATAATGAATTTGTCTGTCTCATCAATCTGACTTTTTTTTTCTTTGTTTATAGGTGTGAAAGAAAATGTCAGTCACCATGCATGAAAATCGCAAATCTAGGGCCAGTACTGGCTCCATAAACATATACTTGTTCCATAAGTCATCCTATGCTGATAGTGTCCTTACTCACCTGAACCTTCTGCGTCAGCAGCGTCTCTTTACAGATGTACTTCTCCATGCTGGGAACAGGTCGTTCCCCTGCCACAGAGCCGTTCTAGCTGCTTGTAGCCGCTATTTCGAAGCGATGTTCAGTGGAGGACTGAAGGAGAGCCAGGACAGTGAAGTCAACTTTCATAATTCGATTCACCCAGAAGTCTTGGAGCTTCTTCTGGACTATGCGTATTCCTCCAGGGTTATCATCAATGAGGAGAATGCAGAGTCGCTGCTGGAGGCCGGTGACATGCTGGAGTTTCAGGACATTCGGGATGCTTGTGCAGAATTTCTGGAGAAGAACCTTCATCCCACCAACTGTCTTGGCATGCTGCTGCTGTCGGATGCTCACCAGTGCACGAAGCTGTATGAACTCTCTTGGAGGATGTGTCTTAGCAACTTCCAGAGTATCAGTAAAAGCGAAGACTTCCTCCAGCTGCCGAAAGACATGGTCGTGCAGCTCCTTTCCAGTGAAGAACTGGAAACTGAAGACGAAAGGCTGGTGTATGAATCGGCTATCAACTGGATCAACTATGACCTGAGTAAGCGTCACTGTTACCTGCCTGAGCTATTGCAGACGGTGAGACTGGCCCTCTTGCCAGCCATATACCTTATGGAGAATGTGGCCATGGAAGAACTGATCACCAAGCAAAGGAAGAGCAAAGAGATCGTAGAAGAGTCGATAAGATGCAAGTTAAAGATCTTGCAGAATGATGGAGTGGTCACTAGTTTGTGTGCCAGGCCCCGTAAAACTGGCCATTCACTTTTTCTTTTGGGTGGCCAAACCTTTATGTGTGACAAGCTGTACCTGGTGGACCAAAAGGCAAAGGAGATCATTCCAAAGGCTGACATACCGAGTCCACGGAAAGAGTTCAGCGCTTGTGCCATCGGCTGCAAAGTGTACATCACTGGGGGACGAGGGTCAGAAAATGGAGTCTCCAAAGACGTGTGGGTATATGACACCCTTCACGAGGAGTGGTCGAAGGCTGCTCCCATGCTGGTAGCTAGGTTCGGGCATGGCTCTGCTGAACTCAAGCACTGTTTGTATGTTGTAGGAGGACACACCGCAGCAACTGGTTGCCTGCCAGCTTCCCCTTCAGTATCCTTAAAGCAAGTAGAACAGTATGACCCCGTGACCAACAAATGGACCATGGTTGCCCCACTGCGAGAGGGAGTAAGCAACGCAGCTGTGGTCAGCGCGAAGCTTAAGCTGTTTGCCTTTGGAGGTACCAGCGTCAGCCATGACAAGCTGCCCAAAGTTCAGTGCTATGACCAGTGTGAAAACAGATGGACGGTACCAGCCACCTGCCCCCAGCCCTGGCGCTACACAGCCGCAGCTGTTCTGGGTAACCAGATTTTTATTATGGGCGGAGATACCGAATTCTCTGCGTGCTCCGCTTATAAATTCAACAGTGAGACATACCAGTGGACTAAGGTGGGAGATGTGACAGCCAAGCGAATGAGCTGCCACGCAGTGGCATCTGGCAACAAATTGTATGTGGTCGGAGGATACTTTGGCATTCAGAGGTGCAAAACGTTGGACTGCTACGATCCCACATTAGATGTGTGGAACAGCATAACAACTGTGCCCTATTCGTTAATTCCCACGGCATTTGTCAGCACATGGAAGCACCTCCCCTCATAATTGTGTGCATGTTGCAATTACAAATTATCAGGTAAGAAATAGCACGTTTGAATTCCGCTGTAATAATGCTTTTCACAAAAGCTTTTCAGCAGCAGCTCTGAGGAGGGTGAGTATATGCAATCCACTTTTGCAGCTGGAGCAACTGAGAGTCGTGTATTCACGGGCAGTTGTAAGCCAGGCACCGTGTCTGTGACAAAGTCAGATGCTGGAAGTGGTTAGCCATGTATCTTGCAGCTGGTTCTCTTAGGGGGCCTTCTTCTGCGTGATGTGGATGTTGAAGTTTTATTTGCTCAGCCCTTCGTTTGTGTGGAAGTGCAGATAATTTGGAAATTTAATCCTGCTCTGTGTTTAGATACTAAATGCATGCTAAACAAGGGTTCAGTGCTGTTTTCGTGATGGCAGAGGCCAGGTCACTCCATATATCCAGTAACAGTGCCCGGAAAAGATACTGTAAATTCTGATCTGAAGCTTGATAGTGAATTCACTTGAATTTCCAGGTGGACAGCGTGCTTGCACTGTGCAGACAGCTTTTGGGGAAACTTGCTGCCTTATGAAAGGTGTTTTACAGGCACTGCAGCCCTAGTTTTCCATCTCGCCTAGACAGCATGGTTGCACCTGCACAGACTAAGGTTGCATTTGCTCCACTGATACCCTTCAAAGTACAGATTTTTCAAAATAGTTATGAACATATATATGTTGGACTAGATATAGTGTTGGGAAGACATATAATTAATATTGCTGGCTGAAATAATTACCAGTCTATAGCACATACTGTTCCAAAACAATTTAATTATACATAATGGGCCAAGCTCTTACCAGGTGCAACTTCAGCATTGTATCTTCTCACAAGCAAGTCTGAATTTGGCCTTTGTTGTTTTGGTTGTTGTGAATTTCTGATTTCTAGGAGGAGGGGAGAAAAGGTTTGTGAAGAAACCCACTAAAAACTCCAGGTACCTACAAGAATTATTTTTCAAATCCATTTTTTCATGCTAACTACCAACTGTTAATTCAACTATTACTAGTTTTTCCTAATTTTTATCTTTTTCTAGAGTTACATCACTTAAAATAAGTCACAGAAATTTTCCAGAACTATTAGTCTGTGTATTTTGCAACAAATCTGGCAGACTCCCTTTGGTGTTGTGTTGCCCTTCTCCACTGCTCCGCCCTTGAGACTTCAGTACACAGTCACAGTTACCACCAGCCAACCAAACAAATATACAGGCATGCTTAATCCTAAATAATCTATGCCTGTGAGTGGGAGTTTCTTTTTGAACAGTGTGTAGTGTAACCATTAAGTTAGGCAGGCAGGTTAGAAGGAACAAATCAAATAAATACAGTTGCTGTAATTAAATGAGCTTTGCCTTTACATTTAAGTTACGTAGAAATCAAGACTGATGGAGGTTTTCCAGAAAATAGGAAGAACAGCTTGTGTATAAAGACTTCCCTAGGTACTTCTGTTGAGACAGATCATAATTGGAGACATTTGCCGGACTCTTGCAGTAAACAGGGAACACAAATGTCTTTGAAGCAGGGTAGACAGAAGTATATACCTAGAAATGTAGGGTAATCGTGAAATTCCTTTCTCTGTGGTACACTGAGGATTCAGCATGTAGTTGTCTTTCAGCCAACTCGGAGCTTTGGCTGACTAAAGAATAGGAGGTTGGGCCTGTGCAAAGCAGCAGGTCAGCATGGAAATCTAGTGTGAAATCGGGCTGCGTTGTGCCATTGGCTGCTTTTGTCTCAGGTGGTTGGTTGTCTTAAACACTGCCCTCTTTCCTCTCCTTGCTTTGTTTTTACCAAACTTACTATTGGGAAAGCCGAGCAAACCCTGGAGACTTAACCACATCCTGGGTGCTGGGAGGAATCGCACCCCCCAACAGCCAGCAGATGGAAGCCCTGATTTCTGCACCATGGCTTCCCCCTTAGCTGGGAACAGTGACTTGACATCTTCAGTTAATTTCTGTTATTACTGACTTTCAAGCAGTTCTCCGTGTTATCAAAGCAGCAGTATTGAATGCCCTGACTTGTGTCTGTGCCAAGAAAAATATTGACTTATTCTTCTGAAACTGACTTAATTGTTCTGAAGTTTACAGTACATGAGAGGGAGTGTTTTATTTTGAAAAAGAGTCCTCGTATAACGGTGCAAAATGCTTTCCTTTGCTTTGCAGTGTCTTGTTAAAAGCCATTATTTTTGCTTCACTAACAGACAAGATAACTGGCTGAACGCAGCCGTATACTGAAATCTCTCCAATGCTCAGTACTCATCCAGCAAGTAGGGTTTTTTTTTTTTCCTGCTGACTCCTGCTGCTTTGTCAGTGGGTGGCAGGGACAAAAAGGAAATTACTTTTGATTACCCTCTGTTTTCCTGGCGCTGTGTGGCCCCAGTCTGTCAGCTTTCAGGAATACTTCAGTCTGCTTTGTCCTGTTTCTCAAACTTGGGGCTTTTGCGTAACTTGGGGATTTTGAGACCTTTGTTTCAACATCATGAAGATAGTGTATTTCAAGCCCACAGCTGCAAAGAAGCTTGATGCTCTGGGCTGTAATGTAGTCTGTGGTGTTTCCTGTGAGTGTTCCCTGTTGTTCTTACTACATCTCAAGCTGTGATGTCTGTGCTCAAATGAACTGAGTGTTCACTGGAGCTCCTTTGCATTGTAGTGATGTAGGATTTGCCTCCTAAAATTCTAGCAGTGCTGCTAGAAATTACTGTGATGGGCTGTTTGGAAGCTGGTGTTTTAATACAGCTTCATAGTGAAAAAGCAAAGCACAATCTCAGCATCCAAAGGCTGAATTTCTCATTGAATAATCAGTATTTTAAAAGGGCTCTAGGATGGAATTATTGATGCATGGTGCGTTGCTGTGTGAAAAGAAATGAGGCAGACTTCTGTTCTAATGAATAGCAGATATGTTTTAAATAAGGGGATTATATGACCCTTTCTATATTGTGAATAAAATGAATTTGGAATTCTTCATGGTGAACAGAGGCATTGGGGCGAGACTCCTTCGCCTCCCCTTCTGCTTTACTCCAACTAGGTTTGCCTTGGCCTGGGGATAGTAAAAACTCTTTGCACTAAGTGTTAATGTGAGTTTTGATGGAAGAGAAATGTACAAAGTTACATTTGCTTAAAACAGTTCCACAAAACTTTAAGATTTTGGGGGAACCTAGAAATGCTGAAGTACGCAGGATGCAGAGCCCATCATATTGAACTGTATTAGGCCAATTTGATTTAGGTTTCAAATGACTGAATTTGTAGCCAGAAAATTTAATAGTCTTTCTGGGGTCAGGAGGATGGTTTGCAGAGTAAGGGTAGTAGAACAGTGAAGGCAGAATCTGACCCTAAATAATTAGGTCTTGACTGACTCTCATATCAGTAGCTGGCGAACACTGAGGTGGTCAGGGAGTGGGGAAGCCCATCAACTGGATTGTATCCTGAGCATAGCTTTTAGATTTTCTTTGATATCTAACAAAAATGTTATGGTACATTGTCTCAGGAAACCCTTTTAAGTTTTTTCTCTCTCTCCCCCCTCCTCCCTTGCTTTTTAGTTTACTTCTTTATTTGGAGAAGATAATTGGAACCTCAGATCTGGAGAAACTTTTAATGAAGAAAAATCATTCAGCGTCTCTTGCATTTGAAGAAACTCATCTGCACCTTGTAAATTATCTAACCTAGACATGAAGGAATGGGAGGAAAAAGAACTGTCTTCAGTGCTTCAGCACATGGTTTAAATATGAATGGACGAACCTAGGATCTGGCCCTTGTGCTAGTAATCGTGGATTAATGCCAATATTAATCAGTCCTTCAAAGAAGAAAAAGAGGAGACAGAACTTCTGAGTTGTGCAGCACACAGCGCTCGATTTCTGTGGACTCCGATGTTTGTGAAATTTGAAATGCTTGTCACCTCTCTTTGTGGTGGTTTGAAGTGCCAGCGCCAGCTGCAGGGGAAGCAGGCCAGGTCTGAAAAAGCGAGATGCTGCTGTGAATGAAGATAACAGCGGTGTTGCTGCTGAACTCTGCTAACCGGAGCGTGCTTGTCTGTGGGCAGTGCCTACAGCATCTCTTAGATCCCGCATTGCATTGTCCTGTGTGCAGTGAGTGACCTTCCGCTTGCTGAGGAGCAGACCGGTGGTGAAATGTTTTTGCAACAGTGGGGAACGAATGACATCCCCCCCAAATGCTCCTTGTTCCCTTTCCCCCCTGTATTTATAAGTAATTCAGACTGTCCCATTCCTGTTATGTTACTTGTTGTAGATATAGTTATTTATTGTTCAGTGCTTGCATGCTGAAACAATGCCTGCAATTGTCTTCATGTTGCAAGGGCTTGTGTGAATTGTTGTATGTTTTGCACAGTTTGTGATCGCTGACTTGCTCTGCTGCACAAAGAAAGAAAACTGTTGGGTAACAGTTGGAGGTGGGAGGAAGGGGTGGCTTCCCGGTCGGAAATGGAAGGATTACAAGGCAGGATCTTAAATTACACATGTACTAAAGGAAGAAGCCATGGAGGTCACTTTCTCAGGCCACCAGCTCCCCAGGTTGCATGTGGTGTGTCTTGTAGATGGTGTCCTTGCTACATTTCATTTGTTGGTCATGCCTTTCAATTTCTAATCTGGAAATAGCCAAAATCTCTTGCAGCTCTCTCTTTGTGCAGCTTCCCGATTGCAACACAAATACTGTGGAAGAGCTTCTGGATACCAAGCCCAGATGAAGTCGTTGTCCAAAGTTATTTATTTATTTATTGGGTTGGAGAAGGGTTTCCTACAATGTAGCCACATTGACCTGAGTGAGTGGAGTATGGTGATAAAAAATAAAAACAAAAAAACCTCAAGATAGGTTAGTGATGAAGTCTTAAAAAAAAAAAAGAGCAGCAATTTTGCACTGACTGGATTGCCTCATCCATCTGGATTTCAGATGATCATCTGAGTGACCAGGTGTCAAAAGACCCAAGTGCTCTAGCAAAATTCTTATGGGGATAGAAAAAGAATTTCAAACCTCTTAATCTTAAAAAATAGCCCTCAGACTCTGCTGCCTTTTATTTTCCTTAGCCAGGTGTGTCTTTAAACACTTGGTCGCTCAGAAGCGACAGATACAATCCTGAGAAACCAAACTTTGGTTTTTAAATAAATTTGTTTCCTATCAGTCTGGTCTTGAGACAGAGATGAAGCTACTCTTTTTCTTCTGGATTTCAGAAGCTTGTGTTTCACAGGTGCTTTTTTTGCCAGATCCTGTCATGAAGCATGTATTGTATTGTGTTTATTCCTAAATGTTTCTGGAGCCCAACTTAACTGGCACATTCAGTAACATGGTTGGTGTGTGCTGCAGTATAAGTAAACAGCTGCATGCGTGCATGCAAAACAAAAATAGTCACATTGGTGATGCTTGCCTTTCTCTGTGTGACAGTGATGTAGCTGTATTTGTGAAAGCTCTGTCATCTGAGTGTTTACTGGAAGTATCACTGGAAGTTTCTCTGTGCTGCCTTACATTTGACTTGCTGTTTGGAGTAGACCCTTACATTTCAGAAATAGAGTATTTGGAGTTCTGTGAATACGAAGAGAATATTGATGAATTAGCAAAGGCATTAGTAGTTTTTTAAAGGGTGAGGACCAGCTGGATGTGAACAGTTTTATAGTTCCTCTGGTTAAACTGATTTCTTGAAATGGTAGATTAAGCAAGTGTTTAAACCTACAGCCTCCCCCCTACTCTCTGCCCCCAGCATTAGTTCTTTTCTCTTTGATGGCTTTTAAGCAATAGGAAAACATCTTAGATAGGATAGGTCTCCTTCCTATACCCCTGTACTTGCACAGGTTGCCCCGTTGAAGCAAACAGCCTTGAATTGCTGTTGCCTTTCACGTTGTGGATCACTCCCGGGAGTGTGGAAGGAGCCATAAAATCAGACTTCCTGCCTTTTGCATGTCCTCTCCCCAGGCATAAGTGACTGCACAAGGTATGAGGAAGCAAAGAACTGGGTCCCCAGGGGCCCACTTCTTTGAATAAGGGCATATAGGTTTGAGACCCTTTTTCTCCGTCAAGCTGATCGTTGTCCAGATGTGAAGCTGCACTGCATCTAACTACGTAGCCTATGAAATCGGTTTTGTAGTGCCATGCAGCTTCCGAAACTGGGATGAATTTTCTGCAGCTGCTCCCAAAGTTGTGGTCTGTTTTCAAGTCCGCAATTTATTGCTGTGTGTAGGCTGAAGGAAGCTGAAGTCAGGGTGGGCCTCTGGCTCTGCAGGGAATATGCTAGGCTCTTGCTCTTTGAATTGATGTGGGAATCCTGACTAGCTACTTGACCATTCCAGTCCTGCAAAACACCCCACACTTTGAAGCAAACGCAGTTCGCAGCAGAGTGCACACAAAAACCCTGGCATAAGATGGGAAGGTTCCTCTTATTTTGCGTGCTGGTTGCTGTAGAAACATACAACAAAGGACAGCCTTCCTCTTCTGGTATAATTGTGCAGCCCCTTTTCTCTAGGTCTGACACCTGCCTGAATAAGAGTGATTAGAGCAGAATAATGTTCCCTTTCCTGGCTATTGAAGATGTGGTTCATGTCCTTAAAAAAAAAAAAGTGCAAGTGAAGAAGTAAAATTGTCTATGTTGTGTCTTTTTGTTTGCTACTACATCTTAAGGTTTTGTAAAACTTGCATTTTTTTTCACAATGTGAAACTGAAGGTCAATAAATTATTAGAGATTTTCTCTCCTTGGAACATTTATTTCAAGTGTTGTTGCTTCCTCACCTTCCTCCCCACCCCCAAATGCTTTGAATCCCGTATAATGTCCTTTTCATGTCCTCTTAATAAAAGCGCTTCGACAACATGCAGTTTACTACTTTGGTTTAAGCTTCTGCTTCAGCTGCACTTCCCTTCCCTTTGTTCTGTTCTGCTGCTTTTACTATGATTTCTATCTCAAAGTTCAGCAGTTAAAACTGCAGGGCCTCAAAACATTTAAGAACAGGAAATGCAAGTTTGTTGGTGCTTGCTGTACAGTTTAGCTAGTGCCTGATACGACTTGGAAGCGGAATTAGGCATCTCGAATCCTTCCTAATTATTCTCAATGCAAAAAAATGCTGGCTGTGTGTAAAAGATTCCAGTTGTTCTATATAATGCACACATATAGCCAAACTCTTTGATCTTTTCAGCTTGCTTGCATTTTTATGGGTATACAGGGTGGTTGGGGTGTTTTTTTTTTGATTGTTTCTTTGGGTTTTTTTTAATGCTGTTGGTTTTTCTGCATTGGCTTAGCACCTCTCTGGCCTTAGGGTGTTGCTGACCACTGTCCAGGTCTAAAATAACATCATGGAGTGTCATTCATGTACACATCCTGGAGGTTCAGTTGCTCGGGTCTGCTGAGTACTGACCTGCTGTCCTGCTTAGAAGAGGATTTTCCTCAAGTGTGCATCCATTGCTTTGGAGCAAAGGAGCCCGGCCTTTCTTCCATGCTTGAGTTATTTCACTGCCTAACATCTCATCCCTTTGCCTGTACAGCTCTGGAGGAGGAAGTAAAAGAGAAGGAGGTGTCCACGGGTCACAGCACAGTGCAGCAAGGATGCTGATGGCTTCAGTTGCCATCGGTAGCCTGCACAGTGTGAGTTGTGGAACGGGGTTCCTGGCCCTGGAAAAGAAATTGTAGTGCTTGTTTAGCAGAGAGAGAAAAGCAAGGCAGTAGCAGCAAGTGCTGCTTTCTGCAAGAATTAAGTTTTCTGAAATCTTCTCATCTACCTCTGTTAAAATTTCTGCAGCTGCCTGCAGAAAGTCACAGGTTTCTTCGGGGTGTTTATTTGCCGAAAAGAGTCAGGGCTACAGTATGAAGTGACTTTCAGGCCTTGGCACTGCTCAGTTAACCTGTGTTTAGGTGTGTACAATCAGTGATAGCTGAGGGAGTGGGACACTTATCTCAGAGAATCTTGAAATATGAAGGATACTGGAAAAAATCAGCCTTCCAACAGGGCAGGATAAGGTTGAATCGGCTACAGTGCTCGTAACCTGGGTTCTTTTTTCTTATTTCAATTTCACCAGGGCCTGGGATGCTTACAGCAGCACTGGGCCTGAACAGACTGCTGTAGAGTGACTCACCAGTGTCGTTTTAGGGCATCAGGTTACTTAATGGAGGACTTTGGTCATGGATTCAAACTCCTTCACTTGGCTATGAGTGTGGAAGACTTCTCATACCGGAGGTCTGATATTTATGGTGAGGATTTAAAATGGATAATTACATTTAGATTTAAAACAGCTGATAATCTGTAAATTAGACACCTGCAAGGCATTGGCTCCATTCATGGTATCAGTACTAAATGCCTTGAATTATTAGAAAGGAATCAGCTCATTAGCGTTGAGTATGGCTCCATCAAGCATACCTGGGTGATCAGCCCTGACCTGGGAAAGTCTCAAAGGCTCTGTCTATACTAGCAAATTGAACATACCTGGGAACAGTCTCTGGCACGAAACAGCCGTGAGCTGTTTGGGCAGCCCTTTGTCCTGGCAAGGGAGGGTGGCTGCAGGCAAGCTGCTTGGGGTGGCTGCCGGAGCGCTCTGGCTCCTGAGCATTGCCCGGGAATGCTCCAGAGGAGTGCGAGTTTGCACGGGCCAAAAACGTGCTGGGGCTGCTCAAACAACTTAGCAGAACTGACGGTTGTCTTCCAGTGCCTGGGAACATTCCTGAGTGCAGTTTAATATATTGCTGTTATCCCAGCTGGGATGTCCAAGGAATGTCAGTTCTAGGTTCTGGATAACTGGGTGGAAATTGTCTGACCCAGCATTAGTAACCTAAATACTGTTGAAGGTGGAGGAAGGAATGCTGTCTCTGGGTCACCCAGACCTTGATAAGTGGAAAATATGGGTCCCAAAGAGGTGGAGACGCACTGCTTCTTCAGATGCCTTGATGGGAAACTTTGGAAGTGCGGAGCAAAGAGGGCAGGAGTGCCCACACAGGTGAAGAACGACTGGTGTGCATGAAAGTAGGAGGTGGCAGTGCCCTGTGGGCTTTACGGTGGCAGCATCATGTCTGCTTCTGGTTTCAAAAAAACAAAAAGTGGAGCAGGGCTCTGTCACAAAGAGACAGCTGACGCCTCCAGTGGGAACACATACGTGTGCCCATACCCTTGGCTAGCAAATACCGAAGGAGACAAAATGAAGTCTCTTCTTTTAAAGGATTGCTGGTCCTCAGCTTTACAGGCACATCATCACTTTTGGCCCTTACATCTCTAAGACCTATGTAATTTACTCCCCTCCACAGTGTGAAAGGCTGCGATCTGCAGTAGTAACCTGGTCTATCAATGTGTGTATGTGTATAAACCATACAGAAACATACGTATCATAGGAAAATTCTATGTTTATTCAAATCTTTACATTTCTGTGTGGGTGTGGCATAAATCAAAGTACAAACTCCCTCAGTGGTAACATGCACATACACACCAGGACCATCTGTCCTCTGTGTGTCTTTAATAATGGTCTGTGAATTTTAAAGTGTCACTACTTGCTAGAAACTGTACATTTAAAGATGAGAATTACCCTTAAAACTAAAAATGTACATAAGGTATGACTGTGAATTAAAATGAGTGGTTAAATAAATTGCAAATCTCTTTCCTAGTCATGTTTGGACTATGCTTCTGGCCTGACAATGCTCCGACAGTCTCAGGAAACCAAATTAGACAATGTGTCCTTTTTTTTGTGTGTGTGTGTCTAGTTGCCCTAGAAACCATAATCTTTATCTCTGAAGTGATGGAGAGCAGTGAAGGAGGCAAAGCCGCTGGAATTTCTGCCAGGACCCCTCCTAATCCTTCTCTTATGTTATCAGACATTTAGTAAATTACTTAACGCTTGTGTATTAGATGAAGTTCATTAAATATTTTGTAATCACTGTGTGGAATTTGAGGGTCATAGCCCGTGGTCTGATTCAGAGGTAAAGTTTATGGTTGACTGTGTTACTTAATTGCAACTATATATTTATGTGAGCCAGAGTCACAAAGACAAACTAAGATTTTACAAATATGCATCTCTTTCCGTGAGATTTCAACATATCTCACCACATTTCATCCCAACAACAGGTTTCTGAGGGAGCAAAAATGTTTAGTCCCAGCCTCGTGCCAGGAAGCCAGGGCATAGGGCTTTTGTCGAAGGATGCAACAGGAGTCACAGCAGAGCCTCCTCCGGTCTCCCAGCACCTTCTCCTGGAGCCACTGCGTGCACTGCGCTGGTCAATGAGACGTCAGGCTGCTTTGTGAGACTGGCTGTGAAAACTTGTCATCTCATTCACGTTGTTAATTGGCTTGAGAAGGGGTTAAACTGTTTACAGAGATGTTGTCTCCCAGGTCTAACAGAACTAGGGGGGACTTGCTACAAGGCAGACATGAGCAGGCTGGCTTTTTATGTAGCAGTGAGGGACAATAGTTCTTTCAGGCAGACAGTTGCTCTTTAGCTAAAGAGTGCTGATAGGAAGCAGACAGGTTTGGGGAGCTGCTGGTAGCAGAGTATTTACATGGACTCAAAATGTTATTCTGCTCCTCAGAATCCCTACCTGTATGGAGAGGTACTGGGCAAAAGAAAGATGCATGTCAGATTTTTTGTATTGAATGCAATAGGCTTTCTTTTTGATCCCCAGAATAGAAATATCTTGTCTTACAAATACTGGAAAGAGGAGTTTAAAGCCTGGGGATCACTGTAAAGGGACTCAGGCAATGCAGATTTTCTCCTGGGGTGAATGGCTGGCTGCAGTAGCCTGGTATGGGAAGCGGCTGGGTGAGAGGACATCAGTGGGTTGGTGGAAGTGTCCCTGGGCACACAGAGTAGTGGTCCAGCTTTCATTTCCATGCCAACTTAGCCCTTAGTTTCCTTCAACCCCATCTTTGCTCTTGCAGCCCATTTCTGCATAAACTCCTCCTAGACCCGTTGCCCCAGACCGTACAGTTAGACGGGGAGAGCAGCGAATCTTACAGATGTTAGCAAGAAGGGAGGTGAAAAGCTTTTGGCAGCATTTTGCTTACATATTGCTGTTGAATGTGGTCCAGGAGCTGTATCCCATGGCCTGATAATCCTGCAGAGGATCTGCCTTTGTCTCGCTGTACCTGAATAGCACAGCTTTAGCCCCTTTTTCACATGGCTCACGGCTATTAGCTGTCTGCAGCGCTGTTTGGCACAGGCCTGTATCTAGCTGTTTCTGGTTAACTTTGCAAAAACCCTGAAAATACTCATGTCATAAGGTAAGATCTGATGTGTTGTGTTAGCTGGTGTTTTGTTAGCTTTAAAAGGGTTAGTCATCGGTGCTGATGTACGTCCTCTTCTGTTTAGCTGAAACATGCCTTTCATCTTTGATCCTGCAAATGGGGTTCTGGAACAGTTGGGCACGTGCAGATGCTCTCTCAGGGACCGCCTCACCCTGCCCACGGGTGTCCAAACACCCTCCCTCTTTCCGGGGGGTGTCGGGGTTTGTTAGCTACTTTGCATTTTCAGCAAATCAATTCAAGTTGATAGAAAAAGTTCTCTTCTCCCTACGTCCCACCCAGATGAAAATACCACCCCTTTAGTCAAAGAGCAGGTCAGTCAGTCTTTCCTCACCTGGTATTTTTTGCAGATTTTTTTTTGCCAATCTCCTTGGGATGGACATTTTGTTTGCTTAGTTTTGTATACAAAAGTGGAAATTTTTTTCAAGGTGTGACTTGGCAGCAGCAAGGAAACACACCTGCTTGTGCCCTCCTGGCCACAGCATTGCAGCGTGGTGCTCACTGTGGGATGGAGGGAACAGGTTGGACAGGGCTCTGAGCAGCTTAATCTAGTTGCAGATGTCACTGCTCACTGCAAGGAGGCTGGACTAGATGACATTTAAAGGTCCCTTCCAACCCAAAGCATTCCATTTTGTGATCTGCGTGGGTAAAAAGCAGCTGCTTGTGGGACATGCTCCAGGTGTGCAGCCCGGAAGGTGGGCATGGATGTGTTGATAGTACAAGTGGTGACTGTGGTATCTTTAGAAGTACAGGAGCTTTCTTCCAGTTAGAGCAGAGCTGATGCAAAGGGTCTGAGATGCTGAAGGAAGCGAGTTTCCTAGGGACCCAGAGGAGACTTTGTCAAGTTTCTTCAGCATTCACAGTTGCTGGACTAGTGGGAAAGGCTGTAGGAAAAAATACATGTTTTTCTATGTCACACTTTTCCTCCAGGAAAACATGATATTAGTGTCTAAGAATCTCCACTTTGTTCACCTCACACAGTGCATTTGGGTGTTTCTATTTAAAAGTTATTTTATCTGAGACTATAATAAAATATGACGGTATTGATCAACACCCTATGGGTATATATGATCCATCTTGCTTTCAAGAAAGGATAGGGCACTCGCATTTCAACCCTCTGCCTCATTCAGAGTTGTGTCCAGCTGCTGCTTGGTGTTGCTTGCCTGGGACCACAAATAGAAAATGGGGAGAAACAGCCTTGCTGTAATTGCTGGTGAACAGATGGCTCAGAACTGATTGCAGCCCTAGAAACTGAGGATGCAGCTCTGGATCCTGACTCTGCACCAAGGCTCAACTTCAGATAACTGCAGATGCAGCTGCCAATAAGCTGAGGCACGTTTTCTCACTCCTTGAAGCTACTTCAGTCACTGGAAAAACAAGTTATGTCTTTCTCCCACTGTAATCCATTTCAAAGTTGCAATGAGGAAAAATATTTATGGTTAAAAAAAATTAGAAACTGTGATATGGGCTTTATAAATTCGGAGATAATTTAGTGGGCTGTTTAGAGAATTGCACAGTCAAGGCCCGTAACAAGAATATGTAAATAAAAAGGTGTAAGAGTGATTTTTAACTTAGTTGGGATGGATTAATTTTGATCTCTAAAACAGGTAAAGATTTTTTTCCCTATTTTTATTGAGCTATTCTAGTTAAAAGCTGGCCTATAAAATTCTGTACCTTTCCTCCTGTCATCTCAGATACAACTTTTACCCTGCGAGTATGTCTGTTTGTGCTTAATTTCACGCAGCCTGAGTACTCCTGTTGAGTTCAGTGTATTCATTCAGAGACCATAATGTTAGCATGTGTCAGTTGCAGGATTGAGATCCATGCTAATAGGAAACAATTTCATGATGGAGCTCTGCAGGGTACTGTCATAAAGGGTTGAGGGATGGCCAAACCCTTTGATTATTCTATTGAGGTCATCAAAAACATTGTTTCTGTGACAGACATTACCCACTCCTAAGGGTGCTTGAAAAACACAATAGACAGAAAACAGCTAAAATGACATATAAAATCCTAATACTGAGCACAGAAACAATACAGTTTTAATGGTTTTAGTTTGTCATTTTTAGAATTTATTTAGCATTTTTTTCTTGTCGTGCTATATTAGTTTCTGTACGGGATAAAATACAGAAACATAGTATGTGCTCGCTGAAATTTCCCCTGTCTAAACAGTGGTGTGTGCATTACAGAATCACAGAATCATCATAGAATCATAGAATGGTTTGGGTTGGAAGGGACCTTACAGATTTTTTGGTTCCACCCCCCCTGCCATGGGCAGGGACACCTTCCACCAGACCAGACTGCTCAAAGCCCCATCCAACCTGGCCTTGAACACTGCCAGGGAGGGGGCAGCCACAGCTTCTCTGGGCAACCTGGGCCAGGGCCTCACCACCCTCACAGTAAAGAATTACTTTTTCATATCTAATCTAAACCTACCCTCTTTCAGCTTACAGCCATTACCCCTTGTCCTATCACCACGTGCCCTTGTAAAAAGCCCCTCCCCAGCTTTCTTGTAGGCCCCTTCAGGTACTCAAAGGCTGCAATCAGGTCTCCCTGGAGCCTGCTTTTCTCCAGGCTGAACAGCCCCAACTCTCTCAGCCTTTCCTCACAGGAGAGGGGCTCCAGCCCTCCGATCATTTCTGTCACCCTCCTCTGGACTTGCTGCAACAGGTCCATGTCTTTCCTGTGCTGAGGGCTCCGGAGCTGGATGCAGAACTCCAGGTGGGGTCTCACCAGAGAGGAGCAGAGGGGCAGAATCCCCTCCTTCGACCTGCTGGCCACACTGCTTTTGATGCAGCCCAGGACATGGTTGGCCTTCTGGGCTGCAAGCGCACACTGCTGGGTCGTGTTGAGCTTCTCATCAACCAGCACCCTCAAGTCCTTCTCTTCAGAGCTGCTCTCAATTTATTCTTCACACACCCTGTATTTGTGCCTGGGGTTGCCCCAACCAATGTGCAGGGCCTTGCGCTTGGGCTTGTTGAGCTTCATGAGGTTCATACAGGCCCACCTCTCCAGCCTGTCCAGGTCCCTCTGGAGGGCATCCCTTCCCTCCAACCTGTCAACCACACCACACAGCTTTGTGTCTTCAGCAGACTTGCTGATGGTGCTCTCAGTCCCACTGTCCATATTGCTGACAAAGATGTTAAACAGTCCCGGTCTCACATTAAAATACATTGAAAAAGAGAAAACCCCAAACTTTCCAGCAGGTTGCCAAGGTTGTATTGGCAGAGAGGGAAATGACGTAACTTTTTCTTCTCTGAATACATAGGAAAAGACTATCTACTTAGTAATCTTGACAGCCCAGGCTGAAACTTCACAGTATGTGTGAAGAATTAGATACAAAAGTCTTAAATTTATTTCTCTCTGCTCCTGCGGCCATGACAGCTTGTGATCCACCCATTCTCTGGTGCTGTTGAACACCAGCAGCACCTCTTATGAAGACTTGCTCAGTGAATGTGCTGTTGGCACTGAGCATATCTTGGGATTAGGCGCATAGACTAGTGCTACTCTCAGTCTGGGGCAGACAGCTCTAGTTCAGCATCCTGCGTGGATTAATCACCTTGTAAAACGCATCAGAGCAGCTGCAAGAAAATCTGCAGCAGGCACCTGTGGCGTAACCAACCTTCCTGAGAAGTTTCTCTTTGCTTTCTTGGATACGAAAGGGTTTCCTTGAAGTCACCTGGACTGAGTACCTCCTCTGCCGCAGCAGCCTGTGACTAGTCTCAGAGTTAGTCTGTCTATGCCTCATTTGTCACCTGAGCCTGCAGCAAGGGACAGAAGATCTCAACCCAGGACCTGCATGCATGTAGGACCTGGAAAATGGTGCATATAATAATTTCATGGTTTTATTAGTATGAAGAGCTAAAAATGAGTGTCTATCCAGCATGTTCGAGCGTCACACAGTCACCAAATCGTAGAAGGGCTGAGGTTGGAAGGGACCTCTGGAGATGGTGCAGTCCAGCCCCTGCCCCCGCTCCCAGCAGGGTCAGCCACAGCAGGTTTCTCAGGGCTGTGTCCAGTTAGACTGGAATATCTCCAAGGATGAAGAGGCTACAACCTTTCTGGGCAACCTGTGCCAGTGTTTTACTACCCTCACAGTAAAATATTTTTGCTTATGCTTAAGTGGATTTTCTTATGTTTCACTTTGTGCCCATTGCCTTTTGTGCTGTCACTGAGCACTGCTCTGAAGAGTCTGGATGTGTCTCCACACTCTCCCATCAGGTCATTGAGTACATCTTCTCAATTCAGCTGTGTTTTAAAAATATGCAAATGTTTCTATTTTTTAAATCATCTGCTGAAATGGCATTGTAGTAGAAAATATGTTTTGCTGAAGTTGTTTACAATGAATGTGTGCGGTTTGCATAAGCTAGTAGGCTAGCTATGACCCATCTAACCAAGATTTGTTACTGAAGTAAAACGAGAATGATGTATTATAATATAGCTGCTGAATTTAGAGTCTCTTGTCAAACAGGCAGTATCTATCAAATTACAAACTTCAGGTATTATGTCTTCTTTCACCAGGACTTTTACTATATGAGCACTGAACATATTAACCATGTATACAAGGTTCAGAGATATAGTCTGCTGCTCTGCCACTTAAAATATGTTTTCAGAATGTAATAAAATAAGGAGCAGTCTTTTAATCACAGGGCAGACACCTAGAAATCAGTGTTATTTCATAGACAGTCTATATTTTTCCAATGGACAAGGTAGATATTCTCTGGGGCAGAGGGGTTAGATAGCAAATACATTAAAAAGGGTAAGGTTTGGAAGAAAAATATTTATTGTTCTTAGCTGGTGGTGTGTCCCTTTTTCCCACTAGCTGAGGTCTTGATCCTATATCTTTTTGGTAACAAAGCTCACAAAGAAATTAGTAGGAAATGAGTGTGTGAAACAGAGCAGGACTTGCATAGACCTATAGCCAGCAAAGTACAAAACTTGCTAATAGTGCATTGTTATGGCACCAATATATTGTAGGCAGAGAAGGTGTTGCTGCAAGTTCTAAAGTGACAGTATGAGAGGCTTTGTTAGGAGGAATAAGTTTATTAGCAAGTGAGTCAATAGTGTATTGTGTTTAACACAATGAGTAGAAGAGGTGGTTTGTTCACCAGCCCAATGTGCAGAGATGAAATGCAAATCATCAACAAAGGCATCAGCCCTTATGAAAATTATGATTTCAGACCTAGATCTTCCTGTTGCATTTCAGATCTCTGTACCTGTGCTTTGGACTCTCCCTTAGAAATACAAATGCACACTGCTGTGCAGCTGGAGGGTGGCAACAATGGTGCTGTTGGGATTTTTAAGATAAAAAGATTGCTTTTATTTAACCGGATAGTTTAGCCAAAGATCTTATGTTTCTGTAACGATCTGGAAGTAAAAAGTGCTGCCTAGCTTCCACATGTTATTAGCTAAATCATCAAACCAAAGCTACAAAACCAGTTTGCCAGAAAGGCAGCACAGGCTGTCAGATAGTTAACTGCTGGGTTACTGGTAGATTAAAAAGTGGATTAGTTAACCTGTGTTATAGATCAGAAACAGAGAACTAGTTGCTTGTGTTTTGTCTTGACTGTGCTGCTGGCATTGAGTGAATACTTGCAACAATACTCCTGAAAAAAAAAATGTGGACTTTGCCTTGAAGGTTGCCATTGTCTACAAGCATTCTCTCAAAGAAGTCTGTGTGTGTAAGGAGATCTTCAGAACAGGGAGAATTTTCTAGGGACAGCCTTTGCAGATTCAAGACTCATTTCTTTTTGTTCCCCTCTGCCATGAACTGTAGCGATAACATTCCACTTACTGTTCTTGTCCCCCCAGGGTTTAAAAGTGTAGTTATTTTCAACTAAAATGACGAGTGTTATTTCTTCAAGATATCCACCATTCTAAAAACATGCTTAAAATAGTGTCAGATGTTCACTTTTTGCATTAAAAAAATGTGATCACAGTGATATAGGCCGTAGCTACAAAGAGCTTAATGAGCTGCGGAGAGTTGCTAGGTGTATCTGATCATTGCACATCTAATCTCACTTTCCTCTGATCATACACAGTCTCTCTGCAGTCTTCCCCACAGGGTGCCTTTTGTTGTAAAGTCCTGCTGGAGGTGTTTGGGAACTGGAATCTCTCTGCCTCCAATGGAACAATCTCCAACTTCCTGGCAAAGTTGAATCTGGCATTTAAATTAATTTAAAAATACTCTCTATTAGCTTGAGAAACTTGAAAACTCCTGTGCTGCTATTTCTGTCCAAAATACAGAAGTTTTTAAATCTACAGTAGTGTCTGCACATTGTGAAAATGCAGCATTATGCAAACCCATGGTCTGTGGTCAGGACTCATTTCTGCCTGCACAGTCAAAGACATTCAAGGTCTAGCTGATATAGCTAAAAATCTTAAATGTACATCCAGTACAATCAAGTGAAAACTGTTCATTTGTGGTTATGAAGACTAGAAAGGTAACACCAAGTGATGACTGAGTGTGGCTGGGAACTGAAATTCAGAGCTTAAGAGACCCTCCCAAGGATATACAACTAGCTAGATGTACAGCTAACTCAAAAGGTCACACTGATACACAAGGAAACAAAAGCCTAAAGAAGCCATTTCCTTTTTTTTGGACGCCTTTCTTTGTGCTTTAGATGTAATTTTCTGGAGTAGCCTGCACAAATATCCCCCTTTTCCAAGACAGGGTTTTTTTCTTTACCTGATGCCTCACACCTATTTCTTCTCAATGCTGAGGACACGCTTACATGCTTTGGATAGGCTTGTGTTTTGTGTCCAGTTCATGAGGGAGTGTAGAATAGCCTTGGCTAAAGGGCGATTAGTGCTGCGTGGCTGTACCTGCTGTCAGCAAGCAGGAGTTCGGGCTGTACGCGACTGCCGCTGCAGGACATGACGGGGTCTTGCAGAGAGGATGCTCTGTGGCCTCTGTATGCTCTGCCTTGTGAATAAAGGAAGGATGAGGTTTCATAACTTTTTGAATGTATTGGCCACCAGAATGTGATGGGGAACTGTGACGTGCTCCAAAGGGAAGGTGGGACTTTGTTAGGTGCTGCTGGGGGAAACATACTGGGAGAATTTGGGAGCAAAGCAAAAAGGCTGCTTGTTTCCCAGAGGAGAAAGAAAGGCCTGAGAAAGTGGTGGGATGAGGAAATGTTTATGAAAGGTGGCCTTTGTCAGCAACTTTCACCTCTTGATTGATGCTGGGCGTTGGAGTGACTTACACAAACAGAGCAAGCTGCGTGGCATTGCACTTCGCTGAACCTAACCACAGCGGGGTTTGCCTTTTGCAGGTTGTGATCAGTTTTTGATCAGTGAGTTGAGACAGATCATTCCTGTTGGAAAGTATGCAACGAAGAGCTAGAACATCCCGTTACAAGAACAGAACCTGCTAATCAATCAATAAGTAGTATTTAGGAGAATGTGAATTTGCCCTGGCAGAAAGTATGCCTAGACCTGTTGTAACAGTTAAGCACAGCAGATTATAGGTTTAATTTACTGGCAAACGTGTAGCCCATGGGTTCTAGTTTGTTCAGCCGTGGGAAAAGGCCAGGTTGTCAGTCCTTCTTCTCACCAGGGGAGAAGTGACGACAGCTGAAGATTTACTTGTCTGTCACACTTCCCCGCTATGGATGAGAAAGGAGTCCAAAGGGAGGATTAAATAAGCAGAATGACTGAAAGGAGATATGCAGGGAGGGCTCAGGAGGCTGAGGTAGAGATTTCCAAAAGCTAACCTGGCTGGTAGAGAAAGAAAGTTCCTAACAGCCATGACTGTACAGAGGACTGGGAGACGTTCAAGCCAGTGGAGATAGGAGACTGCATCTGCTGGAAAAGTGAATGAGTATGAGATGACAAGAGCTGGGAACAAGGAACAGGGGTCTCTGGTGACCAGGAGCGTAGTTTTGTGCTCAATTCAGGACTGTGAATGCAACCAGCACAGGGAGTACCACCATACAACTGCCCTTGACTCTGGAGACCTTTAATGCAGCCTCTATTCCAAAATACTCAACAAGATTTAAGCATATGAAAAAAAAGGCAGCCAATTCAGGTACACAATGCAAGTGGTTAAGATGCTTTTGTATTGGATTTTCTCCTGGTTTCATGCCTATCTGCTAAGGTATTACAGTAGTGGAAGGCTGTCTTCACGAAGCTGCATTGTGGTGTGTGACTCTTGCAGTGTACAGTGTTTTGTCAACTCACCGAGTGCTGCAGTTGCCAGACCGGAGCCTGTGTTGCTTCTCCAACACCTCCACAGGAAGGTTAGCTGTCCCTTGCAACACCCACATGTGCTCAGCACACTGCTTGAATTCACTTGGTCTGATGCTGATAAAGATGGTGTAAGAAGCTGCATAGGACGGAACCGACATCTGCGTTGGAACTGAATGTATTGTTGTAATCCTGGTGGTGAGGTAGAGAAGTGTTTTCCAATATTATATTATATTACATTATATTATATTAATTATGCAGTAAACAATTGCAAGCATTCAGAGTCCTACATTTATGAAGAAGGATGCTGGAGAATTTTTTTAACTACAAACTGGAGAGAATTGGCAAGTCCCTATGGTATGCTGTGGCTAAACAGCCACTTTTTCGGTTCATGACCTGGACTGACAAAAAGTTGTGTGGGAGTAGAGAACATTATTCTAAGTCTGAAGAATTAAGCCTTGTAGAGGGTCAGAGTACATTAGCTGAAGCAGCAGCAGCTTGTGCTTGGACTGCACTGGCTTGTGGACGGTGCAGCTTGTTGGCTCAGGGCAGGAAGAGGATTCACTTCTGTCCAACTGAACGACACCCTGCAGATAACTCAGCACTGGATCTGCAAGAACTTACCTGTAAGTGACTAGACGCATTAACAAAATGTTTTAAGACCTTGGCTTTGGAAAGTCTGATTTTTCAGTTTAGTAGTAGGATCTAAGAACAGACCGAACACGCTGCTCTGGCTGAAAACCTATTTTCTGTCCGCTGAAATGGATCCCAGAAACCAGATGGCTTCCAGTGTATTTGTTCTTCTAACAGGTCCATGAGGGGAGGCTCCACACTGTGCATTGGCAAAGAGGGACAGAGAGTCTTGTGTATGTGAGGTAATTTTACTGAGCAATTACTTCAGTGCAGGGAGTCACAGAAGTATAGCCATGTAAGCTGTAATTTGTCCTGGTTTATGCTGTGACAATGAGGGGTTACAAAGGAACTTTGTGGTGTAGGACAGAAAACAAATTCTGATCTTCCAGAGCCTTAAACAGCATCTGGACTGCCGGACCACCCTTGCTCTGAAAATGAATGAGCTCAACGGCTAGAATGGAACATAGGAAGGTTTGTTCAAAGTGAAATAACGTTGACATCTAAAGGTATCACATATGTACTTTTTTCTCGATTGGTCAGACAGTCATAAAGCTGCGCTAATATTGCAGCTGTGCTAACCTGTCCCTTAGTGCAGTATGTCCCTACACACCTGGAGCATGCTCAGGGTCCTCTGCAGCGTTGAGAACAGAGGGACCTGCCGTGAGGCATGGGGCTCTGGCAGGCTCAACTGTGCCCATGAAGCGGTTAGGAGACATGCACCTTCCTTCTTACTTTCAGCTGTGTCAAAGGAAATAAGACATTTCAAAACACAGGAACACAAGAGCTAGTGGATAAAAGTAAACCTTTGCTTTTGGTTAGAGCCTAATCAATAATTTCAGCCTTGCATTCTCACTCTTTTTTCTTTTCTAATGTCTGTTCTGAAAGGACTTAAGAAACAGTCTTTAATTAACTGGTAAACAGAGTCTCTTGCCACTGAGGAGGAGATTTAGGAGATCCCTTTAATTACTGGAACCAGATTTAAGTTTGATTGCAAATAGCAGTTTGCTCCCTCTTCAAGTGAAGTGAGGTGCTGGTAAAGTGTTATGAAAGGCTTTCATTTGCATCATCCCTCCACTCCAGATGAAGCTGCTATTACATAAAGGGAGGGCTTGTTTAAATACACGTATCCATGTAGTTCTGTTGTTTGAACTGGAAAGGCAGGTGAAATTGGATTCACACGATGGCTCATGAAATTTAAAGCAGTCTTCTCATGGCTGAAATCTCCTTGTTACACAATTAATGCCTTGCAGTGTGTCTTTAAAGTCTAACTGTATAAGCCAGAAGTTGACCAAGAACCTTATTATATTAAATGGATGCTCTAGGTCAAGTTTTGTAAGTAGTTCCAAGAACTTCCTGACAACTAGGACTCCAGACGGTGAGCTGCTTGTCTTGTCTTCCATTGACACTGAAAGCTGTCAATGTATTGCTACTTTTCTCCCATGCTTTGCCCCCCGTGCTTAGGTATACAAAATTACATTAATCCTGCTTCTCTCAATGCCCCTCCTTTTTTGAACCATCTGTTTTAAATCTTGCTTACCTGTTTAGTGTGAAACAAGTCTTCTCTGCCTGACTGCATAAGGAAGTCACAAGTCATTAACAGCTTATGTTAAAGTACCTGGTGGGAATATGCACTCTGCCTACAATGATATGTGTTCCTAAGGTGGGAAAAAAAATGTATCGAATGCTGCAAACTGAGAATGATGATTGAGTTAGGGAGATAGCTGTAGGACTTTGCCCAGTCCCAAATATCATTTACAGTTGCCTGGAGAAAGTCCAGACTGGTGTAAAATACTTCCATTTGAAACGTCAAATCCCTTCCAGCAGCAGCTTCACTGGAGTTGCTTGCTCTCAAAGCCAGAAGCTGTTGTTAGAACAGGTTTGACCAGTTACTGCAATTCAGAGAACAGTTTAAATAGTTATATACTAGCGTTGCTGGATTAATCTGTGTGAAAATATCCCTATTGCTGTAGTCACCACCACAATGCACTAGGATGAACCTTTACCTTTCAAGAGTTATTGAGCTGCATTGGTGCCTGGGGTTAGCCCAACCACTGTGTCAGCAGCAGTAGTGCCCAAATGCCCAACTCTACAAGCATGAGACTGAGAAGAGCTGAGGGAGCAGGAGGGAAATGTTTAACTGGAACAGCTGTGGAAGAACATGATGAGGTCCTGTGGCTCTTTCATCAGTGGAGTGCTCTCTCTCCTGCTCTCTTCTCTCTCTGTTGCTTCAGGTTATATGTCAGCCAGCTCTGCTTTTGGATATTATTTGAAAGCAGCTAGTAAATAATGAGCTGTAGAAGATAAGGCTTTCAGCCCTTAGTAATGGACAAACTATGGCAGCAAAAGAGAGGATCAATGGGTGTTGTTGGACAGGAAAGGAACATAGTGGGGCATTCATTAGTAAATAGTGGGGAACAACACAAACAGAAGAGATCCAGGCCTGCTGGCTCCACATCATAGCTGGGGTTAATGGTTGCAGAGTCTCTAGCTGTTATTAAATACAACAAAAGCAAAATATAATTTCTTATTGTTGTAATACCATATGTCAGGATATCCCACCCCACACAATGAGATCTGCCTGGTGCATGCAGATGTTCCAATGCAGACCAAAAGATGATTCCTACGCCTCGAGCAAGATGTTTAGCATGGGAAACAAACGAGTAATGTCAGGCATCAGAGTGCAAGGAAACAGTCGAAAGATCAAGTGGAGATATATTTTGGTGGCTCAGCTGTTATGCTGCTGTGAAGGAGTTATGGATATCAAGCTAGGGCTATTGATTTTTAAATGATCGTTCTGAGGCCTACTGCCACGTTTCCAGTTCTTTTATTCTCCTTTGCAGGACCTAATAGGAATGTCCTGTCTCCGTTGCTTCTCCAAAATCTGCTCAGAACTGGCTAGAGTGAAAGCAGGACAGAGAATATATCAGCCTCTAATCTGGCCTACCAGCCAGATTGTTGCAACAGTGTCTGTCACTGATTTTATCTCAAAGATCTCTACAACAGCTCGTGGCATTTTAATATGTTATTCCAGGCTTCATATCACAAATGTTGATGTGACCTTTGGTTTCAAAGGCGTTACGATCAAGTTTTCACTGGAGGAAGAAAAGGCTAACAGCTGAAACTGATTTTCTTCGATGAAACAATAGTAGGAAGGTTGGTGGCTTAGGCTCAGTTTAGCCTCATAGGTCTCTGGTTAGAACTGACTGAAGGCTGCTGTTTCTCATATGTGAGCTGAAAATGGATGTCCCAGTAGGCTAGTGTCAATTTTGCAGAACTGCATGAGAGTTCTCAAAGCGTGGGTATGTGAAGAAGTCACTGGAGATAACAGGTTACTCTACATCGGCTGGTCTGCAGGTTCCCATACCGGCTCCTCCTCCATGGTGAGGTAGGTTGAAATTGTGTCCCCTTTGATGAAAAATGGACAGACCAGCTTGCATTTGCCAGGTGATATTGTGGGATGAAAACATATGTGAAGGGACAGTTTCTGTGGGAAAAAACCTGATTACTGCTGTCTTGCTATTCAATGGTTGCATGTTATGTGTCCTTCACCACAGTATCCACGAGAGTAGAAAGCAGAGTGCAGAAAGTGCTAATGGCTGTGGCAGCTGTGCTGTGTTGTGTTGCTCTGAAGGGATACATAGTAGTGGGACCTAAAGCAGTTACTGCTTAAGATATAGCTTCTCTTGGCTAGAGGGAAGATGAGCCCTTCCAGGGCTATAAATCCAGTTTACTGTGAGAATATCATAAAAACAGCAGTCACCATGATGCCTACTTCTGTCTCATTAGTATATTAGCTTCAAATGGCCTTTGAACATAAATTCCCTACAGAGAAAAACACAAAGAGTTCTTCAGCTCTTTGAATCTTTTAAAAAATTGCAACTATTTCAGTTTAAAAATTTTGCCCTTGCTCAGCCCTAATAGTCATCACACTGGCTAGATAAGCCATTAGTCTTTCATCTGTGTAATACACTTTTGGCCTGAAGCAAAACTTGAGTTGCTCAGTAATGTCAGGAGAACTGCACTAAAATAAACATCCACTTATGATGTCATTTCTCCAAGGCTTTCCTTTGTGTGCAAAATATTGAAAGTCCAGCTGAAAGTTGGGGTAACTTCTTCAGGCAGTGGCTTTTGCTTTCCTGTTAGGAAAAGACGATTACAAGGATTACCACTCACAGGGACAAGGCGCTGATTCTCTTCTTATTTCCACCAGCCTGGATCAGGACTAATTCTACTGACTTCAAGGATTTAGTCGATGTGAGGGAAGAATGTGGGTGAAAAGGTGCTCATAAAGCTGCAGCAGCATTTTGATGCCGATTAGCACTGTTAAACACTAGCAATCTGCTGTTGCCAGCGAGTGGCTTTCTAGAATTAGCGAGGGTGCTCTGAGTACAGCAACAATCAAGAGTTCACTTGCATCAGAGCCAGGCTTTTAAAGGGACATTTGATAAAATGTATACCAAAGTCTTTCCCCGCTTGTCCCACATTACCTTTTGAAAATCCACTTCTTCTGCTCTGTTTCACTTGTACGTTTCTCAAGCATTGATCTTTATGGTGGAGTTTAACATTTCATTTCCTATCTCACTTCCATCCTGTCAAATACAGTTTCAAATAACTGGAGCCACTTGTCTTTCATGATCAAAGTAACAGAGAGACTTGTGTTCTTGAGCTTTCTTGGCAACATATCAAGAACAAACCCTTCTTGTGCATACATAATAATATGATTTGTTGCATGGACTGTATTTGTTTGAAGAAAAAGTAATTGCATGTATTTTAGGAAGATCTTGAGAGATATAATTTAAGGAATATAGAGAAAACTAAAATCAGACACAGAGAGACTTAGCTTTGCTGCAGGGAAACGACAGAGATTCATAGACTGTAATGTCAGATAGGACCTTATGATCTCATCATTTGACTGGCTATATAATTTAGGCTGCAGAAAGTCCTGTGGTATTTCTTGCAGTGAGGATTACTTGTGCCCTTCATGAGCTTTCCTGATTGGTGATAACAGCTTAGTAATTTATTTAAATTCAATGGCAATCAAATAAAATGCAGAGTAAATTTACCAGTTATTTTTGTGATTGCATATGCTGTGGGGTTGGTGACCTGTAAACCCCTTTATGATCCCTGTGTTGTGAGAAGAACTCAAGGGCTGAAGTCATAGTGCCCTCTAAGTCTCAAGAAAATCTACAGGTCAATAACCTTTTATTTCTGATCTTTTAACTGGCTCTAGTGGGCCATGAAGACCTAAATGCCAGCTCTTTCAGATTCCTGGGAAGCTTCAAGCCTCTTGAATCTAATTCTCTCTGAGAGTTTTGCTCTCATATATTCAGGTCACTGATATTGCAAAAGCAACTTGCAGCCATGTGTGAGGGGGAGGCTTTGGGGCATCCAGTGGTGTGCAGCCAGTGCTACATGATGAATTCAGTGCAGTCATGTAGCTCAGGAATTACACTTCTACCTGGGAGTAACTCATAGCTCTGTCTCACCTAATTGTGCCTTTCTGGAGAGAAGAGCACAGCTGTAGATTCCTTGTGTGTTTTATCTGGATGAGGCCAATCAACCCACCATTCACAGAGGATCTTCTCTCCCACTCTGCTGTGTTCTCCTTTATAAACACCACTGTTTGCTTTTTAGTCATCCTATATTTCACATTCTTTCTCAGAATGGCTTGTCTAATTATACTAGAATCAATCGGCTATTCTCCTAACTGTTGTATTAATTTATGTTCTGCAGCCTTCCAAAAAATGTTATAAATTTCCTCAGGGCCATTCTGAAGACAGCTTGAAGACATGTTGACTTTGGGGGATGAAGGGTGAAACTCCAATTGTGCTCAATGCTGCCAGTGTGTAGCCACTTCACTGGTGGAGAGAAAGGCCATATGAAAGAATAAACACATTATCCTTTTTTTGACCAAGGATATCAAGGAACAACCCTTTTTAAATTATTTTTTTTCCAGAAAGCTGTCTCAAAATCAAGTAGGACCTATGTTTTAGAATCCCTTCAACTCCAGCTAGCAGAATGGAAGCCAGGGGTTATTGAAAAGGCTGAAACTGGGAGCTGATCTTTATGAGACTTGCCTCTTGTTCACTCTTTTGAACACACACATACAGATGCACATATACACACATCCATACTGAATGAGGAAATACTGTCATACAGAAATACTGTCTTACGGTCATATTCTTTTATTTGGCTTTTTCCTCCACTATCAGTTAAAGTAACCATTACCTTACTGTGGGTTAACTGTCCCCTTCCTCTCTCCCAGAGAAGGGAAGATCCCATGGAAATGGCAGCACCCACATACACCGATTGCTCCTGGAGACTTCCCAAGCGAGAGTGTGTGGGAACGTCACACGGGGGCCACCTTCGGGACCTCCCTCAGGACCAATCCTACCAGGCACTGAGGCTGTGAGCCTTGCTGCCGTTGTGGCTGCAGACTGCTCTGCAAAGAACAGAGGGCCATATGCACTTGTGTGCACTCAGCTGGATCACAGGTACTTTCTAAGTACCTGTAGCGGCGTTGGTGTAGAAGGAACAGCATAGTCCAGAGTTGTGGCTGTTATTTCAGAGCAGATCACCTGCTGGCTTACACTGCTTTGTGGCTGCTTTGGAAGGCCTCCTTCTCTTTTGATATAAGTGAGTGTGAGACACTGTGCTGTCACTCTTTTATCCATGAGGGCTTTCCTTAAAAACGAGAAGTTAAATCCCATTTGCACATTTAAAAGTTGACGTCCCCCTCATCTTTGTATTTTAAGTAAGTTGGTACACGTGTTGAGCTGAGTTCTGGAAGATCAGAAAAAGTTATTTTTACCACCTAGGGAGGCCATGAGATGTCTATTATCAGATTTTTTTTCAGAACAGGTTAGACAAACATCTGTCAGGAATGGTTTAGGCAGAGCTGAACTTGCCTTGGGGCAGGGGGACAGATGACGTGACCCCTTGCAGTCGCTTCCAGCCCAGTCTTGTACAAACCTCTGTCTCCTTACTGGAATGCAGTTGGTGTCCAGTTTGTGCAGAACAGTTCACATGTCCAGTGTGGCAAAAGAGCTTGAATTCCCCGAGCACCGGTCAGCCATATGGGTTTGGGTGCCCTGTGGGACTCGACACTCGATGGTGCTCCAGGAGGAGGTTCACTCAGTGCGGATACTGCCTTCAGCGCAGTCATTCCTGACAGGTCATAAGGAGAAAGGCAGTTGGCTTCACTGGAGTTGTTGGAAGCCTGGGGTCAGAATGACAATTCCACGTACTGCGAAATTGCCTGCTGCGGTTACTCGGGGACTCGCTGGTCGTGAGGTTCAAGCAGACCAAGTTTCTAGGGTCGCAGTTCTGGGTTCCGGGTCGCTGGAGAATTCAGTAGACTAATTAATTGATCTTTTCAGGTTTGGCTATCTGGGTCACTGGAAACCAGTTAGTTTCTAGGGCAGTGTTTCAGGGCCATGAGATCCTAAAGCATCTATGGCCCCTTTGTGATGGTCCATTGCACTAAAAGCCTGGAGGAGTTGCAGCTATGGCTGCTCGACCCTATCTTTCCTCCTTGTTCTGAACTGGGGACATACTAGGACAGGCTGGCGTGGGCAGCAGTCTGTCCAGTGCTGTCCAGACTTATGGTTGCAGTTCGTGGGCCAGCTCCAGGGTTGGGGGATAATGGGACACTTGCCATCTTTATCCACCCTCTCCTTATAGGTGCAGAGAGCACCACAATTAGTTCCCTTGAGGAACAAATCTATTTTGTTTACAATGTTGTATAAAAGGCTGGATCTTCCTGGGAGTACTCTTGAAATAATCAGGATTCCTTCAAGAGAGCCACACAAGTGTCAAAGTAGGATAAGCATTAGGTACCATTTGATTTTGAATTTTAATACATTATAATTTCTTTTTAATGCAGGTAGGTATATCTTGTACTGGTCTAGCCTGCTGGTTATGCAGAGACAGTCTAAAGCAAAGCCTGCTGAAACATATAGCAGTCTTTCTGTGGACTTTGGTGGGATGCCAGGAACATTGCTGCCGGAGACAAACTGGTGCTACGCAGGAAAAAGCCAGGGCTTTAACTTCAAGGGCTTGCATACACAATTAACAAGACTTTATTTGCATGACAAGCTAAATAGTATCAGCAAAGTGTAAGTATAAACTTCTGCCTGTCTCAGAGAAAGTTCTTACTAAGGCTAAGTTAGAAAATTTTCCTGTCATGAGAAACATTATTGTAAAATGTCGATTTGTTGAAAAGGATATTTTCTTGAGAAAAGTGTCAGTGCTGCTGAAGCTATGTCTGGGAAAGGCTTCTCAAAGAGGACGAGGACTTCAGGAGTAGGTGACAGAGAAACAAGGGACGATGAAATACAAATACATCTGACTCTACTGGATCAAACTAAAGATATAATTTTGTGCCAGGTTGGAACTAGATGGAAAGAGTTGAAGAACAGAGGATGTATATGGTGGTTCTTCTTTGTATAGTCCCCATTGAAAGGCAATGGGAAGAGAGAGAAGTTGATCACACTGAAGCCAGACAGCAGCCCAGTGGTAGGGGCTCTCGCCTCCAGGTCCCAGGTCTGGCCTCAGATCAGGTGTAACAAAAGCTGCAGTCTGGGCTTCCCAGTAGGTGAATGCCCTGAAGAGTGTCACTGGAAGTGTATTTGCAGTTCTAGTCTTTCATCAAACTCTTGTTCTGATTTAAAAAGAAAACACTTTCCAAAACCATGCAGTTTCCCAGGAAGCAGGATTTGCATGCTGTGGCCAGTTCTGGGCTTGTTCCACCGCTGCTCTCACATGCTGCCTGTTGAAGTCAGAAGTACCTTTCCTGCTCTGGTGGCAGGGAGCTTTGTACAGCACTGCTGTCTCCACTGTCTTGTTCTTTGCTCTTTCCATCAGATCATCAGATAAGTTTCTTCCTCATTACTCTTGGGTGTGGCAGTACCATATCAAAAGAGACTGTTAGCACCTTTGATACAAGGGCAGTGCAGCAGTGTGATCTACCTGGGCCAGAAAATAGTACCTATTAATAACGGGCAAATGTTAAGAGCAGCATCTCTTTACAGTCTGGGCAAATGAGTCCCACAGTTCTTTGAGAAGTGGGAACATACAAGGACTGGGAAATCTGGACTTCTCTTGCAAATTCTGAGGTGAGTCCACTTGTGTTCCTACCTACCTCTCGGTGCTGGCCCACCAAACTGTTTCCCATCTCAGAGTCTTGTCCCTTCCCTAGGGGCTCAGAGAAGACATTTCATTGGCCTGGTGACATATGCTGGGTATGATGGCAAGAAACCAAAGATTTCAGAACAAAGAATTCATGTGAAATTATAGCGATGTCATTTTACTATGGTGGGCTATGTTTCTGATATCTTTGAGTATATATTTTCCTCATTAATTCTTTTGTGCTACATTTTATATAACTGAAGGACACAAGAAAAAAACACATCCCTTTTTCCATCCCAGATAGCAATTTTTGTTCTGCTAACTTGCACTAATATCTGATGTGTGTTCAGCAACAGAAAAACAGTTTGGAGTGCAAAACCAGAAAGTGATGTGTTGCTAATCATGCAACAGCATGGATCAATATGTCTTTGATTTCTAGCTGGCTTTAGAGTGATACCTTTATGGGCCTGCAGTTAATGATTTATAGTCCCGTAGTACTTTTTTTTTTCTGATACCAAATAATACAATAAAAAACTGTAATGGGAAAGGTTACAGTTAAAGGTAACCTTGACATGTTTTTGCACATGTTTCTCTTGATAAAATATTTTTGCTACCCAGGAGACTTCTCCCTCACTCTAGAAATGGAATACTCAGGTTTAACATAAAGTGACAGGCAAAGTGTCACGAGGAAAACACGGGCTCGGGAATACAAGAAAATCTATTAGAAATGCACATTCTTGTGTGAGAGATCTTATGTGTGATATATGTGTTCACACTGTATGGATGACTTGTCAGAGCATTGCAGGCTTGGAGAGAGCAGGGAGAGTTAAAACAGGATCACGAGAGCTGATTTTTGGGAATGGTGCTTTGGTGGTGTAATATGACAAGGTTAGGAATTTAACCCCAAGTTAAGTCCCACAAATTATATTTGCCACATTGGGTGCAAATGAAAGTGGGAATAGAATATGCGTGGAAGGGGGTGATTAGGGGTAGGAGAAAAGGAAATTACTTGCTAAGGTCTCTAAGCCATGGTTCCTGTCTGCTTTGGTTGCAGTGGCTGAGGACATGACTGCCCCTGCCTTTCCAGCCACCTTGTTGCTAAAGGGTACCACATTGCACAGCCTTGTCTGCTAATTTAAACTACTGTCCACTTGGGTTCAAGTGCTCAGGCAATCTTTGTGATCTTCTGCCTCTTCTAAAGTGATAAAATTTGAGTGAGGGCTTGCAAATAGTGAGGGTTTTAACCCATCTCAACTACTGCCGTTGAAACCAGCAAGAAATGCGAGTGAAAGCCTAACACCCTCAGGCTGCCAAAAAAATTAAAGCTACGCCTCTTCTAATCAAAAAGATAAATAGAATTATACCATTTTCCTCATGGCTTCAAGCAATCAACATTGGCATACTAGAGGTCTACACAATTCCAAACTGTCTATTTTATTCTGCACAAGTAAACCTGAGAAATTCAAACCCAATTACTTACTCACAGACTCTTCTGCAAGACTCACACTGTAAAGTCACCAGAAGTGACTTTGAATGACAAACTATTTCTGTTGTTCCTGTGAAAACCAGTATGTTATGCAGCCTTCCCCTTCTTCCAAATCATCTGATACAGTTTAATGTGCCACCCTGAAAATTTATTTTTAGTGACAAAGATAGTACCTTGTCATTATTGGTGGAATGCGGGACACACAATGACTAATCCTTTAGTCAGTTATGCTTCTACAAATTCTTCAAACCTGTAACAATTTCCCATTATGTCATGCTTACTAAGACAGATGTGGCTGGGAGATAAGCCTTGGGGAAGAATGTAAAGTTGCAGAACAATCTTAAATGCACAAAGTAACCTATAGACATTGCCTCTTACAGTTTTTCTGATTTATAATAATGGATCTTATGCACTAGATCCCATATCCTTAAGACATGAGGAATGAAAGAAATAAAAAAGTAATTCGTTTCATATGCTGGTGAGTTATGTACTTTTAAGTGGGTTCGGCTGCTCAGTGAAACAAGTTTTCTTTGACAGATTGCTCTGCTACTGTATTTGATTTCAATTTCCCACTGAATAGTGCCAAGTGAAATCTGTTATGCTTTCAGTCGTAATATGACTTTCTCCAGCACTGTCCTCATATCCATCATCCCAAGCCTTTTTTCAGCTAGATGCTTAAAACTGAAATGAATACAAGGCCCGTATTTCAATCAGTTACAGGCCAAATCCTGGCCAAGTACCCTTCTGCCCTTCATAAGCACCAAGGAGAAATGGAGACTGAGAATCAAAACAATTTCAGTGTAAGGACCCAGCCTTTTTTATGTTTCACGGAGATACTCTGCTTGCCCCCTACGAAATACCTTGTGAGGCATTCGACTGCATTTACTTCACTGCAACTGAGATCAACCTGCCTTCAAAATAGAAGCTTACTGTCTAGAACCTTGTAGATTGCTGGACTTTTTGTTTTTCTCTTCAGATTTTTTTGTGTATCATTTTGGAGGAGGTTCAGATAACTTTTTGCTAGTAGAAAGTGGCAGGAAACCATCTCCATTTCAGAGAACCCAGCCTGCCATCTGCTGAAAAGACTTGTCTTCTCACAGCTCCAGGGATGCAGAAGTGAGTGATCATACAAGCCATGGGTTGTCCTTGGCTGCTGTCTGGCTTTGTTGACACTGGGAAATGGATAAGGGAGAGCTGTGAGGTGAATGAAGTGGAGTTGTCCCTGTAGACTTCCTTAGTGTGTGACAGGAACAAAACCCAAGGGAGATGCGTAAACCTGTAGTCATCAGCTGACACACTGAGAAAGGGTCAACCAAAAGTGCAGAGCTAAGGGGGCAATCGTTTTGGAAGCTCAGATGGACTCTAATTGCCACAGCTCACCCGGGTATCCTGGGGAGGAACATCCCACAAGTCACACTATTGCACTCTGCTTGTCCTCTGACTTCTAATGACCCATGGTGTGTCCAGACTGGACTTTCATCCCTCTCCTGAGCTATAGAAGTGCTCCAGAAGGCTCTTGTGCTCATAGTAGTGAATGTCTGGCTTGCTTGAGAGAAGGAAATATCTCTTAATATGAGTACACAAATGCAGAAAAGGGCACTAGAGAGAGAATTTTCTCATGTGCAGAGTCAGTGTTATTGCAGATGGGCTAGTCAGAGTGGAATTGGAAGTTTCATTTAATGGCATTCATTCTTTCAAAATTTGCCTGAAAGTCAGTTCACAAGCCTACTGAAACAAATTATTAAACATCTCTTACTGTCTAGTAACAATCAAAATGAAGATGTTTATTTTTCTTGTGGTAGGACACTTCGTTTATGATTTCAAGATGCCTTGAAATAGCTAAGGTAGGACAAAAGAGCTTTGGTGGTTTTTTTAAAATGCATTTTGCTCCCCATTTTTCCTCACATTTACCTATGACAGACTTTGCAATTTTTTATCTACAGAATATTGCAAAGCTGCCACTGGAGTCTTCTTAAACGTTTCCTGCAAGTGGCTTACCTACTCAGTAGTCATTACCTTCAGCCATGTTTCTTTTTCTATACTCTTTGCTTTACCATGTATTTTTATTTTGCTCTATCTTGCCCCTTCAGTGTTAGTATAAGAACTGCTTACTTTGGAAAGGACTCCTTGCTATCCTGTATTCAGAGTGATTTGATATAAAACTTATGTTCAGCACGTCCCTTGTTCCTCTTCTGGCCCTGTCACTTCATTGTCAGTTGAGTGAGATTATTTCCCTAATGTTTGTTTTATCCACATGTTTGCTTCCCCTGAAACTTCCTTGGAAAAAATTGCTCTGTCTATATTGTCTCCTCTTTTTTTATCATTTAAACAGGCATACCTTCCTTTCTTGTATTGATCTAGTAAATGCCTTGTGTCTTGAGATACTCTTTTTTCTTGTTTGTAGAGTTACATGTGTACGCAGGCAGACTCATGCGTAATCCCTAATAGTCTTGGTTCTACAAAGGGCTAATTGAGAGCCAAAGGTTGGTAACAACTGTGCTCTGGCATTTATATCACCGTGCTATCTCAGCTCCTTCTGATGTCAAAGAAATCTGTCGTAACATCCCCATCAATTCCTGCCACAATAAAGGAGTCTTACTGGGCTTGTTTTACATAGTGGAGTTTTTTTGGGGGTGTTGTTTGGTTTGGTTTTTTCAATGCAACTTTTTCCTACTTATATATTACCTACCAGTAAACATGCGATTCAGCAGGATTATGGGTTATGCAAGTAAAAGAAAGGGAAGTTTACCCCTAATGATAATTTTCTTCTGTTTTTCTGATGTACGATTCTTTTAACAATGTAACAATTGTAATGCATGGGTTATGTGCACAGAAAACCACTATTATTTAGAGTTACTCAGTCTAGACTGCTATTCTGTTTAAATCTGTTCAGTCTCTATCTTGTCTGTCCCATACATTTTGGGTCACATAACATTTCACCAAAACAGAGTCCAAAGAAGAACAAACCATATTGGATGACTGGGTTATATCCTGGCTCAATTAGAATCAACAGGAGTTTTGCCACTTATTCCCTGGCATTAACTGTGATGTCTACTTACGGAGGTAATGCAGTTGAGCAAAACATAACTCTTCCTTTTTGCCATTTCTGCCTAAAAAGTGACAGAAAAGGTTCATTCTCTTCCTATATATTTTGTTTTCTCTGGTAATCAGATCATGAGGTCACATTACATGAAGCAACACTAATTCACGTGGACTCTGCAATCCCCACAGTCCTTTGCTGGCCCATGTTCTTAACTTGCATCCTTTGATCTCCTAGAAAACGTGAAGCTACCTGGAGACAGCCAGAGTATCCTGCCCAGGACTAGGAGAAAGAATGGATGTGGTCAAAGAGAGGCAGCCCATTGTGTGGTTGTACTCAAGCTGAACAGTTCGTGCCTTTCAGCTGCTTTTTCTTTAGCGGTGGACATGACCGTTACACACCGGAGATGGCTGGGGGGGGAGCTGGGGCAGAAGCACATGTATGAGACATCCATATTTCTGTGCTGTAGTCGTAGGCGGGGGCACTGTGCCACCTGAGACTGCGGCTGGTGTTGCACATGCTCTGCACAGCTGGTTAATGCAAGCATATTAAATTTGATGTGTTTAGGAGGTGGGATTCCTCTGCATGCCCAAAGGCACTGCATAACACGTCTGCTAGAGGCCCAATGCCTTCTGGATGTACTGCACAGTCTATGTATATAAACACCATGTTCAAATGGACTTCCATGTGGGGCTTTGGGGCATTGGCTGAGTAAGACTTGCTGTTCTGGTGAGGCTGAGGAATATGCAGGGGTTCTGGTCAGCGGCACTGCACCTGGTTTTCAAAGTGTTTTAGGTTGCCATTAGCCAATTCTGAATTAATCTGGTGATAGCACCTGGGTGGGTTTTGTTGTGTTACTGCAAGTTCTTTGTACAGAACACAGCTGATGTATCACCTGAGTGTGACTTTACATCTTGAAGGTAGATGTAAAAGGCCTTTGTCTCAAAAAGTCAGTGTTCAAACTACGTGCTTGGCAATGGCAGTCTGGAAAAAGCTGTATAATCTCCCCTCTTACCAAACCGATTTCCTAAGAACTGATCTGATCTGAGGCCTCTAGCAGTAGGTAAACTGATTATTCTGCGATCTCCTACATGTTTGTGTAGCTGTGCTGGCTAATGTTCTGGATATGGGAGGGGTGATAATCAGCAGGAAGGCAGATAAGAAAAATATTTCCCATCTGAGGATGTTGTTCCATATGTTTTCTTCAACAACAAAGTCAGCTTGAGAAATCTTTCTTCCTCCTCAGCCATGCATTCATTCATCCATTCATTCATTCATTCTCTCCCACCCTCCTCTGCAGCCACCACTCTTTCAGTGGTGCTGACAGAAGTGGTCATGGGACATGCTGCAACCCAGGTTGCAGACAGCAGTGCATGGCACAACGGAGGGCATGCAAGGCTGTGGCGTAGCAGAGAAATGGACAGCTCTTGGGAGGGATGAACAAGAACTTCTAAATCAGATGTGCCGGGAAGAAAATATGTTATGAGCTACATACTTCAGCATTGCGAATACAGCCATTCCCGTGTGTGTGTGGCTGCATGAGCCAAGAGAAAAGCACAGCTTTGTCCAAGAAGTGCGCAGTATACAGGAGAGATATTTTGAATGGACAACAGGCACAAAGCAAGTTGCATATGGACTTGGAGAAGGTGGCAAGGCAGAACACTGACTAGTTATCTGTTTGCTTGGCATGGCTAGGTTTTGGGGATTTACATGAAAAAAAGGAATACTTAGGAGAAATTTGATTCACTAGAAAGCCATGTCTTGTTTCTTGCCTATACATAGAGAGTCACAGCAGAAGGATTGAAAGGAGTCAGTGAATGGGTATGATTGGAGGGATAACCGAGCTGTTGAGGTCAATCAGGCAGCATTATCTAGTCCAAATGGGACTTGCTGTATGACAGGTGCTGTACTGAAGTCCATCATGATCCTGAAATATATGCATGGTAAGATGCAAGATCCAGCGCAGATGCGATGGGCCACAGAGAGCCTGGAAGATGTAAAGTTTAAAGAGAGCTGTGCACCGATTGCTATCCCAGTAACAAAGTATTTACCCTAATGGATTCCCTTTAAATACCTCCTCTTCAGAGAGTTCGTATGCAAACCTGTGAGGTGTGAGAGTGCTCACCTCTCAGACTAGCTGTTAGAGGCATATTGGGCAATAGCCTCTCCAGCTTACTCAGAGTTTGGCAGGTAACTTTTTTCTCATGGAAACCTGAGCTATTTTTAGATAGTGCAGCTGGCACCTTTCTAAAGGCCCGATAATGAGTTAGGAATGCTCATCTCAAGCGTGCGTATTTGTTTCTTCTTCAAGGCAAGCAAAACTGTCAGGGATCAACAGAGAGATTTATGAGTCTCGCTGGAAGCAGTGGGTTTCTCCAGCATTGTTCTCAGCAGGGAAGGTGTAGGAAGGTACATGCTCCCCCCTTGCGTGAGCCCGGAGGGGAAGACTTTTGCAGATAGTGGCTATGGGAACCAGTTCTTTAGTACTTGCCTGTCAATAAAATATTCAATATCACCTCTGGAATGCGCCTGCAGACCGTTGCTGGGGATTTAGAAGTGCAGAAGATGATAACAGGAAATAAAAAAGCCACCTCATTTTGTCAAGGGCAGCATGAATTCACCTCTGAGGAGATGGGGGCATTCCTTTCATGCTTTATGGAAAGTTTTGAACCAAGACTTCTTGTCAACAGCTGGAAAAAGGCCTCACTCCCCAGTCTCACTGAATGGCCTTTCTTCCCCATAAGCAAATCACTGTAAGGAAGCATAAACCCACAGCTTTCCAGCTGAGCATATAATGGCAAAGCCTCTCCTTTCTAATGTCAGGCAGTCATATGTTTGTACACTGACTGTCTGGTAAGACTTCACTGGATTGTTAGCTAAACTGTTTTGATGACTGTGATCCTAAGCAGGAGATCAGGACCTCACTGTATTCGATGCTGAACAAGAATTGGATGCAAAGGCAGCCCCTGTTCCCAAAAATCATGTGCAACTCTGGGCGTTAGTCAGCCCGTGGAGGAGCATAAACGAACAAACGAGCACAACAGAGATCTTGTGGAAGCACACTCAAAATGAGAGACAGGAGACTCGGCCCACCTGCATCCTAATCCCACGGTTGAGATTTTTGTTTGTGTCTTGACAAGGAAGACTCCTCCGAAGACAATGAAGAAGGAGCTCTGTGGCTGTGCGTGGGGTGTCTTCGAAGAGCAAGGGCATCAGATACAAGGATGTTACAGGAAGGTAACATCATGGGAGAGGGAGGCTGGCACCCGTTCTGCTCTTCAGAATCTGATCCTACTTTCATGCAAACAGCTGGCAAAACTCTCAGTGAGCCAAATGGGACGTGACAGGAGCAGCAGAGGGCTGGGGACCAGAAGCCATCCTTGAAGCCATTTGTTGGATCTTCCAGGTATCTGGTAGGCAGCATGTGACACTGGCTTGTCTGAGAAGCATCAGCTGGCAGGCTTGTTGATTCACACCTTGTTCCCGTTCCTGGATTCCTGGGTGGTCGGCCCTGTTGCCACATGCGTGCCAGCTAGTGCCTGGGTGGTTCCACACCAGCTATGGTGCATACGTGCTGCTCCTTGGCACACGTCATTGTGGAACCAGGACTGGGATTGTAGGAGGACAGCGGTGAAGAAGATTGAAGATGCTGTAGGGAGCACAGGAGGGAGAGGGAGAGCTGAGGCTGCTGCTGCGGGAGGCAGAGGATGTAGGGAGGAACTGAGGGGGTTGTGGTGTGGTCTAGGTAGGGAATTTGGGGGACCCTGGGGTGCTGCATTGTGGATGTAGGTGAGATAGGTTGACTGCAGTCTGTGAGCCATGTTTGAGATCTATGGTATGGTGTAGGAAAATTCAGTAAACTAAGGACGTTGCAACAAAGGGGGAAGGGACATGGGCAAGATGTGTGTAAAAAGATAGGAAGGTAGTGATGAAGGATATTGCAACATTGTGGAGTGTAGAAGGTATAGAGGAAAAAGCATGTATGATGGAAAGGATTGTATGTTGGGAAATAAGGCCCTTCACGGCCTACTTCTTGCCTTGAACTGGGGATTCTTTGAGCATTGTCCGTACAGACTATATCCACCCTCGCACTGGATGCTGCCTCTAGAATAAAGTAGGGTTTCTTTCCTTATTTTTAAATAACAGTATGCAGGCTAACAGCCACAACACAAGCCACAGAATTTCAGAGAACGGATAAAGTACTCCAGTCAGAACTAATCCAATTATCATTTAATTTTCAAAGATTTGTTTTAATTTACCATAATGGTGTAGGCCTCCACTCCCATCTCGCTCCTTTTCATTTGTACTTTACTGGAAATGCTGAATTCCCATGCTGGCAGCTGGAAGTACCAGGACAGCTGGCAGGAGAGAGCCTGTCCTTGCAGATTTTCAGTTGCAGGTACAACAGATTTCTGCACGTTTCTCCCTGAAAACATGAACACTGGATGATTATTTTTTAATATTTCGTAATTTTAGTTATGTTAGTACCTTTTGAGGAAGCATGGCTTGAGAGACAGTATTTCTTCTGCAGTTGTGGAGTGAAACAGTCACTAGAAGATCACAGAGGAATAGTTTTCTGAGATATCTGCCATGCCTGTCACTATGGTGTCTAAATGACATGTAGTGCAACAGCACTGCAAGGAATCTGAATGCATTGCCACTGCCTTCATAACTGGTTATGCCCTTGTTTTCTGCCACTTTGATCAAGAGTTTGCTCTGGATTGACATTGAATATAAGATGTCAATAATTAAAACTAAGGTTAGGAAAAATGTTTTTCTACAAAGAAGCATCAGTACTGGTTAAAACTGAAAGTCCTGCAAAGAACTGCAAAGAATGAGAACAGGCTCTGATTCGAGTGTGTGTTTGATGCTGAACAGACCCCACACAAGGATTGTTTTCCCACAACCTTTGTGAGTGACACTGAACTATTGTTTACTTTCTCTGAGCCTTCGTTTCCTGCCTCACATTCCTACCTTTGTACATGTCCTGAGAGGATGAACCTACCGAAGGCTGTGAAGTTCTTTACTATGCTACGGGCAGCTATAAAACATATTATTCCCTTGGATTATTTTTTATCAAATAGGGTAAATCAAGCAGAGCAGCTGAGGATGAAACACTGCTGCCAGAAGCCCTATTCTTCAGCAAAGAAAAGCCTTGTTCCCGAGCCCCAGGCATGTTTGAAATCCTCTTCTAACTTTGACGTTGGAGAAGTTATAACGCAGAAAACTTCTCTCAGTGTCTTCCACTCTACTCCAGGTCGTCACGCAATTATAACTCCCCTTCTTGCATGTTCATGCTGTAATATGAGCGGCAGGCTCCAAGCACGTACTGTGAAGTGTCCAGGTGAGAAAAAAATGCTATGATTGACTTTTTGCAGACACTTAACTTGCAAGGGGATGTTTATGTAAGATACAGTAGGGACCTGTTCTCCCAGCTAAGCACTGCACTTCGAGATCCGAGGTGTTAACTTTGGCTTGTCATCTGTCATAGCAGGATTTTTACTCTTTTTTAACACCCAGACTCGTTGCTAAACCTACATAATCCTGAAATGTAACTTTTAAGTGTGATTTATGATCATGATTAGATTTATTGTATCAAGTTGCTGTTGTAAAACCCCTTGTTTTCCTAGGAAGGTGGGGCTGTAAATACCCTGGGAACAGGAGAACTGGGATGATATTGCGTAGTTCTAACAGGTTTTTCATTTCAAAGCCAATTAGAAGAAAAAACACCAAAAAAACCCCACCCTGAAACAAAAAACTCAACAACTGTCACATAACAAAAATCCCATGTAATGTTTAGTTATCTAATGGCAATAGATTAAAAAACGAAAGAAGCTGAGCACAAAACAGCCTGTAGGAGCCAGAAAAAGAAGGCACAGATTCAAGTTTTAACTGTGAGAACAAAACGTTTTCAGAGTGACTGTCAGCTTCCCCAGATGTGAACTGCATAAGCTCTAAATTGTAACATCGCTGGGAAATCAGACCGATCTTTTGCCCCTTCCTCTCACTCACAGGGGGCATTGTGGTGAAATGAGAATACTGCAGGTATTTTGCAAAATAAATGTATCAGTGCCTCAGTCAGTGGCTGGCAGCTGCCAAAAGGCCTGGATTGTATTCAGGAGATTGTAGCAAGTCATGCAAAACAAACGTGAAGAAGACAAAACAAATGTTTTTCCAACATAAACCCTTATAGTGGTGCGTTCATTTCAAGGATGCCATCTTGCCCTAACCCTGGGATAGGAGCTTGCGATTGAGTGTGTGTGCACATGTGTAGCAACTCACTAAGGCCTTTACTGGTAGAAATGCGTCACTAAGTGCTCCTATGCAGAGCACTGGGGGAGCAAGCTCCTTGCTTGAGGCTGAGCAAGAAAAAACATTGCCTTTCTCCCAGCCTGGATCCTGTGCACAGGTCACCCTGTTCCCACCAAGCTTGCTGGACACCACTTCCTCTCTCATAACCGATATTCCCTTTCTGAATTCCCATGCTTACGAGGCAGTTTGAAGTGAGTCAAAATGATATAATTTTATCTGCTCATCAACAGACTTATTTTGTGTGTAGAAGAGCACCAGGGAGGCATTGCGTAGCATGGACTGTCTACAGAGCTAATTTGGGGAATACAGATCTATTTTGCTTCTCTAAGGGAGAGAGAAGACAGGCAGCCTTTGGCTGGGGTAAGAAAGGCCGTTCTTGGGGAGAGACCACTCCATGTGGGGCTGGGAGGAAGGACAGGCTCTCTGCAGGGAGACTGTGCAGGTCTTCAAGAGTACTTTTGCAGGGACGTACCGTGACAGCAATCGTGCTGGAGTAAATCTGCAGCCCTATCCACTGGGAGGAACCGCGAGTTCAGTCAGGGTTCAAGAGTCGTCCTTGGTCAGCCGGGGCTCTCCTGGTGTTTTCAGCAGGGCTTTTGAAGTGTTTGACTCTGACGTGCTCTAATCACAGGAAGAGGACGACAGGAAACCTCACCTCCCGAGAGCTACTCGGTGCAAAGGTCTGGTCCAGCAGAAGTAAACAAAAACATTTTAATTGCCTGTGAGAATGCCAAACGGAAAAGTGGGAGGGAGAGCTGGCAGTTTGCTCGTCATTGAGACTGCTGAGATGTCCCTAGGAAGTCAGAAGAGCAAGGTGGGATGCGGTGTCATGCGCCATTTCCATGTTTATCTTTCGAGTAATCGTGTTGAACAGCCGACTCCTCTGCACTCCAGGAATATGCAAGCTGAGCACTGAAATTACAGTTCCGTCTAGTCCTTTTATCGTTGCACTGAGAAACAGCCCAAGGGCCTGACAACATCAGTTCCAGTGTCTTCACTCAAATACTCAAACCTGTCACTTTTTTGTTTTCTGAGAGACAGATATGGTGTATCTGACTGTGACCACAATTCAGTGGTTGTGTTACAAGCAGGGACCCTGTTTGTATGAGACAAAAAGCAAACAAGCCTAATTTTCCATTGGGTAATGCCATAGACGTGTTTGCACACTGAGTGCTTAAAAGCACGGCATGTACCATACCGACAAATTAAATATACAGTCCCACCTCAAAGAGTAGGGGCTGTAGTTTGGTTTTCTGCTGGGAAGATGTTTTCTGTCAGGGCTTCATTATAAAAGCAACCCGTTTCGCAAGAAAAAAACTCTCAAAAACCCAAAAGTGTAGTCCAGAATGATGAGCCATTTTCATTAGTTTCAAGCTTAAGCACTTTCTTCAGTTTGAACTTCTTCGACTGCTGAGCAGGAGACAGATCCAAAGACGAGACAGAATAGTGCTCCTCCCCAGCTCTGTGGAACCTCTGTCAGGCCAAAGGTTTGAGTGAATGTATTATGTGAAGAAACAGCTTTCATCTTGTACAGAGGCTCTTTTGTGCTTCGGAAAGAGTTCTGGAGTCATCTAAATTTTTACTTCTTGCCCGTGAGTACACAGCCTGGGACGGCGCATTGTGAAGCCAGCGGTCTGTAATCACACCGAGTCGGGCCAGGACCGCTCCTCTGGCATCGGTAGATATTTGGTTTTGCTCTAAATCGTAATGTGAGCTGAAAAAGGAGAAGCCTGCCTAAAAGGTTATCAGATCTAATGCACTTTTACTGGGATGAGGAGGAAATACAGCGGTGGTAAACAAATATAAGAGCCTATTGTGACTGCGGCTTAGAATCACCAGGAGACCAATTAACACCTTTTTGTTAGGATTAACCATTATGATGTTTGCAGCAAGAGCCTTAAATTGGTACTTTCTTGTAGTTCAAAGTATGACTACATTGCAGTTACAAGGGAAGTGGAGATCAAAGCTCCCAGAACAAATAATTACATGAAGGTAAATTCCATCTGATGTAGGAAGCAGCAGAAGCCTCCAAAGAATAGCAAACAGTCTGGCAGGGAGCAGCCTTTAGGAGTGTGAGCAACACAAAAGGCAGGCTTTCAAAGGGAGAAACGCCTCTCCCCACAGTGATGGAGTGAAACCATTTCGTTACACGGGGCGGCTCTTCGCTGTGTCAGCAGCTCCATTATGAAGCTTTCATTTCCCGAGGTTCATCACTCAGCTGAACTGGTGCTAATACATAGCGCGGAAAGCCTGTGTGGGGTCTCTGTGCTCGGATGGGAATTTTAAAGGTAATTAAGGAGGAAGAAGGCCGTTGTGCTCTATTTGGTGACTGGTGGTTTGTTGCCTTTTTTTTTTTTGTTGTTGGTCCTGTGCCCAGGAGAGGAGGTTGGAGGGTGGGAATAATGGAATTCCCCTCGTTGCCTCCATGTTCCTCTCGAGGCCCTTCAGTGGTAGTTTGCCAATGAGAAACTTGCATTTAAATAAATAACTCTGGAATTAATTGAAGTCTCGGCTTTGATGTCGTATGCACTTAGATGATAGTGTCTCTAATTTAGACTTTGAGCCTAAAGTAGAAGGGGCTTTCTTTTTCTGAACTAAAATACAAAAAAAGGCTTCAGGCCATGAGTAAATGGTTACGGTGTTTTAGTGGTTTTCTGAACAAATCATTGTTTTATTTATTTCTCTATTTTTTCTGAAAAGCACCAATGAAGTGGGTAAATGGCAGAAGAAGAAGCTGTAAGTTTGCTTTGCTTCAAAGAGTAACAGATGATGTAAGGAGAAAAAAACCCCAACCAAAGAAAGCAGAAACAAAATTTCAAAAAATCCCGAACTTTCCGTCTTGTCACTTTCAAAGGCTGACATTTCTTTGTTATTTATTTTTTTGCCAGCTTGAAAAGTGCCAAAATGCATCTTTAAATAAAGGACTAAAGTGAAGGAAAATGTGTAGTTCAAACAAAAGCAGAATTGTCCTGTTTTGGTTGGCATATGAGTGAAAGTTACACAACACAAATGTACCTGTCCTGAAAATGAAATAAATTATTAAGATCTCTATAAATGACACTGGAATTACTCTCCTTCTAATGAGAAGCTGGGAACATTTAATTCCATAAGCAGCCTCCTCCTTATTCTCCTAGGTTATAAAAGATGTATTCCTTCAAAGACTGGGCGTCATGGAATAATAAGCTAACACTTCAGTATGGGGTTGACTCACCTGTTTTCTCTCAACTTGCGCTCAGCTGACCACCTGTACTCCTGTCAGTGTCCTGAGGCAGAAAAAATATTTCTCATACAGTTAAATATTTATTGTGTCCTTAGGGTATTCGGGGTGAGAACTGCACTGGGCTAGGAGAACTTGTGTGTTAGCTGAATTGGTCCAAAAAGCTGCCGCCGACAGTCTGAGCACAGCTCGATTCAGCCTCTTCTCAATTTAACTTAAATTGACAGGAACTAGTACAATTACAACTATGTACAGTGTGGTTTTAATAGTAAGAGGTCTGAAGCTGTTTAATTTAGTTTAAAGAAGATACCAGTTATGATATTGCAACATTTTTTCCCCAACATGTTGGTTAAAAGAAAGGGATTTAGGCCAAGATTTTTTTCCTCCCCTTTCATGGGCAATGCAGGGATTAGCTGCCACCTTCTTTGTCTAGAAGCGAGTACCAGAGCCCACTGATTTTACACATGGAACATCCATATGGAAAGAAGAAAAACTATTCCTACAAATGCAAAAATATTTCTGGGTAAGTTTCCCTCCTTCCCCATCTGCCCCAACTTTGTCTTTTTGCCTGCTGGGAAAATCTACCACAATATTGACTGTCCAGTCAGAGTTCATCAAAGCAGTGTAACTTTTAGAATGAAACGAACATTTTTCAGACCCTTCACCCCTTGAGCTACCGGTATGCTGCTGGTGCCGTTGCGGGGCTGGGCGAGTGGCCCTAGCTGGCCGGTGACAGGCTTCCTGAGCCCATGGGGCAGGGCTGCTGCCAAGCAGAAGAGCTGTGCTCCAGCATGAGGGATGGTGTGTGCCCAAGTCCCTCCTGCTAGGGAAGAACAGGGGGTTTTGTTGCTTGTGTGGTACCTGGGTCTCTAAAGCAGTGCATGAGCACCGCGGGCCAGCCCCGGCAGCCCCTCCATCCCATCAAGCCCCTTGGCCCTTGGGCTGTACAGCTGCGCAGTCCTTCAGACCCAGCCCGGACACCCACCTCCTGCACAAAAGAGCTTGTGATGCTCATGAGGTGAAGATGAGGGGAATTTTGTCACACCTTTAATAAAGCTTTTGGTTTTTTTTCCCGTAAGGACAAGCTGAAAAAACAAGACCATTCGCTACCGAGGGGACACCCATCCTGGGAGGTGGTGGGTCACCACCGGGACATGCTCTTCATCCCTGGGAGCCAGGGCAGGCCCAGCGGCTATGCGTCATCCCTCCCTGAAGGCAGGGCAGCCACAAGTGAAAGGCAGGTGTGCCTTTCCCTCTTCTCTGCATGCAAGCCCGTTTTTAAACCCAGCAAATCTGGTGTTTAGGTCAGGTCGATGTTTTGACACCGTCTGACACAAGCCAGGAAGCGCACATTTTGCACTGACCCTGGGCACCTCGCTAACTCCCACATGTTTGTTTTCACAACAGTGCGAGCTGAGGGCTGGATTTAACTTTCGAATTTCCTGGCTTTTGTCAGTTTGCCTTACAGCCATAACCTGGTTTCAACATATTTCTTTCCATTTTTAATATTAATGCTGGAAGTGCTATTTACAATAGCCATCTTCTAATGAGTGGGAAAGAGTACAAAGCCTTTCTGGAGGGGGAACATAAAGTGTTTGAAATTGGTAACAGGCATGGGGGCTGTTGGCAGAAGATCACTTATAATAAAAGATCTTTTTGTTTTTACTTGCTAAGAGGTCAGTTCCATAAAAAAGAACACGTCTTACTTTTGTAGATGCTCTTATCACAAAAAGGGCTATTCTTTTATTTAGTGCTTTGCAGAGGCAGAAGGGGAATTATTTGTATCAAAGAATGATTATGAAGCATGTCTTAAAAGACCATTTAAAAATAAAGAATACTTTTGTTGGAACACGTAAAGAAGGAACTCTTACTTGGTTCACTTTGATGAATTTGACTGTAGCATCTCTTGAAGCCTCTTTTTTCCTTCTTTTTTCTTTTTTTCCCCTCTGAGGTCTGAGTATAAAAGCTTGCAATCCCCTTGCAAGCTAATGGGAGGTTCCTTCTCACAGGAGTTTGGCAAAATTCATGCTTCCCTTGAAACCAGTCGCATTAATCACTGGAGATGACTTCCCAGCAATGTATTACCGCAGAACTCAAGCTGCATTTTATATGCAATAAAGGAGACAGACTTACTTCATCACTCATTCTGCAACCATTCTCTTCTGCTATGAATATGATTGTCCAGGAATTCAAAAAACTAAAGGGAGCAGGCAGAAAAAAAAATGTCATTAGAAAAATATTGACATAAGACCACTCAGAATTACTCTGAATTAAGGTTTCTCAGAATGAGTCCTGAACACCACAGGTGCTGAGACTTTGTTCTGTGCTCCTGAACCAGGTCTTGGTGTGTTGCATCAACTGTGGCGTGTTCACTTCCGCATGGTCTTTTCTCTCATGTGATGCATTCATAGGGTGTAGGAGGGCCCATGTGTTAGAGTTGCTTTCTGTGCGGTTCTTCCACCTTGTGTTTGAATTAGCTCCTTTTTTTTTTTTTTTCGGTCTTTTTCCGTGTTTCCAATGGGAGAAGATTCCTTCTGGCCTTTGCTGAGATGGAGTTAACAGACCTGCTTTGCAAAGAAATGATTTCTCCCCTCCCCTCCCAGTCAATCAAGAGGAGTTGCCTAGGAAGCTCACAGAAAGAGCTCCCTGCAGCTGGCTTAGTTCCTGTTGTTAAATGGCTCGACTCAGTGCAGCCGTCCAGCTCCCTGGTCTTCTCTGAGGCTGCGATGTGCTGCGCAAATTCATCTTTTCGTCTGGCACAGACCTTACATTATTTCACAATATAATGACTGACAATACAGAACATATTAAATGATACACAGGGTCCGCATGGCATGTCCTCATGGCCTGCTTCTGCTGGGTGTTTCAACGCGGTTGTAATTCGATGTTATTCAGGCCGTCCGCCAGCCCCGGCGTGCGGAGGGGTGCCACGCTGCCAGCGAACGTTGTGCCTGGGAGCTGGCCGGGTTGCTTTCCCGGAGGAGGAAGGTTTTGTTCTCCCGAGCAGACACCCTGACCCGCTGTGGAAGGCTGGCAGGGCAGCGAGCTGACGCAGGGCTTGACACCGCCTGCAGAGATTGTGCTCGGACCCTAGAGACAGTAATTGTCATTTGCTTGTTAGCCTCCTGCTGGCAGAAGCTCTATTTCCCTTTGTCTTGAGCTAAAGGCTCCCTTTCCCTCTCTCAGCTCTTAAAAGCTGCTCCGTAAGAACAAAATAAGGGGTTTCTCCTCAGAAGAAAAGGGTTTTTGGACAATGGATAGGGTTACAAAGGAGTGAATGACAGGCTTCTCTGCCTGACAAGCAGCTGGAGTCAGGAACCTTTGAGGGTGCAAATAGAAATCATTGTGCTGGGTGTTTGTGGAGTTACTTATTCATTAGCTCTCTTTTCATTAAGTTAATGAACTTATGCAGCCTGATCCTGCTTCTAATTTAGTTGGTGTCAGTCACAATTCTGCAGTTTGGGACAGATCACTGGATTTCTAAACTAATCCCACTCAGGCCACTGAATTTTTCTTGCATACTGGTGCTTGGCTGGGGTGAAGATCTTTCAGAGTTTGCTTCAGAAAGGCATTCAGGCTTGATTCAAAATCATGGGGAGAGGAGAATCTACATTTCATTTGGTAGCTTGTTCCGCAGGTTAGCAAACCACTTTGTTAGACTATTTTGACTGTATCTGACTTCACCTTTCACCTATTGCTTCTTGCTGTGCCTTTACCAACCAGATACAAAAGTGGTTTAGCATCCAGCACTACCCACTTTAATAGAGCCATTCACAATTGTGCTTTTTTTTTTCTAATTACTTTTGTGATTTTGTTGCCTCTTCTCCAGTTCTCCAACATCCCCTTAAAAACAGGGAGTAGCACACAGATACTGCTCTCAGCAGCACTTTTAACGCAAGGAAAAAATGCTTCTTTAAAAAAAAAAATTTACTCTCCCCGTTTATAGGATTACAAGAAAACTGTTAGCTCTTAGGGTAGGCAAAACTTCTTTATTTGTGAAAGTTTGTACATTTGACACTCGAGATTACCTCAGTGCCGAAAGCCGGGGTTTGAACACCCTTCTCCTTCCTATCCCCATTTCTGTCTGCTGAACAAGGGACTGTCAGAGGTCAGAGGATGGTGAGTTAAGCAAGCAGATCAAAATAAGACTTCTTTTCTGCAATTTCAGAGAGGAATAAATGGAATTTCAACTTTCAGAAGTTTTCATAGTATTGAAATAGTATTGAACGCCTCAGGGAGCGCTCCGGGTTAACTCCAGCGGCAACTCGGCCCCACACGGCCGCTCGCTCGCCGCCCCCCGGCCCGAGGGACAGGGTTGGAAGGGGAACGGGAGAAAGAAAACCCC
>Ga0065711_1027160_pt1 | contig 53310 bp, 44 predicted proteins | sample Hoacrofraction12_FD_59098 | JGI IMG/M metagenome (GOLD analysis project Ga0065711, IMG submission 59098) | Hoatzin crop microbial communities from Cojedes, Venezuela - Epithelial fraction 12 v2 (version 2) | ecosystem: Host-associated > Birds > Digestive system > Esophagus > Crop | place... | reverse complement strand
TTTTTGTTTTGTTTTTCAGATGCTAAAAAAAAAAAAAAAAAAAGACAAAAAGAGAGAGGGAATAGCTGTCAGAAAAATGCCCTGTGAGCATGCACAACCCTTTTCAGTCATATATTTTTCTTTCAGACTTCTGAAGCTTTTCTTCCTGGTAGGATGTCATTAGCATATAATTAAGGTGCCAGATCTGTGACATTTTCCTGTATGCTTAGTGGGGTGAGTTCCTGAGGTTTCTTGGGAGCTTTTTTTCCCCAAACTGAGGTCTAACAGTTAACTAGTCATTCCTTTCCTCCTTCTATTTATACGCCATACAAGGAGCAGGATGTAGTAACATTTTCTTGTGGTTCACCATAAGGAAAATATTCCATTTCTCTTTGGAGACAGTCTTCAACAGGCCCCCACAGCAGTACTTCATTTATGGCTTTCTGGGGGAAGCCTCTCTGTGTGTCCTCCATACTGGGCGCAGCAGCAGAGGAAACCGCTGTCTGCTGGTAAAAACCGTTCCTCCCCTTCTCTTCTACCGCACACCTCTCCATCCTGTCACACTATATCATAATTAATTTGAATAGTAAAGCTCTTCCTCAAGGCAAATTCTGCACTTTCTCTCGAAATCCATGACCTGATGCTAAGGACCACAGTGGTGTGTAAGCCCTGTCCAGGAATTTAAGCCAAGACCTGTCCAGGAATTTAAGCCAAGACCTGTCCAGGAATTAAAGCCAAGACCTTACCCATCCGCAGTGATATCTAAAGAGGAGTGACAAGGGCTTTGCAAGGGCACCCAAAATTTTTCACATGTTTCTTTTAGAGACCTAGCAGGACTGTGTGGATGCCCTGGTCCTTCTCTAAGCTCCTCTGTGCCCAGGGCGTGTAAACAAAAGAGCCCTAAAGGCCTCCATAAAGGCTCCTCATTCACTGGGTGCCTGGGGGGAGCAGGGGATGCTGCAGAGCAATCCAGCTGGAAAAGCAATTACGGCTGCCTTCCCTAGCAAAGGAGCTCAGGGGCTGAGCCCCAGCCCCGCTTCAGCTGCAGACAAAGAGGAGAGGAAAGCAGCTCTGTGAGTCCCAAATACCTTTTCACAGGGTGAGGAGAAAACATCCCACGGGTTTTGTTTTTCCCTTCAGTCTGTCAGCATCCTGTCCTTTTGAGATCTTTGTGTTGGAGCGGCTGGTCTCCACCTCCACTCAGCACTGCACAGGGGCCTTTTCTCTGGGAAGAACTGAGGGGAGGAAGAAGTAGAGAACATCAATGATTTTTAAAGAGACAAAACTTCCCGTGGGAACAGGCGGGTGCCTCTTCAGATCACAGACTTCAGGCTACCCAGCACTTGAAACTCTTCTGCTCTTTTGCTTCCAAAATGCTCCTTGAGGTCTGCGTCCATCCCTTCCCATTTATCTGAAGCTTGAGGTGTTGCAAACAAGATCAGCACTTACAGATGATGTCCTTCTGGCTGGGAACATAGGGTGGTGGCAAGGACACAAGACGGAGCTGGCAGTGTCCAAAGAAGGAGCAATTTGCTCTTGTTGAGTTCTTGATGAATTCTTTATGAACAGTACTGCCTGTGGGTGCCTTGACCCTGTTTTGAGGAAGGCTTTTCTGAGTTGGAAAGTCTCCTTCTTTTTGCTGGGCACTTATCTCTCAGCAAGATCAACTTATTAATGGTCCCACCCCTTTGGTCAAATTCTGCCCTATATAGCTTAGGAGGTGTCTCTGGCAAACCTGTCTGCTTTGGTCTCTGAAGTCCTTCCCACCCAGGCTCTGTCCTTTAGCCTTGATCCTTGTGGAGTAAAAGAAACCCTTTTGGCTCCTGGGGGGAGGACAGGAGGGGAGCAATGAAAGATGAAAAGAATAGAGCCCTCTGAAAATCATGCTGTTGTTTAAAGGCACAAACACTGGCTTATAAAACTCATGCTGTACACCGAAATTTTCATAACATTGGCTCCTTTGTATGTAAAACATGCCAAATCTTATATGACATAAGACGGATTTTCAGTGGCGACATAGCTGCTGGGAGAGGCTTAATCATTTCACACAACTTCTTGTGGGTAACATGATGGTGATGTGTCCAGCAGTGGAGGATTTGGCTGACCATCATCAGTTGCCTCCTCTGGAGGAGGCCATTTTATGACCAAAGAAAATGTCTGAGAAAGATGAGCCAGCAGATCAAGGAGTGCTCAGTGGCTTCTGGCAGGTGGTATGAGCAAGGCATGACTCTGTTTTACTCTTTTTGAAGAAAATGAGCAAGCAATCCAGGGAGGGAAACACAGAAGTCAAGGATGCATTTTTGCAGATGATCGATTGCCTTCCTTGTGGATGACACGGAAATGGATTGTACTTTCCAAGATGAGGAACTATTATAAAAGATGATCTTCCTTGAAAAGGCTCTAAAAGAAAGAACATTTCAATTCAAACAATTCCAGGAGGAAACAGCAATGCAGTTCTCTGTGTACATGTAGTCAGTGCCAGTAATGGTTATATTATTTCTGGTTTTAGATACAGAATTGTAGACTGCCATCTTGAGCTGGCAAGGAGACAGCTAATCAAAGCATGGGCTTGAAGGCATAAAAATCTAACGGGCTGCCATTGCCCCTGCAGAACACATTTCCTCCTCCCACTGAAGCACCTCAGAGTTTGCCAAGAGGGAATGGCAATTTCCCAGCTAAGGGCAGCCTTTCTTGGGTCACTTATCAGCATTGGTCCCAAAGTAGATTAGGAGGTATAGCTCTGCAGTGTAGTCATCACACATATAGGCTTAGCTTAGACATCATTTGCTGCCTGCAAAAACTGCCTCAGCATAGTCCTTGTATGACAGACAACTGGCATGACAGCCAGAGCTCCCTCCCAGCTTTGTGCCGGTTGTAGACTCTCTAAGTGTGGCCAATATCCACGCCTTACTTCAGTATTTCATTTGGTTGAACTGCTGAGATGTGTCCTAAAGCCTCCAGTAGGATCAATGCACCTGGTTTTGGGGGGTGGTGTCCTGACACAACAGCACACGCTCTAGCCATATCACCCCATTGCTGCACAGCATTTAGCTTTTGACCTTAGTTACATGGTACTGATGCTTAAACCATCTTGCCATGTTGGGACTTTTTACAGCGTGTGATGAGAACAGCAGCTCTTGAGCCAGAGATGGGCTAAATGAGGGGGAACACAGATCGCCTTTAAAAAAAAAATCATAACTTCTTAAAAAGGCAGTAAAAAGCAGAGTCTGCAGGGAGAACAGCAACAGGGAAGGAGAGTTCTGAGTACTCTCTGAGGACTCACACTGGAGTTTAGCACCCTCTGCTCCAGACCCTGCTTTGCCTAGTTGGAGAGAGGCTGAAGTTGAAAGGCATTTGCTTTTCATGCAGCAATGTGCTTTGCAGAATCCCTGCCTACTGTGTTCCAGGTGTGCCTCCCAGGGGCAAGGGATGCTGTGACCCACCCAGCACCAGTTCTGGAGCAGGTATAGATGAGTGTGATGCTCATGGTTCACCGTTTTCCGGTGGTAGCAGCTTGAAAATTGACATACAAGTATCAGACTGGCAATTTCTAAAGTTAAAGATATTAAAATACAACTGCCTTTTAGATCCATCATTTTAAAATAATTATGGGTTCATTTAGGAAATCATTCAGTGGAGCACTGTGGGTTGAATGGAGCAGTCATACTGGCTTGAACTTGTTGACTTGACCTTTGACTCAGACGACAAAGAGCTTGTCTTGAAGTAGCCAGTCATTGTGCTCATCAGGAGAAATAATTTCTCCCTTACAAGTGTGTATATATTTGTCTGTGTAGAGCTCGATGGAAGATTTAAAACAACTGCCTACAACTTGATGAGCATATTCATAAGAAAATTGGTGCACATAAAATACCCAAGCTAGACCCAAACAGCTACCAGCTATTCTAGTTGAAATGACTGCAGTAACCCTACATCACAAACATCCTTCTCAACAAAATTACCTTCTAAGCCTTACAAAACTGAAGAGGATGAAGAAGATTTAGTGTATTTGTATGTGAATGTGCAATATGCCAGTTTTTAACCAGCTCTAATTTTTAGCTAATACAGTTGTAAAGAAAATCTTGAAAAGTGGCTCAGAGAAACCTATCATAAAAATCTGTCAGGGAGGCTTGTCTGAACCTGCAAACAGCCCTGTAATGAGTCTGAGTCCTGGGCCTAAATCTTGGGTTTCAGTGTATGTGGCAGTTAGCTATGGAACCTAACAATGAAAATGCAAATATTGGTACTTTTCACTATTGACCTGCTTCTCATTTTAGTGGAAGCATCCAATGTACAGACTCATTCCAGGTATATTTTTATGCTTTCACAATGAAAAAATTTGTATCTTTCCCTCCCTGCTAAGCTTAACATTCCGCTTCCCTCTGTGTGGCTATTTTCCATACAATATCCAGTAGCGTGCTGAATATGAAACGTGATGTGGGAACATTAAATTAATGCAGTTAAGTAAGACAAAGACTCATGTTTCATGCTAATGATTTCCATAATCCAACAAAAGCCTGCCCCATTTTTAATTTATCAGGAGCTGCCACTGAGTTTCCAGTCTGCTGCACCAGAGCCATCCAAAATGTAGGTCAGGCTTGCCAAGTCTGCTCTCTGTGAAACAAGCCGTGTTCTTCCCCAGGGGCTGGGTGCGCGCATCCTCACCACCTCTCCCGCTGCCAGGCTACAGCCAGCCTCCTGCAGCTCTGCCTGCCGGCCACCAGCTGTTTTGCACTGCTGTAGGACCAAGGGATGGCCCCTTGATGGATCGGGTGAGAAAATGAGTGGCAAGTTACCTCCCCGTGGTGCACTGGCTGTGTTTGGGTTGCATCAGGCCTGTCAGGGTGGCCAGAGGTCTCCAAACCCAAGGCTGGTCGTACCGTCCATTGGAGGTGGGTCCAAGTGACACGGTGGCAGTGACTCCAGTGCTCCCAGTCTGGCACTGGGCACAAGCGCCATATCCATGGTGGGAAATAGGAAGGGTCATAGCAAGCAATCCTCCCAAAGGGTTGAGCATGGGCTAAAATTACAACACCTTACCATCTAAAGTGGCTTATGGGAGCACAGGGAGTCATTGTGAGGCTGAGGGCTCCTCCCCAGCCTTGTTGCTGTTAGCAAGCAGAGACTGGGAGCTGGAGGAGAAATGGCCAAGGTGGGCAAGCCCAAGCACATCAGGGAGACAGCTGTGCTTTGGGTGAACTTGGTGGGAGCAAGCTCAGAGGCTGCAGAAACAGCCAAGAAAGGAGGCTGCAATACCCAAAGGTATTACATATAGTGTGTGAGATGTGCCTTTAGTAACCACCACAGGCAGCTTGAACTTCTTGCAAGGTTTGGAGGGGACAGGGAAACCCATGTTTATGCCAGGCGGTCAGGAGATCCTGTGTTAATTCACCAGAACTAATACATGGTCTGAGGTTTCGGTTGCTCCGTCAAGAGTGACTGTACACCCTTTGGACAAAGCGCGGTTCCAGGAGTCGTTTACCAGGTTTCAGAAAGGGAGATTCACTCATGTTTTAATCCCTTTTCATGGGGCGAGGCATCTGCTATATCTGATGCAAACTGTAATAACTCCCTTGTGAATGACATCATGTCCAGAGACACCTGTTCCCCAAGATAGGGTGTTATTAAGATGGATTTTCCTCACAGGTTGTGTAACACAAATTAAATCTGAGTGACATGATAAGCACGGATGCCTCGAAACTGATGTCAGCTCTGAGGCCTCAGTCCCACATCTTCCTAAATGCTATGCCAAGAAGTTGGAGGTTTTGAAATTCCATCAAGTACAGATATAATGTTGAGGAGCTGCAAAACCCAGGTAAGACATTTAGCTGTAAGGAATCATTGGAAATCTCTCTCGCATGGCTGGGGAACTTCACAAATCTCCCTGAAATTCCTCAAGGTACCTTTGTGGGGGTGGGGGGGGTGGATATCTTTCTTCTTCCAACCCTTTTCTTGTCTCTGACTTACAGAAGTATTTGAGAAATGAGGACAGGGAAAAATTTCATATGCAATTGTGAAATAATATGTAATATAACACTAAATAAAGGCCTCTATTGATACTGCCAGTGCAGAGGCACTTTAGCTAGAGGCAGTAACTCAGACGCACGTGTAATTTCCCATCGTTGATCATCAAAGGGGAAAAGCAAGTATTTTGTGAAACTTTGTTCTGCTGTAGATAAATCCAGCATTAGACACACGTGCAACAGCCCAATGTGTCCCACAGACCATCTGCAGACATAACGTATGGACTTGCGTGCATTCATATCACACTCCTACTTAAGACTGTCCCGGGGCTTGTGCACTGCTCAAGACTGTGGGCAGCTTGGTATGGCTTTGTAGGCCGTGAATCCCTGCTCTGCAAACTGCAGCTTTAGGTAGTTCAGAATTGGACATAAGCTGCATTAACTGTGCAACAGTCAAGTGCAATGTCAATGAGCTTCATATATTATGCATGCAATCAAGGGCAGCATGGTGGACACATTCCGATGATCTAGGGCTTGTATCGCGTGCTCTTAAGCTAACATTCAAATTGAAATCCTAAACTTGGCCCTTTGTTGTTTTTTTTTCATTGATAGGTTATATCAGTTGTAAAGAGGAAGTCTTTTCTAGTCCTCAGCAGCAAGTGTAATTACTGTTTTTGTTCATCACAAATGCTTAAACTGGCTAGAAAGCAGAATGTCAGAGCTGCAGATTTTCTTTTTTAATGTTGGCTTTGACTCAAAACCAGATCAAATTCAGAGATACTAGCAATTTTCCACAATCTGTGGAATTCCAAGAAAGTTCCATTTGAAAACAACAGTCCCGAACAAAATCTGCCCAGCAGCTCGCAGTTCTATGAGATGAAATGAAAAACTTCGGGCACCAAAGGTTTTCAGAGAGCTCGGGAGAATTGCAGCTCAGCCAGGCTCCCAGAGGTGCGAATGCCTGCGGCTGTGGTCCAGGTGGTACTGAAGATGTTATGATTTTCCTGGTAGTCGTTGTGGATTTCCAGGCTGCAAGCCCACGAGGATGCCAGCTCTAGGGCAACGTGCCGTGAATCTAACCCAGGTTCTTCCCTGTGTCCTGTGCACTGGGCTGGATAATAAGCTCACTGAAACCGCTTGGTTTGGACAAAATGTTCCTTATTCAGTGAGTCGGCAACATCAGTCTGTTTCCATTTTGAGCTTATGCTGTTGAGCTGGAAACCTGAGTGCATCTGCACAGGTTGAGAGAGGCCAATGTGACAGACAGCTCTGAAGATGGTGCAGAAGGGAAAAGGTATGAAAATAAAGAGGGATGGGAGTTCAGGAAAGTCCGAAGTTGAACAAGCAACTAATCTGACAGAATCCATGTAGCGATTGACTTGCTACACTTGTCCCACGTAGTCTGATGTGACACTGGAAGAAATACTGACATTTTTCTTCTGCTAGCACTGTTCTGGTCTATTCATCACCTTCACATTTTGATCTGAAGTGTTCAGGTTTGCTGAAAGAGAAACTGTCCACACGTTGTCTCCTTTGCTGCTGTGCAGCCTTGGAAACGCAGTAGCACTTCTGAGGCAGCATGCTCAAGGGCCTCTGCTTCTGGAGTTCCTAGCTGATGAGCAAATGGGGGTGAACCACACTAGGAGCAGTTTCCAATAAGGAGTTGCTATTAATTAGCAACACATTTTGTGTATGAAGTGCAGCCATCATAAAGAAGCTTCAGGAAGTCTGAGATTGCTTAGACTTACTCCGGAAACAGATCAGGGCTATCATGGTAACTAGGTTCAAAATTGAAGGCAGGTTTTTATTTTTAAACTTGTTGCAAGTTCTTTGAAAGGTTTCTGGAAAAGAAATGATCCCTTCTCTTGGATCATCCAGAGGAGGTGAATAAATGAATGATGAGCCTTCACAGCCTTCTTTGCAACATTTCCAAGTATTGGAGCGCTGATTGTAAAGTTCTCCACTGACGGTCTTGACTGGCTAGAGGTTACAAGTGCATCGTTGTGAGTTGCTTTTCATTAAATACCATGCCTGGTAGCAGATATCCATTTACAGAGCATCAAAAAAGATGCAAATTCTGTGCGTTACTACTATCTCTGAATACCCTTCATTTATAGGACATTTGAATCATTTTTGCGGTGGCAAGAGCAATGGTGAGTCTAGCACGAACATCAGAAGCAAGGCACACACTGTAAATGTGAAAGTTGACTGCTTCTTTGCCAAAAAGCTTTCCCAGAATTTTGTTGACATCACAGAATCTTATACATGCGTACGTATATGTCGCCATCTACATAAGAGCGTGTGCATGCGTGTGTGCATATACGCCTCTATTGCTGCAATCCTGTGCCTAATAAATCACCATGGCCCTATAAAACCCCAATTACTAATGTGTTTAAAATAAAATATGAATGTATATTTGTAACGATGTGTAATATTTTATATAACACTCAAGAACAGATGTCCAGGGAGCAGCAAAATTTTAATTAAGGTTTTTCACTGCTTTTCCTAAGAAGTCAAATCAAAGCCTCACTGAAATACAGGAGTGAGACATTAAAAAGAAACCCCACACAGTGACAAATGTTTACATGTGTTTTATAACTCAGTCTGTAAAGGACATCTGTGGCTCATCTAGTGTAAAAAAGTCAAGACTACCTGGTATGAGGCTTTTTTCTATGTATGCTTCTGTAATGATCATGCCACGAGTAGTGTGAAAAAACCTTCAGTGTCCTGAATTTGTCTTGGTGTTTGTCACATAATTTATCAGCACTTTATAATCAGGGATTTTAGAGCAGAGAAAGCTACCTCAGACAACACCAGCAAGCTGTGTGTTGCTAGTGCTGGGCTAGAAACCCAGCGTCCCAGGGCAACGCTGTCTGGAAGGGTAAGGCCCCACTCCAGGCAGAGGTGCAACAACTGCCTACACAGACTTGACCAAATGAGCTTAAAGTAGCAAGCGTGGGTGCTGGACGGAGGGTGGCCCTGACGCTGTGGAGCATGGCATGGCTTGGGCAGCTGGACCATTGCCCAGTGCTATAGGCAGGATTTGCAGCGATGCCATTTCTACACTCTAGTAGAAGCCGGGATAATTGGTCTCAAACACACTAGAGAAAGATGGACAGAACTGCAGAAATTTGTTTGACCTCTGGGTTGATACATTTTTAAGTGTGTCTCTCGGCAACTGTAACTCTGCTGGCCGAGGACCTCAGAAGTTTTATTGAATTTAAACCCATCTTTGGAAACAACAAAGTCTCATACCTGATTTACAAAGAGGTGCCCAAAGCAAAAAAGATTCAGGTAGCTGCCTGACACCCCAGAGTGTGTCCCTGAGTGCACTGGACACAGGCTGATGCCTTCACCACAGTGCCAGCCTCCTGTCCCTGTGAGCTTACCACATCAGAGCAGAGGTGAGAGACAGGGGACTTCTCTTGCACATAAAAAGGGGATTTTTCCTGAGTTTGAGGGATTTACTGAGCTGCTTTTAGAGGCCAGAATCATGGTGTTTCCAAGAGCTCAAATCTCCCCCGCACACTGGGAGGAGGCCGTGCTCAGTGTCCCTTCTGCATATTAGGACAACTCCCCCTATCACTCTTGCTTGAAAATATGTGATGGGGAGGTTATCTCCAGACTCTTGGCAGCTTCTTCCCCACCCCATACTTGGAGCCTGGGAGCTCTCCTGGTTTCGTGAGGCTAGGGAAGCCCTGTGGGACTGACACCAGGGATAGAATGCAGCAAAAGACGAACAACAGGACTGTTTCAGTGCACCTTTTCCGCATATATTGAAGCAGATGCAGGCTGCCTCTGAGTCAGGCTCCCCAGGAGAGTCATCAGCCTGCTCCAAATGGAGTGGTATAGCACAGGAATCATTCGTTTGCTGCCCTCCTAGCACGATGACCACCACGCGCTATTGGGAAACCATGCACCAGGTGATGTCCGTGCCTTCGTGTGCAGGATCTGTTTCTTCGCAGCCTGTCTCCTCTTGGGCTGAGCAGTGCTCAGGTGGGTCAGATGACACTGAGCTGGGCTGGCTCTGCAACTTCTCAGCCCTGATGGAAATGAATGCAGTAGATAACCTGGCAGGCATCCCCATCTAATCTACCCTCGTGGAAAAAAAGATAATATTTTTCACTCTGCAGCATTCACTTGAAGGCTTTTTTAAAGTAAATATTGATTTTGCCTGACTAATGTAAGTGGCCTAATTAGAGACTGTTTCTGAATAGGTTTAGAATTGCTGGTCATTTTAGGCTACTTGTAAAGCAGCACTGTGTTAAAATATTCTGCTTGATTCATTTCATTCAGTATCTCAAAGGAAACTTCACAGAAAAAAATGCTGTGAAATCAGTAGTAAGATGTTCACTCTTGATTCTAATTACTCTCTGTGGTTATATTTAAGCATTATTAGATAGGATTAAGTGCACAATCAGTAGACAGACCTGTTTTTATACATTGCGCTTAATATTCAGAGAAGGCTGCTGTGGTGTGTACCTCACAACATGAGTAATGTGATGGGAATCAATTAGCAGGTGAAAAACACGCTGGTACATGAAACGCTATCTGAAAAGGGCACTCAGTTCTTCCTTGGGATCTTACTCATTAAACAACAAAAGGAAACACACAGAGATGAAGGCTGAACCATTCATTTGGAAGTTTTAAATTTCTTCCATAAGGGAAGCTAAAGAATATTTTTGAAGTGTGTACTGTCTACAGTGTTATAAATTCCTCTTTTTCAACCTGAAACATTTGTTTCTATAGTACCTCCTATATGCTAAATGCTCTGCAGATAGGCGCTTATTAATGCGAGGGAAGTTACCCTCACAGAACTTGTCTGGGACGGGGAAGGTCTTTACTCCCATTTTACAGGTAGGAACCCTGCTGGATAAAGAAGATGAAGATTTCGCTCAAGGTCACGCTGGAAATCTATAGGGCAGGTGGGAGCGGAGCACCAGTTCCCGAGGCAGAGATCCAGCAAAGCTGGAGCAGAGCGCTGGTTCCCAAAGCAGAGATCCCATGGAAGTTTGAAATGCAAACTACATAGTTCAGAAGCATGAGCCAGGAAAATGCTGATGGATCTGCTAACATGTCCGAGGCACCACAGCATTATGAAGATGTGCTGTGGGACATAGTCTTCAAGGCTTCGGCTGCCTCTGGCTTGTCTCCAGGTCACTGGAAACCAGTGAATTGCCGCCTTTAAGTGCACCACAGTGCCCTGAGGATACAGACAGTATCTACTTCCAGCACAACCTGTGCTGCAGCTGCGGTTTCCAGGATGGCTGCACCTCTGCACCTCCCTCATGGGTCTCAGAGAGGGTATCCATGGTGTGGCCCTTTTCTGCAAGATGAGGAAATATGGGACCAGAGAATAAAGGGAACAGGACAGTCCTGTCACTGTACTGGAGCCAAGGATTTGAATGCAGAGATCATTGTGTGCATAGTTCTAGGCAAAGCAATCTTTTCTGCAGAGTGTTGTTTTGAAGTGGGACCTAAAGTCTTTATTTTTTGTTTTTCCTTTTTTCACTTCTGCAGTGTTGACACCTGTTCTGTGAAATGGGCTGCTTTACTTTTCCTCATCCCTAACCTGGCAAGTTAAGTGTTCCAAGACAAGAGGGCATCAAACTCGTCACACTGCCAAACGAGCCTTTTTCTTAACTTCAAACAAGCTGACAAACCCCTCCTGACATTTTGTAGGTGCCAACCCTTCCAGACCACTTTTTTCATAATTTTCCTACTGCTCCTTCTTTTCTGTAGCACAAGAGTACTGAGAGTTGCAGTCATTCCTGGTTGTTGGTGTTTGTGTACCTGGAAATCAGCTCGATGGCGCATTTGCAACCAGTCTGTCACCTCCAAGATGCACGCGATACACTGTGCATGCGTTGTAGTCAATTCGAGCATGAACTATGGCGTTTTGTCTGGATTTCCCAGACATTTGGCATCTTGGCAGATAATCTGTGAAAATTACTGTCTTTCAGGCAGAGTTATTAGAGCTGACAATGTACCAAAAATGAGTGACAGCAGACATCATGAGGACTGTGAGAGACACAGTAGCACCACATCCACGGTGACCAGATGTGTCTGCAAGGAATATGTATGGCCTTGCCTGGTTATCACCTCAGGCTTTGAAGAAATAGTTGGTGCTGACATGTTTGATGTTGATAGAGAGAGAGGTTTACAGTTTCTCTGGCAGAAACAGGCCACGTTCATTCAGTGGGAAAAAAAGTGGCATTTTCTCATGCCTAGAAATGTGAATGCTTGAAGAAAAGTGCATTCAACCGGACCTGCACACAAGCCAGCATCCATCGACTGTCATCTTGGGGGGGAACACGAGACGGTCTATGGCAAAATCCCCGCTTCCCCACTCGGGTGCTCTGTGCACTCATTTCTCTGTCTTTTCCTCTGAGCCTTGCTGCTAGTTCCCCTCCCCGTGCAAGCAACAATTTGAAGACATACGTTCTGTATTTGCATGGCTACAACTTTCCAAGTGCATGACACTGAACAAAGCAAAAAAAAATAATAAGGAAAAAATTGATGGCAGATGGTCTAATAGGACAAAGCTGAATTTGAGGATTAACCAGACCATAATAAAAGCTGTCATTACAGGTTGTCATCATTGGCGAATTATTTATTAGCTCTAAACAAACAGTGTTCCCTTCAGATACCAAATGTCAAACGTTTTAATATGTAGGAACCAAGTCTTCCTCTTCCAGCTGCTCTCATTTCATCCTGCCAGCTGTACTGTCTCATCTTCTAAGACCTGCCAAAGAGCCCAACATTAAGATACCTTATTATGCACGTTATTTTGCCAAAAGAGGCCAGATGAGGCCAGATCGTTCTGATAATAAGCCCTGCTGTCATTAAATACTATTATGTATGCTACTGTTGATTCTAAAACCTTTGTGGAATATTAATGAGGGCATCCTTGGCATTTGCTGCAAGTATTCTGGAGTAAATGAGTTTGGCACTTGCTAGATCTGTCCACAGTCCAACGGGATCTGTTACTAAATTGATCACTTCTGTAGCTCAGGAAAAAAATATGAGGCGGCTGCTATGCAAAAGATTTCCAGTTCTGGGAAGATTTCTTTCTCCCTTAAAAACCATGCAGCTAAAGGAATAATGGTTTGGGGGTTTGATTTGTATCCTTAGCAGTAAAGAAAAGGAGGACAAAGGAGGGAATTGCCTGAGGATGATCCAAATGTTTTATCCCTTTTTTGAAAACCCTTTTTGAAAACCTTTTTTAAGGTCAATTTGAAATGAAAATGTCATTGTGAAATGAGGAGCTGAAAATGCCATTGTGAAAATAGAAGCTGAAACATTTTAAATTCTATGAATGCTTTTTTTCCCTTCTTTTTTTTTAACTGAAACAATGTAGGATAGCTTGACCTGGAGTTGTGAATAGCTTTTGTTAGCCTAGAACTACATTTTCCTGTGATTTTATTGCTGGGAAAAAGATAGTCACCTGCTTTAAGTGTTCTAACTTTTGCAGGAGAGTAGTTGACATTTATCTCCATGTTTTCAAGTTCCTTTGACCCTAGGTTTAAGCTGTTATTGGAATATTTTGATTTGGTTTCTTAAGTTATTTGTTCTTTAAAAAGTCAATGTTTTTCCTTTTCCTGTCCATTTTCTGCAAGTCTTTTAACAGTTTTTATGTAGCATGATTTCAACACGGCAGTAACACACGAAAACAGTGGGAAAAAAGTGCCATAAGCTCTCTGTTGTAACGTGACCATAAATCCAAGCCTGATATCTGTTACGGGTGGCCCCTTCTCAGATATCTAAAGGTTAAAGCCTCACTTGCTGTGATTAACTCGTCAGAATCTCAGCCAGCTGCACACCCTTTACCAGAGACCAGCAAAACACAGGCAGAGAGTTATTGCGGTCATTTTTTTACCATGCCACAGAAAGGGAGTAAAAAAGGACCCAAAAGGGAAATATTTTCTACTCAGAACATCTGGCTGGGAAGAGATTACACGTCTGTTGGAAAGACAGTTTCTGCCCCTGGAGGTGCAAAACCTTATTGTTTTAAGAATGTAGTGTTTGCTTTTTCTCCCCGCGGAAAAGTCTAAAAAATACACAGGAAAGAAAGGCAGAAGCTCTGTACACCTGGGCAGAGGGTTTTGCTCTGGCCCTGCAGTGACCTGGGAGCCGCGTCGCAGGCGACAGGCTGCCCTTCCAGGCTGCAAGGCTTTGCAGGGAAGCTTGCCAGGGCACAGCATGCAGCTGCATGGCGTTCCTGACCTGTCCGTGTGCAGCTGGTCCACGGCTCATCACTCCAGGTAGCCCACACAGTCTGGGAGGTGGAGCTCCCCACCAACATTTGGCAGGGACCTTGAGGTAAAGCATGGGTTGGGAGCAAACAATATGACTTGCGAGAGTGGGGTAGATTTCTGTGCCTCCTCTGGTGTGCAACCACTCAAAGTTCAGCTCAAATGACAAGAGAAGAGACTCTGAGCAGCATACCTATTCCTCTTACCTTCACTCTATTATTATTGGGTTTTTACAGCAGCTGATTTTGGTGTATTTGGTTCAGATTTCTCAGCTTTCAGTACTTGAGCAGCCAGTACTATGGAAAGTAGTTTAACATATTTTTCCTGACACTTCTGTCAAGCTGTCACTTTAAGTAATTTATTTCATTTCATGCAGAAACTGTCCATCCCAGAAGCCATGCCTGGGGCTGTTTCTGGACTATAATATTGACCTAATGTGCAGTATCGGGCAAGTCACATTATCTCTCTGCATTTCATGATCTCCGATATATTCAAGGGCACGGTGAATGGAAGTAAACTCCCAGGGGTATAGGATCAAGCCACAAAGGGGTTTTTAAGAGTCTCAGTGACCATGCAGCTCCCTTCTACTGTGATACTGGGGCCAAATGGCCCTGCAAAACATCTGCTTGCCATCGCTCTACTTTGGCAATGCTGAGGGTCTTAATCATACCTTACTGCAAGTCTTTCCACATGTGTGCTTATATGCTCAGTATAAATGTGGCTATTCATATATTTTTGTAACAGAAAAAGTAAAATCCAGTGTTTTCCTTTTCTCCTTTAAACTTCTCTGCAGTCTGGTCTCCATTCAGAGCTCAGGGCCTGCTTTGACAGAGGTAGGCTTTTTAACCAAGTTTTTACTGCATTTATTTCACCATCTCTTGCATCACCCGGGAAAGCCGTGGTGCCTCCCCGAAGCAGATGACTGCAGCCCTTGAAGTCGACGGGAGGGTGGAGGGGGAGCTTTATGAGCTGAGCATGTGGGAGGCCCGCGCTGGCGGGAGAAGGAGCTTTCCAAGCACAATACCCATGGGTGGCAGTGGGAGGGGGGCAACTGACCTGCTCTTCCCACTCTGAGATGCTGGCTGCTCCAGGAACGTGTGGCTGCACTGCGCGGCAGGCTGCGGGGCCACGCGGGGCAGAGCTGGCACCGTAACTAACACCCCCAGCACATTCCTCCTCCAGCAGACCCCCGGACCTGAAGCGTAGCCTACCTGAGGCTCATCTGCTTTTTAGCTCCTTCGTGGCCCCTTACTGCCACAGATGGTCTTCTCCAGGACCCAGAGGAGCTTGGCTGTGTGTAGCTCAGGTGGGTGTGCAATAGCTGTACGGCAGTATTGGTGCAGCTCTTGTTTTGGAAGGACTGTGACCTCCCGGCTGCTCCGTGGGCCAAGGGGATATAGTGAAACCCCTGACTTGTGGGAGGTGCGTCGGGAGCTGAGCGCACGGATGTACCACACAGTCCCTGCATGGCTGGGGCTGCCGGCATGGCTAAGAAGCTGTGGCTAGGTGAGCAGCCTGCTGTCCTGGTGTTCCCCCCTGTTGTCCCCACTGGGAGCAGCTTTCACCCAGAGCCTCCAGGGCCATCCTGCCCGTGCCTCCAGAAAACCAGCCCTGAGCCACTGTGCCTCCCCACCCCTGGAGAGGCAGATGCCTGGGAAGGACGTGGCACCATGTCGCTGTCTCTTCAAGCTTCAACGCACATTATCGCCATCTCTTCAAGCTCCAAAGGACATCAGTGACGCAGCAGCATTCTGTGCAGGTGTACCACCACTGCCTGGGTGCATATATTCAGCAGGGCTCTCCTACACACGTGTAGTTTTGCAGACTATTCAAAAGGAGATAAACACATTTGTCAGAGCAGGAATTTCTTCCCCAGCTGCTGGTGGGCCCAGAAGAGGCTGAGAAAACTGCCAGGGAGAAGAAGGCGAGAGAAGGGAAGTGGGAGACCGATGCCAGGACTGCAGAGCTAATTGCGGAGGGAATGGTTCTGTAGGAGCTCCTTTATTAGTGCAGTAGTGTCTGGGCTTGGGAAATGGACCCAAAAGGTCAGAAGAGAGGAGCACAGGGTGACCAGGGTGACCACAGCAGCTGGAGTGAGAAAGCTGCTTTCCTAGATCTTTGTGGGGACCGCAGTCCCAAAAGGCAGGGGCAGAGCCCCCATTCCCTTAGAGAAACACTGAAAGCGCTTTAGGAAAATGATGTGGCAGCATGTTAAGAGCTCTGTGAAAACCCCCTGAAGATCAAGGTTTTGCAAGAGTGAGAACGAGCGTCCCAATTCAAGACTGTAAGAGAAAAGAATGAGTGGTGCTATCTTGTTATACTGTTGCCCATTCACTAGTTAGTTGTTTTTTGTTAAATTTCATTTTAATTACATTCGTCTTTCATAACATCTTGGGTGGTGATGTAGGTGTTGCAGCCATACTGTGAGATGCTTACTTTTATATGCACAAAAAAAATGAGCTGGTTTTCACATTATATGCAAAATTTGTTGTTTAGGTCTAGAAATTTCATTTCAATCAACAATTTCAGCTGAAAAGGTTGAAAATATAATCTTGTTTCCGATCAGCTGTAAAGCTAATCAAAACTTGAAACTGACTCAACATTTTGATTGACATTCGAAGTTTTGGTTAAAAAGACAGCATTTTCATGACCATGTTTGGGAAACAATACATTTTTCAATTTTTTTTTTTTATATGCCAGTGTGACTAGCAGGTCATTTCTTTCTTTCTCAGTAGTTAATAAAACTGAAAAGAGTAACCAACAATGTAAAAGCTGTTTTAAAAAGTTGCTTTCTTCTTCTATGTTTCTAATAATGACAATCAGGCAATTTACTAAAAACTTTTCAGCTTGCATTCTTTGGATTCCTTGATCTTCGGTATATTTTTATGATCCAGGCCTCAAAACAAAGTCATCCAGGGGAAGCTGGAGAATTCCTTGTGACTTATTTCAAAGTTAGCCAGAAAGATCAGATCAGAGAACCTCTCAGAGATGGCAGTGTTGCACATACACAGATGTCAGTATGGTGTAAAGTAGCATTCTTTTTATTAATCCAGTCCTTCCTCTCAAAGAGAAAATTTGGGTGTGAGCACTTTCAGGACCATTTTGCAGATGCTGAGCTGATGGCATTAGAATTGTGTGACAAGCTGGAAAAAAATAAGAGTAAGAATTTTACTTCGGCTATTTAGCTAGCCTGTGGTCTAAAAAAATCCCACCATAAACCAGACACCTGCATTTTTTTCAACAACAAATGGCTATAGATTATAACATACCTTACCAACGCATAGGACATGCTATTCCCCAGCTGTTGTAAAAATCTATGCGCCAGCTTTCAGAAAAGGATTTGTGATAAGTCCATGTTAAAATAAAAACAGCAGCTTCTTAGGTAATGTTTTCTGTCACCAAAAAAGAAATAAACACAGAGCACATGCGTAAAATCAGAGTCAGAATAAAGAGCCAAATTATTTTTAGATTGTCTGGGTTCCCAGCCTAAGTAAGGGAATGACTTTAATTAAATTTAGCCGAGCCTAAGCCATTCTTTCTGCGGTTGACTTCAGTTGCACATCTCACATCTTTGAACAGCTCTTCTCGATTGCACACAGGCAGCTTTGTTTATAGCGTAGGGAAGGATCAAATGGTTTCATTTGAGGGGGGGAGGGGGAGCAAGGGAAGGCATTTTCTTCTTACTGATCCTTGCCTACAGAGGAAGCTTTATAACTTCACAAAAGAGGGTACAATATGCTCAGCATATGTCAGTCTTTCTTCGCAGTGAGAGAGATGAATCACCTGTTTTCTCAAGACGTGAGAAGTTTAAATCCTCTCTGTTCATCAGGAATAGGGACCAGCTTTCTTATTATGATGAATATTAGTAATAATCCCAGCAAGAATAGTAGCATATGCAGTTGATGCTTCAGACTGGCCAGTGATGCTGGCAGAAAGGATCTTGAGGACAGGCCTGTTTTTTATGAATAATGTGAAGTACAGTGTTTGCAGTTCCAGTAATTCAAGGCCCAGGGTAAGAAGCCTGGTTCATTCCACATGGGGTCACGCTTCCTCCCCAAGGGCACTAAGGATGAGGCCGGTAGCCCACTGCAGGCTCTGGAAGAGGAACTGTGTCACCTCAAAGAAACAATCTGGCTCAAGAGTGTATGAAATAAAGGCCTGGAGAGGAGTAAGACAGGCAACACACCTTCCAGGGAAGTGGACTTTAAAAAACACCTACAGAAAAATATGTGTGTGTGGACTTCAGTCCACCCCTGTTCCAGGAGACATTTCAATGCAGTGTAACAGCAATGATTCATGGGCTTAAGTCCTCGATAAAAGCCAAGTTTCTGTCAGAAACTCCCCAGAATAAGTGAGGTTTGCAAATCAGGCTGCAAAGTTAAGGGAGACAGAGCTGTGTAACCTCAGGAAGGGCTATGGAGGCTCCACTGTAAATCTGATGTTTGCATTTAGAAATTACAGAAATATATATTATAGAATATAGAAATTATAAGAAGGAAATTCTTTACTGTGAGGATGGTGAGGCACTGGCACAGGTTGCCCAGAGAAGCTGTGGATGTCCCCTCCCTGGAATTGTTCAAGGCCAAGTTGGAGAGGACATCGAGCAACCTGGTCTAGTGGAAGGTGTCCCTGCCCATGGCAGGGGAGTTGGAACTAGATGAGCTATAAGGTCCCTTTCAACCCAAACCATTCTATAATTCTATGAATTATTTCTGTGATGAAAACACCCACCAGCCTTAGCTGGGATCTGTTTGTGCTGGGGACGCTGCAAACAGGCGGTAAGAAGATACTCCTTGCTCCAGAGAATTTGCAAGATGAGTATAAGACAAACCAGTGAAGGGCAGAGGGAGCCCAAGGAAACCATAATGTCTTGTCAACCAGAAATTATTTGTCTGGTGGATGGTTTGATTCTGTAGGCAATTTGTTGATTCTTACAAACTGCAAATATTTCAGAAGGCTACATACATCATTCTGCGATAGTCAGAAATTCCTCGAAGCTCATTTTACTATTTGCTTTGAACCAACTTCTTTTAAAACTGTCATATAAAGTGGAACATAATTCTTCTCTTGCCTTGCAAGAGCAGAAGGAATTACCACTTTGAAAAGGCCAAATGTTTCAAATTGTTCTCGCAGTCAGCCTTTCTTGGTGTATGAACTGGTCAGTCAGGTGGGGGCAAATGTCCTGCTTGTGTGGACAGTCATGCTTGCACTGAGACGAAGGAGCACACATAGCCTGGGTCAGGCATCTCAGTGCATAGGTTTGTCATTCATTTTTGTGTGAATGAGAAGTAAAACTAGCCAAAAAGCACCTTGTATACTCAATATCACAATTTGCTTCTGATCATGAGGAGGGCAAGAAGTGGGGAGTCGAGTGCAAAAGAGAAATTGTTGCTCTAAACTCAGATTGAACTGAAATAATTCAACAAATGAAAATTAGTAAGGTATCTCGGGAATTAAAGTATGGAACGATTTATCTGGGAAGCGAGTAGTTAGAGCAAGCTTTGAAGAAAGACCCTTGACTTCTTCAGATTTGTGATTTAAAATGCCTCTTATTGTCTCCAGCCCTCTGATCCCTGGAAGTGTAGATGGTTTGCTGGGGAAGGAGCATATTTCATCAACCCTGTTCTGTGTATGCCTTCCCTGCACATCTGTGAACAGCTCCTCCTGGCAAGATGAGCTAGCGGAGAGCCTGTACGTCTGGATGTACAGCTGCTCTGCTGCCCCATCCCAGAAACATGAGTATGGTGGGGTGTCGGGATAGTTCTTCTGATTGCACTACTTTCATATCTTAAAAGTCTATACACTTGGCCTGATTGCTTTTCTCTTATTCATTCAATGATTATTCAATGCCTAGGCGTTGATTAGACTGAAAAGCTTCCTCAACTCCCGAAGTATTTCCCTGTGCTTAGAAAAAAAGGAAGACAGACTCCATTGGTCAATGAGATCTTTAGAATCAAGCCCCTGCTGATGTGTTTATAACCATCTGTAGCACATGTTGTTCAGGTAAGCAACTTCTTACAATATCTACTAATTATTTTAATCCTTTGTAAAATACGCAAGGGAGTATCATGTACATAATGTATGACCTAAACTGTTAAAATGTTAGGAACTGTGTTTCAATAGTTCTAAGATCTTAGGAAATCCTTTTCCTACCAGCAAAAGAAAGTAAATCTTTCCCCTGACTAATTCCATCGTGTACCTCTGCCTGTCACTGAAACACTCCCCACGTTGCCTTGGTCTGGATTTTGTAGGTGGGAAATTTCTTGCGGCACCTTGATTTCTGTTTAAAGTTCTTCAGCGGGTACAGAAATATTCCTTATTGATTTATGCAAAGTAAACATACTAGCTTGTGTCAGAATAATTTGGAGGATTATTCTTGTTTTAAAAATATTTTGTTTCGAAGTTGAAAAGTTTAATTGTAGCCCCAAGCACAACAGTTGTGGAAAAGCCTGAGGCTGAAACTGTACTGCCGTTGGATCTTGGACAGCATATTTTAGACACATGATGTTTTCCTTTCGTCAAGCTGGAGAGTTAAGGTTATGCAAGTCTATTTTGGAATTAAATAAAACATTTTGCTTTTACAGCTTGACAGTTTAGGGGCATTTAGGTAAATGCATAGGCAGCACTTCATGTTAATACCTTTATTATCAGCCCAAATATTTTACCTTTGAAAAGTAATCTGGGTGAAAAAGCTAGAAGAGTCTTTTTTGGTGAGGGCTCTCTGGTCACTGACTAGGCAGTGTTTAAAGAAGTTATGCAGCTTTTTCCAGTGAGGACAGGATAACCTCACCCCTCTGACCTGTATTTATTCCCTCCATAGAAAGACCCTAATGTTGGGGGCCCTGAACACTGCTGAGCACAGGACTGCAGCTCTGTTTGCCGACAGAGTCACTGTTCTCTGTGCTTCCAATCTGTGCTTCACCAAGAGACTCATAAAACCCAATTGTAGTGAAATTTTGGGGGGTGGGGGGGGTAAGCCTCAAGCACCATCAAGCTGTTGCACTCGGACCGTGCCATGGGGTTCGTTGCAGGGAAGGTGCTCCCTGTTGGGGGCGAGGACACCCAACGGGCCCTGGGGCCACCCCAGCTGGCTCCGAGCCCATGGTGGGCGAGCAGTGCTGGCTGTGAGGAGGAGCGGGGAAACCCCCCTGGGCACTCCCTCCCCTTTGCCCTCCTCACTGCTGGGGTAAGCCCTGGCGCCTGGGGCTGGCATGGCCGCCTGGCCAGCTGTCTCCTGAGCACCCCATGGGGTGAAAGATGCTGGGCTAGCAAAGCCACCGGCCCCAGTCTGCCATCGTCTGTCACAGTGGAGGCCACCCACCAGTGACATTCAGGGAGGGGGACCAGGTTCACAGGCCTGCCTTCTTTCTTCATGGCCAGGCGCTCAGCCTCACAGTCCTGGGGGCAGGCACGGGGCAAGGGCATCAAAATATGGTGCTTTGCTGGGTGGGTTGGCTGTGGGCTGCCTGCGTGCAGATTTCCTACCACCCCGAGCTGGAGCCAAGGTACGGCCAGCCAGAGCGGCTGCAGAGGCGGCTCCATGGCACCCAGGGCCATGCGGCTCCCCGGCCCCCTCAAAGTGGCGACGAGCTCCTTTGTACCTGGGCAGCGGCACACAGCTTGCACAGTCACTTCCAAGGCGTGTGCCCAGCAAGCCGGGGGCATTGGTACACACTGCACCGTGTCCCTGAAAGACCTGATAACCAGCAGTTGCGTAGCTTCTTTGGGGTTATTTCAAATGAAAATGTTGGCTTACGCTGGCTGAATTCATAATTGACTTTTTCTGTTTGTTTAATGAAGCATTTGCGTCTCCCCTGCCAGGGCTCTGGAGCCTGGTCCAGAACAACCCCCCATATCAGGCTCCCGCTCCCCGGGGAAGCCCCTTGCTGCCCGCCCGCGGGGACACGGCGGCAGGCGGGCTGCTGCGGCACCGTGCCATGCATGGCTGGTGTCGCCGGGCAGGCAGAGAGGGGCTGGGGAGGTTCAAGCAGAACGTGACAATGCTCGGACATGCCTCCGCTGAAGCTAGCGCTGCTTTCCAGGCATGGAACTCATGGACGAAAGGCCGGGAGCAGATCACTGCCGTGCCCGTGCCACAGTCAAAGTCAAAAGCCTGTGTCTGATCTGCTGCGAATGTGAATCCAGAGCTAAGTTTACACTAACCTGCCAGTCAACTGGCCTTTCTGTTTCACAGAAAAACATGAAATTTAAAAGTGGGGTTTCATTCCAGATCAATAGTCAACTCCGAGTTTCATAACTGCCAGGGAATGTAGGTTGCTTAAAGATAATTTTCAAGACTATTTTTGAGTCCATCTGTGCAGCACGGTCAACGTGATTTCTATCTTTTATTACCAGGAGGAATCTCAGATGTATTCATTTAATGCTGGGCTGTTTGTTTAAAAGTCATAATTCAGCCTGTTTAGAATTCTTCGATCACGTTTCCTCTTCATGCAAAATTCATGGCATAATATTTCAAAACTCTGTGTTGTACCCTGGTGTGTGATTCTCTGCAGATGAGGGCTCATGCATTTCAATACATAGGTAGTATTTTTGTGTATGGAAAATCAATTGAATTCCCTACAGAAAGTTTCCAGGTTTAGCAGCTATACTTACTGTCTGTGGAGATAATAGATTGGGAACAGAATATTCTGTAATGAATTACAGGGATGCAGTCTTAAGTCCTTACTCAGGCAGAACTGCTGCTGGTTGCGGGCTTTGGCTCTAGGCAAGCAAAGAGTGTAACACACAGAAACCACATTCTCAGAAAAGTGCAAGCAGTTCCACAGGAATTATCAGGATTTACTACATGCATTTGCTCAAGCTGATAAAGGGCTACATTTTCAAACTCGACATTAAGTGCCAAAATCTTTTGTGTCCACTAATTCGTTTTGTATGTACACACCAACATTTTATAGTGTTGTAGTTTCTCCTGCCTGCTATAAATCTCTTTAGAAAGGATCAAGTTATACACACTGAGAATACACAGAGCATATTGAAATCTTGGCCCCGCTAAAATGAGTGGGAGTCTTGCCTTTGGCTTCTGGATGTCCAAGATTTTACCCACAAAGTTTAAGAACAGGAGGATTTCTCTAGGCTTTAAAGTGTTTTTGTTCTCCTTACTGACGTTTACCGCTATACTGCACTTTTATTTTTTTTGTTAAACATGATATTGCATTGCTTCAATAGAAAGAAAAGTCAATGCTCTAAAGTGACAGAGAACAGAGTGCCTAGTCTACTAATGAACTGTAATTATCCTTTTATTCAGTAGAAATTGCACTTAGCCCTGAGCCTAATGGGTTGCTGATTCTGAGAAGAAGCAGGTTCTGGGCAGATTTGGTACATTAGTACGTGCAGAGAGATGCCCATGTGTACACACAGACACACACAAAGAAAGGATTTCCAGTACCCATCAACTCGTTCATCTGACTTTCAGAGCAGCAGTAGAAAACTAAAATACAAGTTATGACAAAATTCCTTTCAGTCTGCTCTTTCTGTATTTTTGTCCATTTTTCTCTGTTTTCTATGCAGATGACCAGATTTCTGGTCCACTTCTGGCTACCATTCTTTATGTCAGTCCTCACCTTGGGAAGACATTGAGAAAAGTCCTCAGTCCCTAGATTAGACGTCTTTGTCATCTGCGTATGGCTACAAAACATCCAGGAAGATCACTTCACGTAACTAATTTCTATGTTATGCTCATTCTGAATTCCTATTACATGTCTAAATAATTGTATTTACTCTAGGAATACATCTTTAACAGAAATTCAGTTGAATTATTACGTAGTTACACTGTCTGTCTGGATACAAAAGTCTCTGACTCAAGTTAGTTAGACTTGCAGATTGAATTAGCTGGCTTATCTTGGCTGGGAGGCTAAAACAAGGTCACCTCTCAATTCTGTCGAGCTCCGGAATCCCCTGGCTTCGCCGTGGTGGTAGACGCAAGCTCACAAAGTGCTATTTGGTCTCCGGTTCCCTTTTATGGGCCAAGTTTCCCTGACGGGCCCAAGGGAAGCGCAACTTCTTGCCCTGTCACTAGAGAGCTAGCATAGAGCCACTCAGCTCAACGCAGGACCCTGCAGCTGCGCTCCTGGGGTTTGGTAAGACCCAGCAGAGACTCATGCGCTCGCATTGCACCGAGGATACATAGCCGCATGCCAGAGGAAGGCATGGTTTTATTTTGGGGTGTACTTAAAGCAGGTGGAGTCTTGGCTGGCTAAGACCTGTGCTGCTTACACCAGAGACAAATATGGACTTTCCTGTTCCGGATGTCCACATTTCACTAAATCCCTTGTTCTGTCACTAAAAATGCCTTGCTACCAATCCAGATAGGTGCACTGTAGTCACAGCTATATTAATTTCTTTGCTAGTCCATCTGTACCTATTGCGCTAGACCAAAAGCAGTATTTCTAAGACCACCAGTGCCCTCAGGAGTAATTTTTCTTGGAGACAGTGGCACTATCAGCTTCTTTCAAAGAGATCACTATAGTCCTCATTCCTCATAAAAGTGTCTGAAAACATTACCAGGCAGGGATGATCCGGATGGATTTTGGAGAAGGTTTTTCTCTAATTCAGAATCTTTGTAAGTGCATCGGCAGAAAGGCCTTGCTGTGCCAGTGAGGATCTGTCCTTTTTCCTGCCTGTGGGAGAATGCTTTTGGTAAGAGATAAGACACACTTCACGCATCAGCAAAGTGGTGTGCTTCCTATTTTATCCCCTTTGTCCTCGAATTAACTCTCACAGAGAGGCTGCAACTACTTTACAGGCGAGCCACTGCAGGGCTGTGACTTCCCAAGGCTGTGTACTCTGAAATTGAAGGAACTATTCATTTGCTCGTGATCAGCCCAGCCTAAATGGGAACTTGATTACTTATTGAGTTCTTAAAATAACCCTCTTTATTTGCATTCCTACTGCCTGCAGAGATCATTTGGGCCCATATGCAGCGCTGATTGGTTTTAAGTTTCCGTCTTGTTTCTAAGAACTAGAGGTCTCACATGCCTAAAACTCTTTCCTCTCCCTTCTTTCATGAAACCAACTGGAAACTGATGTGTTTAACTTTGTCAATTTAAAAAAAAACATATCATAAAGTTCAGCAGGTTTATCTGTGAAAAACCATCCTTTCCTCAGAGAGCCAGCTGGACCAAAGCCATGTCAAAAATGCCCTCTAAGAAAGCCATAAGTAGAAAGGAGAGACGAATTTTACAGTGACCCCTTCTGCATTAAATGCAGCTTCAGAGCGCTGCCAGCTCTGCCAACTTGCTGAGCTGGACTCTGCAAGGTCACAGCTGTAACGGGCTTGAAAGGACTTCCACGGGGGCATTTCTATACGAGTACGGGGCTGGATGCAGCTGTTGAGAGGATGGAGAGCAGGGGGCGTTCAGGAGTTACGTGGCTGCTACCGCATCACACAGCCGCAAGCGTACGTGTGGTAGGAGATGTGGTGAACGGGACAGGACAGTTGGGCCCTCCTGTTCAGTAAATCTCCCCCCATTTGACCTCGTACACACCCTCCTTTCCCTGCGAGCACGTGTAGTGATGATCCGCTGAACCGAGGACAGGAGCCTGGATTTCATCCCTGCTCCGAACATTGTCTGGTGTGCAGCTGCAGCCTACCACGAGGCGTTTATGCTGCGTGCAGGTTTGCTCCAGAGACCATCAGAGTCAATGGGAGAGTTTCCATCAAGGTCTACGAGCTTTTAATCAGCCACAGGGTGAAAAGCAGAACTTGTGACCCGAGGGTGCCGCAATGTGTTTTCTCTGCTGGCAATGGCTATGTCAGTGCAGAAAAACATACCTTGCTGCCTTGCTCCAGTGGGTAACTCACTGCGGAACAGGGAAAGCAAAGGCCACAGCTCTGTGCAGGACATCTGAACGGCGCATTTTGTGTGTTGGCTGGGTCTCAAAGCACAGCTGTGTCCGATGTTTAATGCTGGCTTCCAGCCAGCTAAGCAAAGAACGAATCCTTCCTCTGAATGACCTCCTCAGACTGGTATTTGAATCGCACTGGAAAAAAAATGCCAGTTTAAATTTGCAGAGGAAAATGAAAATAAAAGTGTGATGTAATGTATGTGCTGACTGGACGTATTCCTCCTTGAGTTTTCATTGCAGAAGTCGGCAGCTCTGTGCAACACACAGCCGAGTGGGGCCTGGAGAGCCTGTACACTGCACGTGCTATGGGAGCTAGTTTGGCAAAGGCAGTAGCACACAGAGACAATGATTTTCTTGGCTGCCCTTCCACTGTATTCAGCTCAACACTTGATTACAGTTGTTCTACCTTTCGTGTGTTACTGGTTCACGATGCTCCCGGTCACAGCCTATTTTGGACCTCGATGCGTAGGCTCTCTGTGTAGCATCTGCGCTCCTGCAGCAGAGAGCCCATGTTTATTCTCCTCTGCCTCACTTTCCAAGCCTCATTACTTGTGAGCAGCAAATGAGGTGAAATCCCAGATTTCTTGGCTGGTTTAAATGGGCGACGTCCTGCTAGGCAGCAGAATCCTAGCAACTTTGGGATGAAGCAACACAAAGCAGGACACGCAGTGTGCTCTTAGCTGTGGCATGTGGGAGCAGCTGCTATCACCTTCCCCGGGATGGGATTTAGTCACCCACGCTGGGCACAAAGCACTCGGAGAAATCCACTGTAAATAACCACCGAGGCTCGAGGCTCAAAGATAGTGAGAGCGTGGAGCTTTAGCATTTGAAGGGGGGTATCTCCTTGTCTCTCCCATGGTAAAAAAGGGCGGAGTGGGGAGTCAGCCAGCCAGCTTTCCTCCGAGGTACAGGACTGTGGCAACCAGGGAGATCCGGAGGTGCTGAAGGCTCTGGTGGCAGCTCCACAGCCCTCGTTGCCAGACGAAAAGGAGACAGAGTCCTGTGGTGACCAGGAACAGCATGGTGCTGAAAGCTCTGATTTTAGGAAGGCCAGCGTTACCGCAGGACTTAAAGGTCCCAGCTGCTTCAAATTGCATCAGGCTGGAATTTAGCAAACAAATACAACAGAATAAAACATGCACATTTTCAAAGTATTAAGTGGTATCTTCAGTGTGGGACTTGGCTTTGCTTTTACTTGCCATCACAGCTCTTTTTTTTATAAGGCTCTGAAGCATGGGTGTGGGTTGCTTGTGAGGGTCCAGCTTCCCTGGTGTTCGAAATGTTAAAAATCTTCCAGTCTGCAAGCAGTCCTGTTCCTCCAGTTCATGATGCATTCCTTTTTTCTTCTTCATCGTTGTGCAGCTGAGCAGAGGGTGAATTTGCCCACCAGGACTACACAAAAGCCTGTCATTACATGCCTGTGGAGATGACATAAAAGCACCATTGCTATCCCAACACAGTGTCAGTGCAAACGCACAGGGACAGTGCTGTGGGCAGGGGGAGTGCTTAAAGGACATAGGAAGATATTTTCAGGGGCATAGAAGTTTGAAATATTTGAACTCTGAGATTCAGGCACTGCTTAGTGAAAAAAGAGCATGGGGAGAGCAAGAGGCTGAGGCAAAAAATCCAGTTACTGTTATTTCTGGTCATAGAGGAGCAAGAAGAGCTGGTTTGCCTGGCTTCTACAGAAGTATGCTCTGATCCAGAGCAGAGGAAGGGCCTTTGAGGCCCCAAAGCAAGAGGCAACGTGGGAGGTGCAGCAAAAGAGATTTCCCTTGCAGGGCTCTGGTCAGGGTCTGCTGGAGATAATACATGGTTGTTTGCCCAGGACTTTGGTGGGACTTTCAGTCGCTGGACTGTAGAAACCAGTAAAGTCTGGTTCAGCCTCAAGTAGCTGGCTTTCAACTCGCTGATGTCTTGCGGTGATACCATTTCTTCTCCAGATCAGCTTCCAGGATTGCATTACTGTTGCTGCTGAAAAAGTTATTTTCCCCCAAACTAACAGCAGGGGTCAGAAAGGGTTTCTTAACATCCAGACCAAGCTCCTCAGTTAATTCATGCAAACCTATCCATTCAAAAATCCCAGTTAATCTCATCTTTTCATACACCAAAAGATTTCAAACAAAACTAGTTATTATGGGTGTAAACCTGTTCCTTCGTATTAGCTGGAGACAACATTGAAGCAATCTATTTTCTTTGACAGACAGAAACTGAGTCAAAACTACTGCAAGCTGTTCTCCCTCCATCTGGGAGAGCCTGAATGAGAATTTAGATGTCTGAATGGTGCATCTCCAGCAATTTCTTTTTTCGGATGGGTAAACGATTCCAATTCAGACTGGAAATTCCTTACACGAAAAGGAAAGCGCTTTACAGGCTTCTTTTGAAACCCACAGCTTCTCTGTATTTCCCATTTCAGCTTGTAACCAATTTGCAACTGGAAGAGCTGAGAGCTAAACCCCAGGTAATTCAACAAGCAATTAAAACCAACTCAATTCCACCTGCTAAACGACTTGCACAAGCAGGTTACTGTAGCTCCATTGGGTAGTGCATGTACATTTTTATGCCCAGGGGAACATCACTGAGGTAATTGCCTTTCCATTTAGAATAAATACGTTTTATTCTTTGCTGCTTAACTGGTGTTTTTAAAAGACCCATCACAATTAACATGAGAAAAGCGACTGCTCTTTAGGCAAAAAAGCCTGAAAGTACTTGTTAAACAGAAATAGAGCATCTGCCACTAACATTAACTGTTTTGCAGCTGAATTTTCGGGTTTTTTTTCAAGTCTAAGCAGAGTTCACCTGCACAATTTCAAGACTCTCTGTACACTCTGGCATCTGCCAGTATTAGACTAAATATCTTATTTTTCATTCACCTAGCTCTGTTAAGCTCCTCTTCATAATTTTTCCACCTAAATCATCATTCACAATCATGACTAACACTAAGTCATTTTTGTCGCCTGCATATGTTGCCATTTTACAGTTTTCAGGGAGATTTTAGTCATTCATAACACTGGTTCGATATGAATTAAATCCTTCTCAATGTGCATGTTGAAGTAACCTCCTTCACTTCCAATTATTGAAATAACAGATTGAAAGAAATATATATATGTTGCCAGGCATCCCTTCCCAAAACGAAAACATAGATACAAAGGGATGATGGGATGCAAGGAGGATAAAAGGAGGGTGAAGACTTGGGTATCTCAAAAAGGAGAACAGCAGAAAGATGGAAAGAATTCAGAGAGAAGGCAGTAAAAAAACCACCAGATGCAGCTTGACTTAGCACTGGGGATACACTAGCTAGAAACTCCTCTGGGGATATTTTTCATCTGACAGCTGGCTGCAAGGAGCCTGAAGACTGTAAGCAAAGAAGTTGGCTTCTGCTGTAGGATTTCTGCTGGGTTCAGTGCAACAATGTTTTGTCCATCTTTTGTAAACAAACGGGTTTCTGTCACAGATCCCCAATTCCACCATCAGTTTCTCCTCCTAATAGAAAGGGGCCCTGACTGCGGCTGAGTGCTCAGATGAGAAGGCCTAACGATATACTGAGCAAATTCTCATCTTGCAGTGGGAACTTTCATGGGCTCACTGAGGACAGGGCTGGAAAGTACCTCAAGAGGTCAATCTCACAGCTTAAATCCAAGATCAGTTGTACTTAGCCCCTCCTGACAGATGCTACTTCAGCTTGTTCTCAAAAACTTTCCCTGCTGGAGCTTCCTCAGTTTCCCAAGGCAAGACAGTCCAGAGCTTTGTCCAAAGCTCATTAGAAAGCTTTCCTCTCAACTAACCTAAATCTTCCCTTGAGACCATTAATTCCTTCTCTGTGCCCTGAGCACATGAAAGAGCAGTTTATTCTTTCCTCTGTGCAGCTACCTTTTATGTACTTGCAGACTGCTGGCATCTTTCCCTTTATTTTTCTTTTCTTTAGCCTAAACATTTTAATTTCCTTCAACATTTCCTTGCAGGTCTTGTTTCTTAGACCTGGTTCTCATTGCTCTCTTCTGAAACATTCTCCATCTCACACCCTGCTTGGAGAACTGTCCCTAAAACTAGGCAGAGCAGACCGACCAACATCTTCACAACTCGACCCAACAGAGTGAAAGGATTATTTTTGCTCGTCTTACACATGGCATTCCTTTCCTTACCTCTCACCATTGTGTGCTTTCTTCTCAGCAGTTTGTCATTACCGATCCAAGTTCATCCTGTAATCGCTAAACCACCCACCCTTTTTTCTGCACAGCTGCTCCGCATCCAGTTGTTCTGTCCTGTATTGTGCGGAAGGTCCCTATGGACACACAGAGAGGTGTGCTTTCCCCTCTTGGATCACAATTAGTGTTTTTCCAGACTGGGTCCCCAGCTGGACAAGATCATTCTGAACTCTGTGCCAGTCCTTGAGATGGCTTACAGTCCTGCACAGCTTCGTAGTATCTGCATAATTGTTAGGCGTCTTCTCTATCTCATCAGCCATTAAGGAGTGAGTAGCATTGGCTCTAAGAGAGTTCCCTGGGGAACACAGCTCAGTACAGTCTCCCAGGTTGACAGTGAATGACTGAGAAATATTATCTCACTTTCATCCCCTTCCTTTCTCTTTTTTAGAGCTGTGGGCAGATGACAAGGCCAATGGCTGAGCCCTGGGCTGAAGTTAAGCTAACTGAACAGGACGTGGGAAACTGCTGGACAGGACATGAGAAACTGCCGGACCTGAGAGATAACAATGTGAGAGGCTGACAGAAGTCACAGATAGCGCCACAAGGGGTAGCTGGATTTTGCAGGTGGTTAAGGAGGTGTTAAGTGAGCAATGGCCAGAATTCAGAGATAACTGGAGGAATCTTTTGGGGAGTGGGACCTTGCAAGGCCAACAGTGCATAGGCTACCATATCCACGAACACCATATAAGGACAATAGGTACCAGTATCAGAAATATAAAATTTTAGCAAAACTGGGCAAAATGGTGGGTATTTAGGGGTGGGTTGTTTATTTGGAAGAAGTGTGGAGTGGAAAAAGGGCAGAACAAAGCACAGCAAAAAGGAAGATTAATACATGGGAAAAGGGAGAGTAAGATACGTGAATCGTGCTCAGGATGGCATGCCAGGCAGTCCTGGGCTTGATTACAGCTCATGCAGAGCAACCCACCAAACCTGTTGCCCTAATCACAGCCACGCAAACCCAACCTGCCTCCGCGGTCAGGAGGATGGGGAGAAGGAGGGATGCTTTCACTGGCAAATCCAGGGAACATCCAAAGACAGACCAAGCATCCTGGCGTCACCGGGCCCATGCCCATGCCAAGTCTGACAGTGTCCGCATCTTCTCAACAACTTCTAAACACTCCCACAGAGCTTTTATTTTTGAACTTCATCAGATGTCTGAGCGTGTTTACAGCCTGGCTCCACAAATACTTGTGTCAATGCAGTAAGGGCATAGTGTGCTGCTGCTCAGGAGTGGAAATAAGAGGCCAGGAAAGACACCTATTTAAGGCAGTATTGTCACTAAAGCCTCCATTCCATCAAACTTTGGCCCAAGAATAAAAGAAAATTATTTTACACTGTAGCTTTCTCCTAGCCAAGATTCAGGCCCTTCTGAGTGAAAAGTTATGTGTTCCTGCCTCTCATTTCCTCTCTCTCCTTTTATTCAGACATTTATTTATCATCCAAAAACAGAAATCTGGGGATTAACTTATTCCTTACAGTGTGTTTTTCTTTTTCTTCCATACCTTCCACATGACTAGGAGAGAATATTTGTTAGCTATTAATTTGTCTGTGTTCTATTTATATTTGCATTCTTTCTTCCTGTGATAGCTACTTCACTTCACCCTCTGACATTTTATTAGTCCAAAATGGGAAACTCTGGCCCCACTGATGTCGAGAGGAATTTAGCTATTGATTTCACTGAAAATGCAATTTCAAACAGTGACCTGACAGACTGCAAAAGCTATGCCCAGGCTCTCTGCTTGCAGGGGGCTGTCAGCCTTATCACACATCACTTCCATCTCTAGGTCCAGCTCAGAAATACTCATAAGAATCAGTAACAGACTGGAAAGATGTGAGCCTTGAGATTAACTATCTGCTTATGTAGTTTCTCTGATGTTGGCTTCAGTTACCCGTAACTGGGGGTCATGCTTTGCTGCCAAGTCACTGAGCAACTTCCTCTGTTTAAATAGAATATATAAGCCTTACTCTTTTCCAGAGTTCATGACTCTTTTGTAAAGTGTTTTATGATACAGTTGTTATAGAATCCACCATCCCAGTAACAGCTACAGACAAGGCTTCACTGTGGGCCTGGCTTCAAGCCCATTTCATTGAATGGAAGTTTTTCCATTGCTATCAGTGCATACATACATCAAACTGCACCACACATCCCACTGTAATAACAACGCCGCAGTGCTGAGGGACATGTCTAGTCACTGTTTTTCTGGGTAAAAAACAGAGGTCATGAAACTAACCCCTGCAGACGATCCACAAAAGGTTTGTGCACCTTTGAGGCCCTTGAAATACATTTTTAATGCGTTTTCAGAGAGTCTTTGCACTGGTGCTCAGCACAGAATCCAGGTCTTGTCATTATGCATGAATTCCCACAAAAGGCCCAAGCTTCTTTTCTTTCCCTTCCATCCATTGTTTTCAGAGACTCTGCTCATGTGAGATTTAACATTGACTGTTCAGTATTGAAAAGTGGAGCAATATGTGGAGTGTGATACATCCTTTTACCATGGTGCTACATCAGGTCAGCTCATAAAGTCATGGCCCTGCACTAGTAAAGTAATGCGGGGCAATGGCCTCCGAAGGACTCAGGACTGCAGGCACTTCTGCACTTCGGGGTAAGCATGGGGACACGTCCCCAGCATGTCTGTATCCTAAGTGTGACCATGCCACAGCTTTAGCAGTTGCCCTTCTGCAGAGAAAACATGTCACTGTACTTCATGAGAAAAGAAATACCATATTTTTTCATGGCATTGGCTTGCATATGTGCATCATTTCCTTTGAGATTATGTTGGGTGGCATTTAACTCAGCAAGTGAAGCACTTGCTGTGTTAAAGAGCATTTGGGAGATGATGCCATTGGAGGCAATTAAGGAAAAGGCTAAACCAGCACATTTTATCAAATTTAATAGTGTCACATTAATATCACAGTACTTTATAAGGGATGTTGGAATTCAGAGCAGCTTTTTGATGTCATATTTTTAAGTCTCACAGAATACATTTATTGCTAGAGGAAAGTATAATCTTGGTCTTAGATGCTTGAGATGGCTTTGCTGTTGTGCGACCAGATGAATCAAAGTACATTCATAGTGTTCTTGTCCATGCAGTTGAAGTTGAACAGCCAGAGGCACTCCGATGAAATGTTTACTGCACTGTAGAGATTGCGTTTTATAGAAACAATGTTAATACGCCCTCATACAAGCAGAGCTTTCTTTCCCATTCCTTTAGGTTCAGAGTCATCCTTTGTAGCTTGACTCCAAGAAGTGACCAATGCCAGATGCTGCAGAACAAGGACTGGACAATTTTAGAGCATGCCGGACAACAGCAAAGCTTTTTGCCAGTATTAGCTTGAAGCAGCAGTTGGCCTAACTTCTGAAGCTTGTGGGGGAAGAAAAGGGGAGAGGCTGCACTTTCATAAATTCCCCTTAATGTAGATCCAAAATGGTGATTTTTGATTCTCATATGAATGCAGAGTTATTTTCTCTCCTATTAAAAATGATAATGAAAAAATAATAGTGAACTGAAGGTTTTAGGTCATTAAAAGGACAGAAAAAAATCTCTCTGGTGACTGCTAGGGGAAACTCGACTGCAGCTAATGCTGAGAGATCAGTGCCCAGTTACCCTGGTCATCTGCTTTCCTAAAGCTTCCCCTAGTGCTCCTCAGATGGGAGTATCTGGTTTTTCAGTGGTAACTGTAATTGCCTGGGCCTGAGGGAGTTTAGCAAATTAATTCAATTGCTGTATTTTATTTGTTGTATTGCTGTTTTTAAAGCAAAACAGCCTGTATTTCAAAATCCCTTTTTAATAGATAAAAAGTAAAGAGAGTCCCTCAAAGTCTGTATTAACATGCCAATTCAATTACAGTGTAATTAGCCACAACTGTTACTTGTTGAAATCTTGTCAACAAAAATAACTCACCCTTCCCCTTCAAATTGCTCCAGCACCTCCATCTTCTTGCCAAGGATTTTGAAAGAGAGACTACCTTCCCCCCGCCCTCTTCAGACCCAAGGCAGGGAATGAAACACGAATGTGTTAACCATTATAAACCAAGGAATGGTGGAAAACGGTGGGAAAAAGGAAGACAAAGCTGTCCTGACCAACCCATGGTTGCTCTTCCAGGGCAGGCTGGACCCTGGTTTCCCCTGGTGTAATGCTGCAGGCTGCTGCTGCCTTCCCTGATTTACACCAGCCCGGACAGAAGGAGGCCCACTTCTGGCAAGCTTTATCTGCAATTCATTTAGAAAAGAGGCAGGTCCTTTGCTCTGACCTAATTGAAAACAGGTGGCCTCCTCCTAATTGTGTGCTCTAACCGGTTTGTGTGCATTAACAGAGGAAATTGGAGAGGAACAGGGTTCCGAGTTGTCATTAATTTCCCGCACTGGAAAGTCCATACATCGGGAATACCGGCTGTTTATCTGTATATATCATTTGCCTTGTTCTGCTCCTCTGTGTAGAAACTTGACCCCAGGTAAAATACAAGCATCAGGAAATTTTTTCTGCTCTAATTCTAGGCAAGTATGTAGAAGGATACTGTTTTTTCAAAAGGCATCTCAGAACCTGTTTTGTTTTTTTTTTTAAATATAAAAGCCCTCATAATGCCAAAAGATGACTGTAGAGTTAATACTGCTCATAATTTTGCTGCTTTTCCTCAAAAGACCCTTTCCATATTTGATTCTGTCCACTTGCAAGGAACCTTGCAAGAAAGTGGTCTTCTTTGGTTAAAATATTGCAACGCTGAAGCAGAAAGCGGCTGCTTGGGGGCATTGCTTTCTACCAGGCAGGGTGGCCAAGGACACCTGGAGACCCAGCAAAGCAGCATGGAAAAGCCCTGCGGACACGGCCGGCCTCTGCCACAGTGGGGTTGCAGTGGGGGGGAGCAGAGCATCTCGCAGAGCCTGGAGAGCATGTGGCAAGTTATGAAAATTGGATGCTGGGAGCAGGAGAGGGCCTCGCTCCACCAGCCACCACCCCTCATCTGGGAAAGGGATTGGGCGCTGGTGGCTGCCCCCAAACCTGGGGTGAGCAGGGAGCTCTTGGTGTCTTGCTGTGTCCCAGTGAGCAAACATTTTAGTGGTGCTTCTGTCTTTATATCTGTAGGTGGGACCACCCTGCCCACGTCTTCTGCCCACCATCAAAGGTCTCCTCAGGCAGGGGTTGCACCAGCCCCATGGCAGCTGTCTCAGAAGAAGACACCCTGATGTTTCTGTTGATTGTCCGCTTGGAAACATCTTTAAGGAGATGAAGGCTTTATTGTCCTTGCACTGTGAAAACACCGCCACAACTTCTCTGCTTTCTTATTGTTCTCTTTTTGAAAAAAATTTTTGTATACTGCTACTCCTCTCCTGCTTCATTCAAACTTGGGACATTTATACCCACTTGAATATGTCTGCAAAATGTTGCTTTTCTTAATTTGTCCTATAGCTCCTTTAAAACCAACCCTCTCTCAATCTAAGCCTGCAAAGGGCCTTAAATATTGCTTTGTTTGGACTTGAACTCTATAGCATTGGAGAGCTGGCTCCACTCAACCCAAAGCCTTCAGAAATTTCAGGACTGAGACAGTCCTGATACAGCCAGTCTGGAGATGCTCGGGGGGAGCTGAGCGCCAACGGCTCCTGTTCTCAGCCCCACGTCGCAGCGTCTGGCGTCTGCGGTCCATAAGGGGTCTGCACATGTTCCTCTGAGCAGCCTGCAAGCCCCCTGATGCAGTTCCCAGTTTTCCACCGTGGAAGGCACCATTGCTGGGTGCAGCATATGGAGCTAAGCTGTGTTTGTTTATATACCTACGCAATAAAAACTGTGATTTGGAACCCAGCTCTGTCTTTATGATTTCCTCATGCTACTAACGAGAAAGGCTTCCTTAACAGTGTGCTATTAATTGTTATCAAGGCTGAACAAAAAATAAAGTCACAGCTCATAGATAGGCGTTACACGCACCTGGTTGAGAGAGGTGACAACATGTCGTGTCCTTCAGACTTAAACTCACAGCTGGATAAAGATATGCAGCTTTACCAAATTCCTCCTACTCACTGCTAATACAGAAAAGAAAGAAGGTTGAAGAAGCAGAGGTTGGACTGGCAGGGAAAGTTTTCTGCAGGAACTCTAGCCTGAAATCATATATGCTGATTTCAGTAAGTGAATATCCAGTAGAAAAGTTGATTTTTGAAACTCTGAATAACTTTGGTCCAGATCTCTTCTGTCTACAATTTCAAGCCTTCAATAAATAGCCAACAGGATGAGAATGAGAAATCCCCTCTTCAGTCAGCAGCTTCAGGAGGTTTACATCCTACAGAGTTGTGTGTGCTCTGAATATAGAGTTACATTAAAGTAATACAAAACCAGCAATAAAACTTCTAGACAGTATTTTAAGTCTGTGTTTGTATTTTCAGTGTTTCCGTAACTGTATGGGTCTCAGTCCTGGGAACTCTCACACAGTCAAATAACTTAAGAGTTATTTGAAAGTCACCATAGGATTTGGAATCTTGATTGTATAGATCTGGTCATGTATTGAATGTGCTTAAGCAGGAATAGAAATTACTTTTAATTGCAATCAGGCAAGGGTACATACCAAAGTCACCGCAATATGCTAAGGATTATGCTAATGTCCCCCAGCATATGTTGATGCGGTGACACCGAGATGGAGAAAAAGAGAAAGAGATTTTTTGAGTAGGAGGTAGGATACAAAAGATGAAAACCTGAAGGCAGCAGGAATTTGAAATCGTCTTCTTGCCCAGTCTCACTCTGCCCCACCGCGTAGCAGCCGGGCCCCTAGGAAGTGTGGCCGTGGCCCCTCCGAAGATTGCTCCTGGCTCTCTGCTCTAAGCAGTGTGTGCGGGGGCTCCCAGCTCCATGAAAGCCCTGCTACAGCAGTGGAGCACATCTCACGGGCTCCTTTCATGGGCTTTGCCACAGCGTCTCTTCTAGGGTTTTATTCACCAAAGAGTGTGGTTTTGTAATGTGCATACCGAGGTAGAGTCTTGTGGAAAATCGCTGCTTATCAGGTGGCATTTCTGGAAGCCAGTGAAAGTGGGGGCCTCCCTTCAAGGTTGGCATGGGCCACTGAAGTGGACGACACTTGAATTATTACCTGCGCTCTTTCCAGGTCTGCTAATGCATGCGTAAAAGGGAACCTGCCTTCACTGTTATGGTTAACTGCAGAGTTATTGATGGGAATTATAAAAGCTATTTGTCAGGTGGAGGCTTGGGGAACCAAAAGGGGCAAAAGATTTAAAGCAAGTCTGCTGGGTGCTGGCCAGTCATGTAGACCAAGGGTTGAAAGTGGGTGGTCTTGGAAAAAAGCCAGCCGAAATAGGGCCAGGAGATGGTGTCACCCTTGACTCCAACACATTCACGTTTTGGCTTTCTAGCAAGGGTTATTTCTTCTCTTTATTCTGCAGTTCAACACAAACATTTCTCTCATTTTCTAAAATCTGTGGGATGACATGTTCCACCCGCCAGGTGCACCACAGCTGACCAGAAAAATCACAGCAAATTACTGGAAAGAACAGACCAAGAACAGGCCCGAGCATCACACCTGCTAGGTTGTCCAACTAGGAAAAAACTTGGCATTAGACTCTCAGAAAGGTGTGTAAAAATATCTTGAAAATTATAAAACAAAGCAGTTTGACATCAATAGGACCTGACTACACCGTGAGGTTTGAAACCTACCTTAAAATGCTTGCGGGACTGGTGTAAGTGGATGTGAGGTTTCAGTATCACCCCCTTAGCGGCCAGCAAAGTTTTAAGCCGAGCAGCTTGACATTTTCCTAGCGGTAGGAGGGATTTTTTAATTTTAAATTTTTATTTCTTCTTGTTTTCAGTAGGGGTTGGGTAAGCACATACAGGTTTTGTAGCACTTTTGAACCACAGCCAACATCTGTTTCCAGCTGTGTTGAGATGTGCCCTGCATCACTGTGTTGGCACTGCAGGGCCCTTCCCAGGCCACAGAGTCCCAGGTGCACCTCACATTACTCAGTTTTGCCCTGGGTTGTAAACACATTTCAATGATCTTAAATTATAGAGCCCAGCTAGGCAGCATTGTAGTCCTCATAAGCATGGTCACTTGCTCCGCCTTGCCTGACTTCACTTGGAAATCAGAGTTTCCTATCTCTAGGACTACAATCAACTAACCAAAGGGGCAAACTTTTGGCTCTAACCTCACTTTATTCCATAAATGGTTTCGTGCTTAACATATGTCCACTTGAAAGCCTCAGTGTTTCATTTACATTAGAGCATGATGGAAATTCTGATTTGCTCCCATAATTGAAGCCACTTTGGTTTCTTGTTACTTTACTACTGGCATGTGATAAAAATTTTGTGGTAGACACATAGGTTAACTGTAGAGGTGATTTGGATTCCATGTTATCCCTTGCACGAAAACATTGCGCAGTATGTTAAATGTTATCTTTATGTTTTTCAGAGGGGTGCAGCTACATCTGTACCAACTACAAATAGGCAGAGCTGTCAAAGGCAGAGGATTTGCAATTACAGTGTAAATACAATTGAAACAGAAAAATGTTCTTTTTTTTTTTTAGTTCTTCCAATTCTCCATTAAATGACAGGACTCGATACAGAGCATTTCAGAAGAGCTTACTGGATGCTGCTTAGGGCTAAGAAAATAAAAGTGATTTTTCAGTATACCAGCCAAACAAAGCAAATCGGCTCAAAATCCCTCTGGAGTGAACTTAGTTACAAAAAATTTCAAATTCATTCCTTTTATGAGGAAAAAAAAAATCAAGACCAAAAGAAGACATCATTTTGTGCGCAAAATAATCCCCTCAACCTGAACAAAATGCTGATTTCTGGTCTTGTGGGAAAAAAGCAAAGAAAAAGGAAAGCTAGGAGATCAAAATCTGCAAGAAGAAACGTCTCCCTTTTCTCACCATTTCAGGCTGCAAAGACTCACTGGGTTGTGGGTAAATTTAGTTCTTTACCTTCCTCTGCTTGAGGAGAGTTGACTCCCATCTCCCAACCTCCAGGCAGTTTTATGAATCTCTTCCCCATACAGTTCTAAAGCCACTGCTGATTCCCGAAAGACCAAAGCCACATTTTTCAATGAATTTACTGTTTTTCAACACATATTCATGACTCTGCCCTAGTCTAGCACAGAGTCTTATAAATATCACTCATCCAATGTGTTAAACTTCTATTTTTAAGTTGCTTTCCTGTGCTCTAAACAGTGAAAGCAAGTAAGTCCAACCAAACTAGTGTCTGTGAAGTTGGATTTAAAATTTCTTCCTTTAACCAATGAGGGCTTTCACTGGGACTGGAGCAGCCAGGTGCAGGTAGAGACCTGGCCATATCAGGAGCTCATCTGAAAAGGATCAAAGGGGGTCAAATGTCCTGAGGCCACAAAGCATGCAGGCTTCCTCACACCAGTGCTCTGGGAAAGGGAAAAAACATTCCCCTTTTCTTTCTTTGCATGATGTTTCCATCACACTTGTAGAGGACGGAGAGCAAGAGGGAAGACATTTGGTCGTCACCCTGCTTTGCACATGAAAATGTCTCCCTGTGGCACTTGTTTTCAGATGAAAACATCTTGAAATCACTGATGACAGGACAGAGTGACCGCTGGCTGGGCCTGAGCCCAGCAAGTCGGCGTGTCCAGCTGTGCAGGGTTGTGGATGGGCAGTGCCACAGGCACTGGGACAAAACCAAACACACCCTGCTACAGCAGCAGGGGATAACCTACCCAGAGACGATCATTCCTCATGGCTGCGCTGGCTTGCAGTTGACCGAGGTGGTGAATACTAAATGTTTTGCAGTCTTTGAAAAAACCTTTTCCAGCATAACAGTGGCTATTTTCCACATCTGACCATTTTTAGACTCTTAGTGTATCTTGCCCCTCAGTCATACTTGTGGCATTGTATTCTTTGGGTAAATTGTGTTAAAGTGAAAGTATTTCCTTTTCCTAGCTTTGAAGCTGTGGGATCCTTGTCCAACAGCCTCTGTTCTTCTGTGACCGAAAGCAACACTGTCAGGTGGTGTGTCTTCCTCTGATGTGCTATGCTCTTGTTTTGTGTGTAGCCACTGTACATCAGGTGGAAGTGATGGGGAACTGAAGCCAGGCTCCGTCCGCAGTGAGGAGAACGGAGCCAATCGCACATGGAGGAACATGGGATGGATGGGGGAAATCTTCAGTCTCCAGACCTTTGTCTGCCATCTCAGAAGAGCAAGATGGAGCCATGGCTATGTCTGCAAAGCAGGATATTCAGCCCAGTAAACACCAGCCAAAGAAAGGACCCAACGTTTATGTACTTCTAGATGCAAAACACAGATGTAAACCGACTCTCCTTTAGCAGAAGAGAAAGAACAGGCCAGTCTGTGTGAAAAGATAGTTTTAGCTATTGGCAGCTAAATTGGTCTTTAGATGTTGCTGAGGTATTTATAGAGCTTCTGGAACGGGATGTGAAAATATGCTATAATTAAACATTCGAACTGGAATAATGTTATGATAAATGATCATATGGAGGTCCCAAACACCTTAAATAGTCACTCTGTACTCCTAAAGCAGAATGTTATTGGCTTTGATCTTGATTTAATGTCCTCAAAAGGGGCTTTAAAAACAAACCCAGGACAGAGAAGTCAAGCATCAAGTTATTATTTCAGGATTCAAAAGCCTAATGAGGTAAAGAAGCTACCAAGAGAACTATAAAAAGAAAGGCAAAAGGTTGAACAGTCAACTAACTTAAATAGGAGGTGGTTGCAGATGTGCATGATATACAACACAGGGCAACTGCTAAACTTCTTATTTAACTGTTAATCAAATCCTTTCAAAATAGAAGCAAGGAAAAAAGGGATAATTCCTTTTCCTGTACTTCATCAGTCTGCAGTGGGAAAGCCCAGCAGCTGTAAAGAGGCTGATGGCTGCTGGGTGCTGACCTGCTGTTCTGGTAACAAGGTTTTGATGAGGAGTGCGCTTTTTGCCCAAATAGTTGTATTACTGTGGTCCCTAACACAGATGCATCTGAACTGGCATAAAGGTGTCTTTTACCAGCAGTATATCAGTACTTAAAGATGATTTTTCAGTAGCTGTAAAATACATTTTCATCAATGTAACTTCAGTCATATTAAGTAGACCATGCCAGTGTCCAGCCATCTCAGGCCTTAGCTAAACTGAAAGGGCTTTACTACCACAGAGAAACCTTGCAAAAAGCAGCAAAGATCACTCTCTGAAAACATAGAACGAGAAAAATTTTATGGTAGTTTCTCCCAGGTGCATTTGGGTCAGACGGCAAAACAGCAGAAATTTCTGGCACGTGTCATGCTCTTGAAGATTTCAAAATGCACGAAGCAAAGGCAGACACACTTTTTCATCACAGATGACATGCCAGTGGTAACCTGGTGCATCTTAAAACAGCCTCAGCTTTGCATAGATTATCATGTATATGGTAGAAGCAATTTGTGCATTACATGCCTGTACAAAACAGCAACATGAGCAAAAATACACCAGCCAAGAGTGTGTTAGAGCTATCACTTGAGCCTTGGCCTTTTAGGAAATCTTTTCTGCCATAGACACGTGTTAACTTTCAGAATGACAGGAAGATTTTGGAAGAGCAAAGAATCCAAAATGCAACTGGCAATGGATAGTTAAATCTTTAACATTTTGGCACATCCTCACTTGGCGTGGCTGCTTGTCAATGCTGAAGCAACTATAACAATTTACATCTCCTAAGAGACTTCATAGACATTCCTTCTTTACTGTACAACTATAAATAACCCAACATTTTGACTTAAACTGCTTTTAGAGGTGGGATAGCTAGCAGCCCTTTTGGAGTCAAATGCCGTAGTGACAATGAATGCCATGGTGAAAATGCCAGTGAATTTTCCACAGACAGCCTTTTCTCTCATCTTGTCTGCTGGCTTTTCAGACAAATTCAGGACACTATTTTTTGAAGTGTCTGTCTAGTTATGATTTTCCTCTCTCCACAATAAAGGCTGGTGCTCAGGCAGGTTTCCCTGTCCTCCAAAGAGCCACTCAGAATGAGCAAACAGATTGGGGATTCCAAACAATTCCATTAGCAAAGTATGAGCAATCTGTCTTCCCTCAATACATATGCCAAACAAATACACTGACATCATCCTAATTCACCACACAAAACCTATAGCAAGTGCAAACACCCTTTTCCTTCCTTTCAGTTCAGCTTTAACTAAGCAGAAACTAACCCTACCTCGCCATGGAAAAGATGATCTGGTTTTTTTATATTTTCCTTTTCCTGTTCTTCTATAAATAAGCTGAGGTTTGCATCATTGTCTATTAAACCAGCACTGTTTTCCTTAACCTCTCTGACAGACAAACTGGACGGGATGTAGCATGTGATCACGGGGCGAGTCTGTGGCATTGTTATTTACAACTGAGTCCCTAACTCTACAAACAAAGTTTTGCTTACTTCCTTGAGCTGAATCCTGGCATGAAGTCTTGGGCTGGGTAAATGAGGATCAAAGCGTAAGACCTACACCTTAAGAATATTAACACTGCCATAAGAGTATTAAATCCAAATTCTCCTGACTTTTGTGTCTGGAGTCATTCTTTAGCATTACGTTCATGGCATTTTCATGCTGTCATTCAAATCCATAAATCAAACATGCCGACACGCACATACAAATATTGAGGATATTTTCAGTTCCTCTAAGATTTTGTCAGCATAGGGGATAAGGCTAAATGGAACAAATATTCTAGCATAGTATTATATACAGTAACATCCTGAATAATTCCAGATGTATGGTGTCTCAAAGAAGTGAAATCAATCAGTCAAAAGCAATTGGGTCATTGAAATTGCATACGTGTGTATGGAAATAATAAGACATGAGGGCCTTTGACAGCTTCTGCGATTTTTCAAGAGCTGCTAGAGGTTCTTTGTTTGGGGTGGATTGTTCAGTTAACTTTCTGGCTTTGTTTAAACAGCCAGGAGACTTTCCTATGTGAACTAACACATCTTTTTGCAAGAAGCTGACACTGCATATTTTAATTTCCCCTTAGTATGTGTGTGTATATATATGTACATGTATGTGTGTGTATATATATATCTCTGTATCAAATAAATACATAAATGTCAAAATGAATTTCACTGTAGAATGCCTGCTTGTATGGAGCCATGACTAGGTTTCTGAGCCTGGCAGGGTCTTAATCCAATCTGCAGCACAGCAATGACAGGATATGCCCTGAACTGTGGCTCGAAGCCGCTCCACAGTTATTCCTCCTGGTACAGAGGGACAAAATTAATGATCTGCATTTCCTAATGGAATCAATTAAAAGAAAGTTATGTCCAGCTAGAAGCCCCCACCTCACCTCAGCTCTCTGATGGATGCTCTTTTTTCCATCCAATGGATGCAAAAGTGGTGAGCTTGAATGTGGTTTTGAGGTAGCTGCTGCTTTGCTGTTTCTTCTCTTCTCTCTCATCAAGGCAAAGCAGGCCCCAAGTCCATTAGAGGGCTACTCGTCCCTCCACCCCTCAAAGCTGCTGCACACGTGGTAATTCCTGATTGTGTACAGTCTCTGTGCAGCACCAATCCTCAGGGCACACGGATGCCTCCCTCCCCACTCTGCCCTTGCATCCCTCTGCATGGATGGGACCTTTCTCCCTCTCCTCGATCCCTGCGAGGGACACCAGCCCGCTCAACGATGCAGCCAAACGCCAGCGATCGCTCAGCACTGCGTCATCCCTTGGTTTTCTGCCTTCACAATTCATCCAGGGCCTCCCCTCAGGAGAAAGCTTACAGTCCCCTCACACTTGGAGTCTGAAATCTCTGTTTCGTTGAGCTGGGCTCACACCCTCCGCCTGAATAGGAGAAGAGCTCGAGTCCAGGCTCCATATGTATGCCTAGCTCTTGTTTACATACAGCAAAGGCAAGAGCACGATTGCATCTGCAGATACAAATGCATTCAGACTCAAGGGAAATTCAGGGTTCAGACTTGCTGCTGGCCCCTCTTTCCTACTGTAAGCTGAAGGGAAATCCACACGCCCCACGGAGCAGCTCTGGCTCTGGGTCTGGATCTCACATCTGGCTGTATTTAAGACACGCCTAGAAGTAACCGAATCCCGTTGTGCGACTAAGATGATCGTGACGATAACAGGAACATGCTCCACTTTTCCTGAGCAGTCAAGTTCATAGCTCTGCGTGTGATGCAGCAGTTTCACAAGAGAAAATACAATTTATGAGCTGTACGTTGTATGTCTACGAGGGTAAGACTTCATAAACAATTTTAACAATTTAAATCAACATAATCACAAGTTTTCCTTTCTAGGGTGAGTAGCTGCTTCTTCAGATGGCAATAAACACCCTCTGCACAGTAGACCTTAGTAATCAGGCAAAAGGAGGCCCTCAGAGAGTGTCACCAGTGCGAGGAAACTCCTTTTGGGTTTAACCACCAAGTATCTCAGTTTTATGGATAACTCTAATGTTGGCTATTAAAAAATTTGCTGGTGAATGAAAGCTTTAACCAAGACTGGCTATGAGTGTAGTAAAGAAAACAATATTAATGAGGACCACGCTCAGCTTCCTGCTATGCTTGGTGGCTTCCCACCCAGACTGTTTAATGTCCTTCCCTGCAGTGGTCATGAAGCAACTGGAGGGCAGTGAGCCAGCCACTGAAGTCAGCAGGAGCTTTCCTCCGGCCTTCTGTAGAGCAAGGCACTTGGGAATTTGCCTGGACTTCCCAATAACAAAATCACAGAGCCACAAACAGGACCTTGGTATGAAATATTGAAGTGTTTTTGGTAAACAAGGGAGCATAAAGCCACCTGGCACATTCACCAGGTTTGCTCTACGTACTTCTAAGGGCTCTCTGAGGACAATGCCAACATGATCTCTTTGAAGTTGTGCAATAGCTGTAGGCAAATCTGAACCACCAGCTTGCTGCAGGAAAGCCATGGGAGCACCTCACCAGTGCTCACCCTTGCTTCCCCCCTTCACGCCTGCCAGATGCCTGTCCAGGCTGGACAGCCCTGCACGACGTGCGGTGCGGCTCCAGGCCGGTACGCTCTATCTTGGCTGTACCTCGTGCTGCCAAAAGGCACTGGAAAGCGTCCAGCCGCCTCACGAGCTCCCTTCCCCACGAATTACCACAGCACCGATGACGCAGCCAGGTGGACAGTATGTTGCTCCTCGTTTTTGGGAGGCGAACAAAGGACTTGACTGACTTCCAGCTAGCGCTGCAGCACATCAGTTATGTTGGTGTGTGGAGTATTTGGCAGGAGGAATCCCCCATAGCGAGAGTACAAACGCACTGGCCCGAAGCCCCAGTATTTATCAGAACCAGGCGGGAGCGGCTGCAAGGCCGTCCTCCATGGGGGAACCGCAAGCCCCAGCCTCGGTGGAGGGGCAGCCCTGAGCGGGGCTGGGAGGAGGCTAATCCTGCCCGATGGTTTCTAGAAAAGACTCGTGCAATTTTGGTAGCCTGTAGTCACGGGGGGATCACGGCAGACGGGAACAGCACGGGAATGCTGCTTCAGCTGTTTAATAAGGAAGGAGATTTTGCTGTGCGTATAAAACTAATCAGAGCGTGTTTGTCTCCGGTTTCTGTAACATCTGTGGGGGAGCTGGGCTCCCGGGTGAGGGAATTGCACTCGTATCTGCAGTGCTGGGGATGTTTTCTGAGCAAGAGTCGTGCCCTGCCAGAAGCAGGTGAGACGATGGGGAACGGGCCGGTGGCAGCTTTGGCAGTTGCTGTGCTGTTCATCAGGGAGATGAGCAGTGTCCGGCCCCACTGAAAGCTTCCCCTGTGTTACCCGTCCTGCGACAAAGCGTCCTGCGCCAGTGACAGCGAGAGGATAATGGACTGCTTTGCCTATTCACTGGACTAGTTACCCTCGCCTGGGGGTAACTTCTCCCTCTTCGTTAGTGACAAAGTTGGAAAGAAAAGTGGAAGCATGTTCGTAAGTGAATGAACAGAAGGGAAGGAAAGCTGAAAGCCAGCTCTCCCAACAAGATTTCCAGTATCATACAAACCACGATAAAACGTGAAATCATTCTCTATTTGTCTGTCCAGGGAGCTCAGTGAGTGAGCCAGGACTGGGGGAGCAGGACTGGGCACAGGCGACCTGCAAGGCAGCATCAGACAGGCCTTGGAGGCTGCAATGGGGGTCCCCTGGGCACGGGGATGCACGGGGGTCCCAAGGGAGCCTGCTCAGGGCCATCCGGGACTGTGCACCCAAGGCCCCAGTTATGGCTGAGTCAGCTTTTGTACCAAGGAAAGTTAAAGGTGAGAAGACCAGGGAAGACAGGTTGCAAGTGTGAGTCCTGAGCCTCCAAAGGGAGGTCTGCATCCCCGGGGGGGAGGGGGGAGCTGAGACGCTGGCAATGCGCCTGGGGACGGAGATGGACAGGACATCTCATAGCTCAAGCACGTGCTACAAATGTCCAAAGGCAGAGATCTTTCTGCCCTGTGCTTATCCTCTGATGGCATTGGACATGCCTCCACGAAGGCTTCAGCAGCCCGGGAAATGGCAGGGGAAGCTTGTGGGGTCAGTGGGGTGGCCGTGGTAGCCAGGGAAGGGCAGCTCACCTCTCCTTACAGCAAGGTCTGCTCCCATTGACACGTGGGACTGACCTCTGACTGGGAATGCTCTGCAGCTGAGTGTATTAACGTGACTGTCACCATCACTCTCTCTTTGTGACCAGATTAAGTTGATTTTAAGGCATTTTCAAAGCAGTAACCACAGGATATTTTTAACTGACTTGTGCCTGCAGGAAAAATATACTCACTTCTATTTAAATACAACCTGAAATTACTCAGCCCACGTTCATAGGGCAAGTCAAGTGGGATGTGTAACGCCAGCATGTCCTACAATCGTCATCACATACCTATATCTGGTGGACCTTCAATTTTATATAAAAATTCCTGTGCTAAGTGCGATGGGAATGGCTTTTCCACAGCTGATGCTTATAGGAGGAACACCATAAAATCAGCTGGTAAAAAGGCTTCTGTTCATTTTGCTGCCATAATGTGCTGTCCAAAACAACACTCTCCCTCTGCATGCAGCAGTTCAATGTCTCCTTGTCGTGGAGGTGATGTCTTGCACAACACAGAGGCCCTTCTGCATGGATGCTTTGGGAAAGAAACTTGTAGTAGCATTACCGACTGATGAACAGGGCTGCCTCCGGCCAGGCCCTGGTCATCTGTACTGGGACCATCTAAAAGTTTGTCTCCCTTGGTCTGGCTGTCACTGGAAGTTGTGGCCCCTGTGGCAGGGGTAATGGAGGAGGTGTTGTGCCATTGGGTCTGATGGCAACTCACGTCGCTGAGTGGTGGCCGAGAGGTGGCATGCCACCCAGCCCACCGCCCCTGCTCAGGGGGGTTTAGCAGGCAAACAGGGATGCAAGCTGAGGCAGTAAATCAACTCAGGCTGGCTTATGGGGGCTCAGCTGGACACGTCTCTGTGACTAGACTCCCTCACAGCGATTCATTCCTTATGCTTGTACAAGGAAACTCGCTCTCATGTGCCAAATGGGAACAGCAGAGCCCCCGTGGACTCAGCAGATAAGCACCTTGCAGGCTGAGGGTCATCCTAGGACCACCTGGCACCTGGGCCATGTCCCCGCTCAATGCCAGCCACACTGACTCTGCTGTGGTGGTTTATATGAGTCTTGGGTCTCACCCTCAGTCTTCACACAAGCCTCCTGGTGATTTTAACAAGATCGCAGCACGTGGCATGTTGCAGTTTTCTCCATGGAGATTTTGCATTATCCTCTGTTGCCAAATTAGGAAGGCTCCATCCTGTTTAGTCATCCCATTGGCGCTGAGGTGCTCCACAGACAAAACTGTAAATGAATAGGAACTTGGCCTTTAAAAATAGGATGGTGCAGCACCCCTCACCTTCATTTATGATATAAAAAAAAAAAGAATTATAATACGCCATTGGAATTGTCATCCTTCTTCCTCCAAGGAAAAAGTTACCATTATAAATAAATAAAAACCAGCCAACACTGAGCAATATTGCATGCTCCTGTTAAGTGCAGAATTAACAGAAGATATCATTATGCCTGTATTATACCTATCAAACTCAGGAAAACATGAGGATCTGAAACAAAAATAATAAACAGATAGGAGCAATCAGCCAGAGGCACATACAGACACGATGTACCATGGGGGGATTTTTTTCAGGCTCTGGTGACAGAAGGCATTTGGATTCAGAAACATTTGCCAGGGGCCATCACTTGCTGGGAAAGCTGAGACCATAACGCCTTTCAATTCTCTTCCAAGGCAGCCTGGCGTGTGTGGGGCCCTGCAAGTCTAACACAAGTTAATGAAACAAGTGGAAGCATTTTATAATCCATGCAATCGCTGAAATTATTTTTCTAGTGTATCCTTTGTTGCTGTATTATTGCTCTATGGACTCTTTTACACTAGGGTGGATCTGGACGTACTGCATCATCATCTACGAAGACAGCACGTTCATCTGGCCGTAGGAATTTTTACTGTATGAATGCCAGTTTAATAAATGAATGTTTGTTGATAAAGAAAAAAAGCCCAAGGCGATGGGGGGGAAGAATGGCTCAGTCTTTCATCTGCTGTGAAGGTTACTGTGGGACAGCGGAGGAGCCACGGGTGCCGAGCCGTGTGACGTGACAGCCTGCAGACCCTCTGACAAATGGCCTTTGACAAGAGCAATTGACAAAAGCAAGAGCCGGTGCCTGAATTTTAAGGACTCTCTTGCCTGCTTTTTTTTTCTTGCTTTCAGGAAGACTGTTGTCAGGCAGCTGTTTGATGCAAAGCAGACTGATGTATTACAGGGTCCCTGTGGGGACCTGAGGGAGATGAAAGTATGATCCAGCCCACTCTCTGGTCACCCATCTTCACCACGTCACACGCAAGCTGCCCGGTGGCCCCTACCCAGCCTCCCACCTCCCTTCAGTGTCGGTGGGTCATCTCCCACCTCTGAGGGGCCTGTGAGGAGAGCTACACGCATTGCATTAACAAACAGGCCCTGCCTGATTTCCCCATGGTACCTGAGGGGAAATTCCCTCTAAGCATCTGTAAAACTAATTTAGTCTTTTCCTCCTAAGCCCCACATAAATGCTCCTTTTTGCAGGGCCTGCAAAAAATAGACACAACTTCTAGATGTGGAGAAGAGAGTTTATCACACTAACCAAAATCAACTCTTTGTTACCCTGTCCTTCTCCATTTGTTTGCTGCAGGCTGCCGTATCGCTGGGAGAGTAACCATCTGCATCATGGGTATTTGCACAGCACTTAGCGTAAATTCCTTGCTGGTCCTTGAGGAAGTCTTCCAGGCATTCCAGCTAACCACGTAACATATTAAAGCAACAAGTAGCTCTCTCACAGGGCTTTGGCTGGGACAGGCATGCACTGTTTGTTCCTCTAAAATCCTGTTCTCTTTGTTTCCTTCCAAATATTTAAACAAATAGTATTTTCATTTCAGGCTCTTTAACTCTTTCCCACACCTTGTGCGATCTTCTGAAAGTGCCAGCATTCCCAAATCTTGATGATCCTGGTTAGCAGATATGTAGATGTGGAGAAGAGCTCTATAAAATCTTACCTCTGCCTCTGTTTTCCCAGCAGATATTTATCCCCTGTCTCTGTTTTCACAGCAGACGCAAGCAACGAGCTTGGAAGACAATCAACACTTGTCGACTACGCCAGCTTCAGGGTTGCTTTACACACGTGGAGTTGCATGGAGGAAAAATAAATCCTATCATTTCAGTTCAGTGGTTTCACCTTAAAACAGAATTTCTAGCTTTGCCTTGAAAAATTAGCAGCATAAAACTTCATCACCAGCTGGTGACTGATACACATTTCAGTCAAAATACTGGAAACTCAGAAAGGGAAGGGACGGGCTGGGCCAAGGTGCCCACACCCTCAGTGGTGTGGACAACCAAACACTACTTGAGAGTTCAGGAAGGCAGGCAGAGAGTTCAACTTTCGTGTGAGACTGTGCTTCAGCATGTATGAAAAAAATAAACATCAGGAGTAAAAGTTCCCAAAGCCATCACTGCAGTGTGCCACATGGAGAAAACAACATGGGTCAGGGAGAAAACCAAGCCCTTACTAAAGCTGGAGAGGCAAAGAAAGCCTGGAGGTGCAGCTGAAGAGAAAGTAAGGGAACTGTGGGCTGCAAAAAGGGCTTGTCTATGCGGCTTCTAGGCTGTGCCTGGAGGGCCTTGTGCGAAGTCTGTCCATCAATTATAGTTAGAGTTTGGATAAGGTTTGGAGTTTAGACAGGCTGATGGAAAAAGACTGGAGGTGCAGTTAGCACATGGATGGAAAGGGAAGTTGGGTTGACAGGAGAGGTTGACTGTGAGGTATTTTTCAACTTGGGCAAAGCCCTTGTCTAGAGCTTGATTGTCAGTTAGGACTACACTTGAGAGAGCAAGAAATAAAATTCTGCAGTTGGAATTAGGATGGAAAGAGGCTGGCCATGGATATTATGGGTTGCTCAGAAAGCTTGGCTGTGAGATATTTTTCCTTAGGGTGATACCTAGATGACCTGGTTTGAAGGTAAAGCTTCATGTTACCATTAGGGTGGCCATTAACAATGTGGTCGAAAGAGGGAGAGTGCTTGGATGTTCTGCTTTCATGTGGGTGGAAGGGAGATGCCCAAGGCAACTGATGGCTGCCAAGAGAGCTCGGCTGCAAGATCTTTTCTTTGGGCTATGTCTGGGTGACTTGTCCAAAGGTCAGCCTTCATGGACAGTTACAGTTAGAGTCAAGGTTGAGGGATGGATGTAGCATGGAAGTACAGTCATTGTGTCCAACAGGAAAGGTGTCTGCAAGACAGCTTGGCTATGAGATATTTTTTTGTATGGGATATCTGGAGGGCCACACCCGAATGTTGTCCGTCAAGTAAGGTTTGGGGTAGGGCTAAGGTGGAGGAAGAAAGGCAGCCTGCAGTTGCAGTTGACTTGGGGATGAAAATGGACTGTCCAGAAGAAGTGTGGTATGAACAGAACTTGGCTGTGAGTTATTTTTCAATTTGGGCAATGTCTAGGACACCTTGTCCAAACATTGATCATCCATTAGTGTTGAGTTTGGGGTTTGGGTTTGGGTTAAGAAAGGAAGATGGCTGGAATTGCTATTGTCTTGGGGTGGAGAAGGCATCTGTGAAAGGGAAGTATGCGCTGCCAAAAGAGCTTGGACGCAAGATATTTTTTATTTGTCCAATGACTGGGGCTCCTTGCCCAAAAGTCAGTTGTCAGCGTTAGGGTTATGTCTAGAGAGGGAGTAATCATGGAGCTGCATTTGACACCAAGATGGAAAGGGAAGCGTGGGTTGCTGAGAGAGCCTGGCAGTGAGATACGTTTTGTCTGGTTACCCTCTCCAAAGGTTGGCCATCCGTAGCTGTTTAGGTGAGGCTAGGATTAGGAATAGGGTTCAGAGTGAGCCTGTGGTTGCTGTTGGAGAGGGGCTTGAAGGGGACTGCCAAAGGGAAGGGGGGGCTGTGGAGAGAGCTTGGCTGTGAAACAGATCTATCTGGGATATATCTGCGGGACGTCGTCTAGCAGTCTGCCTTCCACCAGGGCTGTAGCGGAGAGAGCAAGCCTAGTGCTGCTTTTGGAAAGGGGCCACCTGAGGAAAGTCTTGGCTGCAAGTCAAAGGCAAATAGTTCAGGTCCTCCCGTTCAGGTGCTCCTTACTTGTCTACAGCATAGTCCAGACCCCACACTGAGTGACTGATGCAAACCTGGAGCAATACTGAACTAGTTTGGGTCTACTGGTTTTTGTCCATATGTACAGAATAACAGAAAATGCTAATGTAAGCTTGAGGTTTTTTTCTCTGTTTAACCTCCTCCTAGTGTCCCAGATATGAATTTGTTTCTGAGTGTTGCACAGCGCCCTTATCTGGATTGCAGGGCTGGTTTGAAAATAAGCATTATTTCTCTCAGTCATTATTCACAAGTGAAGATGTGGAAGCTTTTTTATCACAGATTGGCCCAACTGCCAAGTTTTAAACAATTCTGTCTAAGATCAGCTTGTTCCTCCTCCCTCCTGCTACACCCCATTCCCAGATCTAATGCTTTTGCAGGGCTATTTGGCCCTGTCCCCTCTGACAGCTCACTAGAGAGCTCAGGGGCTGGGCCTGGTCCATGGAACTTGGTCATGGGGTCCCAGCATAGTACTGCTGCTCGGGACAAGCCTTTCTGAACAGAGTGCTCTGGGAACCTTGTAATAAGGTAGTTTTCCAGCTGCAGCTTGAGAGATGGTCTCTTCCCCATCACACTCCATGGGCGATGTGGAGTGTGGGGTGCAACGGTGTGCAACAAAACTGGGAGCTCGAGAGTCAGGAGAGCTGCTGGGAGAAGTGCCTGCTGTGTCTCACCAAATTCATTGATTAAAATGCTACTTACTTAACTCTTGCTGCTGGCATCCTCTTCATGGGGACAAGTCCCTGAAGCTTGGGGGAGAAAGAGAGGATGTGGCTCACTGAAGACACCACATCTGGTTGCAGCTGCTCTCTGTTATCACCTGAAGAGGAGGAGCACAGGGGACATTTCAGAGTTCCCTAAGCAGAGCTAGCTTCACCCATCCATTTGGCATCTCCATCTTTTGGAAGGAGTTAATGATGTGCAGAGCTTCCAGGCTCCCCTGCAAGTCAGGCTCAAGCACAAGATGAAGTCTAAGGGCAGTGCTTACACTGTGTTATGGGTTTGCATGGCAAGGTTTTGGTCGTGGGGGGACTATAGGGGTGGCTTCTGTGAGAAGCTGTGAGAAGCTTCCCCCATGTCTGATAAAGCCAGTGCCAGCTGGCTCTAAGACGGATCCGCTGCTGGCCAAGGACGAGCCCATCAGTGATGGTGGTAGCACCTCTGATAACATATTTAAGAAGGGGCAGAGTGTGAGGAGCCCTGCCCCTGAGGCGGAAGGAGCGGCAGAGACAATGTGTGATGAACTGACCGCAACCCCCATTCCCTGGCCCCCTCAACTGCTCGGGGGGAGGAGGGAGAGAAACGGGAGTGAAGCTGAGCCCAGGAAGAAGGGAGGGGTGGGGGGAAGGTGTTTTAAGATCTGGATTTATTTCTCACTATCCTCCTCTGATTTGATTGGTGATGAATTAAACTCCCTTTTCTCCCCAAGTTCAGTCTGTTTTGTCCATGACGGTAATCGGTGAG
>Ga0065711_1027159_pt1 | contig 53313 bp, 21 predicted proteins | sample Hoacrofraction12_FD_59098 | JGI IMG/M metagenome (GOLD analysis project Ga0065711, IMG submission 59098) | Hoatzin crop microbial communities from Cojedes, Venezuela - Epithelial fraction 12 v2 (version 2) | ecosystem: Host-associated > Birds > Digestive system > Esophagus > Crop | place... | reverse complement strand
CGCCTGGACAAGGTCCTGTGCAGCTTGCTGTAGGTGACCCTGCTTCGGCAGGAGGGTTGGACTAGATGACCCACAGAGGTCCCTTCCAACCCCTACTATTCTGTGATTCTGTGATTCCCTCTATATTTTCTCTTCTATTAGCCAGTCAGATTACTTCTTCCTTTATGTTTCTTTTAAGGCACAAGATCTAAGATTTAAACTTTCAGTCTGCCCAAATGACAAAGGAGGAACTAAGTCAAGAGTAATAATAAAAACAGGGCAAAAGAACAGGAGGTTTCCAAGATATTAAAAATTTTAAATTGTATTCAAAGGAATACAATTAAATGTAATCAGATGAAACTAATGCAAAATTAATACTACATTATGCAGTATGAATATTATTAATAACTCTTATCAAGTTATTCCCGTAATTTGAACATGCAACACAGAAACCTTCACGCATGTGAACTTCTTCACAAAAATTGGGGTTAGTAAGCTTTATTATTCTTCCCTTTGTATCTGAAGTCCATGAAATTTTTAAATATCTAAGCAAATTATTTGTTATTTTTATAGAAAAAAGTGGAAAGGAAATGAGAAATCACCACAATTTAGCACCCAGAGAAATTTATTACAGTAGAAAAATGCGTTTGTGGGCACACACACATCCATACGCACAGGTTTACAGAAGTGGCTTGGAAAACGGCATGCCCTGTGTTAAGTAACTATCTCAGTGAAGCCTTGCTTAGGTTCTAGATACTAAAGTTCACATTCATGACTGCTATTGCTACTACAAAAATTAAGTACATGCAAGCTGGTAAGAACACAGAGTGGCAAAACCCCCATATATACTCACCAATCTAGGGTTATCAAAAAAATCAAGTTGTTAAATGAATGGGTGTTTTTTAGATATATTAAAAATATGAAATTTCCAACTCCTGTGAGGTGATGCATGACATGCACTAGCCCTGAATTTAAAGGTGAGGTATAAACTGCAAAAGTTCAAACTGAGGAAAAAAGAAAATTAAATTTGTCCAAAACAAAATCCTGTTTGGCTCCCTTAAAAATTGATGCATAATATATTACAGAATTTTTAATCCATCTAAAATGGCAAAGTTATTAATGATTTTAGTGGTTTTTCAGCCAGACTGCTTCACAAAACATAAAGAAGCACATTGTCTTTGATCTTAGAGGCTGAAAAAATTTCAGAAGAATTATTTTTTTATATTTGCAGTAATCTAGTAATTTTTAATGTTTCACCATTAATAGATTAGCCAACATATAAAATCAATCTTTAATTCCATGACAGGAAAAAAATTCTTTGTTGCTTACATAACTGCTGTAGAAACAATGGCTATTCTAATTGCACTATTGAGGTCGTAGGAATATACAATATTCTGCAACAAAGAAAATGCTGTTAAAAATGGATCATTTCCATTCTTTCATTAGCACAGTGTTACTAAACTATGACATCATTCTGCATTACACACAGAGTTGTCAGGAGAATAATGTTAAAAATAAAGAAACATAAGCACAGAAAACAAAGAATTCAAACTGAGGACAAATAGCAAAGGTCGGCATGAACACAGGCAAAACCTCAGAGATCTTGTGTTAGAACAGTGAGACAGAGGGAAAACACAGAGTGAAACTACAGGCCTGATTGAGACCATGATAAGCTCCGAGTGGCTGTGATGATACAACTTGTTTAACACGAAGAACAGAAGTGCAATTCATATGCCTGAATAAGCCAGCTAATCTTGTTAGGATATGCATTCATGTAAAATTAGTCTCTGCATCTCTCTCTGAAAGAAGCACTTAGACCTTTTTAATTTTTATAGCCCATGGCAGTAAACGATTGTAATCGTTTAACAATCAGACTCTTTGCAATTCAGATCTGTTCTTAAGGCTGCTGCAGTCCACACTTCCAACCCAACAACGGTCAAACTGAACTCATTTGTTTTGACTCCCTACGTGCTATGTTTCGCATTATTGGAATACATTTATCTCTTAAAGCATCCTGACAGAGATCTAACACACACATTGTGGCAGCTATAATTCTGTCCATCACATAAAAAAGCCTGATAAACTGTGGCAACGTAGAAAGCCTGCTGCCTGAAGTCGCAACACTATCACATAATTATTGACCACGTTCTCTTGACCTTTCTCTTGCTAGTTCAGGGCCTTGTCTTATGATTATTCAATGATTAAGTTACAAAAAACTTCAGTAAAAATTACACATTTTAAATAAAAACATTTATTCAGGAGCAGAATGTGTCACAGTAACTTAAAATAAAATCTGACTGGGGAATCTAAGTGTTTATTATCACAGTAGCTACACTGCTGGGCTTTTGTAGATTATCTGGCCCATGAGATTTCAGCAATGGGATGAGAAAAAAGTAATTTGCTAAGTAAGCAAAATCTACCTTAAGCTTTCAGAGGAACTTAAATCTAACCATAGCGAAACAAACTAAAACCTTGCAAATTTTTATTAAACTAGGTTACTTTGCATGCTTGCAAGATATGAAGTAAATTGTACTTGCCTTTAGAACAAAGAGCATTTTCTAACAGGAACAAAACAAATGATAAATAGAAATCTGTATTACCCCAAGTGTTACAAGTGCTCTTTTGTATACTCACTGTGGATACTAAGATACAGATAACTAGGATATGCAGGTTAATGGTGCCACTAATTTCAAGGAGCAGGTTAATACAATGTAAAGTCCCACTAATGTTTCAAAGGGATAAAATTTTCTTAACTGATACACAATCTCTTTATTAAGAAACAAACAAAAAGAGGGCCAAGCGGGTGTGTCACAACACGGACCCCAATGGAAACCCAGGACAATCTACATCCAGAGAAGTGGATGAAAGGATTCCTCAGTGAATCAGTGAAAGAGGTCAATATTCCAATACAGCAGGAAGATATGAATTGTTCATTGAATATCTAGACTTTCTTCATCTGCTTCTGCTGCACTGAACCATGCTTTTTTATCCTCTACCCCACTTGTGTAGGCAGATATGAAGCATCTTTGCCAACCTGTGCCAATACCACTCAACTATTATCTTAAGAATCTGATCAGAGAGAAGTAACACAAACTTCCACTCCCTTAAATCCAAATGAACCACCACAGCTACATTCTCCATGTGCAACAGTTCCATTTGGTGGATATCTTTGGTCTGCTCTTGAACTTTTGACTCTTTTCCACTGCTTGTAGAGGAAAACTTTAACAAATGTAAAATTGCTGCAGTGAGAGAAGAAGAGAGAATAAAACTGAGGCTCCAAACATTTAGGAAAATCTGACTGCATGGCAAATGGATGTATGATCAATAACAGAGAGAGAGAGAGAAACACATTATACAAACACATTGAGAAATATTCCAGATGTCAGCAACACTAAGCCTCAGACGTCAGATAGCAAATGCAGAGTATGCTCATGCTTTGATCTTCAGCTCTACTTTGAGCTGAAGGTTGTTACTATTCTCATTTTAGCAAATAATATTTGCTAATACAAATTTGAGTACTGTGTTTTTTCCTATGGTGTTTTGGTAGTGACACAGAAAGTTAGCTAAGTTAAAATTGGATGTTTCCTCACAAGTATTTATTCCTGCAGGTAAAATAGAGTTGAATAGGGCATAATTTTATATTTACATATTTCACTTGGCAAAAATATATATTATTTACAAGGCTTGTATTTCATTTTAGCTATCTCTTTCAAATTTTTTCTTGTGTAGGTTATAATGTGTTTTAGCTAGAAAAGAAAATTAATCTATAGAATCGTCATTGCAATGTTTTATGAAAACAAAATTCGATATACCATGTAGTCAAAGAAGTTTCAGAGAAAAGGCAAAGCTGTTAAATCAGATGACTATTAAAAAATAAGAGGCAAAATTAATGACAAGTACTGTACAATATTTTGATAATAATAATCTTTCAGAGAAATAAGGGATGTCCCAGATGAATAAGCAAGAGGATGTTCTACAGCCCTGATGTATGCAAGGAAATCACGGCAGCAAGTTAAACTATCTGTGATAGCTTTGATGCTGACAATGCCTTTCAGCAAAGGACTATCGAGACCACCAAGAAAATGCAAGCTAAGACCAATTCACAGCATTTGAAGCCCCACAGTAAACCAGATCATAATGTCTCTATTAGGATGAGATGAAATTTTTAGCTAGCATTTCCATTAAAAATAGATTAAGACTTTTTTTTTATACTAATGGAAAGTACCTCAGTTAAAACACAAAAAGATTCTATCCCATTCCATGTCCTCTCTACTTACTGCAGGTGAAAAATCTATAAACACTGAAGTCATTGCCATGCATGTCGTGAGACGGACTAAAAAAATCTCAAAAAAAGGTCTGGTTTTCCACTTTCAGGAATATTTATTCTAGTAAAAGCCACAATATCCTGTATGATTAAGGTCCTGCTACTTGGACAGAATAAAGGGTGTAACACAGAAATTGCATTAAAGCAGAAATAATCAAGCTTTGATTCCTTTTGATTTGTGGGTTTTTCCCCCTGACGCTTCACCTTCCTTCACTCAAAAGGATATCAGATTCCCTAGAGCTCTCTTTGTCAGTCCTGCTGTGCTTAGGGACCAGCTGCTGCCTTTATGCACAGCGTGGTTTGCTGGTTACTGACAAACACATTACGTGTGGATGTGCTGGTACCTCGCTCAATGTGAGAACTAGGATGAGTGTCTGTCCTCTATTCAGCCGCTTATTTTCCTGACATTTGTTCAAGTTAATTATCTTTGCGATTTCTCCTTTTTTGTCCTGTGAGTGTGACATTGACCAACAGATAAGAAATTTGGGGAGGATACAGAGGACAGAGACAGATCACACAGTCTCTATTTCCTTAGGCAAGAATTTGTGAGAAGGTTCTCTGAAGTCATACATTAGACAATATTCCTTGAAGTACTCATAGTTCCTCTCTCAGTTTGGCAGTGATATTCCAGAGCTGGTCATTCAGAGCAAGAGGAAATCCCATGAAGTTTGAGACTGGCACTGACAGCCTGCGTAATGATACCAGCTCACATCTGCTGAACAGCAAAGGCCTGAACTGACAGACCCTGACCCCTGATGCTGCTGTGCTGCTGGAAGCTACAAGACAGCTGGAACAGTCGACCGGCATGTAAAAGCCTCTCAGTATGAATCAGATGTTTTGTGCAAAAAGACCATTTTTTGGCTCCAAAATCTCTCTGCTTGTATCTCTGCTACATGCATATACTACGGAAGATCTACGGAAATCACAGAATGGAAACATTTAATTTGTTGCCAAATACATTTGATATTAACATTTGATATTTAACACGTGAAACACATTCATCCAACAATTTGTGTTCTAATCCCAGTGGCATTTGTGCTCAAAAGGGCTAGAATTTCCAGATTTTGTTTTAACCATAAGAAACACTAGTATCCTAGACTTTCTGCCACCAGCATTCTTCTGCCTGTCTGCATTTATCAAAGAATGTAAGCTGGTAGCAATGTTCCACATATGTTCACTTTGTATAAGCCTCTAAAAACAAAGGAGCTCAGATCTGCAGACAAAGTGAATGCAATTCTTGCATAGACCACTTGTAGTATTTTCTCTTCGTGGGTAGCAGAAGGAAACACTGGCTTTGCTTACAGGATTTTTATAATCTTCAGCAAAATCTCACTTTTTGTATATTTAAACCATGTTTTTGATCATCACAACTATAGAAAATAGCAAAAGCAATATTCCCAGCACAAGATAAACAGATTTACAGTGAAATATCAATCCTCAGCTTTTCCAAGACAATAGAATTATATTCAAGGATAAGCTGACATACTGTGTACCTAAATCTCTATACTGTGCATCTGTCTCTAAAAACAAGAGGTATTACAAGTTGTTCTGTCTTAAAACAGGTGAAATGTGCCATACCTAAGTGAAAGGCAATTATTTATGGTTTTGACATTACTTATTAAAGACAAATAAATTGCAGAATCATCCTGGTGCAATAAGGTTACCCAAGTTCATGCTGTAGCCACTAAAAGCACAGCAGCAGCACAGACACAGCCACATTAGCATATGCCAGTTGGGGAGGGACACGGGAAAGGTGAGAGTGCATCTGTGTGAGCATGAAAGAATTGGCAAGGCATCCTGGCTGTGAGCGAACACAATCTGATTCCTGGAAAATAAAACTGCGTAGGTTTGCTTTACCTAACATTGAGCAAAAATTGGTAGCTACCTCTATAAGAATTTAAACAATGCATAAAATATAACTGTCATCCTCTATGAGCAAACAGTGAAAGTGGGTATTTAACTACAAGCACACAAAATTTATCAACAAGTTTTCAACTAAAATACACTGGAAAAAAAGCCCCTTTGTACATTATGTGAAATGTGATTCACGAGCTTGGGGGAAAAAAGAAAATCAAAGTAACATCACTGAAAATAACAACCATTTTATCCTAACAGATGGCCAGGTGGCAATATAATGCTTTGTTAACTTTGTAGCAAGAGTGCAAAACGTTTTTGGCTTTCTAATCACCTGAAAAAAACAACCTTCCCACACAAACCCCAAAATCTGAGAGCTATTTGTATATCAGTGCTCATCTGCTGGGTAGTATTGTTGTTATTCACACACCTCTTATTAAGCTACATTTTATGAAACTTAGATGATGACATTTCATTCAGCTATGATAAAGTTACAAAGAGTACTGTAGCAGTTATTGTCCTGCTTAAAAACGAATAATGCGATCATTTTCAATGATGTCAGTGTTCTGTTTTTATAGTGCTGTTATCTAAAGTACGTCTGGTACGGATGTGAAAGGTGATGAGGACGTCAGTCCAGATAATGGGGCAGAATCCAACTCTTACTGAAGTCACCAGGACTTGATTTTAATTAATTTTGGACCAAAAGTATTATACATAATTCTCTGTGCTACAAAAAACTAACAAACTTGGTATAGTTGTGGGCAATTGAGAAACTGAATAAAGGGACTTGAACACTGATTGCAAAGCAAATTCACTGGGACTTTGGCTAAATATCTCCACTGCCTTTGATACATCCCATTTTAAGGGTAAACAAGTCTTTATTTTCTAGTGATACCAAGCTTTGAAGGTTTAAAGATTGTATATCCAAAACTGTTCATTTTTAAGAGACACAACCCAAAATATTATCTGACACTGATTAAGTCTATTTCTCTGTACTAAAAGAAAACTGTCGATTAGTACTAAAAATAAAATGTTAAGAACCTCAAAATATCTGAAAGTTGTGGAATATGTGACAGATATGCACAGATTACATTCTAAAAGTTTAAAATCAGAAGAAACACATGCCAAAAACAATACAGAACAGAACAAAATATTGCTTCAGGTATTAAAATCCTTGCTGCACTGATAACTTTCATTTGCACTCTTTTAAAGATGCTGTGCTATGAAGAACATAAAAATAGATCTCCAAGGTGCATTGTAGAAACATTCTGAATCTCTGCATCACCAGATAAAAGTTCTCAATCTAAGATACCAAAAAAAACTACAACAACTTAAAGCAAGACCAGTGATCATCACTGCCTATTTTCTTTGTGTGACCTACAATAAAATTCAACATATAAAGACTGGGAATCATGCCAGTTCCATAAAATATATAGAGTATGTATGGTTATAGTTGTAAAATGAAACAATTTAACTATGAAGACTTTTCAGATGGTTGTTTTGTTATACTGATGAATAAAGTTATTCTACAGTGGCAGAATTTGTCACAAAACATGACATAAAGTTGTGTTTCAGACCTGCACTCTCAAATTTCATTAAAAAAAGGGTAACACAAAAGATGAAAATAATATTAATAGAGTTAAGCCAAGGCTGGTCTTCAGGCATCCTAGTCCCTGGATGTAAGAGAGAAAGCCTGGAGAAACGAAGACCTTCCTTTGGTCAAGGAGGATTGTCTGAGAGATCATTTAAGCAATCTGGACACCCACAAATCCTTGAGCCCTGATGGGATGCACCCATGAGTGCTGAGGGAGCTGGCAGATGTCATTACTGAGCCACTCTCCATAGTCTTTGAATGGTCCTGGAGAACAGGAAAGGTGCCTGAGTAATGGAGGAAAGGCTATGTCACCCCAGTCTTCAAAAAGTCCTTCAAGAAGGACGACCCAGGGAACTACAGGCCAGTCAGTCTCACCTCCACCCCTGGAAAAGTGACAGAACAGCTTATTCTGGATGTCATCTCTAAACAAGTGGAGGAAAAGAGCATATCAGGAGTAGTGAACATGGATTCACCAAGGGGCAATCATGCTTGACCAATCTGATATCTTTCTATGATGGCGTGACTGGCTGGGTAGATGAGGGGAGAGCAGTGGATGTTGTCTACCTCGACTTCAGCAAGGCTTTTGACACTGTCTCCTGTAACATTCTCATATGGAAGCTCAGGAAGTGTGGGCTGGATGAGTGGTCAGTGAGGTGGATTGAGAACTGGCTGAATGGCAGAACTCCAGCTGGTGGTGATTAGCAGTGCAAAGTGCGCCCTTGTTGCCACTCGATCCTAGTGAGGCCCCATCTGGAGTACTGTGTCCAGTTCTGGGCTCCCCAGTTCAAGAAAGATGAGGAACTACTGGAGAGAGTCCGGCGGAGGGCTACAAAGATGATGAGGGGACTGGAGCATCTCTCCTACTGGGAAAGGCTGAGGGAGCTGGGATTGTTTAGCCTGGAGAAGGCTGAGAAGGGATCTTACAAATGCTTATAAATATCTTTAGGGTGGGTGTCGAGAGGATGGGGCCAGACTCTTTTCAGTGGTGCCCAGAGACAGGACAAGGGGCAACGGGCACAAACTGAAGCATGGGAAGTTCCAGCTGAACATGAGGAAAAACTTCTTCACTCTGAGGGTGACAAAGCACTGGAACAGGTTGCCCAGAGATGCTGTGCATTCTCCTCTCTGGAGATACTCAAAACCCGCCTGGATGAGGCCCTGTGCAGTCTAGGTGAACCTGTTTTGGCAGGGGAGTTGGACTAGATCTCCAGAGGTCCCTTCCAACCCTGACCATTCTGTGTGATTCTGTGCGTGAGTTAAAGTAACAAATGGCAACTTCAAAATCTAATATGAAGGAGGACCTGCTTCTCTCCCAAGCTGTTGAACATTTATCGGATACAATATGCAGGGAAATGGAATCAACCTTGATACTAAATTCAGAGTACAACCAGGTTTTGGATGTTAATACTGTCTTCCAAGTAAAACAAATATACATATGGAACAGAGAAAGTTCTAAGGGCTAGACTGTAAAAGAGTGAACATTGCAGTTCTCCATCTACACGTCATCTAACATAGCCAAGGAACATCCTCAAGAACCAAACCCTTTCAGCACTTCCCATCACAGAGGCACAAGCTGAAAGTTGTGTGAGTATTTTTGCAGCCTTTCGGTCCACTCCTTTTGTGGTGTCTTTTTTGGGGCTGAAGTGCTTATTTGGAGGTGGGGGGATGTTAACATATGGAATAACCACATATGTATGTACAGAAAGAAGGGTAAGTAGTTATGATGAGAAACTTGCATAACATGTTACTCTCATTTTATGCTACTTCCTGCAATACAGGGGAATTCCTATGCTATAATTTAGGAATCTAAATCAAGTTTTAGGCCTCAGTGGAAAGAGGCATGCTACTCCAGAGGGCAATGTAAGCCTCCTGATAGCCCCAGCCGGCCCTTTACTTTTCCAAATGCACTCTTTCTGTGTGTAGTCACTATGACACCGCAATGGCAGATACATTTATACATTCAAGCGACTTAAGCTGCAGAAGCAAACAATTGTGGGAAACGACCTATAAATTCATCCCTAACATCAAACAAAATAATGGAATAAGAGCTTTCTGCCTTTTCCCCTTCACCTATACTCATCAAAAAAATGCATTGACTTGAAAGAAACAATCTTCACTTGCTAGCTGTGTCTGAAATTCATGTTAATAGATTGTGACTTTTTTTTTTTTTATTTAAGCCATGCATTACAGTTTGGGTTTCCATTTTCTGCATTGCTTCATGTTCTGCTGTATATGTACCTCTAATGAGGAGACATTTTTTAAAATTAAAAGCATTAATAAAATGCTGCTTGTAGATATCTTTAAATTAAAAATATGTCAAATGTAAATAACTATCTGGGGATCCAAATGGTTATTCCTTTTATTCCAGAAAGCTTCCAGCAAATAAAATATTTCTAGAGAATTAAAGGTATAATCCTTTACTAGTGCACTGACAGATACTTGATGATGTTTGTGCTATATTGATACCTGCTACTTTTTTTGATAGTATATGCTTTTAAGTCATTCATATCCCTGTTACAAAATAACATAATCACACCTACCTGATGTAAATCTCTTCCTATTGGAACTTATTTGTATTTCCTTTTATGCCCACACTTTGAGTAGCTTGCCCAACTGCTTAACATAAATGAAACTTGGAAATATCATTCCTTGTGGTCACACTCAACCCTTAGGTTGATCGCTGTAGATGAGAAGGGCCCCAAATGTTCATGTCCAAATTTAGAGAGGTTAAGAGTCCTCAGTTTCCTATTTCTCTTCCTGCATTGGCCCTGGGTACTGAGGCAAGTGCTCTCCTGGCACACGAGAGTAATTTTACACTGCTTCTTTACACCAAGTTGCACTGTCGCTGCTGTCCTCTCAAACCTTCATATGGTGATTTTAACAGTCAAAAGGCAGTTTAATCTTTAATGATTATTATGTACCAGCAATGCACTCAGGCAAAAGTAGTGCCTTCTCTAAAGCGTCATCAATCCAGAGAAATAATTTTGACAATTGAGTTCAAGGATAGCAGCCAAAAGGCAGAGGCCTAAACTTTTACAAGTGCCAATTTTAACAAAAACACAACACAGCTGAAATGTGATTAATAAAAGCAAATTCAAGTACTAGAAAAACAGAAAAGAAAACTAAGGATGAATAAAGGAGAAACTGATATATGTGATGCGAGAGAGCATGAGAACAGGGGAAAAATCCAAGATAGCTCTACAATCAAAATCAGGAGGACAAGGGAAGAAAGATATAAGATGAATTAATATGCTTATTACAACCTCTTCCCACATTTTCTGGCAGAGACTAATATTATAAGAAAATTAATATAACCAAAGAACCCTGTCACTTATTTGGAGAGGCTTCTCATGAAAAAGCTTTGCCATCGCCAGTTTTTTCTTCTGGAAGCTCTCTGAATAAATGGCAGTTAGATTGTGAATTTGTATATTTGTATAACAAAATACTAGGTGACCACATCAATGGACAGGGGAAGAGCTAAGGATGTCGTCTATCTGGAATTCTATAAGGCCTTTGACATGATCCCAGCAAGAAGCCTCTCTCTAAATTGGAGAGATACAGAATTAATGGGTGCACTGTTCAGTGGACAAAGAACTGGTTGGAAGGTCGCAGCCAGAGAGTCAATGTCTAAATGTCTGGATGGAGATCAATGATGAGTGGTGTCTCTAAGGGGTCCATATTGGGACCACTACTGTTTAATATTAATATTTGATATATTTAATATATCATCAGTGACATAGCGGGATCGAGTGCACCCTCGGCAAGTTTGCAGATGATACCAAGCTGAGGGATGCAGTTGAAACATGTGAGGGAAGGGATGCCATCCAGAATGACCTGGACAAGCTCGAGAAGTGGGCCTGTGTGAATCTCGTTCAACAAGGCCAAGTGCAGGGTCTTGCAGCTGGGTCAGGGCAACCCCTGCTATCAATACAGGCTGGGGGATGAAGGGATTGAGCGCAGCCCTGCTGAGAAGGACTTGGGGGGACTGGTGGACGAAAAGCTGGACATGACCCAGCAATGTGTGCTCACAGCCCAGAACAGCCATATCCTGGGCTGCACCAAAAGAAGCGTGGCCAGCAGAGTGAAGGAGGGGATTCTGCCTCTCTGCTCTGCTCTGGTGAGATCCCCTTCGAGACTCTTGCGTCCAGGAGCCCTCAGCACAGGAAAGACATGGACCTGTTGGAGTGGGTCCAGAGGAGGGCGACAAAAATGAAAAACTCGAAGAGGGTAGATTTAGACTAGATACAAGGAAGAAATTTTTTATGATGAGGGTGGTGAAACACTGGAACCGGTTCCCCAGAGAGGTGGTAAATGTCCCAGCCCTGGAAACATTCAAGGTCAGGTTGGACGGGGCTCCGAGCAAGCTGATTGAGTTGAAGATGTCCTTGCTCACTGCAGGGGGGTGGGACTAGGTGACTTTTAAAGGTCCCTTCCAAACCAAACTATTCTATGCTTCTATAATTCTAGGTATAACTGAATTACAGCTAAACATGAAAGAAGTGCTATTACAGCATGATGATACAAATAAAGCAATATTTTCAGAGAACGCTAACATTATTTTTGAAAAAAAATTATACAGTTGAAAATTTACACTTTTCCTCTCATCTTTAATCATAGCAACAACCTTCAGGGAAGTTTAAGGACCCTGAGGGCAATAAGACATCTTAATTGCCACAACCTCACCTACTGGATGGATTTGGACTAAATTATAGCCTTGTCTCCAGCCCTGTGTCTGTCCCTGTGCCTTTTTTCACCTTTCTGGACCCCCTGGATGGCTCCTGGATGTGGTTCACTGCCAGGGCCATTGATGGACCCCATTTCCACCACCTGTCTCTGCCCCACCAGGCTCAGCCCTTGCGCCCATGCTGGAGTCACCCCCAGTCCCCCTTCCGATAGGATGTTTGTGGCTTCCCGGCAGTAAGTCAGTGGCCAACTGTTCTTAGTTTGATTGTGCCAATTTTTTTTTCAGGAGCACTCTTCGTCCCAGCCTTCAGATAAGCCCCAGCCGTACTCAACTAGCCGTCAAAGACGTGTCCCATGAAGCAATAAACACTGAACAGATAGTGCCAGAATAATGTACAGTTGTAAATATTACTGACACAATCACCACAATAAATGTCCCCATATACCTCTAACCTTTTCCCCTGAATGTCTAACTAATTATTGATGCAAAACTCCGAACAAACATCCTCAGCCTCTTTTTACCTTCAAGGTTGCCACTTCTGTTCCAGGAGAACATACAATGTGCCAAAGCTTGCCCACGCTTTCCAGCAGTTGTATATTTAAGCATGAATATTATGGCAGCGGCACACCTTTTTCTTTCTGGGACAATGCCATTTGATACCAATATCGTGGAAAGACAATAAATGTGGAAATTTTAAAAAACTGCTTTTTAGTATTATTTATTAAAAGATAAAATGCAAACAGGACATCACTCCATCAAGGATGAGCTTCCATTTTGAATAGAAGTGTGATTATAAACTCCCTAAGACACCAGGAAGATGTATTTTTTTCCTTGTCTAACCAGTGGATCCCAATGTATCTAGCTACACAATGTCCTCAGAGACTTGTACTCAGTATGCTGGCCTCACACACGTATAACAATGATCTGCTGCAAGACGTGATTGTACTCGAATTTGCACAAGCTACTACTGCATGGTTATCACAAGCGCCAGCCATTCAACATCAAAGGCACCTTCAGTTCAGATTCAACAAACATTTATCTTGAAGAAGAAACTCTACAAGTACATTAACGAGATATTAAATATCCTTAACAGCTAAAATGAGAATGAAACTCTCCAGAACTTCAGAACTTTGTTCATTATTATCAAAAGCACATAAGCACCACTTGACAAACTTCTATGTGAGTACTGGGGGGGCGGTGCAACAGTGTAATATTTTTGAGCCAAAACATTATTCTAATCTAATCAGACAAAAAAACCCTACTTACCATTTGATTCACTATCTTTCATAAACAATTTTACTTTCTTACCTTTTCCCTTTGTTCACTTAATTATTGGATTGTTTTAAGGATGTATGAAGATCAAAAGCTGATTTTGTAGTACTTTGAGGTGTGAAAATCAAAGACAATCACAAATAAAAGATGATAAAAAATAGATTTTGCCCTCAAAAAATAATAAAAATTATTTTTAGAGTATGTTTTTTTCCCTGTTTAAAATAAAATGAGTGTTTGGGAATGGTGTGAACTACAAACTGCGTTGGATTCTTCAAAGCAATCACACCCACCTTACGTAAAGCACAACACAGGTAGGTCCAGAACAGCTGCAACATGAAGTCACCATGCCCATTTCACCATATTGCGGCACTCTGTATCACAACCTTCATCAAAAGCTAGAAGGCTTATATCCAATATCATGATGGGGCATAACACTATCTAGATTAGAGGAACTCTAATTTTAAAGGGTAAAGTTTTAACCCCACTAAATCAATAGAAAGTGTGTTAATAGCTTCTATAGGAATTCCCTTCTAGCAATTTTATCTATTCAAAATTTTAGCCTGCCTCCTGCCACAACTGGAACAAGCATTAAATGTAGGTGGAGTTATGCCTGTACATTCCTTATTTGCTCATTACTCACTTGTGCTATATTATTATGGTAAACTAGAGAAAGACATATACTTTCTGTGTATGATATTATAAGGCTACCTCATCACACAAAGCAGAACTAACTGGCAATAACTAATACTTTATTCAGAAGACTGTTTACCTGTATTTTGAAAATCTTTATTGTCTCCGATTTCTTTATGACAGTAACTTGAGGGCACTGGTGAGTAGATGAAGCTAGCTTGTAACATGAACTCTGGGGAAAACACTGCCCTGAGTGAAATAAGGAAGAGTTCTCATACAGAAACAAATCTTTGAATCAAGTCAATGCTTTTCATATGAAATGTAAAAAATTGATTTCCTACAAATACCACTAACACACCTTTGACAGAATTCAGTTTCAAGTAGGTTCTTCAACTGGTGGGTAGCAGTCCAGTAAACACTGCTTTTCAAAGTAATTGCATCCCAAACTGCTAACAGAGGGACAAGTCCCATTGAAGAACTAAGCCTACAAGGAGCTGAATCTCTGATCAGAGAACCACTTTGCAAACATTTACACTGTCTTCCCACCTGGAAGACACTGAGCAAAATAGCATGAAAGTGCTGCATGACAACTGGTTGTCTGCAGCCTCCCTCCGTTACGGGGAGAAAAACAAAGTATTTCCAGACAGATATATCCTGCAGCTCATGTTGGAAAGAATCAAAGAAGATAAGAAAGGAATTAAAAAAAACCACAAACAGACAACAGTTCCCTTGCTCTTGGAGTGAGAAGTCCCATCAGCTATGACTGTCTTTACTGGATAGAGGAATGCTGCAGGCTCAAGCAGTAAATGGACACTTATAGAGCTTAAGAACTGGGATGCAATGAAAAAGTGAAGCCAATGCTCAAGCTAGTAGAAGAAATAGCATCCTACAAAATATCTGGATTAGAGAACGATCCTTCAGAGATAGCAGAGACTTTTCAAAATTATAATAGCAGACTGAACTAAGCGAGATGCTAGCAAAATACAGGGATATAAACTCTTCTTCATAAGTCTTAGCTATGAGTGAGAATTTTACAGAGGTTGACAGTGAATTTTTGACTGTCTCAACTACTAGAACAACCTGTTTACTGCTGAGATGCTAGACCATATTTCTTAACATCCTATTTTTCTAGCAATTCAGCTAAATCACCTGATTTCTTTATGTTAGAAACATATACTTACTTGCCTCATCCATCAACAAAAGTTTAATCTAAATGAGGCTGCTTACCTTTCACTAAAAGTAAGATTTTCAGCCTATAGATAAATATCTTTGTCAAAAAGAGCGTTTGGTAAAAGCTTCTATGCCATGGTATTATTTCCAATTAATAACAGTCTTTTAATTAGACAAACAATAAACAAAATAAAAACCAAATTGTAGGTGCTTTATTCATTTGCTATTTGCATGCATTTCAACTGGCAAAACAATTTAAAGCAATTTAATAAAGCTATAATTTAAGTCTTACATGACACAGTGCTTGATCCAAATTTTTTTACCCAAAACCAATTTTTAGGCACAAACAACATGGAAAAACTAACAGCCTATTCAGATACTGATGATGTCCCAAACATTCTATTTCAATAACACAAATGTCCTAAATTAACAGTATATTCATTTTAATTAGAATTTGCATTTCAAAGCATTTTTGCTCAAATTATATGATTTCATGTAATTTGTATCAATGATTAAAGAAAAAGGGAACGCCAAAGGTTATACGTAAATTGTTAATTATATAAAGAAAGAAAGCATGCTTAAACTATGTTAGCAAACAAGAAGCCATTCAGAAAGTAGTGGAAATATATTGTCCATCTGCAGGACAGACAAATCATCTGCCATAGGATACAGGAAAGCAAGAAGAATGTCTCACAAAGATGCAGTATTCTACCTTTGGTAAGAATTCTGTATATGTGCTAAATCGTGCTGTTGTAAAAAATGCGTTACATGTATTTTAAAATACTGGTGAAACTGGTTCAGCTAAAGGAGAACCAGAATAACTGAAAAAACATGTATTACAGAAAAACAACAAACAACAAAAAACTTGCTCAATTCATGATCTGTGTATTGTTTTCAATTTCAGTCTCAAATAAACTGTCTTTCCTTGCTTGCCACTCTTACATAGAAGCCAGTAGAATTTCATAATAAAAGGGATGTCAAGTCCAGAACAATTAATTCAGTTCAAATCACAAAATCAAAAAATAAAAATAGCAGTTAAAGTGAAAAAAAACAAAGATCATGTGGTGACTCAATCAGTCAGTTGGATGGACATCATGAATGTGAACATAAACAGTATAAAATATAGGGGCTAGTTTTGACCCTAATTTTCTAGTACCTGAGATTTTACAAATTTTAACCATGGTACACGACATCAATAACATCAAAGGCTGCATGTATGTATATGAGATTTATAAGGAAGAAAGCTGCCACTTAAAAGTCTTTTCAATGGAAAAACAACTGAACTTCTGGATAATTACTTGCCTTTATCATCATTTGGGACACAGTTTTGCAACAAAATTCATGTAGATTTTAAAACAGTCTATAACGAGGAAGTGCCGATACTATTACAGCACTGTTACAGATATATGCTGCTGTAATTTCATATGACCTAGCAGTAGGCAGTCTAAGAGAAGTTGTGGATGCCCCTCCCCTGGAAATGTTTAAGGTCAGGTTGGACAGGGATTTCAATAACCTGGTTTAGTGGAAGGTGTCCCTGCCCATGGCAGCAGGTGTTGGACTAGGTGATCTGTAAAGGTGCCTTCCAGCCCAAATCATTCTGTGATATAACGATAAATAAAAATGCTACTGGTATGTGCAAAATACCTCTTCCTGACTTCAACATGAAGCGAGGTTTTTTAATCATAAGATCATATCGTTAAAAGAGACCTCAGGAGACTGTCCAGAGACCATTCACCCCCCTGTAAAGACATACCTGTCTTCTTATTTCTGTCCTATATATGTCTGCCCCACTTTTAAAGGCTTTCAATGACAGAGAGTCTCCAGAAATCTCTAAGGCAATCTGTTCCATGACTGCACTACCCTAATCATTATAATTTATTATTTTGCATTGTGTCACCTGAATGTAATTTGCTGCAACACAGACGCCTCCCTTCTTGGCCTTTCTATGGTTGATACAGCAAACACATTATTGCATTCCTTAACTTCAAGGCTCTTTTCACATCTCTCCATGATCTTCTTTTACACTATACAACTATAGACAGGCATGCTTTCCAGTTGCACTCCTCTGAACATTTCCAAATGTTCCATACACTTTTGGGAGTGTCAAAACTGGACATGATGCTCCAATCAAGGCCATAATCAGTAAAGCACAAGAATTAGATGCCCTACAGTTACTGCTTCTACCAATGTAAGTCATTAATATCTTCCTTTTTTGTTACTGGGTTGCTATTGGCTTACATTCAGCTTGTGAACCTTTCCAAGCCATCGATCAGTTCCGATGAACTCTAGCACAGTCAGCTTCTTCCTCACGCTGTTTCTGTGAAGATGATTATTTCTACCAGGCAAAAAGCTTGTATTCACCAGTATGGATAGTCTCTCCAATTCGTAAAGATTATTTTGAAGTCTAATCCTGCCTGCAACACGCCTGCAACACGCCTGCAACCCAGCTTCTAGTATCTGCAAATTTAATAAATGTATTCTCTAATTGCATAACTTGGGTTATTAATAAAAAACAAAGTTCTAGAGCTAGGCCAAACCCTTGAAATTAACCTCTAGTTAACTGAAAAGTCAACGTATAGTTAACACCTCATTTTACTGATAATGAACATCTAAGCATGTTTTTCCGACCAGTTTTGCATCTACTCCACAACCATGTAATCATGACAACACTTCCTTGCCTTATCTATTAAAGCATCCCGTGATAGACTTCTTAAACCCTTTATAATGCCAAACTGTACAAGCATCAGACGCTTTCCCCTCCATTCAAAAGGAGTTTTATCCTATCTCGGAAGAAAAGCATATTCTTTTCATGTGATTTTGTTCATGAAAGAACATCTAGGGTTTTAATCTTCTTTTTTAGAAGTGTTTACAAACAGCTTAGTTTTTGTTGAAGGATGTTTCTGGGAATTTACTGGTCATAATTTTCTGGCTGCTCTTTTCGTCCCTTTCTACCGAAATGATTTATGTTCATTGTTTTCTATAAGCTTACAGTATACTGGATGCTCTAACCAGAGGTGAAACTTGGACATTTCATGCATGGTTGATATAGTCATTAATAACATTAACAACATGGACTTACTTTCTATGTGAATGGGGACAAGGACAAGTTCAGGAATATTACTAATGGACATTGTTAAAGTATTAAGTCAACTGGACATTGTTAAAGTATTAAGCCTGATACTTGCATGGGGGTCACATCCGCACGGGTATGGTATTTTTGTAACATGCTCCCACTGTTCTGGAAATATTATTCCTTAACTTTATGAAGGCATAAATTATTATGGTAGGTAAAAAGTAGTGCAGAATCGGTATTGTACATCATCAACCTACTCAAAAAGCATAAGACCCTAAGAAATGGGTGATAGGTTTTAATTAATCTCAAAATGAAATACATATATTTCACACTTTCATAATATACATTATCAAATATTGAAATCTGTATAAATATAACAAATCAAATAACTGACCGTATTTCACAACATGTTAGCATCTCTGTTTAGTAGCAATGCACCCAGACAGAATTTAAGACAGCAATCCAATGTCCATTTCACTTGCTCTTCCTGCCTAAATGGGCAGATGCCTAAATAAATTGCCTAGGGACAAACAGGATTATTGGGGAATAAAGCAAAGCAGTTACAGGAATGGGCTCCTCCAATTAATAGCAACAGCATCTTTAACAAAGAGCATATAAAGACTACCCGCATAACTGATTCCGTTCTACAGATGGGGAAACTGATGGCCCAGGCAGCAAAGCAATTTGCACAAGGGCACCTATAACACCAGTAAGCAAATGACTGAATGAATTCCAAACCCAGGCTTCCCCTGACTGGGACATGCTGTTCCCTGCCTGCCTCCTCCAGTAGTATTTGTGACCGTGGCTGCACAAATATAAAAGATTAAGAAACTACAGATATTTAGATATGGTAAGGCTAATTAACTGGGATTTGCAAAATGTATGTGGAGCACAGAAAACTAAAAAAGCACAAGCTACAGGGCTCATTACAGTTTCATATTTGTTAATTACATGTGGGTCAACTGATTGTTAAAGCAGTCTAGAGTAATTTACTGATGTTACAATTTAACTGGCATGGTGCATTCAATTCAATAAATTCCAACTAAAACATCAAATGATATTCTGTTTTCCAGAAATTATTTGTGTATAAATTGAATAGCATGGACAAAAATAATGGTCTGTTCAAACATTCATATTCCCTATAGTACTTTTGCTACTATACAACTGTCCTAAAATCATTACATTAATTTAAATTAAATTTTGCATTTCAAAGCATTTTTTCCACACACAGTATGTTTTTATGCGACTTCTGTCAATACTTGAAGATAAAAGGAAAGCCAAAGGTTACATGTTAATTATTAATTATCTGTTGAAAATGAATTTAATGAGCTTTGTTTATACCAGGTCATGCAAACTCTCAACTATTGTCTGTGAACTGTTGAGGCAATAAAAACTATAGCTCCAGGAAGGATAAACACTGCATCGTTACATCCTTGAGAAAGAGTAACTGCTCTACCTTTTTGTAGACTGTGTCATACACTCATGCTTTCTTCTAAAGGGTTTTGGGTTTTTTTTTCCAGCCCAAGGTTCTACTGCTACTTTGTATTTGCAGGTTCCTCAAGAAATAAGCATACATATGCCAATTTTGTCCCCATGAGCCTACTACTATTTTGCTCTATCCAGAGAAGGGGGAGAAGCCTAGAAGGTGCCCAGATGAACTGCATAGCCACCATTTGCTCAGAGGGATGACACCAAGGAATGTTTGTATATACACGTATCTACAGCAAGTTCCCCATAGAGTTTGCTGATAGCAAGAACACTGACATTCACAGTACTGAACACATTCTGCTGAGAGTAAACCAATTAAAAAACTGGCACTGAAAAAATAAGTTGAAGTTAACTGATTTCCAGCTTCATTGACCATTGCATTCTCTTTACATTGAAAACCATTAAGCTCTGACCTTAGCAGGGAGTTGTTGTCCACATATAAGAAACTTCAGTGCCTTTAAAAATGTTTTTTTAGAGAAAGAATAATTGCATATATTATCAACATTAACATTAAGAGAGAAAAAGGTCAATGTGGTTATTTCAGAAGGCATGTACTATCCATGCTGGGCAAAGTGAAATGCAATCACTTTGGAACAGATTCAAGTGTGATATTAATCCATCTTTATCGCTCCTCAATTGGACACATACAGAAACATACCTAAAAATCAGCTCTGAAAAAATTATATTTGATATATTTTCAAGGAGAAGTTGGACATTTGTGGAAGCAGATATATTTGTGAAAGAACATCAACAATATTGACATCAGCTGTCTACAGACCAGTAGCAAATGTGCCATGCATTACAAGCAATCAGAAGTATTTCTACCATGATTTAATATAACGTTTAGAAGACATGACTAACATTCAACTGTAAATAAACAGAATGGTAGGTAGAAAGCAGGAGTAGAATAAGAGAGAGGAACTATACATGTCTTCTAGGCTTGTACTTTGATTGACTTCCCAGGTCTTTGGAGGAAGGAGAATTCTGGCTCAGTTTCCTTTATGCTTCCCCTCTTGCATGTCACTCACCTGGGCCAAAGTTGTCTACCCAGTGGCACTAAAATTGTGTCCAACTCTGAGAAAAGCTAACTAAGAACTAAAAAGGAGTATTTGCGTTTCCCTGAAACAGCTCTTACTGTAAACCCTCAAACCTTTTCACTCTATCTTCATTGCAGAGTTCTTCCAAGTTTCTAAGCAGTTTTGTTGTTTGCATTTAAATCTGCTCACTTCTTTCTTACAGGGCTTTGGGGAATGGGAGGTTTATTTGTGTTTTAACAGGCAACAAAAAATTGACACTATACTGCAAATATCAAGGAAATACAGATGTAAAGTAGAGTCTTGTCACTTTGGGCCAATATTCAACACCTGCTCTTTTGTTTTTGTTAAGAGACAAAAATAAATCATCTATTTTGGTGCAATCCTCTTTATTTACAAAGAACCTATTCACCGTCCTGATTCCTTTAACACTGTAGAAAAAAATCCAGGCAACTTTTCTTCTCGGAAATTCAAAAGAATTTATCTGGCTTCTTTCCAAGGCCCCACTAAGGATTGCCTTTCTCACTGTCTCCTGCTTTTTGCTGACAGGTAGTTTGCTAAAAATTCTCCTACTGCTCCTATGTTTACAACTGGTCCCATGGAAACCTCTCAGACCATACAGCTTAAATGCTCCTTAGGCTCTGCCAAGTGGCCAGTTGCCTCAGGCTGTCTTTTTCATTTTGGCCAGTTCCCTCATCCTCTTAAAGAACGCTAATTTTACATTTCTGTTAGCCTGAGAGCTTAACCTAGTACACTTGCAAGATTTAATCACGTTTGTGACAGATAGCAGAAATTAATATAATCCATTATAACATTAATATAATCTCCAGCTGTAGTTTATACTAATATTTAGAAATCTCAACTTTGATAAATTCTATTGAACAGAATATCACAACTATTAATTTTAAAGTACTGTTACCAGCACTAATAACTACATCCAAGCTTCCTTCTATGCATACATCCAGGAGTCACATATAATGAAATAAATTTGTTTTGGTTATTGCATTTTGGGATCCTTCAGGCTAACTGCACTATGCAACTTTGGTTGTTATGTTAAGAGAAGCAAACAATTTTCTTCTCCTGGTAATATTTAGATATAATTAAAACACCTACTTAGTTATGTTTTTCCTCATTTATTTATTATTTTAATAAATATTCCACAATTTTCCTTGCAAAATCTGTTGTCATCTGTTAATCTTCTTTACCTTCTGAATTTTTGTGGAATGAAGAAACATACAGACCTGTTAGCAAGTTTTCATAAATGCAGTGTTTGCTTAAAGTGGCTGTTTCATCTACACACACACACTGATTTCCAGTGTCTTTTACATGTACTTGTTAAAAAAAAACATGATTACATATACTTCGTTTAAGAAAAAAAGACTAGAGGTACTAGAGATAGGAAGAAATTTTCATAGCTCAGGTGTACATCATTGAATAACTGACTTGGTTTTATTTGTTTCTGTTCCAGCCTTGGTCAGCAGAAAAGGTAAAGCCAAAAGCCAGCTCATGACTTCCAACTTAACAGATTTTTTTCAGCATTAATTAAAAAAAAAATAAAAAAAAAAAAAATTATCTTGCCTATTATCCTGCCAAAGTATGTGGTAGTACAATATATAAGAAAATTATATACCTATATGAGTTCTAAAGAAGGACAACTCTGAGACACAGGATAAAATATAGTATAATATAATGTTCTTCAATTCTCCTTTGGACGGGATGATGTTAAGATGAAACCGATAAACTTGTGGAAAGGAAGGTCTGCAAAGGAAACCAGATCACTACTTTCTGCCCTACAACATCCCATGCTTCTAGGTTTCCACTGTCCACCTGTAATGCTTTCAAAGGAATATTTTCACTCGATGCATAATTCGGCTTCTGTTTTTATCTCTACCTCCCCAGTGATTTTCTTAGTACAGTTAATTCCCTGCAGTCTACACACTACTTTAATACTATTCCAACAAACTTCTGCCTCCATATGCCACACCATCCCCCTAAAGGTCACAGAGCTTTAGAACCGTGTGGTGCCCAAACAAAACTTGGGTCAACTCTATGCAGTCAGGTCATGGTGAATTCCTAATGAAGATGGCAATTAGTAAGTGGAGTTTACACAGGACAGCTAGAATTACTTTCTGGGATAAATGCCCTGGCAGGAGATACATAGCCATCAATAACTAAGACTAGCTCCTCAATCTCATGCCTCTAGTCTTCTGATAATTGCTCATGGAAGCCTCTTAACACTGTATGATATTTTGAGATATCTGCATTAGACCAGCTTCATTTAACTCTCCCCCCAAAATAAATCTTTCCAATATAAATATTGAGTCTGTCACTGGTACCATTTAATACTTTTCTTTACAAAGAATAAGCACGATGTGAGCAGGGTTAATATAGAAATCGATCAGATGCTAATTTTTATGAAGTGACAGTATTATAGATACAACTTCATTTTTACAAAATTAGAGCTAAGATGAACTCTCAGTATAGGAGATTTGACTCATTGAGTTATTTATATTACTAACAAAAAGTCAGTCCCCACAAGTATCAGATTATAAAGCGAACACTACAAAAACTGGGTGGAATGAGTTGTCATTTGGAGGTGTCTCTTATACCGACTGCAGAGGGAGTCCTGAGACAAGATCTAGTGTCAGCTAACTAGGCATATCATTTGAAAGGTTCATTCAGAGAGGAACCTAAATTTCAGGTTGGAGAGAATGCAGAAAATGTCAGCCTAAAATAAACACCCCAGTTATCCTCAGTAAAACTAGATCCACAGTTGAAATAAGCAGTCATAGCTCTACTGAAATCAGTAGAGCTTGAGCAATATAACAAGCTGAGATTCTGGTCCTATGAATAGCTCCTTTGACTTCAGTAGGATTACTCACAGTCTATGAGTAAGTACATATAGATGTGTAAGATATTTGCTAAGCAACAGACAAGAAGCTACCAGCAAAGTGGTCTGTGAGGTTAACAACTTTTAAACGTAAAGCATATAATCCTGTAGACACCTACACACATGAAGAATATTACACGTTGGGGTATTTTAATAACATATATTAACATTTCTTCATTTCCTTACATCCTACTATTGGTAGTCCCTTGCCCACATTAAAACATACAGATGAACCAAAGTATTCCTCTTCCTCCTTCATTTGTTGTTCAAGAAGGCACCACATTCTATGCATATTAATATTCCTAAACTAACCATGCTGTATTCCATAAGCAATATTACATACATCAAAGCCATTATTGCCTGTTCTAAAAGGAATACTTTAAAAATGCAAGTGTCATTACAATACAAAGTAAAAAAGCTCTAGCTGAAATTCACATATTTTCTACATTCATTAGTACTATCGACATAACCGAACTTTCTTATTCTTATTAGGGTTACCATAGAAATGAGCCTAGAGCAATTACATGAATTGCTACTGTTATTAAGCAGTAGTCTATTTCAGTTTCATTTGTGTGTTTTTAAGAATAGTTGAATATTACAGAGAATAAAACTATATTGCTATTAAAATTAAGGCTAGAAAGGTGGGGGGGGTGTTAAACAAACATAAGCTTATTTAATAAAGTGAAGCAATAAGTTGTGTGGCACCCACACACTGTATAAAGCCAGCTTTCTCTATAATTCCATGTTTTTATGCTTGTATATGCTATTATTTCAGACAGGCAAATGGTGCACAGCTGACTGTATAATGAAATGCCATATATAAATATGAAAATTCCAATAAAGGAATGATATTAACCTTTAAAGTTAGGCAAGTACTTTACACATATAATGCCATGCTTTCAAACATTTTTACATAAATGTGCAATCAGGCATTACTTCCTCATTTCTCAAGAGTCTTTCAGTGTATTACATGAGGAAATAAGATCCTAAGTCATCTTTTTAAGATATGTAAACTCTTTCTAGTGTGCAATTGTAATACTATGTAAAAAAGAGATTTTTGTAAGAAAAGATGTAAAACTGTATTTGAACTATACGACTGACCTATATACATAAATGTAGGTAATGACACACAACGCATGGGCACATGAATCTATTTTGTGCGTGTCTGTGGGGGGGAGGAAGAGTACGTCATCAGTGCTTGCATGATTTCAGATTAAAGGTAACAATTCTTTAAAACATCTGGCTGAATGAATAGTACAAAGGGTATCTGAGCAGCAAATGCTTTAACTTACGAAGGACAAATAATTTGCTAAAATACCTCAACTAGAAGCTGTGTGGTTTATAATCCCATCTGTATGAGCTTTTTTAGTGACCTCTGTGTAATCTTGTCAGCAAAAAGAAAAGTTTGACACACAATTCATAAGAAATAATTTGGATGCAAGTTTTATCTCCAGTGTGGTGCCCTTCAATCAGAAGTTGTTCATGAGACAAAACCTTTGAGCCACTACAAAACTGGCAGATAACCTATCAAGCTTCTCGGTAAAATGATCTATGAACAGACTCTCTTGCACCCATTCTCAACAGAAGATCGAATGAATACTTAAGATATGAAACATGCAGAGGCAACAAATAATATTCTCTTCAATTTTCTTTTTTAGTAGATCTGGGCGATACATCTTTTTCTGTGTAAAGAAAGGAAACAGAGTCAAATTGAAACTTCATGGGTGGGCTCATGGGTGAATTCTGGGTATAAAATGCAAGAGGCCTAACAAATCTTTTGGGAGAAAATGACAGCTCTCAGTTTCTCATTCAGCGAACTAACAAGTGAATTTTCACCGAGAAAGGTATTGGTAGTAAGATTTGTGAGTCTTTGGAGGAAAAAGAAAGATGAGAGATTAAAAACTAGAGTACATGTCTGATCTTCTTATGTTGTGTAAGACTCTTCTAAAAAATGCTTTGCTGCTCCTAAACTTTGCAATACTTAGGAAATCCTTTAACTTATTTGACAAACAAATGTATCTTGCCCTTTGTCTACTTGTACATGAATTCCCATGCTTACCTGCAAATGTTATCCTGCTCTGTAAGTAGGAATTTGAGGTTTGGTACCCATGAGAATATTCCAAATTCCTTCTGGTTTGTTTCTCAAGAAAAATAGTGCCATAAGAATAATGCTTTGGAAATAATCTCATCATATTTTGTATTATTCCTTTCAAGGATCAAGCTCTTTCAGAAGAGCAATGTTTCACTAACTTGCTCCGGCCTTTCTTAAAAACCCTTTTTTAAATGTCACGGATCCATGGGAGGGATGGGTGGGGGAAGATGTCAAGGGATGCCAGGCAGGAGGTTTCTCGTATTCTCCTGCTCAAAGTTTCATTGATCTTTTTGGAACTATGAAATAAAAGAATGATACTTCCCATTTTCTCTCAATGCAGAAGGTGAATAACTTTGATGGTATAAGGTGAGAGAGAGTCTATCTGCTGTTTCTTGCTCTTTCAGATGGCAGAAAAGAAGAGAAGCTCAGCCAGGACTTAAAGTATAAATATAGATGTTCAAAACGCCTTACACAAAGTATATCTTAACAGGCAGCAACATAAGTAGGAAAAAGACAAGAACCAAAATTTTGTTATAAGTAAAAAAAATCAACAAAACTCAAGGACTTGGCTTACGGTAAAATTATTTCAGCTAATTAAATCGAAACACCAATAGATAAGGGAAAAGGGAAGTTAAATTCAGTGTTGACAAACATCAGTTAAAGTGTCTTAGAAGACACTATTTATTTATTTATATATTTATTTCCACATATATATATTAAAAAATAGTTTCTTACATGTACATACAATAGAGCCTAAATTCAAATGAACTGCTCAGTAAGATTTTGGCAATGCTCTGAGTAGTGGAAAGCAAATATTTGGTCAATTAGCAACCAATTAGGAAAGAAACTGGAGAGAAAATTTCTAAATTCATGGGAAAAATGAGACTTTCCTTCCACATGATGCAAACAACTTGTTCTTGCTTTGTATTGGATTGAGCCCATGCTACATTCAGTGTGGAATCAATAATGATGCAGTTTAGCCAAGCATTGCAATCAGAATGCAAATAAAGACAAAGTTCTGAATTTTCAAATAGAAGTCTATGAAAACTTCAAAGAATTATTTGCTTACCTCAACAGCCTGATAAAATTCATTACTAAAAGATCACAAAAACTGGATAGTAAAGTTTATCCTCCTCTAGGGGAAACCAGACTGTGATGAACAATAAATGGATGCATAGCTATTAAGATCATGTTTTTTCATATTTGTTTGTGGTTTTGTTATATTTCACTTCTTACTATAGTTTGTGTCCATACTGAAAGTGACATCTAAAGAGTCAAACATTGGTCTTTCAAGAATGATGAAACAGATGGAAAGTTCATCTGCTAAATGGGTGGACTTTAAAAGCAGGTACTTCAGAATTCTTTTCAGCAATAGATTGCCTTCTACTTGTTTAGTCTTAATACAATTTATTTGCAACACTTCATTCCAAAACCTTACTGAATATGCTACCTATAGAAACAAGTTTTCTGATCTAGATTAAAGGAAAATATTACATGGAACGTTATTGAAAACTTGTATTTGACTTGAACTGCTGCTGATATGCAATAGCAGACTGAAAATAAAGGAGATTTGCTTCAACATTTACAATTCATAATGCTACCACACTCGAGGTACTGTTTCACACCTTATTTAAAATGCAAAGAAATATAAATTCATGTAATTTTGAAATTGAACAAGCAATATTTCTGAACAAGAGACAACTAAATTTCTCTAGTTATATTCAAGGAAAACCAAGGACCAGAACTGAAGCACAGAAGTCCGAGAGTTTTAACCCAGTTGCCAAGTATTTCTTTCTATTTTGCTCTTGCAAAGAAGCTAATTTAAATTTATGTTGTACTTATCAGTCAGCTTATACGAGCTTTCATACAGTCTTAGAAATGCTTTTGATGGCACTAGGAAAATAAAACTCAGAAAACTTCACAAACTTTTTCTATAAGAAGGTGTTCTTTACAGGATGATGTCTACAGAATATATTAAAAAGATTATCTTTCAAACATCTAGGAGACTAATCATGGAAAACAGACTAGAACTCCTAGGTATGCAGACTCCTATGTTCATATTTGTTCTGAAACATGTCAATAAAACAACCTTAGTAACATGAGAAATGAAATCAAAGAATTGCTACATTCCATTACAATACATTTCATACAGAACTATTAATGAGTTAAGTACTGAGACAAATTCATATGAAATATTAATAAGTTGACTAGAATACTTTAGTTTAAAGTAACTTTCATCTGTATTTCACAGGTAATAACAAATATATGAGCACGTGCCCTCAGAGGGAGAATATGCATTACAGTATTGATCTGTTTAAAAAATACCTAAATAACCAGGATAACATACATTTTTCTTTGTAGCATCAGTTCAAAGCTACACCTGGGCATTAGTACACTGTAATTTCAGCAAAGGAAAATTGTAAATGCTAGTTACATGGCATTTTTAAAGCATATATAAATTCACTGTAGATCTACAGTGGAAAAAAAAAAATGTTATTTAAACATTCATAGTGCCAGCATACTAAGAAAAACTAATTAGAGAAAGACTTGGTTTGGGGGTTTTATTTAAAATCTATATTACAGTACCATTAAGACAGTGCTGTTTCCAAAAATTATCAAGATTAAAGCTTCAAGGGGAAAAAATCACTGTCTAAAAGTTATACATCTTATGTACGGAACAAAATAAAATTTGACAACTATCAGTATACATCATCTGAATCATGCTATATACATAACCTAAGTTTAATCTCATCTAAGTTCAATTATTTGTTAAACAGGTAAGAACAAATATTTGGGCCAAATTTTCCGACACAGCTATAACAATTTAGACGACAGAAGAATAAGGTGACTTTATATATGAGTATTTATTGCAGAGCTTCAATTGTGCCATGGTTTTTATGACAGAACTACTGATTCCAACAGAGATGATAGAATTTTGATTAGAATAAAAAAAAAAATTACAAAAAAGTAAGAGAGAATAAAAAAAGAAGAAAGTACAAGCTCTTTGCAGAGAGGGTTGTCTCCTGCTCTATGTTTCAATGACAGTTGATATCGACACAGCCCAAGTCACAGCACCAAATAGCTTCCTAGAAAATTTGAGATGCTACTCTCTGACTCTCTGTGTTCACTCAACTTACCAATGTTTTTGCACTGCTATTTTGAGACTATTCAGAGTATTGGGATGCATTAAACAGCATAGCCAGCCAGTCAAAATATGTGATTATCCCTCTGTATTCAGCATTGGTGCAGCCTCATCTTGAGAGGGAGATGCTGAGCTCGTGTCCCTGGTATCCAGTGATAGGACACATGGGAATGGTTCAAAGCTGCACCAGGGGAGGTTTAGACTGGACATTAGGAAGCTTTTAATTGCAGAGAGGGTGGTCAAACACTGGAACAGGCTTCCAGAGAGGTGGTCAGTGCCCCACGCCTGTCAGTGTTTAAGAGGCATTTGGACAATGCCCTTAATAACATGCTTTAACTTTTGGTCAGCCCCGAAGCAGTCAGTCTAGATGATCCTTGTAGGTCCCTTCCAACTAAAATATTCTCTTCTATTCTGTTCTAAATATTCTAAATATTTCACCATAAATAAAAATTGGCTTTCTGCAATTTCTTTAATTTTTGACAGGAGGGAGAAACAAAGTTTTCTTCTTAAGCACAAAACGTCCAGGGTAGAAAAAAAATGTTTAGAGGGATATTTAAATTGTGTATAGGGGAGAAAGTGGAGGTGTGATTGCTCATCAAAGCTCTCAATTTATTCTGAAAGACAAAGCTACCAGAATAATGTTAAAGTTATTGATACCTCTCTCCGTCGAGAAGCCCAACAGGTTTGTTTGATTTTCCAAACGACAGCGGCTACCAGCAGTAAGGATAAGAAACAACTGCAATTACAAAAAAAAAAAAAAAAAAAAAATTGTAATATAATGGTCTCAAAAAGTTTATGTTTTCAGGGTATCAAAGGTAACCAAAATACATTTAAGCGTGGAAAAAACCCCACAAAAAGGGGGAAACTAAACTCTACCAGGACAACAAACAACAGTCAACCATCCAAGTCCAAAGTCAAAGATAATGCACACCTCTGATGCTGTGGTTGTCTCCATAAAATGCTATTACTGTCTCCATTAGCATGGGATAAGCTACATTACAACCATCCATATACCCACAACATCTAAACAAATATGCACTGCATGTTCCACATTCAGCAGATGGAAAAAGAGGGTGAACTATAGCAAAAAATTATATCAATTTATACTTCTTTCAGTTTGTGAATTCTGAATAATTTCCTGGGACACAGGAATTGTAACTATGCAGGGAGTATAAAAAGTTTGAGGAACCAGGTTTGCACACGACAGTAAGTCTGTTTTATCAAATTGAGTATTTCTGTAGTGAATCTCCGTGGGAAAACATTCCAAAGAATATTACCACATTAAAGTCCCGAAGACACTACAGAAGAAGAAAAAAAATTGTCAATATTATTAAACTTCTGCAGGTCACAATCGGAGCATATGCCTTCCCTCTTGCTCCCACAATTTTGTATTTGTAACGTTTAGTCCAGAAAGGATTTTGGTAGAAAGACCACTGAACTCTTAACCTCCTCTAGTGAATTTCTGGATACTGACAAAAAGCTTCTAAAGTTGACACCTAATGTAAGCTGTCAGAAGATCTTTAAAGTCTTCAGATAGTTTTTTACTAAAATATCTGGATTTTCTATCTGTGTGAACAACTTTCAGTCATTTTAGCACATCTGCTGTGCACAATGTCTGCAATTAATACAACCTTGTAACTATTCAATTATACTAGTTAACTGCAAATTTTTTTTACCAAAAAAACCCCATGCATTCTTTAACTAATATGGGGAATATGAAGAATTCCCTGAAGTAGTGGAGTTCAGAGGAGTACTGTGCATAAGTGCAAAATACAATCATTATCTATCCAGTAACACCAATGTTTCCCTGCATCATGCTGTAAACAGAACTGAAATTACGACCTAGAAGATACATCTCCAGAAGTAACAGCTCACGGCATTCAATATTTATCCATAATATGGAGACTATTAAAAACCTGTTTGTGGCAAGTGTAGTTTAATATCAATGTTAAGGTAATGGAATGAAAGCACCCAACCATTCCTTGATCTGCAAGTAACAGAATCAGCTAAACCACTGAATATTTGACAGCAAATAGTACCATTGCATGTTCAAAAGTCAGCCTCCATAACACAAGCTTTCTTTGATGGTTAAAATAACACAAATCACTATGGTTTTCTATCAGCATCTTATTCACTTAAAACACTTTTCACTACAAGCTTTCAAAATTTTTTTAATCCATTTCTTTTTTTGAACACCCTTGAGAAAGCCTGCTAGAGTGAGACCAAGTTTGACAGAGAAAAGTACCAAATTTATAAAGTGGTTTGAGAATAGAAGGCTCAATTAAAATTAACAGCTTGGTTTTTCACTTAAGAGACTTAAATCTGTTTAGCTTCAAGAGGGCTGATTTTTCTGAACCTGAAAGTAAAAAACAGTTAAAGGATCTGTTTCTAGAGGCGAAGTTTGACTTTCCTCTTAACAGCCAATGTCAACCACCAATATTTTTTTAATGCTCTTTGGGACTTGGGGATTTTTATGGAAAGGAAGACATATTGTCCTTCTCTCTTTGTAGGGCCACTTTAAACCCTACATTCAACTTTTATTGGTTCTTGGCATAGATCCTTTAAAAAGCAAAGGTAATTCAAAATTTGATTCGTTCTGATCAATGGATCAGAAGAGTTCAGCATATCTAAGAACCATTCTGGCAATAGAAAATTGTTGGAAGAGTCAACGATCTGTAATAAAAGGATGTAGGAGGGCAAGTGCTGGTTCAAGAACCTTAGGGAATTCAGAAGAGAAATCTCAACCTTACACTTCAATGAATCTCAGCATAAATCATCTTTCTACATGGGTCTTTGGTGAAAGGAACTAATGCAGTAAGAACATTTTAATAGATACACCATTTTATTAACATAGTATTTCTTACTAGAACAGTTTCTCTTACGAGTTTTTTACGACAAAATACCTAAGTAGCATAAAGAACTTTATGACAGAAACTGATCATCAGAGCACGTTCACCATTTTGTTTAATGTATCATGCCAGTTGATGCACTAATTTCACTTTTTAATAGTTACCTTTGGTTGTCTCCCTTTCTCCAATCTCCTTTGAAAGCAAGTACAAGTTGACTGTGAATTTATATTTCGTGTTTAGGGAAAAGCAGAACAAATAAAAAAACCCCACTGACCACCAGAATAAATCCAGTTTTGCAGCAACATCCTTATAGCTTTTTAAACCAATATCTGCTTACAAATACTATTTTCGAGAAACGTTATCTGTACTGTACTGTCTAGCTAGTAACTACAACAGATGTTTAGGGGAAACATCAGACTACTCACATGTTGCTATAAATTAGCATGCTGTGCATGAAGTAAGGGTAAGCCTTCTCACTTACCCTTCTCCTTCTCTATAGCCCTTCCAAAAAAACTAGATTAGGGAAACATCAGCAACTCTGTTTAAAAATAAGAACTGAAAGCTGCTGGAATCTGAAAAAGATTAATACATTCAAGAGAGCTGGACGCAAGAAACCAAGCAAGCCTTGCACTGTGCAACTGCTTCATTATGACCAGGAACTGAAGCTCTTTACTTAGAAAATTCTGTCCTTCACATTTATTAATTTATTCAACAATTCTCTTAAGCTAGTAGAAGAAAAAAAACTTCAGAGTTCTGCCTGAAAAACTTCAGACAAATTGCTTCCGTACTCTGCACATCAGTGGAGCTGGATCACACACTGAACTTTCCTGTCATCAGTCAAAACATCATTTAGTTTATGTACACAGTCAAAACCAGAAACAAGTGTTTCAAAGACCCACCCACAAAATAACACAAATCATTGGAAATTACAGTGTTGATAATGTGAAAAGTTTACTTAACACTTCAGTACGGTCTTTTCTTGGCAAGTAAACACAAAATATTTTACTTTCTTCTGTGTTTTTTTCAATATAAACAATCAGAAGAAAAAAAAATGAAATTCATATTAACGAAGAGAAGAAAGACAAGAAAAATAGATTCTGTCAAACTAACCTGGTTCCAGGCTGTAGTGAGATAATAGCCTTGGTTTATTTAGGGCAATAAAAATTAAAGTTGACTGCAAAGGATCTCACAATGTTGAGTGACTTGGCAATAAAATAAGAGAATGAAATTCAGTGCCAATGAACTGAAGGCAATGTGCACAAGAAAAAAAAAACTCCAGCAACAAATACACAATGATAGATTCCAAATTAGCAATTATCACTCAAGAAAACAGTCTTGAAGTCATTGCAGATAGTTCTTTGAACATATCAACTGAATGTTTAGTGGCAGTCAAAACAGCAAATAGGATGTTAGGAGAGATTAGAAAAGGAATAAAGAGTAAACCAGAAAGCACTGGGATGCCAGTGCATAAATCTACAGTATGTTTGTATCTTGAAGCACCCATGACCTCATCTCAAAAACACAAAGTCAAACTGAAAACACATGAGGGAGTACAGTCCACTTGGCTAGGGGAATGGAATGGTAGTAGAAACAAGCTCTTTTCAGTTTTGAAACAATAGGGAGCTGAAAGGAGATAAAGACATTAACATCCAAGGGAAACAGTATAACAGCAGGACAAGTATAGATGGATGCTCTCCAATCCCCCGGTATACTTCTCAGACCCTTCTGGAGACAGAGATATAAGAGAAGAAAGCACAATCATAAATAGTGTGGCAAAATAAATTAATTAATAAATGGCCAGGTAACAGCTAAAGAAATTGTCAGAAGGGGACCAACATCAGAAAATGAAAGCTCTAGACAGGTTTACAAGGTTCCCAGAGCATCAGATCCAGTCACTTTTGGTGAGACTGATACATAACAGTTGAGAGGTCTACGCATGACACAAAGGCTGAAAAAAAAATGGTTAATGGTAATGAGGACATATAAAACATTCAGTGTGCCAACCGGTCATTTGCACATATATCAGCAATTTTTTTAAATTTTTTTTTTTTTAAGCACAACGACTGCTAAGTTGTGCTTACACAAACAAGGAATCCAGACCTCATTTACAGAGCAAAGGATATGTATTCCCCTTGGAATGAACAATTTCAAAAATATTTTAGAGATCACGGTGAATGACCAACTCGGTATGCATTGCCACTGGGATGCTGAAACAAAAATGGTTAAAACGACATAAAATACTCAGGTGTGCAGTGGCAAGCAGCACTCGGGAGATTAATTTATCCCTCTACAAAATACTGTGAAAACAGATACTATCGGACTTGTTCTTGAAATTCTGGTATTTTAATTTTTTTAAAGGAGGTTGGAAATTGAGAGAATAGAGAGAAGAATCACAAAAATTATTCAAAGGGTGGAGAAATTCTTTTACTGACAGTCATTTAACAAGCTCATTTGCTTCACTTTTCAAAAAGGTGGAGTGGTGACTTGCCTACGAGCTTCCACGGGGAGAAAATACCATGGCTCTCATTCATCTGGCATGGAAACGCATGGTAAGAAACAATGGCTGGAAACAGACAAAACTGAATTGTGTAATTGTAACTCTCACATTATTATGATTTATTTTCTGTATCATAAAGTAATGTTACACATGCTGAAACAAGATTTGGCTATGTTGCAATGACCAGATAATCTAAGGTACGGAAAATGGATGGACGGTAAACAGAGAGTGCAAAAAATAAATGTGCTTACACAGACTCATCCACATGGTCACAGATTTGGTCCACCATTTCTGACTCTCTAACTGAGCCTGATTCATTTGGATGAATGACATCCAAATAAACAGATAGATGACTCTGCAATGCAGAGGGCTTAGAAATGCTGACCCAGAGCACAGAGTGAAATACTTTTGGCACTTATGAATGTAAATCTTCCCAATAAGACAATTATCATGCTGAGACACACTTCAAACCACAGCAGCCCAAGCATTCTTGGTTTAGTGTGGATCTGGAGTGGGCTTTTGAATTAATCCCCTGATTATCACCACTGTTGTGCTTTGGCTCATACTGTGGAGCAATCTTGGAGCTCATGATGTAGCAGCTGAACTGGAAGATGTGCAATGTACACCCCAGACACAAATTGGCTTTCAGTCCATGGAGCTAAACTAGAGTTAGTCCAAAGTGAAAAAAGAACAAGCTGCATGCAGTGTGGATGTCAGGTCCTCAGCACCATTTTACTCAACAGACGATCTCCTATTTGTCCACGCTGCCTACTAATAGAGACATAAGCGCCCAAAGTTTACTTTCCTAAAGATATTTAGGTGTATAACTGTGTCACTGGTTGCCCACATGTGTATACTTGCACATACTTTAAAGGCTTCTCCCAACTCTTTCTTGAAAATAGGAGTTGGGCCATCAAGGCAACTATTACTTACTTGAACCTTGCTACACTGAGTGAGAGAATAATTAAATATCCCTCTAGATCCACAAACCTCTTGCCCCTTAATCTCAAAAATGTACGCTTCACTAAACAGCAATCTTAAGAGTGACCCTACACTGAGTTAATGTTTCTCTTTCATACTACATAAAGTATTTTTAAACATGAACAAAAAATAACAGTATTGAGTAAAAAGAATGATGACAAAAAGCTTTTTAATGTAGACACATGCAAAGAAAAAGTCTCATATCTAAGTTAATGTTTTTAAATTGCTATTTCAAAAATTTCCTAAGAGATCACACATATCGTTTTCTGAAGAACTGCTTTTCTGAGATCTTATTTACTACTTTTTATTGGTAAATAGAGCACATTTTAATTGATATGTTATAAAGTAAGCACAATTCTAAAATAAAAATAATTGAACAATTACTTTTCTAAAACCATGATTTCAAATAGCAATTGTTGTCACAGCAATTGATTTATCTCATTGTACTTGACAAGAACATTGTGTTTATGATCATGATGTGCTAGGCTCAGTCATCCTTACTTGTGTTAACTAATATACACATGACAAGCAGCTCCAAAGATTTCAACAAGATTATCTGAAGTACAAAACACTGTAAACATAACATTAGGAGTCTGATATGTATGAGAGCAGTATAAAATTTGTTATGTTTTTAATGATTAATTAAATTGCTCTGAATCACAGTTTTGAAAACACTGTTATAAGTAGGAATATTTCAATGATTAGCAACTCTGAATGATTCTGGGAAGGAAGCATTACGCTACTAAATTAAAATCTGTGAAGACTTACAGTGAAAGTAGTCTTGGCTAGCAATAGAATAGGATATGCAGCTTCCAGTCCATGGAGATGCCATGTGTAGGGTCAGGAAAATAAATCTTGTCTGAATATGAATTAAATTATCTACTGTGGTCTTTTAAACTTGAAATAATTCCAAAAATCATTTAAATGCAAATTTTCATTTATTTATTTGTCTCTCAAATGGAATTCACACAAGTTAAGCAACACCTTTCAAGTTCATTTAAAACTAATTACATGGATAATTCTTCTTATCAAGATGACAGTGATTAAAACACCATTTTGGATGCAGTCCTGAAAACCCATACACTCCCACAAATAAATCTTGCATGCAGTGTCTCATGAAAGTCACATAATCGCCCCTAAAATTCACTTCTCACATGTTCATGACTACTAGCCTTACAAAAACCACAATAACTGTTAAGAAGAAACATATATGGCCTTCTACTAATCTAGTCCTCCCAGGCAGAACTCTCTGTTTGATAAGACTGCAAGGTAAAGGATATCCACATTAGAATTGTTTTACTATGCCATGGTTGATTAACAGTAATGGCATCCGCACAGACATGCAGTTCATAAAATGACTGACCAAGGTTTTAAACAAAGATTTGCAAATATTACAAGGGCATAATGGAAATATCTTAGCTCATGGATTAAAAAATACATTCACACATGGATATTCAGCTGAAAGCTTTTTACTTCAATATATGCAAAATTTCTTAAAGATGGCAATAGAAAATCTGTACACCCTTTTCTGCATTTCACACAGCAAAGTAATTGCCAGGAACAGCCCTGCGGGTATAGAAAACACTAATACATAGTTATTCTAAGGTGAGAAAAGGCTGACTGCATACAATAGAGATCAGAATTTAGAATAAACTCCACTGTTAAATAGTATAAGCTTTTCTACTTATTTGAGTATTTAACATGTACTAAAAAAAGGGAAACCCAAAAGAACAGGTTTCAATGATTTCCAATTCCTGCATTTCAACATCGTGTTCTTCAATGCCAGCCTAACACCTATCAACTATCGTCAGTGCAAACTCAAGTTATACCCCAAGAAAACACGAAACCTTTGTGAAGATTTTCACCTCGTATCAGAGCAGTTCTTTTAACCAAGGAGAACTGAACACCACATCTAATGAATTTCCTATTCCTGGTGTAGGAAAATACTACGATTCTTCTTTTCATAACATCTGTCTCAGAATCACACACAAACTGAACACTTCTGCTTGGAAACAGAAGTAATTGGTACTTATCTCACCTAGAATAAAATAAAAGGAAGAAGGAAGGCTGAGAGTGAGCCATGGACAGAGTACTTGGGTTGCTGAGTAAAAATTCAGTTCAGAAAGTATGTTAACACATTCTCTTTCCCTGGCAGATGAGACACTGATCACTGATGATGCCAACCTTTAGAAAAGAAATATTTTCAGACATAATGGGCTAGGGGGGGACTCCCACATAATAAACTCCAATTCTTCTGTATGTTAGAATCAGAGAGATTAGATGATTTCATGAACCAAAGAGAAGTTTGGCAGATCAGTGTAGATCTTTCTGCAGAAATTCATCTCCCATAGAGTAGATGGATATGAAGATGAAAATTTACATCTGTCTTGAAGAAACATTATTGATGATGGCAGGAAGATTGTAAAGAAATTCCTCAGAAAGGATCTGATTCCCTGGTCTTATGAAGAAAAAATATGTGGAAAACACAGGGATACTGTAACTTATTTTAAAGAAAAGAGCCCTACAAAGATCTTCGACGCACTCTAGCTTTAAAGCTATCACATAACTGCATCGCTACACTGGCCATTACAGGAGGCATACTCAAGACATGAGCAAAAATTCTCAAATGATTACTTTTTTTAAATGGCAGATAGTATTTAAACCTCAGAAATAAACATTTCTGAATCAGTAGTACTCAGGTGGGCAAGGAATTTCTTATTCTCTAGCAGTATACGATGAAAGCATCATTTCTATTAGCCCATGGCCATTAACCTATGTTATAGCTGTATCTTAAAAAGCATTCAAAGTAAAGCCCCTTTAAGAAATCACCTCCTGTATGGCTACATGCTTAATCTTCTGAAATCCCAAACCAAACAATTTATTCCAACTCCACAAATGTAGCACTAGCTCTTAGGTGCTTCCTGAACAACTCTAACTTGACTGTGATCATGAGATGATAGCATCAATCCACTGCAGCTGGATTCTGTTGCATAGTTCATACCTTTTTTCTTTTTTTACGAGTTCTCATTAACTAACCCTCAGGCCACCTCTAGCTACCCAGCCAAACACTAATCAAACAGTAAGGAAAGACATGTGTGATCCAATCTCACAATTACTTCCACAAGGTGAGTCTGAATTATCCCAATGCCACTATTTTCTAAAATATCCAAGAAGTTTGCACCACAGCCACCTGGACCACTTATGTATGTATGCTGCTACTCCATTCAAAAATATCTAAGTATACCTATGTAAAATATATGTGAATATAAATTTTTATATACATAAAAATAAAATAAAATTATGCAGGTATTATGCGAGAAGAATGGAATTATAGAATGGGATAGTTTTACTGCTTAGATAAATAGCAATATAAATAAAAATAACAAAAAAAAAAAGAAAAGTCTGTGAGCTGCCTCTACTCAAGTACTTCTACCCAGAACATCTATACCAATTCGGGTAGCACACTACAGGTATTCATGGACTGATTCACCCAAACACCTACACTTAGTAGTACAACACATGCCTGAGTATACAGCAAATTATAGACAAAGAATTAGATGCACAGGCTGAGACGCTCCAGCTCTTCTGCATGTAGAGTGTAACTTGTTTTGGAAGTAATGAAGATTTATTGTAGTAAAAGTTGCTTGTTGCCTTTAAATGGCCCATTGGTTGTGATAAAAGCTTTTGATGATAGCAGCCTTTCTGTTTTGAGACTGGTTTTGGCACTGGAGATCTGTAGCATTCAGAGGAGTCAAAATCGTAGAATTATAGCATGGTTTGAGTTGGAAGGGAACTTTAAAGGTCATCTAGTCCAATCCCCCTGCAACGAGCAGGGACACCGTCAACTGGATCAGGTTTCTCAGAGCCCCATCCAACCCGACCTGGAATGTTCCAGGGATGGGGCATTGACCACCTCTTCAGGCAACCAGTGCCAGTGTTTCACCACTCTCATTGTAAAAAATTTCTTCCTTATGTCTAGTCTAAATCTACCCTCTTTGAGTTTAAAGCCATTGCCCCTTGTGCTATTACTACAGGCCCTGCTAAAAAGTTTGTCATCATCTTTCTTACAAGTCCCCCTCAAGTACTGAAAGGCTGCTATAAGGTCTCCCTGCAGCCTTCTCTTCTCCAGGCTGAACAGCCCCAACTCTTTCAGCCGTTTCTCCTAGGAGAGCTGTTCCAGCCTTCTGACCATTTTTGTGGCCTCCTCTGGACCCGCTTAAAGATTAAAGCGGTATGCCTGTGCCATGGAGCTTTCTAACCAGTTTCCACAGGACCACTGGATGTTGTGGAACAGAACATTTGGACTGCTGTACAGAAGTTAAGAGAAATACAGGAAAGCAAAATGAGCCTTAAAATAACAGCATATTGCCAAAAGCATGCAGTAAGAAGTCTCTAGTGGAACGCATTTAAAATTACTATTAAAAATGTAACCAAAATAATTTTTTGAGGAAGAAGAGCAAAATTAAGTAAAATAATAAAGTAAAACTTCAATAATGGTATTAATAAAGCTTCACAATTTAAGCTCTGAATGTATAACTGAAAACAGGGAGATTAAAGTATCAATGGTATCAACTGCAATTTATATAAACTATGCTCTAAAGTAAGCAGCACCAATGAAATATCGATAAAATACATATTAGTTTATTAGTAAGAACAGCTATCACATCCATGTAAAATCATTTATTAATATATATTGAATGTAGAAAACCACCTTAATCCTTCATCTCCTGATACGTTTACAATCATCTCTGACACCTGCCCCTACAAAGCCTGGGATTCCTGGTCTTTACTGTGCAATGAAACATCAAAATACTTCTTCAAGGTATGGAAGAAAGAAATGTGTTTGAGCAAGGAATTTGTTCTTCGCTGGAAAATTATTATGAACATATGTACATACGTCAAACTGCTATAGAGAATGCAGGGTTTTAAATTACTTTATTAAATAAAATAGTTATTAAAAAGTAACTAGATAATGTATAAATGCACACATATGTATTTTATATTTCTGTTTGCCTACATACATAAGTAATGTGCATATTTACATAAAGCTGTCTTTTCATATGAAATACACCAAAAGCCATACCAGAACTTACCATAGTAAAGTATGAATGAATGATCAATTATGTGAACAGCCTTTATACACAATTAAAAAGGGAAAATGGATATAGTGTACATCAGGATGCTATTTGGAAGACCAACATTCACATTTCATTCTGCCAATACAATATCAAAAGTGAACCATTTAACAGGACTCTGAAATATATTACGCAATAAAGTTCTAGATGTGAACTTTAACTCTCGGCAGTTCTTCCTTTCACCTCTTTGAAGCAGCAAATAAAGAAGATTTACAATCAAAGGGGCTTAATCTAACATAAACTGAAATTAATCTCCATAGAGTAAATACAACATCACACCCATAAAGTGTGATTATGTTTCTTTTACTCATGGAAAAGACTTTCATATATCATATAATTTTATGGTTTTGCCCTTCATGGGTGAAATACTCTATATTTCTCCCAACAAGTGATGTTGTATATAAAAATCCAGATCTAAAGAAAAAAAAAAATCTATGTCCATTAAATTTGCAGACAAATTACGTAATACAGAATTTCATATTTTCTGCAGTAACTTTAAAGACGAATTAGAAATTGAATACATTGTTTCTATTTCAAAGTAGTTTGTTTCTATTTCAAAGTAGTTGTCCTTTCAATTTAGCTTTTTTTGCAATGATTTTGCTGATTTACACTAATTTAAGGTTTAAAATTAAGGGGGAAGAACGACTTACTGATTCTAATCATGGTCGATTCATAAATTTGGGGAAGAAGAACTGTCAATCAATGCCACATTTCAACAGCCTTCCAAACCAAAAGATTCACATTATTTCAAGAATTTTTTTTTTTTTGCTTTCCTCTTATTTTTTTCTTTCACTGCACTGTTTTCTAGTGCAGATGTTATCCTTTGATAATAAATCACAGAAATATAAAATACTTTTAGAAAGTCACTGAGCCATGTCAGCACTGTTCAGCATATTAGACGCACATATAATAAAGGAATTTAATACATTGCTAAAGGACTTTTCCCTTCTTTGTGTAACATTTCCAATATCTTCTCCAAAGAGGCGAATATAACCAAAGTGGTAGGCATAAAAAAAGTCATAAGTATCCTTATTAAAAGCCCTATTACCACAAAATTTTCCTGAAGACAGAGTAAGAACTTTTAGATTTCTAGGCCAAAGAAGCATCACTATTGTTCTGTAATTGTACTGTATAAAGAATACAAAACCCCTGACAGCCCTCAACCTGTTATTTAGAATTTCAACTAAAAAGACTCAAGACATGCAAGGAAAGAAATACAGTTTTGCAACTGTAGAGTGTTTTCCTAAAATATAACACAAAATTATTGATAACATAGAAAAACAATCACTATATAGAACATAATTGAGCCACATATGCTGATTAAACTCAGATTTTAAAAACATAGATAGATGATTAACTACTTTATAATATGTAATTTTTAGTGTAGCTTTTGGAGTCCACAGCAGAGTTTCCATAATTTTGCTTCTTATTGACAAAATGTAGCCCTCTCACATATTAAACTCCAACAAATACATTAAAAAAAATAAATAAATAAATCTTCCACACAAAATGCTTCATTTGGTACCAGGAAATTTTACTGGAATATTTTTATTAGTATTCCACTTAAAAAGCTCATTAGGTGAATTCTTTTGAATTCAGATGTGTTTTCTCAAAAGTAATAAGTTATATTTAATATTTTAGTATCTACGAAATCCACAGCATAACACACAGTCTAGTACTCTCTTTTCTCTCTTTCTCTGATTTATTACAGCTGAACACCAGGACCCTGAATATTTCTCTACTGCCATAAACAGATTGCTCATTTCTTCGATGTCACTCACTTCACAGCATGCCGTACCGCCTGCGTCTGCACAGACAGACTGGCAGAGTGCTTGAGAAAGCCGCTTGTCACTTGGTATAACGGACAACGACATTATTGCCTAAAAGAAAACCGTAATATTTTTTACTTCCCTTATTTTTTTTTAATAATTATTTTTCTTTATCAGCTCTCACCCCACTTCACTATATGCTAAGATCTGGAAACAAACTTCTGAAGGAACTGCAACTGGTACATATAACCTGTCATAAGACGACAGAATTGCTTCTCTCAAATTAAAAGGACAAAAGTAAAATTTGAAGTCCATTTATCACAGATGAAAACCCGTTTTAGCTCTTTTGTTGAAAGTACAGCAGACTGGAGTTTCATAAAAAAGTGACCACGATTAAGCAGTCTAGAAGACAAATAGCCATGAGCACCAATGTTGTTTTAGTCTAAGAAAACAACTGACTAATCAGATTTAAGAAAATACAATATAAAATGTGGAGAATAAAAGCACAAACACAAAATGAATTATCTGTGATGCTGCTTTGGAAACAAAATACAATGCCGCTGTAAGAAGACGCATCCCTGAAAGGAGAATATTACAGAACTGTCTCAGAGTGAGGAAACTTGCAAAGTACCGAGTCTTCAAAACAGACATACTTTCTTCAGGAGTCTCGGGAAGTGTATTTCAGGTGCCACCTTCAGAGATCTCTGGGGTGAACACTACTACATAAATGGCAGCTTTGACTCCAATGATTTTATAAAAGCAAAAGAAGTGACAAAATATTTTTTGGAGTGCTAAGCTACAGTACCATACACAATGAAGAGTGAAATGTAAGATTTTCTTTGGTTTTTTCCACCCTAAAAAAGGCTAGGAAAAAAAAAGAAAAGAAATCTTTCAAATCCTGTTACTGTCATCCATATCGTCATCTCACAGCTCCACTCGGCATTTAACCAGCTCCTGAACTTATTTCTTGTTATTATGAACTAAGCACTTTAGCACGCCCAACAAAAAGCTCTTACTGTTTTTGAAACACACAAGAAGTGACAAATGTAAAATTTTAAATGCACCTACTTGAAGGAAAAGCCCATATCTGCTGTATATCAGGCAAGTACACAGGCCACCTTCAGACACCAGCAACTATTTTGTATATTGAGGAACAGTGTATGTCGAAATCAAAATACAGCAAGCACTAGTGCTCTCACACACACTTCCAAATGACTCAAAGGACAAACACAGAAAGAAGAAAAACAAGAATGAAATAATGGAAAACAGTTCTGTTCATCAGGATATTAAATTGTTTTGAAATTTGTCTCCATTGTTTTGAAAAGCAATTGATCCTGTGGTACTGGGGAATCTCCTTTGCCTGCAGGCCAGTTGCAAGTGGTTGCCTTCTCAGGAAACATGAATATATATAACAACTCTACAGTGAGGACAAAGTTTCTGGGTGATTCAGAGAGTGGAAGACACAAAACTACATTCCACAATTCAAAACAAACATTTTAAACAAAAAACAGCTCAGACTGCCCACTGCAGCGTAGACATGCTTGTCCCAGTGGAAGTCAGATAACTATTTGCTTCTAAGTGAGATGAAAACTGTTTAATGCATCACTAAGTAAAAATCAACTTTATTCTAGTCCCAAATGTGAAATCCATTCTGCTAAGATAACTTGATTTTCATGTTACCAGAAAATATTCTAATTTAGATTTATAAGACTTCTATATTTTCTGAGACCCCAGCCATGGTGGACGTGCTCTGATCCCTACACACTGCATTTTGTCTTTCTTACGGAGATCAATATTTGATCTCATAAACACAGGCATGCCAAAATCCAGCGTTAATGTATCATCCTTTCTTTTAACAAGAACAAAACACAAAGCCAGGCAGACACACCAAAGGATGTCAGTAAAGAGAAGGAATTCACCTGTTGCAAATTTACACCAGATTATGGCAGATTCAGGTATTGAAGCTCTTGGGAGCAGTGATAGAACCAGCTGAAACGCAGCCATCTGCTCTCACCACGTGAAACGCAACGGAAGTGACTGTTCTGCACACAGACACACACACGGGGGTGATAAATTGGTTCTTCAGTAACTGCTGCTTTCCCTATTGTAGCTCACGCTACTAGTCCTCGTCCTAACCTAAATGCCCATCCCTTCCCCCTGCAACAAACACTGTGTGTGTTTTGAATATTGTTCTGTCTCACTCATAGTGCTCACAGAAAGTTTTGTCAGAAAGAATGGACCCCTGATCCTACATGACCATAATTTTTCACAGAATTTCTTAAAGCACACACAAAAGAAGGATTTTCAAACTTTTAAAAAAATCCATATTTCTTACTATTTCCCTACTTACTATAAATTGGAAATTCTGTTCCATAATTCACAATAGTGAGGAGACACGTTGGAAGAGTGACCAGAGTGCACTGCTCCAGCCAGTTAGAGATCCACCAGCTGGCAGCTCCACCCCAAGAGCCAAACCAGAGGCAAGGGAAGGAACCATTCTGAGAACCATTCCCAAACCAGAGGCAAGGGAAGGAACCATTCACAAAGCAGAACTATGCTCAGAGAAAGCTCCCTATTAGTTAGTGGTTGGTATTCCATATTTGAAATAGGCTTAAAAAAATTGTTATGACAGTAGCAGTTGCATATCATTACCTATCACAAAAATACTAATAGCTAACCTTTGTCATCAGTATCAATTTCATGTTTGCCTGTTTTTTGATTATGAGACAAAATCGGATTTCTTACCAGAACTCCTGCTTCAGATTCGTGATACAAAAAATTTTCCGAGAAATGCGTGAGTACTCTTATAAATTCTTAACTATAACTTTGTTCAGAAGCAAGTTGAGAAATCAAGAGTTTCTTGGTTCTCAATTATGGATTTACTCAAAAAAACTAACAAATACTGAACTTTGTTAATTTTTATGCATGATAAAATACGATCCAAAGAAAAAGTAATTAACATTTTCAGAAACTAAAGATACTTCATATACCGTCATGAAACGCCTAAAATGTCCTGGCTACCTACTCAGCTAAAACAATATATTCATGTAAGACTTAAAAACACTGAAAAATTCTTTATCATTTACAGTTTAGGAAAAAAGTGCCAGGCTTCAGCTTGTTGAGTATTTTACTGGTCAGGGTAATATAGGAATAGACTTTCTTTAACTCTGGGGACTGAACTTCTTCAGTCTAACAAGAAAGATCATTCACATTTACTGACTGTGAAATTTTCTAATGAGATCTGTACTGCTTCAAAGCGGGTGGAAAGAAAAAAGTCACAGATTTCTCAGTTTGTGTGATGACTAAAAGTCTTCAAGGCACAAGCTTAAAAGCATTGACTAAAGCAACACAGATGCCACAGTTTTTATACGACTGTTAGGAATCTGCTACTACTCTTATGTGTCTGATTGTATTTCTACTCCTAGAGAAAAGGTCAGTGAACCAGTAGATACAATGAAACCTTCCAGTATAAAAAGAATGGAATTAAATAGGGTGGGTGGTTTTTTTTCCCATTATCAATGTCATGGTCTGAAGCATTACAGTTGGTGTAATATTCTGCTTACTTCTTCAAAAGAACTTTCATTTCTATAACTTCTCTCTTCTAGGACGTACAACAGTATCTTGGTAGATCAAGCACTAATTGCAGATCTAATCATATTTTTTGTGCTTTATTATGTATAGTTTTAAATAAATTATTTTCAGAACAATATTTTTTACATAGTTGATCTTGATACATCGGGAAAATTTTGAAAGTGTTTGTTTGATGTTTCTGATTGAAGCAGTAAAACATGCATTACATCTTTTACTCTGGAACCCTCAGCCTGTAAAGGAAGTTTTAAACTACATTTTTGAACAGTTGTTAAAAAAAACCTGTTATTGTCAAATAAGCCTACTTGCTAGTTTGTCTAGGAAGCCACGGTGAACAGGGTTATACCGTGTGCTCAGAAATATGAAAAATATAACGCTAGAAGGGAGAAATGCAAATACATGTTTATCAAAGCAGGTTGAAACATGTTTTGTAATCGAGCACATTCAAATTGTGTTTAAACACAATTATTTTCTCTGTCTATAATTCTAGCAAATATGACCTGGGTTATTACTGGTACAAACATAATTTGCCACTGTTTTAATATATCACATTCCTATCCAGTAAAAAAAACAAACAAACAAACAACAAAACAAAAAAGAAAACAAACAAACAAACCCTTATAAAAACACTCTTCTTAGGCTACAAACTGTTGAAACCAAATTGTCATACAAAGGTTTGAACGCTACCAACCGCTTTTGCGAGGATATATTGATGCTGTCTTTGGGTATGACTAACTCTGCCCACTAGTGTGGAAAAAATAAAAAGTTCTTGCTACATTGTCCTATTAGAAATATTCTGCAGCCTGTTTAGACTAATGATCCTGTAGAAACAACATCCAGTTTATTAACTACTGGAAGTTTTAATAGTGTGTAGACTGGAAACTTTTTATTCTAAATTTGTCAGTCTGGTTTTCTGTAAAGGACACACAAAGTATTTTTCCTACATTTATTTACAACACATTGCAACCACTAGTCCAGTGACAAACCACCTGACAGTTTCTCCTTTGGATCACTTACATGGACTGACCGTGTGCTAACTCTGATGCCAGTGAGGATGCCATGCTCACAGCAGTGGAGTCAGGAAAGTCGCTGTGACATTATGCATGATTGTTTCGGTTCTATGATAAGAAAACAAATGGACTTCTAACATCAATGAAAACCCCATGCTTCTGTGCATAACACTGAAAAAACCCACACAGAAGTTGCTGGTTCATGCCTTGGAAAGAGCTAGTTAGCCAAGCAATAGGCCTGGGCTCAACTTTCTAGCAGAGTCAATCATCTTGAGAACACAATGCAATTAAATAACATTTTTCATGCAGTTGTTTTATTCAGAACCAACTCAAGTGTCTCCTCTCCCTTCCCTTTTCCTCTCAAGTTCTGCTTTGCAAAGTGTGAATCGACCATGTGCTGTTCTTTCTGTTTTTTTCTTAGAAACACAATATGACAGCTCCAGCTCCTAGACATCCTGCCGATGTCTACAGGCACCTTAACACCAATGCAGTTGTAAAAAGGACCATACAACCTTGCTTCAAGATTTTAAAGTATATTTTGATCAACACTCTATTTCTCATCATAACCACCAAACCTTAGCCTGATTTGTACGTGCCTTTGGAGGGTGGCCTGACATTAAGTTGCGTACCTTTCTTAGATTACTGCAATGCACTACTCACAGCATTTCCCGATTCCTTCATGTATTTCTGCAACGGTGTTCCTAAGCTTGATTCCTAATGTTACGCTGCAGATAGCTGCAAGTCCCTCTTGATCCAAGTGCCAGCTGCAAGCCCTGGTTATGCAGGTAGAATGGCTGAGTCAAAGGCAGTGGTAGGACAGCTGCCAGCTATCCTCCAACCATTCTCTCTGTCAGGAGGATTACATTGGCCTTAGCTTCCAATTAGCTTACAGTTCAGACAGAGAGATCTCTTCTTTCATCAGGATCACAGTGAGTTTGCATTTACCCAGAACAAGCCATATCAGATAGACCATCATACCAGGATAGCTAATGTAACATATCTGTAGAGATGGCTTCACCACCAAAGATCCTACAGTTCACCTTTCGCAAGCCTGCATCAGGGCACAGAGCAGAAACAAACTGCTTTTAGTCTACCTCTGCTATTTGTCACAGGGTCCCTCTGTTCTATTGCTCTCAGGCAGACTTTGCTGTTTTCTATAGGAATTTGTCACCTTAATGTTTGCATGTGCACCACCATCTTTTAGATCTTGCTGGCTTCCCAGAAAAAACAAACAAACAAACAAACAGAGAAAAACCCTCAACAACCAAACACAGAAAACCCAAAACACTACTAGCTGACCTTTAGGCTACCAGCATTTTATTGGTCTATTTGAGAGGAAAGAGAAGAAACGGGATGCTTTGTATCAGCTACTAAACCACTCTCCACTAGTCAACGTACTGGGTGCGGAAGACTTCAGGGTCTTCTCATTTCCGACCCCTTTTAGGTGCCAGCAATTAACAGAAGTCAGCCTGTTCACAGCATTTAAGGGTCTGATTTTTCAGGTACAGTTCCTCAGAGCACAGTGATTAAAGCAAATGGAAAAGCTGTACTGTGAACTTGTGAAATACACACATGGCAGTTCCAGAAATACAGAAAGTCTGATGAACACACTTGTCTGACACTGTTCACGTTTTGCATACACTTCATGCTTATTGAGGAGTATCTCCACAGCAAGATTTCAAAGCACTGTAACGAAACCGTGTATATTCAAGTTTGTGTCATTTTATAAGACAGACAAACTTTTAGGAACTCTTTCAGTGGAGTTTTGTTCAGATCCAAGAACAGTTGTCTATTTGGAGTTGAAGCCAGTTCCTGTATTCCTGCTGCAACAAAATCTCCTGCATCACCTACTGCCTTTCACAATTAATCTCTAACACATTAAAGCTTTAGTAGTGGTTTGGGGTGTTTTATTAAAAATAATAAGCTATTGAAGAGAACCATCAATTTTAATAACTCTTTCAAAGAGTTTACAAAAAATTCACAAACATAAATTACTAGTTTAAGTCAGTATAGCTGATTTCTCTTAATCAGTGCAATACACAGTACACACCCAGCTAATCTTTATGAAGTAAGTGTGAAGACTGTTCCACTAAACATGAAATACATGAAGGATGCCGGCAGCTGCCTGTAGTTACAGGACAAAGGCCTGGATCCTTCGCTGGGACAAATTAGAGAGCACAGTTTAAAGGCTTCCTTGCAGGCATTTCCTAAGATTAAGCAGCTGGTGAAGATACCACTTTAATGGAAAAGAACACGCACGACTTCAGTCAGAGGACAGAAAAAGAAATTTACCTGAAGAAGGTGACAAAGAACTGCACCAGATCCATGATGGTATTGTGCTGTGAGAAGGCAATCTGCAAATAAAACAGAAGTAAATTACAACATTTTCAGAGTCAACAGCTATTTTTAGGCTGGGGCTCTCTGGCTCCATGGATGTTTAGTTTCCAGTGTAATTTCAGTCTAGTGTGCACACACCCGCATTTACCATAATGTGAGATGAGCAACTAACTCCCTCGTCTTTGCCAGTGTCAAAATACAAACAATGGAATATCATCTTTCTATCACAGTAAAGTTAATAGAACTATCCACATGAAACTTGCTTGATATAAACAATGAAAGCAACATGCAAAATATTCATAAATTATATTGATATAACATAGTCAACTGTTTTAACTATCAGCATTTTCCATTTTAATTACAACACTGAAACAAGGTTTCAGAAATGTACAAAAAACATCTTCTGCTTAAAACTAATACATTTAAAATATTTAATTGCATAATATTAAAATTAATACATATGTTAAAAAAAAACCAGATAAATCTGGTGTGTAATAAACTGTTTCAAAGCAAATTACTTTAAAGACAAAGTAACAAATATTCTTTTAGGCTACATTTTTGCAGTCTCACCATAACATGCATTAGTTTAACTGTTACTGTAATTTTTCACAAAGATTTAATAATTATCTCTAAGACAGCATATACATACAGCCGCACATTCACACTTGCATGCAATAGAGCCTATAATTATCATTATAATTACTTTTTGCTAATGTTAAGTACTATATTTAATATTTAAGTCACATCTACAAATATCCTTAAGTCACTATCTTGGTCAGTGTTTCATAGTGTATAATTATCAAACTGAAGATACACAGAATTTTCTACTTTGGATTGCACAAAGTGTTTATTTAACTATATTCCCAGTCTGTCCCAATAATTGTTGGTTTTAGAGATCTTTGTGCATTCAAGATCTGATCTTTACATGAAATTACTCTGATTCTCTTTCACAGCTGTTTTGTGAACTTTTGAAATGAAAACCCATGATACTCAAGTTTGTGGGTTTTTTTTTTTAGGGCAAAAATATAATGTAAACTTTAACGGTATAATGATGTTATTGTGCCTTGTGTCAGCTAAACACAGCTAACCATAGGGCAGATTACTTAAAGTCTAAGGAAGGAACAGCATGTAAATTGCATTACTCCAGGAATAAGCATCAGGGGCACCATCATAAAAACACATCTCTGAAATGTGATTTCTCCTTCCTCTTCACTAATAATGCACAATTGCAAGCAACGCAAACGATTCTGGAATGTGGTACAGGAAGCAGCTATTTCAAATTTCTTAGCCCAGCTTATCAGGAATGATACTTGATAGATGAACCAGATTATAATTTAGTGTACTAAACTCCTTAAGTGCCATCATCTCCCTCCTCTCTAGACAGGAACATGTGCCCAGCTTAAGTAGATCGCTATGTTTGGACCAGAGCAAAACCTACATTGTGGCCTGGGAGTCTGTGGAAAGACAAGACGCTGAAGAACACATGGAAATGAAGTAGGAGAGGAAAAGAACTCTCTGGCTCACTAGTCAAGTTTAATCTACAAATATTTTCACATTTGTACAATACAAGCAGAAATTTGAAATTCTGAGGAACTTTAACTGAGGTTACTGTCATAATGAACACTGTATCAATATGAAGAGAGATTAGGGAGTAATAATACGAAAAAGTTGAAGAGAAATTACACAGTGGACAAAATTGTCAAAGTATCTGTTAATGCCAATGGAACCTTTATTTTACATAGAAAAGATAAAATCTGAGAAAATACCTGAAGATTTCTTTGCCCCAAGATAAAGTGCATCCCAAGCATAAACAATTATTTAAGAACACCTTGTTTGAAAAACAAAAAGCTTCCTATATTCAATCCATATTTTAAATGCAGGCTGGATTCCCATCAAATAATATTTAGTATTTAAATTAACTGCTGGTTTTTCCAGAATGTTTTTTACAAGTAGTACAGTTCAGGAGATGAGCTAATTCAAAAAGAAAAGAAAATGCCAGTTTCAACAGAGTTCACCTTTTGTGACCTGTTAAAAAGCTATTTTTCGAAGGAGCATTGGTATTTTGTATTACTTCAATTATTTTCATTTAAGGTGTCAGAACTTCTTAACAGCATCTGTTAGTCTAGAAACAAGTAGAGTCAAGGGAAAGACCTGCAATCAAAAAAAGCAATCTGATCCCAATCATATCAGGAAAGCTTTGTATCAAAATTTTCTAAGAAACTGTAGTGCCTTTATTTTCCTTTTTCAACACACATCAAACATGAATTAGGCAGATTCACAATGGTTTAATGATTTTATATGACTTTTAATGATTAAATATAATTTGCATATTTCTAAGCTCAAGATGAGATAGATTGCTTTTGCACAAAAACAGACACAAAAGGAATTATTTTCATTCTTCCATCTTCTATTAATCAAATCATCTACTTAATCCAGTTGGGATGTTCTTTTCCTGGAGTTCCTGTTTCCAAACCTATGTAAGAACTTCTGGTCTGTAAAACTTACTTGTTTGGTTGTATGCGATATTCTTGAAAGTACTCATGCTTTAGAACGAAAACACAGTAAAATATAAAGCACCATCCCAGAAATAATATCAAATTTTAATCAAACATTATCTTTTAATTATTACATTAGAGATCATGTTTAAAAGATGAACTACAGTGTTTCCTGAAGAAACAGTACCCTGCATCTTAGACTAATTTCAACACAGATTATTAATAGTAAGAATATATATTGTAATTATAAATAGATCACAAAGGAGCAAGAAAATCTCATGAATCTAAGCCCAACACAAAGAACCATAATGCACTTAAAAAGATATATTTCCATGGGATTTTCATCTAGACTGTCTTTTTTCTTGTGCCTACATAGACAAGGGACAAGACAAGGAAAACTCCTTCAACCTCAGGTTTTCACACTACGTTTAAAGATACTGGAGATGAGTATCTCTTTTGTTCATTTGTATCATACCTAAGTAGCCCTCAGTTCCACCAAAATATTGCATAAGCCTATGGATCCCACAAATATTATCTCTATCTTCTCTTATAAATGAAGATCAAGATAAATATCATCTCCACCATTTCCTATGCAACAGAATCACCCAAATGCCATGTGGAAAATGATTTTCTACGGCAAAGGATAGCCTCTCAGTGAACACACAGAATTTTCAGCACAAAACTATTTCCCTTGAAGAGAGAGCAACAATAAAACCTCTGTTTTACACAGCTTAACACTGAAAAATGGAGGTAACCTACTCTCAAGGTTCAACTTGTGAAGGACTTGTGAGGATCAGGACCTAGAGGTAAGAACTGAAGTGACTGTTTTATGAAAAATGTTGTATAATTAAACTGTAAGCAATTTCTTTCAACTTGGATTTGGCTTTGAAGTCTGATGCTTCTCAATCAGACATGAAGGAGGACTCATGTGTCTGAGTTTGTCTAACTTTTCCAGATATCCAGGTGGCTTATTAAAAGATACAAACTTCTATCTACAAAACCCATCCTGCCATTTTAACTTTAGGAATACTGTTATCAGAGGTGCTTTTTCTATCAATATTTCTGCCTGGGTTTTTTTATCTGGGTGAACTAAAATATTAAAAAAACTAATTTTCATGTTCAGTCGTATAGTGCAGTACATTTGTATTCCATTAGATCAAAGTAATACCAATACCAATATACAGAACAAATGAAGTACATTCTGAAATCCACAGTCATAAAAACTCAAAGACAGAATTAAAAGATTCCAAAGCAAAACATGTTCTATATTTGTTCCAGCTCACAGTCTTAAGAGATAGAAAGGTACACGAAGAAAAAGTTGATGGGTAATAAATGAACTGTGATGATTGCTCCAACAAGCATTACTGATCTGCTTATCTCTTCTCTTTTTAAAAAAAAAAAAAAAAAACAAAAAAAAAAAACCAAA
>Ga0065711_1027158_pt1 | contig 53328 bp, 19 predicted proteins | sample Hoacrofraction12_FD_59098 | JGI IMG/M metagenome (GOLD analysis project Ga0065711, IMG submission 59098) | Hoatzin crop microbial communities from Cojedes, Venezuela - Epithelial fraction 12 v2 (version 2) | ecosystem: Host-associated > Birds > Digestive system > Esophagus > Crop | place... | reverse complement strand
TCTTCAGGCTGAACAAGCCCAGTTCCCTCAACCTCTCCTCGTAGTGGAGATGCTCCAGTCCCCTCACCATCCTTGTAGCCCTCCGCTGGACTCTCTCCAGTAGCTCTTCATCCTTCTTGAACTGGGGAACAAGAAGTGTGTCTGAGCAGCCAGGAGTGTGTTCTTTCAAATAAAGAAAATCCCCAAATTATAACCTTAGTGATAAATACCTCTCCAAAATGGTATTTCACAGTGAACATTTTTGCCAAACACCAGACACTCTACGAGTAAATAACCAGAAGAGTACATTCCTATTTAGTATGAGTGAAAATACCAGAATTTAGCCCTAAAAGCTGTTGTATTCAAAGCCTTATGAATATGAATAGTTCACAGATAATGATGGCTGTTTTTCTTTGCTTCTGTAAAGAAAAATTCTCAGTCAAATATATACTTAATTGTATATAACTATTCAAAAAGATTGACAGGATTTGAAGTACCAAATCTCCCTATGTATAACCAAGCCTCTACATTTAGCTGGTGTCTCTGCGATGCTCAGCATATGTAAAGAAGCATTAATTAGTATTACTTTGCTGTCATATTATTGTTTTTCTTCAGTCTCAGAGCCTGAGCAGTAACACTCCCTAATGACCTCCTAAAGCATCAATGCAGAGATCCCACACCCCTCACCACCTGCTTTTTTCTATTTCATTTCCCTTCAAATATTTCGAGGCTGAGGTAACAGCACACAGAAGAGATTAGATTTACTCTGTCTTCCAGTGCAGACAGGTTTTGAAGCAATGCAGTAGGTCTATCCCAAAAAAACGGAGTTTGCTGCATTTCAATTCGCACACGCTGAGTGTGAAGGCAGCTCCTGGATCCCTAACCTGAGGCATATCTGCTTCCCAGATTAATACCTGTTGACTCAGTTTTATGCTTCGGTTTACAGTCTGTCTTGGTAGCTCACCCTACGTGCGGTGAACAGAATCCAACCAGATTTTGCAGGGAATTGCATGAAAAAATCCCCAAATGTCCTCCGCTATTGTTTTCCATTTCTTATGACAAGTAAGTTGTCATCGTGGTCAGAAAGGAGAAAAATACAAATGAAAAAGAACCATTTAAAAAGATAGTCTTAGGGAAAGCTGTTATTCAAGTGTCTGTCAGAGGGATCAGGCAAAATTGCTCTGCTCCATTAATTTTTAATCACATCTGGCAGCCGGCCTCAATAGTCTTGAAGACTTTATGATGCCTTGAAATGCAAAGGGCAAAACATTCTCCTCCACCATTTTGGAAGATATCAGGGCATTAGCATCTGTAGTAAGTGTACAGACCTTTCCAAAGCAGCCTTTAAGAGCTGTGCTAATAGAGCTGCTCAAAGTACAGCGGTCAATGGTGAGACCAGTAGCACCAGCTCATTTTTACCAGGATGATACCATACCCCTAAGACAAATATGGCTTTGGGGAGATCAAAAAAAAAAGAAAGGACAGCATCACAAATGAGTCTCGAGGAATGTTAAGATGGAAGATTAAACTTAACTGAAATACAATACATGGCTTTACTGTGGGTTTTTACCTTGGAATTACCTAGGAATTTATTTCATAATTATTTCATCCATAAATATACAAAATTTGTAAGATATTTAGATCCCTTCTGCCAGCCCTCACAAAAATAATTTTCTACGGGAAATACCTGTAATAGTCACCAAAAAATAAAAGCAGCCAGTACTGGGCATCTACCTTGACTCCAAGCTGTGATATATGTAGCTTGTTGTTGTGTGCATCAGAGGTGCATGCTTCCACAGTACTCGCAGGGACTTCTAGTTACGAACAATCTCCTTTAGTAAAAAGCACAACTGGGTATATTTAGCTGCAATTTTAGTTTGTGACCTTATGTTTCTCCTAAAATCCCACATCCTAACCATACTCGGAATCTTTTCCTAAAAAGCAGTCTCCAGAGTGCCAAACCTAACTTCCAAGAATTATTTTTCTAATACCATTGCTGCCTCCTGTCTCTGCCACTAGTTCCTCAGGTACGTGGATTTGACCATCTACACTACAAAAGCTTCCAGAAGCTCACTACAGTAACCTTACAATCTTCTCTTCCTTTGTCCATTTTGGACAGTCGCACTAAAATACTTAAGCAGGGAGAGTCCATAATTCAGCTGCAATGAGCAGGTGGTGCCTTGAGACTATGAAGTCTCTTCCTCTCTTTAATCATTTCCTAAAAACAATTTGTTGATTCAAATGGGAAAATGTATACCTGCAATCAAATATAAAAGATATCCTGAAAGAATTATTGATTGACCCGCTATAAAGACAAGAGGGCTAAGGGGAAGATACATCAGAAATACTCAGATTTGGGCTCCTATTGAATATGCCCCTAATCTGAAGATGTTTTGATTCAAGGTAGGTACTGGTTCTTGCCATCCCTTTTTAAATTCTCCTTCTGTCCTTAGGTTACGAGAGACTCCCAAAAATATTTTGTGACTGCAGGTGAAAACGTACTCAGTGCTTTACCTGTTAAATTCCCCACTCACCCATATTTCTTTCTGGATGAAGACTCTGCTGCTCGGAAAACCCTCACATCTCTACTCACACCCAGAGAAGTTACATTTTCAAAAGCAAAGTTTAACTTCTATCAAGTTTCTGAAGGAATAACATTAGCATTGCTTTTTTAATACTGTGCTCCTTTATTCAGGAGGGTTATTTTTCTGCCAGTCTAGGAGATAAGCACTGAAGGGCTTTCAGATTAACGCTCAGGGCCTTCAGGTTAGATGTTTTTCCAGGAGTGCTCTGCTCCCTGGGGGCATCCCGTGAGATAAGGGTACTGCTTTGACAACCTAAAATGGAGCTTTGCATTTTCTCCCTGAGGAGACCAGGTATCAGCCCAGATGGACTCTGCAGTGATATCTGACAGAGTGAAAACACACTAGAAGTCTCATTTGATAAATAATAAGTATATTTTTATTACTGTTCTCATGCAGAAACTATATGTCCTGCTGTGCAAATAGCAGAGTATGGTCTCCCTGAGATAAACATTTTTGGGTCAAGCTTTTCAAGCAGAGATTCCTCTCCTGAAGTGTATGTGTACACAAGTCCTACTCGGTCCAGGAGCTGGTGCATATAAATTGGCATGAACTGAGAATGAAGAATTGTTTTGTATATAGAGTAAGACAGAGTTCCCCTCCCCGGTACAGTCTAATTCAGAATAGCCTTTGTAAACTAGATACATCATACACGGTGGTTAAAAACTTCAAAGTGACAGTGCATTTCAGAAAACCAAAGCAATGCGATGTTAGGTTCCCACTCTGAACAGCTTGTCCCCACTGAGTACTGGGGGAACTGGGGAGACCACCCTTGCCAGGCTGAAGCCAGTGTCTGGTTACTACTGTCCTAAGTCCCACTTGCAGAAGTGGTAACAGCATGAGAAGATCCTAAGCCCAGTGGACAGTCTGAACGTCTATCTAAGTGTATTACGGTGGACCACCACAGACTGAAACAGAGAAATCATTATGCAGATTCAGACTGATAAAAAAATACTAGAAGAGCTTTAGAAGGAAGCTGCCTGAGGTCTGAAAGCAAAGAATAAATCCTAAATTATAAACACTTTGGTGGGTTCCACATGCTAATATTTCCGGCACTGTAATATATTGAATTTCTGTGACTTTTACTGAACAATTTGTGTGAATCTGATTTTCAAGAGGAAAATTAGTTTTCAAGAGTAGCCAGTAACATCTCTGGATGCCTTTCTTGAACTGCCAGTGGCTGAATTGCCCTTGGATAGCTCAAGACAAGCTCCAAATCAATGGAAAAAACTCCTGTGCATTCATAGTTAATATATTTTTTTATTATTATTATGAAGAATAAACTGTATGTGTCAGCCATGACATTTTTATAACTGCGTATGGGGAGACACAGAAGGAGATGGAAGGCTAAACACAGCATGCATGAACTTCTAAAACTCTCCTTAACTTTACGTACACTTTAATATAGTTTGAGATGTTATGTGCAAGTTTGTTGCTATTTTAAATGCTATTTAATAGAAGGTATATGGAGTTAGTAATACTTTTAAAGGTGGCAAAGTAGAAGATGACCAAAATAACTGTCACTTTATAGGTGTGATGTACTGATATAACTTTAGCCAACTATAAGCTGTATAGTTGTTTACTACGCTTGACAAACTCAGATCAAATTCATCACTGGTTATCCATCTGCTGGGCTGGAATACACTATGAACTGGCAGGGTGAGTCCCATATTTCCTTCTGAGAAGTTGCGCAACAATTTTTCACTATAATAATTTAAAATTTATATAATAAATAATATATAATAAATTAATAATTTAAAATATTTTATGGCAAACCTGAAAATGTGTTGCTTTTATGTCTGTCTCTACAACACAACTCATAGAGCTTTTAACTTCTGCTTGCATTACAGTACATTTGTACTACTGCCTCCTAAGGAAATAATATTCATACCACCTGTCTCTCTGGGACACCCCACTGCACCCTGATATAATTTCAGAATCTATTGGCCAGTTTTAGTCATATCTGACAGGGGAAGCCAGGTCTCAGAGATACTACATTTTAGAAAAGCTGCTGTTGGATAGAGAAAAGGATACCAGTTAGTATTCCAGTAAGGGAAAGGCATTTGTGGGCTTACCCACTGTCCATGCTGAGAAGCAGCAGACAGTTGGCTTACAAAGTGCATAGCATTCTGCATCAGCTACAGCGTACCTACCACTTTCCCCACAAATATTTAAGGGATGGGAGAGAGATCTGGGGAGTGGCATGGAAGACGAGAAGTAAGGACTTGGTTTCGGTGAGGTGGGGGAAGGAATCCAAATCTACAGGAAACTAGGCTGCACTGATGTGCAGAAAGCTATTAGTTTAGCTCAATTTATACAATGTTCTCTATGGTGGGAATAAAGGTCAACCACTACTCGTCGCTGGGCAATGGGCTGCTCCAACTTTTGGCAGCTCCACAATGACTCACATGAGGAACATATCACTGCTGCATTCTTCGCCAGTGTTGCAGGAGTGACTGCGTAATGTCCTCACAGCATAATGCCCTCGCATTGTCCTCACAGCCTGGTCCCTCCCACCGCTTTCTTCTTTAGAAACTCCAAGCGAAGAAGATGCTGAGGGGCCGTGGCACTGAGTTGGAGCTCTTCAGCCTACCTCTGCCCTGAGCTATGTACTTGTCTAGGTCCAAAAAAGCTCCTAAAAGAGCAATTTGCAAGAAAAGATTCTAGAGCATTGTATTTCCCAGTGCTACAGATCTACTAAGCTCTGGCACAAATGTCCCTAGAAGATACAACCAAAAATGAGGAAATAATCATGCCAATAAAAAAACAACAAGCAGCCAGACATTCCCTAAACACACATAAAGTCAAACGTCTCTGGAGACTCATCCTCTGTTCCACAAACTATGTCACAACCTAAGGCTGTACAAAGCCCACCTTCTACCAATAGCAGCCAAAAACGTGCAATGCATCTACCAGAACAAAGCTTTTAATCAGTGTTTTTTGTGGTGCGAAGGGACAAATTTGCTTAAATGTTAGTATTATTTATCTTTCATTACAATCCTTAGCCCAAATCAGAACCTTATAACAGTCAGTGCTGCTCAGACTTTCAATGACAAATGACCTGGTGCCTTACAGAGTTTACAGTCATCACAGACAGGCAGAAAAGGAAAGGATAAGAAACAAAAGCATGGAGACTTACGGATGGGCATCCTACAAAGGGAGGAATTTAGCTCCTCTGAGTTAAATGTAGAAGATGTGAGCTCAACCCACTCAGACCGAGCAGAGCCCAGGACCTCCTCTCTCTGGGGTGAGTGCTCTAATTCTTGGGTTATTATGCAAGAGGAAGATAAGTCACATCCACCTTCAAATGAGTAAATGGATCTCAAGTGCATGGAGGTGCCAGCATTTATTTCCTATTGTTCCTCTATATTCCCAATGGAAGAGGTATTTACTTGAATGAGGCAGACTGAATCATCCTCGGGTGGGTGGATGGATGGAGATGGGGAACAGATTTCCCTCTGCAGGTCTTTACTAGGCAACTGCTTCTCTCCTTAGACTGTATAAGGAATTTAAGTAGCTATGACAAATGGACTGGACCATCTGCTTAACCCTGAGTACCTAAAAGCTTGAGTTAAATGGATGGGGAAAAGCTTGAGTTAAAAGGACTGGGTTCTCCCCAAGATGCATAGCCTCTTTAGCAAATGCCAGTGTTTCTTGATTTTTCAGACAAATACCATGGTATTTCTAATTATAGTGGGCCTGAATTTCATCTGGAATAAATTAGTGTTGTTGCTGCTGAAGACTGGCCCAGAAAATCCATGTAAAACTGCAGGATCCTTGCAAGAAAATAAGGGTCTGTGTTAGGCGGAGCCTTGTTGCTAGGATGGCCTGTTGTTGATTGTTTTAATCCAAAAGATTAAAAACATGATTTCACATTATGGTCTCTGACTTAGCATGGTAAACAGCCTTTAAAACCACAACCTAGAAACAGTGTCTTTGTCCCTGCTTGCCATCATATGCAAACTCTTTTCTCTTTCTTTTTTTCAAAGTTATCCACAAAAATAAAACAGAATAAAACCAGAAACCAAGCACTTTTTCAAAGGTAGGACATAATTTAATCCTTAAGACAGAGAACAGAAGAGCGTGGGTTTTCTCTGACTGTGGACTTCTTGCAATTTCACTGAAGATAAATATTTAGATAACAACCAATGAGATATTTAATTGTCAGGAACTATTATATTTAAAGAAAGTGCTAGAGATTTTCAGGCTTGTTTTCCTATGTGTGTTGACAACCCATTCCCATCATTTACACTCTGTATGACATATAAATACAATCACTGCTATAATTTGTAAATTGTTAATATTAGGACTGTAGGGATGGCTATGCTTTCAGCTTTTACATCAACATTTGGCTGAACTTCCATTACTTTCTCATCTGTTACTTGTACTCCTCCTCCTTCTCCTTGGCCTCTCTATAGTTTTTTCTCGTTGCTCCCCTGCCTGATTTGATCCAGGAAGCTGCACACCCTGCCTGCTCTTGGCTCCTGTGGTACTCATAAACCATGAAACAAATAAACACAGGGGACGAAAGGATGAAACCAAAAGCAGGGGGATATTTAGGATATCTCCAGCTATGCATGTAAACAGGCAATGGGACCATCTGAACTGAGGCTTGGTTTCCCTCCTAACTATGTCTTCTATCCTCCTTCCCTCCTTTCTTCTCCCCTACTCAGTTTGTGTGAAAATGAAAGGTCTTCAGGTCAGGACCATGACTTCTCATAAATGTGTCCCACACTCAGGGCAATGGGACTTGCAATGGGACAACTGGTTTGTTAAACACTACTGTCCTAAGCCAGGAACCACCCATCAGACCTGACAAACCCACGATGGGTAGAACAAGAGTAAAAGTTTCTTGAGTTAAAGGAGATGCTCTCAGTACTATTTCAGACTTCTTATTTGAGGGTAAGTTTTCCATATCTCGGCTTATCTAAGTGTAAAATAAATTCTGTAATGACAATTAGTTCAAAGAGATCTTGCAAAGTGTCACTAATTGGAAATTGAAATCTCTGGAGGAAAATCACCATGTAGTATCTAGTAGCTGGAACTTCATGGGCAGTCTCCAGGTGGCTACCAGTGAAGCTATAGATAAGATACTAGGTTAACAGATATAACAAAAGAACTTTAATAAGAAATGCATGTATCAGTGGATAAAGTATTAAATGACTTTCTTTATCAGCATGCATTTGTCAAACTTCGTTGGGTTTTGTGTACAGCCACAGAAACACTTCCGAAAGGATCACAAGAATGTTATTTCTCATATCAGAAAAATAAATTTACCCAGAGAACAAGAAAATGAAACCACTTCTCATAAAGAAAAATGAACTTGTGAGATGATGCAGCTCTGAAACAAATTACAGATATTCTACTAATCAATAAAATACAGTTGCCAAGGCAACACTGACATCAGAAAGTGAAATACAGAGGTCCGTCTTACATAAACACATACACATACCAATATGTTATGTGAACTTTTGCAATCTAGCAGTGACTTCAAGGAAAAATATGTTTTTACAAAAGAACACATATTTTCCCAGGCTTGATAGATTCTTGTGTAAGAGCTTTTAGGAGATTTTAGACAAGTTGTATTTTGTTTAGTGGTCTTTGTTCTTTCTTACTGGAAACAAAGAAATGTTGGGAAAAAATTCCTTTCAATGAAAATTAATTCTCTCTATTAAAGTGACTTAAAACTGTGACAACTGGATGGGGGAAGAAACTCTACCAAAGCATTTGAATATCGATCCTGAGCATTGGCAAGGCTAAAAAGTTTAAATTTGTAGATCCTATTTGTATATGTTATGCAGATATCAAGGGGCAAATTCTCAGTACCAAGACTGCAAATAGGAATTTATTTTTTTTGCACAGTACTTATGATTCTCATTATATGTGTCTTTAACCTGAAGGCTCAGTTCTGCCGCCTCATTCAACTATTATTATAATACCGCTGAGCTGAGTGGAATGGATTGCAGAGTGGGATGCTGTTGAGGATGACTACAGATGTTACCAGCCAGTCCCTTCTGATCTCAAATTTTGTATTTATTTTGAACAGTTCTGGAAATTATTTCATAGCTCACTACCAGAGCCTCTCAGGACAAATGTAGGTTGCCGGTACAGGCTGCTTCTTTCGCTGTAGCTAAATAAAGCCCAGGTTTCCCAGCAGCGTTCACAACTTCTTGCCCCTTTTTGCAAAAGCCATGGACAATACCCATTAGTCGTAGGATACCACCTCATGGCTCCCTAAATTACTGCTCATGTTTCACCCATCTGTGTGCTCAGCCACCTGGAGCTGGCAGATATTTTCCTAACTTGGATGCCATAGCAACCAGGGCTGAGGAATTAAGGCAGAACTATAGCTGTCTATTGAATTTGCTCTGGAAGCTCAGGTGGGCAATATAAATGTAATATAAATAAATAATATAAACTGTGAGGGTGTTTGACTACTGGCTCAAAGGTCTGCTAGCATGCTCATTATCAGTACCAGGCTTTCAAGACTCTATTTCCTGAAAGATGATTTTGAAACAACATTTTAATATGAACTGGTTAACTCGTTCAGCATCTAAGTTCACTGAAAAACTCCAGTGGAGATATCCCACTGAGATCTGGGTCAGCCTCTTAATTTTCAGTTCAGTTAAAATGTGAAGTTAACTCAGTATACAGCTGTCTGAAATGTTCTTGTAACGACAAACTCGTGGTGTTTCTACAAAGAACTGAGAATACGAGATGGTATTTTCAGGTCTGTATGCGCAATTACAGTCCAAATAAAATAGTGTCTTTATTCCTCTTTGGGTTAAGTGATGAAAAGACTGACTATTATGTGTGATTACCTCTTCTGTTAATTTAGATGTATAAATTAGACATGTTCCTACAGGCCTATAGAGATTTAATGCACTATGTAAGCGCTAAATATTAACATAAACTTATATTTTGAATTCAGTGGCTCAGAAGCACACAAAAGGTACACATCATTGCGCCTGTGTCTGCCACATTTGCTCCTGGTTATCTGTGTGCATATTCCTGCAAAACAAATTAATACAACAGAGCCGCCCAAGTAGGCCATTAGCCACTGGTGGGGGGACGTGACAAATTAACATCTCCTGAACAAACAATTTGCTAAACCCTTCTTCTCTGACAAGTGAGGGCCCATATCCTGCTCTAGGCTTATCAGCCGGGACACACAGACACAGGAGAGACTCAGGGGGAAGGAGTGATGCTGAGATGCTATGCTCCGCTGTGCTGAAAAAGAAGATGCAGAGGTGGTGCTTTCTGGATTTGGTGTTTAGGGTGCAGGTGTGGGGGTCCGGATGACACAGGCAGCAGAGGGCAGGTGCAAGCTCCAAATGTTTCCCAGAAAGTAAGCCAGGTGGGACCATGTCGTGACTCTTGAACTGTATGTCAGTGCTCACAGTGGGCAAAGGACTACCATTCCCAGTTTTCCTCCCTGCTCTGAGCCTGTGTAACAAGTGCTAAAGGATACAGTACTCCCAGTTTCCTCAGTCACCCCCAAAGGGAAAGGCCTACCGATACTCAATAGGTCAGTCCAGCCTTCGCTCCTCCCAGCAGCGCCCCATGAAGATGCTCCAGCCACCAGTCCCTTCTGCAGCACCACCTGTTCCCCTTTACTTTCTACCCAAATTGTTGACTGTGTTGGCAGATTTCAATAACTGAGACAGCCCTAACCAGTGATTTCACAAGATCTTCAATTTCATTTGCAATTAAGTAACTCAATTCCAAGCTTAAAAGACAGCTACTGCTGCTTTTACCTGTAGGTGGAAGACCGTCTCCACAAAAGTTCCCTCAGCCAATCCTTTCCTTTTGTTATAAAGTCCACAGAACTAACAGAAGCTTTTACGTGACACAAGATGATTATGTTTTACTGAGTCTACTTGCCTTCAAAGGCATCAATAAACCAACAAACCAGAGGTAATTAAGGAACAAAACAATCTAAGGGCTTGATTTAAATATGCAAAACCTAGAACATTCAGTATCCAACCTCAACCCATCCTGTCTGTCCCTCTGTACAAAAAAGGTCTTCAAACAACGAGTGAGTTCAGCTCATCTGGATATGTTCAGTAGATGGAAACTGAGTTTTATGTAGATCCCCTGGCTTTTATCTGCTTAAATCAGAATCCTATTATTATTTTAACTTTACAATCACTTAATTAAAGCAACGTCCTAGCCAACAAAAATTGCCTGGGTGGCCTGAATATTATACCCCCATATTTTTTATGAGGTGACCTTTCTGCTGAGTTCAAGAAACCATGTTTAATCACTAGATTTGGGTGGGAGTTTTGCTTATGAGGATTATGAGTACATTACAAGCAAAGCCTACTTGATTTATGCATAATTTTTCACTGAAGGTACAAAACAAGTAGCCATCAACTTAATGCCACTTCATGCTGAAGGCTTTAAAGGGTCACATAAAGTCATTCTTTTTATGGGACAGCAAAAATTCATGATTCTAGGTTACAGTTATAAATGAATAAGTAAATCACTTACGCATTGCATTCACTTGGCCCCCACTCCAAACACATTTAGTACATAACAGCCTTGCTGTTGTCGTATGTCCTGTGCAGACATTAAGTGGGAGATTTTACAATGTTCCACAGCCTACAGAGATCCCTTTCTTTTTTAAAATCTATTTTTTTGTTTTTAACAGTACCTGATAAGAGAACAAGAGGCAGCTGTAGCTCTGCCACCTGGCCTATGCTTGTCATGTACTATATCACAAAGTACGAAAGAACAAAATTTATGAAAAAGTTGAATAATATGTAATATCTGTAAAATATGTTCCAAGATATTTTACCTGTAAGAAGCAGTGCACTCAGGCAGGCACCTTTGCAGTGGCCACATGAAGGATGTTTCCAGGAAACGAAGAAACAGCTGGCTAATCTAAGTGTAGAGACCATGCAGGCAGTAGCAGAAATGTCTGCATCCTCAGCACACAAATCCTTACAGAAGAGAAAGAGCTGGGGGCTGGCAGTCCCCAAACATGCTCCAAGTTACCAGGAGAATGCAGTCCCATTGGATGAAAGCACAGGTTTGCATCAGCTTAGCCCACTTTTTTCCCCTCCTGCCCAAATGTAAGATTAAAGGGAGACACTGGATTTACACTGGATCTGTTTACCAGGACTATCTCATTAGGAGTCCTCCAGATGAGGAAAGTAGGCCCCTTCAAGCACACTGTGATAAAGGCAGATTTAAAAACTCACCAGGGCACTAAATTTGCTCTGTGTTGTTGGGCAGGTCAGCAGCATACCCAGGGAAAAGAACCAGTACCTTCAGCTGAAACCCATGGCTCTGTCCTTCTCAATTAGACCTGCCAAAAAGCAGGAAAGGCTCAAACTCAATTAATCAAGAGCAAAACTGGCTACCCCTCTGGGAGGGTCACAACAACAAACTGTTCTGTGGGAGGATAACCAAAACATGTAGTGGCTGAAAAGAGGCTAAGAAAATTAAGGCAGTAGAAAAGGTTATAATTAATCTAAATTCCTGTAACCTTACAGATCGGAGCTCGACACGTGAGTAACAAAGAGACACCCGATAGCCATAAGCACATCCTCATCAAATAAACAGACACAGAAAATGAGTGCACATCAAGACAGCGTGATGACCAGTGAAGTCAAAGAACCTCAGTGGGCTGAAAGACACTGCAGGGCAATAGCACAGGATGCTGTTTGGAAGGGAGGTGACGCTGGGTTTGTTCCTGGGATACTGTTTAAGCACAGCGTTTAATAGCTCCTATCAATCTGATAAAAACACTTGACAAATAGGTGAAGCTTCCTCGGCCGTTGGGGTAAAGTAGAAGATCTTTGTTTCTTTGTTTCTCACTCTGTCAATGAAGAATGCCTTGACTATCCTAAGTGGTTATGTCTGGGAAATTGGACATGATGGGGGAGGCACAACACCTTTGCCTTTCTCCAGGTTTGTTACATGATCCTGCACTGGATGTGGCATTGTAACTGTTAGTAGAGGACCTCATGAAGACACTGACAGGTACAAAATGAAGTACTATTGTCTACAGAAAAATCCATTTTCTCCCAGTTTTTGTTAAACCTCAACACAGTAGCAATGTACTGACTGGGAAATGTATCGCCCCACTCTTGTTTCATCATATGAAAATGCTGGCACTGATTCTCTGCGGCATGAAAGCAAATGTCTGTAGTTATGCCTGGTATATAACAAGTGACTGTCATGCCACGATGTGAGACTAATTGATTTGAAGGCAAACACCTTGACAGCCAGGCAGGCAGAGCACACACAAAAATAACGGCAAGGTAAAGACACTGATGTACAGCATATCTCCATTGTCTCTACTGTGCTTGACAAGCTATTTATTCCTTATAAACAAAGAAACACCAAGAATTGTGACTTTTTTAGCAACAAATGTCAGAAGAAAACTGTATCATCATCTGAGCGTACAGACCTCATGTGCCAAAGAGGGATGAGCTATTTCAGCAAGCCCTGCACGCTGAAAACAGACTTATGCCCGACAACTTTCACAAATTCTTTCCTCCCTCTTCAATAACAGCGCCCACCACCAGCCAAGTTACCGGCAGGCCACAGAGACCTGTACACATTTCTGTCCATTCCCCTTCAGATCTCTGCAAATCGCAGTTTCCAAAATGTGCCTAGTGCCAGTGGAAGCAGAACCCACAAATTCCAGCTCGGAGACCCAGAAAGAAGAAGCAAACCTCTGCCTGTGAGTAGCAGCAAAAGCAGTGGCAGGACATATCAGGCTGTCCAGCAAGTCCAGTCTCCTTTGAAGGTGCCAACAGCCCTAACCAGAACAGGATGTCGCGATAATGTAAAGAATCCACTTCTTTTTTTTCGCCAGTTGTCCCTGCCATCAGTCACCATGCCCCCTCCCCCTAAGTAAATGAAATCAATCAGCAGGGATTTCTGTAAAATACATAAAACAGTCATCTTCCAGACTCTACCAGAAGATAAATGGTTCCAGACATTGGACTGCAGCCATTTTCCCACACATGCTACAGTGTTTTGTCATCCATATTGGGCCATAATAGTGAGTGGGTTTTGTTGGTTTTTTTTTTTCCTCAGTCAGCAGCCAATGCTTCTGCTTCTAACTCATACATTAAAACCACAGCAACAACAGTAATTTTTCTGTACAATTTGTAATAGAACATTTTTGTTCCCAGTAATACAATCTGGAGTCTTGTACAGAACTTTGACACTTTTCTGCTGCAGCTAGTATCTCCTTATCGCTCCCAGCTGGAGCTTCACAACCCTTTTTGGGATTAAGGCATATCACCCTAAATACGAGCCACTGAACTGAAACGAGCATGAAACTATGAGCAATGCAAACCTTATGTGAGAACCTGCTAACGAGAAATAATAGGATTGCTTACAATATCTCATGCTGGCTTTTCTGCTAGTTTCAAAGAAGGATACAAATACATGACAAAAGATGCATCACAATGTGAGTTTACAATTTTAAAGCAAGTCTTTAATAATTTGTAAGCATAAAATGCACTTTGGAAAGAACCATGGGGCTTTTTCATTATGAAGAAATGTGCAACCAAATTCTATCCTTAATTAAATCAGGAGTAATTTTATTAACTGCAGTAGACTTAAACCTGACTTACATCAGTGTAAGTGAGGGTAGGATTTAGCCCCGGGGTGTTTATACACTGTAGTTCCAGTTAGTTTAGATCTATTTGGGTGGGAACTTCTTTCCCCTTTCCAGAAAAAATATTCTTGCCTACCCTTTTTCACCTCACATCTGAGGCCAAAGCAGTCTTTTCTTCTACAATATTTTTCAGAAAGATTATGAACAAATCTTATCCTCGAAAGGAGATGACCATTTTAAACAAAACCACCCTCTGAAGTGATGGACCCCAGCAGTTTTAAAGTTTGTTTACAAGTTTTTAAACAAGCCACCTCAAACAGATTAACTTGCTTAGATCTTAAAAATAAATCAAAAGCTTCAATTAAAAGCTATTTTATAAAGGAGCTACTTAGGTTTGTTCAAAGCTGAAAAGCCCTTCCAAACAGTACTAGCTGCTGTATTACACACCCCTGCTACAGTATGGAAACTTACTGTCCACAGATATCCTGGGGCTTCACTGTACCTCTGAGCCAAAATCACTTTCTTCTGTACTTCATTTTCTGCTCTCTTGAAATCGGATTCCCAGTTCCTGACAGATGGCTCCCCTGTCACCGAGCGCTGCTTCCGCCTCCTTATCGCTGCCAGCTAATGCTTCCACGATGCTTAGCTGTTGTATGCGGAGCCGTGCTCTACATCATTTCTACTCTGATCAATGCTCCGCTTGGTTTTAGGTTGGTTTCTAGTCCCGCCTCCTGCTCTTGAAGAAATGAAAACTCACAGCTGGATTTTCTATAAATCATCCCTTTTAACAGTGGCTAAGCAAGTATGGCAAATACTACAGCTAAGACCTGCTGCTCTATTTGAAACTTCAAAAACAATTCCTCATCTTAATGATGCACACATGAAAGTTAATCATGTACTAAAATCACTAATACTGAAAAATAGTGGCCAGATAATTGTGACCTTCGGGGCTTAGAAGCTGATTAATGTAATACAAAACTCCTCTCTGTTCCAGAGGGGAAATATGGTAAAACATACTGCCTCAGTGATCAGCTTTATATAATGCACTGCTTTGAACGGGAGCTTGTCAGTCTTACAAAGATAAATTTGCATTTGCAATACAGAGGTTTTTGACAGACTAACCCAGCGTACACACTGTTTAGGCTAGCAGCCCCAAGCTTGAAAGAGCCTTTACCATGGTAGTAGCTCTTTTGAAGTGTGGGCAGGAAATACTTTTATTTTCTGCACAGCACTAAGAGCACTACACAGCGCTGAACTCATTATCATGTTTAACAGAGCGTGGTGTATAAAAGCAAGGTGGTACCATAAAACCAGCGCTACGAACTTTGTTCCCATGAACAAAGCAAAACAGAACCAAGTTTCTGTAAACTGTAAATTGTCTTAATCCACCACCCTCCAGACCTGCTGAAGAAACGGTGCTGTGCAAATTAAAAATGACTGGACAGATCTGGGAAGGGTGCGAGACCAGCGTGCGCCGGGATCGGCTTTTCCTGAGGCGTGCTGCTCGGCTCCCAGCAAGCAGGGACCTGGGGGCTTCCCCGGCCAGGAGCCGGAGTCGGACGACTGTGTTGCCAGTCTTGTATGAGAGGATCTCATCCTTTATTGAAGTCGCTTCTGCCCAATCCCAATGTGTTCCAAAAACATAGCGGAAAAACACCAAAAAAAGCACTTCTATCTACTTACACCGACTCCCTAACCACTTCACTACATGCCCTGCAGTTCGCCCGAGCTCAGTTTTTCCATACGATAGATGACTTCATGGGCTCTGTCAGATCCCATTTAATCCTCTTTTTTTTCTAAGCTGAAGAATCTCATCTGTTTCGTGCCGGGGCTGGTCAGCCTTGCTGCCCGTCCCTGTACGTACTACTGCTCCCAGAAGCGATGCAGTTAGCCCTTTAGTTCACATGGTAGAAGCCAATGTTACAGCACCCGAGCTCAAGCCTTGCTCCCAGTCTGTGACTGCCGTTTCTGGAAACGGGAAAATATTCTCGTTTTCTTGGCTCAGAATTTTGCCCACAGTAACTAAGGACAGTCAGTTGTCATCTTGCAACCTGACAGCTCTCCACAACCACCGCATGAGTGGCCTGCACACAAGAATTTCAGAACAACTACACCAGACAGATTTCCAAATGGTTACCAGCCAGGCCGCCTAGAAGGAAGCAGTAATGGATTCAGTAGCCAGGAATGCTCTGAGCCGTGGGCTGCACCGCTCTGATGCAGCCTACTACTCTCCTAATCAGCAGCCATAAGACACGGGTCCTGGGCCCCTGTCCAAGCAGCTGTGACTCAGATTTGAAGTGCTGCTACGACAGTGCTCTCCTGTGGATGCACTGGTTGATCAGTGCCAGTAACTTGATGATGGAGAGTGAAACGAGCAGGGGAGAAGCACCACCCCTGTGCCCAGTTCAAATATGTAATGGCAAATATAATTAATCTGCTTTCCAGGTGCTATTGTACATTCAATACTTATCAGCTGTCAAAAACCACACGACTGATTAAAATTACTTGCTTGACCTTTAAAATGTACTTGAAAATCCATAAATGAGACCAGTCAGTGGTACATACCCATTTGAATAATAACAGAATTTTGAATCTCTACCAAAGGCTGTAAGAGAGGATTAAAGGCTCGACACCACAGTGTGACATGCACTATATGAACCCAGGATGGGAATCTTCCAAGGACATTTACAGATCATTTTGTCTACTGCCTGAAGTAATCTAGGGCAAGATTTGCTCTTTCTCTGTCCAAAGACTGTTGACCATCATCTGAATAACAAGTAGAAAAGCCTGATGCAGGTGAAAAGAAATACATTTACTCTACATTGTCCTCCATGTGCTTTGGTTCCAGACAGTGCACTGCATTCCTTAGGGGTAAATGGGAAGATCTGCTCCCACCACTAGTGAGCATGCAGTTCACAGGCTCAAACTAGAGTAAATCCACAATAAAACAGCAAAATGTGGTAGCATACAAGTTGGTTTGTCAAGGCTGTTTCCCTCTGCAAATCGTCTCCTATTGGGCCATGCTATATGCTTATTGTGAACACAGCCCTACAGTAGCCCAGTATGGCTGAACATAAGATGGCCTTGGAATGCACGCAGGTCCTGGCAGCCAGATCATCTGCACTGCCTACCTGCAAGCTATTTGCTGGTTGTCTCTCTGATTCAGTTTTGGACCAGTCCAACTAACCTTCTCCCAAGTATCGAGAACATAAATTTGTCTATGTCCCCTGGCCATGGGATCCCTGACCCTTCTTGGTTTGGTAGCACAGATGTCACCCCAGGGATGAAGAACAGTAGGATAGTTCAGCCTGCCACTGTTGTGCAGATACTGCAGCCCTCACTTCCCCCTCACCTGAAGACAGTCATGAGATCTGCCAAGACTTGGATACCAGACCTGACTGCCATGAAAAAAAAGAGAGTACTTCCCAAACTGTGACTCCGTAGGTCAGTTACAAGAGGTCATGTGTTGGTAATTAGTCTCATTATAATTTAAAAGGAGCTTAGAAGACGTCATATGAAGTGAAACACTTGGAGACCTACAGATTTATTCAATTGGTAGGATGATCCCTTGCCCAGACGTTCCACAGGCAAGAAAGCTCTGCTGGAGAAGAGCTTAGGGTGCCACACAGATCTTCCTTTGGGCCTTCTGACTTGTAGCCTCTCTCTCTGCTGACACTTGGGGAATCACCAGAAGAAACATGAGCAAACATTTTGGTGGGTGGACTTTTGTCACAGAAAGACCTTTGATCTTGATGTAAAGAGCTCCTTTGGAGGAGCTAGGACTCTATCCAAGGACCTTCAGTGCTCACAGACCCTGTGATGAAAGTATCGCAGAGAGAGCAGGTGCAGAGCTCCACGGGCTCTGGTGAAATTCTGCCCTGCTTTGTCCTTAAAAAGTCTGGATCATAAAATCACAGGGCCCCGGGGTAATTCAGGTTCGAAAGGACCCCAGGAGATCTCAAGTCTAACAGTCCTTTTGGTCTTCTGGCCCTGCTGAAACACCAAGTTCACAAGTAGCTTCAGGTCCCCACAACCACAATGAGGGGGAAAGGAGGAGAAATAAATTACTTGCCGTTTTCCCCCAGTGACTTGCAAATGGAAACGTTCTGGCTTCTCCATGCAACCAGGACGCCTACGCCTGCTTGCCCCTGGACTCTTTTTGGGAGTTGAATACATTTAGTATGTCAGACCTTCTAACAGGAGGCTGCCAGGGGGACAGGTTTTAATAGGTCAAAGACACTCTGATGGAAGGGTGTGTTTGCTTATAATGCGGTAAAGAGAATTATTAAAAACCTTCTATTTTGCATCTCAAAAATGTAAGATACTCAAGAATTATTCCTAGTCAGAATTCGCTTTGCTAAGACAGCATGCATGAGCTGCTAGATAAAACTTCTTGAGCCCCTTGACAAGAAACAATAAGGTACAAGGATGCTGCTGGAAGGATGAGGAAGATGAAGATGCTCAGCTGTGAAGATGAGCACTCGTGTCTCCCAACATCTTCTCCCCACCGCTGCTCTACGGCCTTGCTCCTCTGGTGGTAGTGAGCTCCATTTTCAGCTTCTTCATGGATGGGTTACATGGTCCTCCAGCTCAAAGACTTTTTTCCCCTCCTTGTTGTTTACTCTCCAGTTGCAGGCAACAAGAGCAGTATCGTCCTGCCTGTGCACAGGAGACTAAAACACAGCCACAATTTCAGTGTCCTTTGATAAAATAAGCTGTTTCCCCTCTAACAGCTTTTCTGAATCCAGTGACACAAGCTGAACAAGGGCTGGGTCACAGGGAACGAGAACCGAGCGCAGTATTGCAGATGGGGCCCCACAGCACCACGTACTCACCTCTCTGTCACCAGAAAGAGCCGACGGCTCGGCTGCCTTGCCAGGCTACGTTTCGGGAGCGACTTGCAATTATTCTCCAGTCTGCAAACACATTCAAGCCTTTGATCTCCTCCGTCGCTCCCAGCTGCCAGCTTCCCAGATTATGCCAGTATTTCCTGCTGCTAGTCCCTAATCACGGTACCACACCACTGATCACCACCCTACAACCACAAACTGAGCTGCCCGCGGAGGCAGGGCACACAAACCCAGTGCCCCACCGCTCACCGCTTCCCTTTCATCCCATTTTATTACCGCATGTCCTGCACTAACCCTGGCAGATGCTGGAGGAAAACTGGAGGTAAAGGTTTTATTTTGTGCTACCAGGACCAGACAAACCCTGTCTTCAGGTTTCCCCTACAAACATGCTCATATTTTTTCCTAAAGATCATGAAATTCTGAAAAGTTACAGAGAGTAGGGAACATAAAGTGCTGGGTAATATGGATATCCTTCCAACAAAAAAGACAAGGTGAAAGGAAAAATAATATTTAGGTGATTACTATTTGAAACTCTGCGTCAAAATGGATATTACAAGGCAAAATCAAAAGAAAAAAAAGTGATTTGAAAACTTCCCATGTAAAGCAGAAAATTGTGATAATAATATGTTGAGTGGGGATCTTTTTCCTGTGCAGTTTTCATGCAGGAGATGCTCTTACCTAAGCCTGCCATTTCCCAAAGGGATCCTGAAATATTTGTCGTGCATTTACTATGGATGGTGGTTATGTAAAGTAGGACAGTTGTACTATCTCCACTTGATGAGAAAGCCATACGCTTTTGCATTTTAATATAAAACACATTCTTTGAAGGATCAAAATATGTATTACCTAACTTATTTTTCAGGAAAACCTCTCTAGTTTATACCTTGTGCTCATTTAGCTTTTCCGAGTCTTTCTCCTGCTGGAAAATCTCTGGAGTTTACATGGCATATCTCGATGTCACATGTGTTCCCTTTAATAGCCAATATAAATGTTTTTCAACTCTAAACTCTGCAGCTTGAGTCTCACTTATAAAAGTCCAGCAGCGCCTCTCTGCTTTACTCATCACACGACCGAACAACTGCTGATCTACCCGCTTGTCCCGCTGCAAAGCAGGGGCTCCCGGAGGAGTTTGCTTTGGTTTGATCGAATCCAGTGATAAATCCCATCCTGATTCCCAATACTCTTCAGCAAGCTCTGTTCCCTGATATTTCTCCCTTCCAAGGGATCAGTGGTGTTGTGCGTGATTCAGTGGAATCTCCCCCTTGCTCCTCTGCTCTCGCAGGCTGGGACCTGGGGGAGCACGGCCGTACGCTCCCGCTAAGGTGATCCTGTGGGACAAAGCATCTCCAGGGGCCTGAAAATGTCACTTACTGCGTTTAAATGACAGGAACCCTGTTTAACATGAGTTCAGTTCGTGCATGGCAGAGGCACAGTATTTTATTAGTTTGTTCAAATTCTTCAAAGAGCTCAGAAATAAAAATTCTTGGACTTGCTGCATGAGTCAAACTTTTTAAAAAGTTTATGTGACTGGCTTGCTTCAGGGGAGGAAAAAAATCTTGTTTTCAGCAAGAAGTTAACTGGGTGTCCTGAAAATCAGTAATTAAAAACACCACTAACAGACAATAATCATCTGGAGCACTAATTTCCTTCTGTACATAAAAGGCTTAAAAAGGACAAAGTAAGAGAGAAAAGTTCAGCATCAGCTTCTGCCTCAAGACCCAATGCACCCAGGGGCTGGCTCAGACTCTCCTGCAGGGAAACAAGAGCTAGAAAAGTTATTTTTGTTGCTGCAAAGAAAAGTTGGATTTCTGAAGCTGTAGGCCCACACTGTTTAAAATTACCTCAGTCACAAGCAAAGCTGAAACGTCATCCCAAGGGACATCATCGCCATCACTATCACCCCCTGTGTGTGTCAGAGAGAAGTGCCACCACCCCGGGCAGAAAATGCAGCTGCTATTTGCAGTGCAACAACACAAGACTGGAAGCAGAGAATATGGTTTCCAAATTAAAGTGGGAGTAATTTCTGCCGACAGGATGTAATTACTCCTCTTGTGAAAGAGCTGTGGAACGCTTAAAGGTTTCGAGCACTAATACCTATGGAAACAGAGCCTTCCCCCAGTACCCAGCCAAGTGCTAGCTTACCGTTGGCTTGGGGAGCAGTAAATGGCCAAGAACACATCCTGTATTGCCTAAAACTTCAGCACCCTCCTTCCAAATCCTGCTCTAACTGGGCTGCTGAAGTTGCTGAAATCAGGCACAATCGCTACCCAGGGTGAATTTTCTCCCGTCTCTCACAGGAGCTGCAGTTAATGCACTGATGGTGTTGCGGCCCTAAGTATAGATTTTCCACCGTTGTGTCTCAATGCTAAGTCTATCACTACTTCAGGTAATTTATCTGAGAAGACTACTGTATTCCCAAACACCCTGTTTATGAGCAGGCAGGATGTGAGACCATGTAAAATGTATCAAGGTAAATGCAGTAGGTTATATGGCATCCCGAAGTTGACATCTTTCTGACATTAATTTTCTTAAGGTCTGACCAAAAGACATTTCCAGATCAGAAATAAGAAGCAGCATCTAAATGCAGAAATGTTTTAATTATGGCCAGAACGCTCCCAGCACCTGAAAGCCTCTTCGTAGAAAGCGCATTGTGTGAACTGTGCAGCCTGCTGTAGGTGACCCTGCTTCGGCAGGAGGGTTGGACTAGATGACCCACAGAGGTCCCTCCCAACCCCTAACATACTGTGATTCTGTGATTCTGTGAAGTATCCCAGGCCTTAAATACCTTATGGCAATTCAACTCCTACAATTATATGCAAAAATTCATAACCATACTTATGAAAACAGTCAGGCAGAACTCTCCACAAAGCAAGTCTCCTGTTGCAAGATTTTTACTAGTTATACAATTTCAGCCGACAGCTTGGGAGGAAACAAGTGTCCCAGCACCTCCTCTTTCATTTCAACCAAAACAGGAAGTTTTCATGGCACATCCATATATCTAAGACCTCTAGCCTCCCGCAATGAAACCAACTCCAAAGAAGGCTAGAAGGCTTACCTCACCTTTTCCAGGTTATCATGCATTTCCCAGAGATTTTAAGGTGGGATTCATTAAAATAAAGAAAGGTGATGCTTGTAACAGCAGAAGATTGTCTCTAAGCAACAGGAAAAGACAAAGTTTTTCTGCACAGCCCTGCCTCAAACATCAGCAGAAAAAAGTGCTTACATGCTGACAGTTCATCTGAGGAACTGCTCTGGAGCTTAACAGGCCGTAATCAAGATATCAGAGGTTTATTTTGAACAAGCGCATAGGGAATGGACATGAATTCTCCACCGTAGCAGTGCCAGTCAATATGTGATTCTCCCATCCTCACACCGATGGAAGAGAAAGCAAAGGAGTCTGGTTTGTGACTATTGCATAACATAAAACTTCTTTTTTAAAAACTTAAGGACTCTTTTCGAGAAGATTTCAGCATGCTTGAGGTATAAAAACTTGTCTCCCTGACTTTACAGAAACCCAAAGAACTAATGATTGCTTTTTTGATAAGTTAGGCTACTGACAAATTTGTTTTCTTTCATCACATACGTGCACAAAAATCTTTACTGATCTTATTTCTACCACCATGGTCCTCCAGATATTTCAGTGTGCTTTACAGAGGGTGAAGAAATGAAAGAAAAATGAAAACTGGCAGTACATTAGGCAGCTTTGGGCAAAGAAAATGATGGATTCTCCCAAAGTCGTTTTCTGCAAAGTGAGATTTGCTGTCAGGATCTTGACTACATATGGCAGTGCTGGGAAGCTACCCAGAGACAGGAGACTATCGTTTACAGCCAATGCAGCAAAGACAGAGGCCTCTACTGTGTTTTAGAAATGGAGAGTCTGACTACAAGGGAACAGAGAGAGAAGGGATTTTTCAGGAAAGCCAGTGACAGTGAGATTTGACTTTATTTACACCACTCTCCTACCTCCTAAGATACTCAGTTAGACGTACTTTTGTGTACCAAAAGCATATGACGCCGCACTGGGCCTTGTCCTCCTCTAACTCTCTTGGCAAAAGCAACAAAGACTTACCAGCTCAAAAAGGCCACACAGTGGTTTTGTTTTCAAGCATCACTTCTAGGAAAAATGAGAGAAAAAACCCACAACTCTCTGCAAGATCTTCTGTACCCAAGAACAAAGCTGAATGGTTCAATGTGAGTCATTTTCAACCTTTGCAGGCTTGGCATTTGAACTCTGAAAAGTCATTACCAGTAATTTTGTCATTTCAAGTGTTTGTAACACATGAGGAATAAATGCTTTTAAAATAAGAAGTCAGATCTTAACTCCCTGAGGGACACTCACAGATCACCTTCCTACAACTTCAACCTAAAACCATTTTACTATATTTAAAAAATACTTTCAGATGCTCTAAGTAAGACATCTAACATCTGACCTGAGAACGGTTTTCAAACAAAAATGAAATGCTACAAGAAGTGAGACATGATGAAGGAGACAATACGCTTCCCTCTTGTTCCCTTGAAGGATTGCCTGTTTTGTGGTGTTAACCCAAAGGGAGCCTGCAGTCCAGTCATCTGTTTTCTCTCTTCTTTACTACAGCCAAGTAAAAACGGAGAAAAGGTATCACAACTGCAACCACCTTCCAGGAAAGCTTTTTTTCATTATAAGTAACCTAAAGGATTTAGCCCATACAATCCCATGGTCAAAGGAAGATTCATACTGATGTTCTTACTGACCTTTAGGAACAGCTTGTCTGAACTCTGATGAAGAGCCTATCTATGAGCTTCATTTTTATTTGACATATTTTAATGACTGCTGTTATAAACCAGTCTGAATAGGGAAACTAAAACCAGAAAGAAAATCTAAGAATTGGGGTGTCTTTCAAGCACCCATATAGATTTATAAGCTATGAAACAGGCAGCATGCTGGGATGGTCTGGGCAGCACCAGCACCCTGGAGCGTCTCCCCTCTCCCTTCTCAGCAGGGCTATCTGACAGTGCCATGGAAGAGACATGATGTTCTTTGCATCTACACTAATGAAATTATCAAACGTAATTAAGGGTCAGGACTTCTATGAGCACATGAACACGTTAGCCTGATTCACAGCGGGTTTCCAAGCAGCTTCTTCCGTACACGTAATCTCTCTCCAGTGATGATATTTTGGTGTCTTGTGCCGTGGGAAGATGTACAGTAACAGTCTTGCTGTTATACAGTGTGTGAAAAGTTTCTCCTTGACGCAGATGCATCTATTGACATAAACCCTAGAGGCGCCGGTTGTGAAATCTCTGCACCTCTGTCAAATTAAGCTGAAGTCAGGCTCCAGAGTTGCTGACGGTGTGAAGTGGAGACGGCGTACACAGAGAGAGTGTTTCCATAAGCCTTGTTTCCATAGGGAACCAGGCAAAACACATACTGATTTTAAAAAAATAGTTTTCCACGGATTTCTGTGGTGGGCGGGAAGTCCTGCAGCTCTGGCCGTTGCCCACTAGAGGCCGTGAAGTCCTTACGCCTGCCCCGGCCCCAGCTGTCGGAACCCAGTGAAAAGGAGATGAGGAATGGGAAATGAGAAATTTTTTCTTTCTGGCATTAAAATCTTAAAATCTCGTTCACGGAGCAAGGCACCTCAGTCCTGGCAGGCTGGTGGGAGCAGCAGGACCTGCTGTTGGCAGCCAGCTCTGCTCACCTGCAGCTGGAAACCCCAGAGGAGGAGATGGATGAGGAGGAGGATGAGGAGCAGGAGGGGCAACGCAATGCAGCTGGCTGGAGGGAAGCTACTCCTCCGTGACAAGCCCAAGGTAAACAATGAGTAGCCAAACATAATGGGCCACTTCTAAAATCAATTACTCTTTTTGAACATCACTTATCGGAGCCTGGCAAGCCTGCAGCAGTGTCGCAGTCAACAGAATGGATGTCAAGCATGAGCAGGATTTAACGAGTGGAGTTTGCTGTAGAACTACAGCAACAAACACGTGTGCACAGAAAAACCACAATGAAGGCTGGTGTGCAAGGAAGAAACCCGAGGACGTTTCTTAATATGCCAAGAAACACATAGGGATAGTATAAGGAAAAGAAGCAATACTGGCAGAAACTCAGTTCCTCCAGTTTGAGTTGAAACTGGGGTTTGCTGGGTTATTTAGAGATCATATCACATGCCTGTGTGAGAGACACAGTGAAATCAGAAAAAATTTGGAGATGAGACCTGCACAGAGCTGTGCTCTAAGGGAGGACTTGAAACCCTGACTTCCACAGGAGGCAAAGGAACATGGCTCCTACAGAGCCTAGGGCTGGAAATCACATCTAAATGTCTTCTCGCAGACTTCATTTGTGATGGGTCATCTAGAAACCTGCAAAGGGTCAACGTAGATCAGATTATTCCTCACAGTCGTTGATTGCCCTGCTTTCTGCAATGTTGAATTTCATCTGCTGTTGTGCTGTTCATACACCTAGTTTATTTATGTCCTGTTGAAGTTTCTGTTTCTTCTGCCGTCTGGATTAATTAAGTACTTTTCTGTCTTCTGCAACCTCTGTCATGTTTTCCACACTTTTGCCACAGATCATTAAACAGCATAACTACGTCATACGATTCCTAAAATGAAATTTCAGGGCATCCCAATAAAAACAAAGACCTTAGTGAAAATGTGTATTTATTCTTCTTCCTTGTATTGCTCTCAACTACTTGGCAACCTTGTGTTCATGTATTCTATTAAGATTTGGGGACTGTGGGTTTAAGTCCCTTCCGGCTGGTGGGCAGATACCTCGACATATTCAGGTATTATGCAAAATGGGAGCGTCACTTTGTCCTGTGGGAGCTGTTTTGCAAGAAACTAGCAATCATGTAGTCCATGCCGCTTCGGCAGTGCAGTGTAGAAGAGGATTTTGGCTTTTGCATTTCACAGGGACACTTAGTGGTAGCTGTTGGCGAGTACTGAGGTGCAGGAGAGGGTGTTTCGGTGGATGTCCCCTCACCTCGGTGGACTGCGGCTGCCCGTCTTCCCTGCACAGGCTGACAGGGACCCTCCGGCCGCAGCGCGTGGCTCAGCCCCAGGCAGGGTGCCGGGATGCCGACGCCGGAGCTTGCGTTGTGGCTGCTGCTCCAGAGCGGGAGGCCCAAACCAGTGTGCAGGGAAGCATCATGCAAAACAGTGCCTTGAGCTCTAGTTGGGACTGGTCCTTTACCAAAGGAGGCTAAATAAATATAGACTGTTCATGAAAAAGAGAGGTTTTTTCCTTGCCAGGACTGTTAATTTGCTAGCAAAAGAAAAATGTCGGAAGTGGCATGAGCCTCCTTCCATGTTAGGAAGAACGCAGGGAGCGGGGTGCCTGGAGATGGGGAGGCGCATCCCCACCTCGCACTTCCAGTCCCAGCTCTGCTGGGCACCACACAGCTCCTCCGGCCGACGCTCAGGGAGAAGCCGGATCCTTACCTCTAACACGTTCCAGTTAGCAGGCGGCCCTGAGAGCAACCCCAGGTGTTCACATACTCTTTAATCCCATTAGGGCTCTTTTAAAGCAAGGTGGTTTTTTTTGGTGTCACAGAAGTTACACTTAATGGGTTTGCAGTCATTAGGCAGTTAGAAACATTATTTGCACTTTGTGATTTGCTGCCAGAAGTGTAGCAAGAGACAAGCACCAAAGTCCTTGTGAATCCCACAGCTGCTGTGACTTTTCCATATGAGGAAGGAACAGTTGCTTGAGGCATGTTAGAGGTATGCAGGAACACAGGAACAGTTTATTAATACTGGAAGTGAGCTTGCAATTACTGAGAGCAGATGGTCAGCTTGCACAGCGAATGAACCTTAAACCATCTAGACTCACAGGACTACTGCAAACATTGAAACAGTACCAAATTCACAAAAAGAAATCCTACGTGCTCACAGTCAGAATTCGGCTCAGATTTGGATCCTACACACAGTGGCTTAAGTCCAGATAAAGCTGTCAATATTAATCTGAGTCTGTGGATTTACCCCAGAGTAAATGCCCCTTCTTTTTACTTGCATACATAACTCTCAGAGCAATCAAAGATAAGCTAAAATAATAAGGACCCTAATAAAATAACTATATTGGCATCATTAATAAAGCTAGGAATCAAGCTAATCCTCCCTTGTGCCACTGCGACTCTGCTGTATCAGAGATATGGGAGCAGCGTTAACAAGAATGGAAATATAGAGATGAAGTTACATGACTAAAGTTTTTCATTACTCTGTAGTCCGTTAACAAAAAAGACCCATACACACATTGCTTTAACAAATGTATCCGTGACGCACTGCAGAGCTTTTGAATCCTTTCCATACGCAAGCTGCTTGTAAAGCCTCTGTGAAAGAGCTTAATAGAGATGTATATCTTGAAAGTACTCCTCAGTGCAGCTCATGGACGAATTAGAATTGTTATTGCTATAGGCATGTAATAGTATGTATGTGCAAAGGGAAGGGCTTCCTTAGCACCATGTGCCTTTCAGCCTACATTTCAGCCTGCCAGCTCTTCATTTGCCTAAGCAAATAGGACTATAATTACTGGGGGGAAGAAAGGGAGGCTTTAAGCAGAGAGCTCTGTTGCGTGGCTCCTTCTGCACGTGTCCAGGCAGTGAACTCCAGCCCCTGAGACAGCCGTGCAGCCATCCTCCAAGATCTTCCCTGGGACAGCATGTTTCAGCATCCCAGCAAAGTGCCTCTGGACTGCCAACAGTGAAGGATCATCAAGGTTAATTTGACCTGCAGTTGACAGGTCTTTGCGAATGGGTAAACAAGTGCTTGAGTGTTGTGCGGCAGCCAAAGGCAGCCGGCAGAGAGAGCTGGCACATCCCGGCATCCCAGATTTGCTGGTGCCTTGAGTAAGGAGGTAACTGCAGACTGGACTGCAGTAGGGCTCTGAAGACCAGCGCAAAGGTTGCAGCAGCACGAATGTCAGAGACAAGATATGTATGATTGAAAAAAAAGATGGCAATTGTATTTTCAGCAGAGGAGGGGATGTTGGGTTGGTGGCACTTCTGATCAGCGCAACTTGCTGACCAAGGAATACCGGTAAATTAAGACAGATCCCTCTAGTCCAGCTCAACTGCTAACAAAGCACCTACAGATTTGGCCTCGTTCTCCTTCACACAGCTGAGGGTGCATGAATGTTCACTTGCAAGCAGGATAGAATTTACATTTTCAGAGATATATTTATGCAGAAAAGCTCAGGTTTACCTCGCACAAACAACTTTGTTCCCCTCATAAGTCAGAAATCTGCATAGCAGGACAGTTTGTTTCCAGATCACTATATAATTCAGCAATTTCATGGTCTGGCTTCATGGCACGATGTACAAAAATATGTTGATGCATGTGACAAGTTTATACTGCCAAAAGGCTATTCCTGTACCTGCAATGAGGGAAAGTGTGAAGGTTGTAGCCATTTTTAGAATCCTTTCCTTTACATTTCTTTTTCTAACACTCAGGCTGGAAATCAGGGGATACTTGAAGAGTCCTGCAGTGCCAGCTACGACATTGTTAAGACATTGGCATGTTGACTCAATACCTCAGAACTGCTTTAAAGTTTTCCAAACCCTTAAGAAAACAAAGTTTACACAAGAAGTTATTTTGACAGGATGTGATTTACATATGCATCTACTTAGTATGTTGACATTTAGTATTAAAAGACCCTGTTGACTATAAAAAAATATTTCTAGCAATATCTTAATAACCCTGGTTATTCCTGAAACATTTTGCATTTCCCTGAAATTTATGTGTTCCCACAACCATTTTAGTAGCCTAAGCTATTGTATATGCCATGGCAATTGCACTTAGCACTGTGCAAAGACCTCCCAACTTTCTAAAAATGTTTGGGTCCAATTCTGCAGCTGGTTTTGGCCATTAAAAAATAAACTGAAATCCTTTTTCTTCAGCCAGTATTTATCGCAAAGTAGATTGATTAAATATATGGTAGCATATATTGTTGTGATCACACAGTCCTCGGGCCTCTCTCCATTAGCCAAGAAAGATCTGGTGCAGACGCTGGCTTACATACTCAAGCATTTCAGATTTCCAGACACATTTCTAATTTTGTATAAGCCATTTTTTTTTGTCCTTTCTAAATCTGACATTGCTTTTCATTAAGGGCTGGGATTTGGAAAAAAAAGCAGAAAATCCCATGGGATTGCAAACAACAGATGTTGTCTGTTTTAAGCTTCCTTTATTCCAAATCGCTGAATTTAGTGCTTTTAAGATTTTCCTGCTTCTTTTTTTTTCGGAGGCCTGTGATTTGCTCTTTAAATGGATTTTCAAGAGACTGACTCTGACTGGAATGTATGCGAAAAGACATTTTCAACTTCAAACGTACCATTTTTCAGGGAAGTTAATAGAAACGTACTAAAAATATGACAAAACCAATATCAGGGCAATATCATTGTGTACCTATACTGCGAGCAACAAACCCATCATATTGCTGTCCCAGCAAATGGGAGGCACATGCTTCTCCTCTTCCACCCGGATGCCTTCATGTTTCCCGCTCCTCCATTTCAACACTGCTGAGCTGTCAAGCTCAAAAGGCAGCATCCTGCCCCATGACTACTGCAATGGGATTGTCGAGCTTTCCTTAGAAATAAATGTTATTTTCGCCATGATTTGTAACTCTCCCGCACCTTCTCACATGCCCTCCATCACTGCAGATATGGCCAAAGAGCCCCTGCCCTTAGGGGGTAAAACTCGTTCCTTCTTCAGGTGAGTGACTGCATCCTTCGAAAAGATGCTGTGATCATGATGTCAGTGATTCCAAAAAGGATTGACTGGAGAAATAGCTGTGTAATTCTGTGGAAAAAAATGACTAATTTGATCCTTAGGGATACGTCAGGGAAATAAGAATTAGGGATGGATGTTTGACATCCTTTTTGAAAAAATTGAGAGGTTTCAAAAAGCAGCCACACAAATTATTTAAGTATTGGACAAAGCAATGGCATAGTGAGCAGCAGTAATTTTGCCTATCTAAAAAAGAAGTTGAAGAAATAGTTTTATCAGAGTGCAGTGCTACCTGACAGGGAAGATCTCTTCATTCCAGGAAGAGAACACGACAAAAATGTCTGGAATGTGAGGACAGACAAATTCAAATTAAAAGTGAAGTGTACGGTTTTCATACAAGAGAAGTTAACTCTAGATCAAACTACCAAGGAATGTGGCAGATTCTGCACTTTGTTCTTTCTTTTTGTACTTTTAATTTGTGTCTCCAAGGCAAGACAGGATGAGGTTTAGGGAATGATGTTGGAGCTAAACAACCAAATTCTGTTCTCAACACAAGCCATGAGATAGACAGGAGGCCAGGCCAAATGAACTAATGGGTTTAAGCTTTAAGAGGTCAAATCTTTCTATTAAGTGTCAGAAACTCTGTGTTCACAGTGATTATAGCTGTGGTTATTAATAAAATTAATTGGAACTGACTACCTCTTTGATTTAATCAGAATTGCATTGGTGCAAGTTCATTGAATTGCAAATGGAAGAAACATTAGACCTCGTCTCTTTGCACATCACAAGATTTTAACCATGCCTTCATAAAGCCTCGATTCATATTTTATGCCTTGACCTCCTCTTGTAACCCATTTTTTTACAACAGCAAATGCACCACAGAAGTAATAGCAGTTAAGCTCTCATACATTTTTGTTGGTTGCCAAGGTTGAATGGATGCAAACATCAGACCCTGGGAAATTAGTTTGCCATTCATGTTATTCTAGAAATAAAAATCTATTTTCAGGTTAGAAAAGAGAAAAAAGTACAAATTTTCTGGTTGTCAGTAAGGCCATGTCTGCTTCATATTCTGTCAAAGTTTTGTTCATCCTGAAACTCATGAATGCTGCCTTTATTTCTCACATTGTTCCATTTGCTCTGGGGTTATTGAGCAGCTGGGATGTGTCTACGGTATTTGCCACATGCAAGAGATGTCATTCAGTTTAATTTTCAGCAGGATCAAAAGTGATTTTTCTAAAGTTTCTTCCAAACAGAAGTTCGAACATATTCACATTTCAGAAATACCAGGGAAAAAGCGTTTGGCTCTGGCCTTTGCCAGTGCCTCCTGATTTCCCTACTGAAGGACAAGGATGCAATGACATATTCTTTGGTATGAAACCAAGAGCCAAGTCATCGACAACAGCAACACCAGGTGCAGCCAGCACCCGTCATGAACTCCTGGCTTGGCAGGTTTGGGTATTTTGAGCTCGCGTGTCTTAAGTCCATGGACTCAGAAGACCCATGTATAAACACAAGTGCCCTGAGCTGCACATATGAAAGTCTTTGTCATGATTTCCAGGCTCCTGACTAGGGCACAGGTGATCTGGAAACTTGGCCCTGTACCAGCACAGGGGACCCTGAAAGCTCTGGCTCTCCCCGCAGCCCACCAGCTGAAAAACACCTTGGTTCACCAGAAGCTCGTCAGATCTGGCACGCTTTTACTAAATGTTTGAAACCCATCACATCATCATAAAAGGCCTGAGAAAGTTTAAGTTGGAGTGATTAAAAGACCAATATGTCCAGTAATGCTTTGGTGTGTGTGTTTGGACTGAGCTGCTGGGGCAGCTGAGGTGGCTGAGGTGTTGAGCAGCAAAGCAGAGGGGAAAAAAAATCTGAAACTTGTGTCAAGTCTGTGTACCTAGATTAGTGAGGAAGGAGAAGCGCACATCCAGGGATACGGTAGAATAGTACTGGCAGTGGAACAGCAGCAGCTGAGGGGTCGGGAGAGAGAGCTGCACAAAACTGCTTGGGATTTCTGCTGATAAGGGACTTCAGCTAACCTGGATATTTTCAGTTTTCATTAATGACTAAGAAAATCCTCAAATTCATGGCAGTTCAGCCAGTGGCTGCTATGGTGTTACTTGAAAGTGCCTATCCTACGTGGGTACCAGGTAAACTGAAATTTGGAAAATACTGTACAAAATCAAAAATATTGAAGTTCAGCACTTGCTAATGCATTTGCTCCTGATGGCCCTTCAGAAAGGATGTGAGCTTTGAATCATTCCTTCTTTTCAGCCTTTTGTTCTCAAATATAAAATTCATCATCATAGCTCTGCAAATTTATTGACAGCTCTGACCTGTAAATTGCAAGCTGTTGCAGCTCTGAAATTCACGGTTTACCTCTCGGTCTAGACTATTTTGTGTTCTGTGGAATATGAGACAGTTTTGGAAACAGAGCAATGTGCTGATGGTGATTTTGATTCTCTGACACCAGGTCCCAAGAAAACTTTGTGGAAACTATATTTTTGTCTGACGATGCACATGGACAAACATTGTCCTGTAAATTTCTGTAATTTAGCTTTATGAAATGTAGGCAAAGATTTCTTAAACAGCAAGGGGAAAACGTAGTGGCAAAGAAACAGAATAAAAAATATGTCCATCAGCTTTAACACACTCATCTGAAGAAGTCAGCCACTGTGGGAAGAGACATAAAGATAATAAGTTTTCAAGAAGCAGCAGCAAGTTTTATCCTTCCAGTGTGTTCCTGGGAAAACCCTGATGAGTGCAAAGAGAACAACTACGAAGCACTAAACATGCTGCTAATGCGCGAAGCCCTGTGTTCTGGGGAGAGAAAAGCATTCAGCAATAATTGAATCATCCAGGGCTGTGCTCAGTGGATACCCTAAGGTGATTATGTTCAGAATAGAAGCTTTCAGAATGTCATTTAGTAAATGAAAACAGAGTTGGATACCAGTAATAAACCAGTGCCCTCAAGCTACTAATTTTTTATAGCAGCTTAATTGAAACATACAAATCACTGAATGCCTCCTGCCTAGGACAGGGGGCAGCACTGAGATCAGAACCACAGGCACTGACATCAAGCGACAAAGTACGATTTTGCTTCCAGTAAAGAACAGTTTACTGATACAACTTTCTTTCTCTGGTGATAAGTAGGAGCCTGTCAAATTCTGAGTGCTGCATTGTATTCCCAGGACTGGTATAGGGTACTGGCTTTTTTTTAACTTTCCAGTTGCTGATGAACCCAGTAAAGCGAAACCAAGAGCAAAATTTAGTTTTCACCTTCCTTTTGTAAATGGAAAGCTGTTTTAAATTGCATTGACTCCTTAATCACACTGTTCCTATTACCTAATTTGCAAGAAGCAGGACTTTCTTATCTTAAAAACTAAGCACATATTTAACTTGTACTATTGTCATTTAAATGACATATAACCACTAATTTTGGATTCCTGCCTTTTCACAAACATTTAGCACTTTTTGTCATAAAACTTAAAGACAACTTCAGCAAGATTTTTTCCAAGTTTTTCAAATTAGTAGTACTTCTTGCAGAGAGACGTCCCTAACATAGCTGTTCTATTAAACTGCACACCACAAGAACTGAATTGGCTTTGGAAACGTAGAACTGTAAGTTTCCAAAGCTGCAGCCTGAGAAGACAAAGCAGTTCTTTGGATGTAATAAATCATCAGTGAGAGTGAAATATGAAGGAAGTCTGTCTCTTCTTTAGAGCAGAGGACACTCCCTTTCTAATAACGTACTGCAAGGCAGAAACCCCAGCCTGTCATTTTACGCACTAACAGTTCAGCAGAGTGGTTGAGAAAGAATTGGACCTGAGTCTGAACATGAGTTTGGGTACTGACACTACTTGCTCAAACCTGAATTAAATCATCCTGGGAGGGGCAAAGGCGTCGGAGAACAACATCCTTAGCCTCCAAAGGCAAAGAACCAGCCTGCCCATGCAGCCCTTCCTACTGTGTTGCTTCACTCAGTAGTTCTGGCTGCAAGATTTCTACAACTTGAGTCGCCAGCCAGTGTCCCACACTCTTGTCCTGCCTATTCTCAGCCCTTTTTTCCATTGCTGAAGACTGAGCATATCACACAAGTGCAGCTACTGGAGGACTCTGTAGCCTGTCTCTCCCATGCGAGAGAACTTCACTATTTTGTGCAGAAGATCAGTTAGTATTAGCTGCTTTGAAGATAATTGCTCAACAACAAACTCGGTTCTTAACCCTCATTTACATTTCCTAGAAGTTCTGTCAAACTAGTGCCTTTGGGGCTGACACTTTCTGGGCTTAATCTCAGCCCAGAGATTATTTTCATGCACGTAAATGTAAATTCAAACAGTTTACTTGTTCTCAAATCAGACAAACATATGAGATGTTTTTCCCTGGGAGCTGCACCCAAAAAGCTCCGTAATTGCTCAGTATGAGAAAAATATTCCACAGATCTCACAGAGCTCTCAGGAATACACCAAGTTAGAAGAAAATCTGGTTTCAGAGACATGAAGAAATGAAAGGAGAAATATAATCAATGCAGTACGGCATTGAGGCACCTTATTTTCTCACTAGGGTCACTGTGGGAAACTCCAGCAACACAGAGTACCTGGAGCAAGTAACTAATGTAAAGTCTGAGACACTCAATTTGGTCCACAACCCCTCTGCCCGATCTGTGACCGTCTCTGGCTCTGCTCGGGAGCCCCTGAGTACTTGCATCTGCCCCAGCATTTGGACGGCCTCAGCAGCATCCGGATCCTGGGGACACCAAGCCCTGTAAAGGGAGCATCAGCACCAACTAATGTGAGCACCTGCCTTTTCAGTCACCATATAGCATCAGACAGACAATATTAATTACTCAAGTTTTCAACAATTCAGATCCCATCCCAATACACATGAGAAAGAGTCAAGAGTTACAGGTCCTCACTTTCCCTAAAAGTCCTCACTTTCCCTAAAAGGTGTGAGCTGGGGTGAAAAATCTAGTTTTATTCATTGTGCATCAAACCCTTGCTTGTGTGGTATGCTATCATTCACACCCAGGAGAGAGAGCCTTAACCTAATTATGGCAACTGGTCTGGGGAAATTAATGATTACTGAACACTGTAAAATAGAAAGCAATAGTTTTGGGTCTTTCCCAAATGGTCTACTGCTAGACAGATATTCATGGTTGTATTTCTCTCATCCTGTGAATATTGATAAGGTAGCAAAGACTGGATATATATATCAAAGCCTTGGAAACAAGGTATTGCTAATGCAGGTCCTCAGCAATACCATGTTATAGCTACCATCCAACTGATTTGTGGGATGCTAAGTAATAGTTCTGGTACCATACAACCCTTCATTTTCTATTCTTATACTTGTTTATTTCTGTCACAATTTATTAAAATACTGTCCTGCTATAATTTAAAAAGACAGGACAACAATAACCTTTAGTACCTCCTTGCTGTGATAAGCGAGATGCTTAAACAAGAGCTCAGACACTTGACAGACGAGTACAAATGGGGCTAAATTCACTCTGATGAGCTGTGTGACGGCTTCTTCCACAAGTGAGGCACAACAGAGAGGCAGGTCATTAGAAATTACCCTGCAATGGGATGACTGGTGTGTGCAGCTTTTGCAATCCTATTAAGCTGTTGCCACCAAATGAAAGCTCATTGCAGGGGTAGGGAAGAAGTGTTGTGGGTACCTGCTGTAGTGGGCTATGTGTGCCTGAGACATTTTTACTTGGGTAAATACGCCCAGTACCTCTCACAGCCAGACTCTGGTCCTGATTCAGCCTCGGTGGTGACACAGATCTTAAATGAATTTCCAGACACATAACTATTACTTAATGCTGAAAGCCTGTATCTCTGTATCTGTTCCATTATGTTGTACCATTGCTTAATAAATCAGAAAGTGTAGAGGTAACAAATGGGTAAGCAATCTGAAGGGTTCAAAGTGTACATTGTGGTGCCACCTAATGCACGGGCCCTTCGGGTCCGGACATGGGACCTCAGTGGGAAAGAAGCCCCAGCTTGCTTCAGCCTCTGACCAGGGACATCAACTGCTCCACATACAAGCTATTTGCTGTGGTAGTCAAGTCCCATATGAAAAGCATACAGGACAACTTCTGAATTTTGCAGCAGGAGACGGGTTTTTAGATGCCCAAGAGTGCCCACGGTGCCACGTGGTGACATGTGCATGCAGAATTATCAGTCCAGGACTAGGCACTCCCAGTCCGCTCTGGGTGTGGGCTTTCCATAAGGCCATGAAGACGACCCTGCTGCATTACAATAACACAACAAAGCAACTATACAATTATGACTAAGGTCCACTGATATTTATGACCCAAGAATATTTATGTCCCTATTATAGGGCAAACTGGAGATAAACATTATATGGTAGTCTCATTTAGCATGTAATGCAATTTTATACCATTTTTTAATATAAGAAGCCTAAATTTCCCACTGGACAATGTTTTAAATTTTTTGATTACTGCGTGAGGAAGAAACATTGTGTATGGACACATCATAAGCCATATGTACCTATCATGTGCTTCTGGCCTTGCTGTGTTTTCAATTGCTGATAGTCATATCTTTCTTTGCCTGTGCTCCTCCCGTCTGTTGTAACCAACTGTTGTCCCTAAGCCTACACTCATCTTCGATCCTACAATGACTCACATGGTTGCTCAACACAACCTCCTTTGTCTGGGTGGAACTACAGGCGGTGCATAAAGATAAGGGTTAGAGCCACCACTATAAGCTATTTGAGGCAGTAAATTTATTTTGTCAAACGTCTGCTGAAAGCCTGAAGCAATGCGGCGGCAGCTACAATGCAAATAGCACTGTACCCTGAGCTGACGCCAGCTGATTTAAAGGACTTACTCACTAAGAGCAGATTTGAACTCCACAAGTAATGCCAGAGCTCCTGGACAGAGATGACACCATGCAATGTAAATAATGGCACTGCAAACGAGGTCTGTGAACTGCCAAGTCAGATGTCCACGTCCACTAGGTGCAGGTTTCTAAGCAGATCCCACTGCCACGGCTGGATGATTCCCTTAACTGAGTAGGTTCTTCTTGAACAAACACCACTGCTGTGTTTCAGGCCTCATTTTGGGCTTTCTCTCATGCTGTGTTTGAAAACTAGGGGAAGGTTCCCATTTTTATATATATATAAGCTGAAATTCTCTTCTACCTGTTATTATAAGCCAATTTTTAATTTAAAACTTGCAGAAAATTATATGAAAGAGATCTAGTCCACACTTCTAAGAATTTGTTTGTGTAACATGTTTTTATCCTGATTTCCTAAGGAAATACTGCTCACACAACCATGCTTTGCGTGTCGGTCTGTCTGTCTGTCTGTCTGTGAGGCTCCTCGTTGCCTCCCCCAGTAACTTTTGAACAAATTGGCTGATTTGAAAGAGAGACAGATGGCTCAAAGGTATTAAGCTCTTACAAGTTTTGTGAAAATAAGCAGCAGGGTAATGGAAAGAGAGCCTCTTAGTGGCTCACTAAAGAAAAGGCTTCAGTACAAATTCGATCGCTATTAAACTGAAGAAAATCTGCACAAAGCTCAACCCTGCCATGTAAACTCACCACACAGAAGCCTTCACTGCGTCTGGTGTTCATGAACTAGTTCTTGTTATCCACTGTTAAGCAAACATCATCATGTTTACTGTTGAAATAGCAAGCTAAATTTTTAATAAGGACACTGCTGAGGCAGTTAATATGCAATGCAATGATATCCATTAATAAGATACCCTAAGCCATGAGCCTTGCTGTACTTACACGTTGCCTAACTTTGACATTGCATCTGACAAAAGTATTATCACAGCATTTAGGGCTCAGATTAAGATATTTGACATTGGCAAGTACATCTAACCCCACTCCGGCAGTTTGGCATTAAACAAATAGCACTTGGCACCAGCTGAACAGGCCCTTGAACAACACACACATTGTCCTACAAAGAGCCTAGGTGGAGAAAGTCTGTACTTGAATCTGACAAGAAGCTTTGATCAGACAAATTAGGCCAGGCTTTTATGTGGAGTTCCCAGCTCTACTGACAGTATGTTTGCTGGCAGCATCGCTGCTGGAGACTCCACTTCCATTATCACTCTCCGCTTGATGCTCAGCTTACAAAGGACATTGCGCTTCCCAACTTTCTTGCCTATTCCGCACCACCTAATTGCTATGAGAACACTTGAAATGTTGGTATTTTAGTGCTTACTTACCTTTTAATCAAAGGTTATGGCCCAGAATCACGCCAGTCTCTGAGAGCTTATTTAAGAAAGAAGAGGCACAAACCTGTATCTAGAGCTCCTAGTCATATTTCAGTCCCATATAGGGACACAAAAGCAGTTACAAAATAAACAAGATGTGAGACTGCAACGTCACACAGCACTGCACTCCCTGCTATAGTGGTACCGAGGGGTGTCACTGGGATAACAGTGCACAGGGCATCTCTTCTTTCTCTTTCTAGCCTACACACAGATACAGTGATGAAAACTGCACTTTCTGGGTGTATTTGAAGACACTGAGCACACTGGCACATACTAGGCTTTGTAGGCACCACCATCTAGCCTTCAGTCAGCCAAATGTGTACTCTACCAACCAAACCGGCAATGCAATTTTCTTCCTCTGGTTGCTGTCATGCCTGGATGCGGTCTCATACATGAGAGCAGCAGATAACTGACACTGGAAAGGTAATTATTCTCTTCAGAGAAAAAGGATATTCCTTCTCCTTAAACAGGTAAATGCCAGATCTTCTGGTCATGTCAGCACCATGCACATTGCTAGCAGATCCTCTCCTACCTGCCGTTGTGGCCACCTTATGTCCACAGTCCTTTATATTGATATGCTCCTCAAGGCAAACAAACAACGCCACCACCAGTCCAATGGAGCTGAACAAACCCTTCTTGAGGCAAATACTATCTTACATACTTGCCATGTTCATCATCCCTGCGTCCTCAAATCTCCACAGGGATACTGCTGTTTGACTTCTGCACCAAGGCAGACCCTACTTAAAACCACTCTTTTAAACCTGTCGTGATTTAGTGATGGCACCTAACTTCTGGGCTGGGGTGATCTTCAAAACCTGCACCCGCACAGCTGCCTCCAGCTAACCTCAAGAGCCTTATGCAAAACTACTTGACACATTCCTGGTCATCTTAATCTCTGTGACCATGTAATCCCCTCACTGGTGTACTCCCTCAGCGCCAGACATTCCTGTCTGCATGCAGCTGTGCCACAGGGATTGCAACAGGCAACAGCTGCCGCCCCTCATGATCTCACCATTTCTGTCTCAGGTCGCAAGCCATTTTGTAATACCCCTCAAATGTGTCCTGCACTCTATTTACACCATGCTGCAAGGACGGCACAACCCACTGCAGAACAGCCGATCGCCACACGCTGGCTCCATGCCTGGCCATAGGTGTAACGGTCAGAAAGGAGGAATGTCCACAGCCAAAGGCCTTTCATTTGCCTTGCCACCCAAAAGCTCAGTGAGGACAGCCACAATAAACTGTGCCCCACAATAAACTGCCACAGAATGCATGAGCGGTCAAGCTGACAAGGTGCTAAGAGCCCCCTCGGATACGCCTCCTGGAGTGCTGTCCTCAGGTGTCCACAGGGCACAGCAGGATCTCCTGCATGGGTTTGAGCTGGGACATTCACAGGTGGAACTGGCAACAAACCTTGCAGGAGAGAGGAAGAAACAGATGACTGATGGATGCCTTGTTGCTGGAGTGCTTCCAGATTCTCACGTACAAAGTCAAGAGTAGAGAGTTTCTTCCACAGATGTGTTTCATCTTCTCTGTGACACATGGAAGAGTTATTCAGGGCATATTGAGCATATATGCTGTGTTTGTATAGCTGAATCACGGCTTATTGCAAGTGTCTCAGAACATGCATGGGGTGACTAGAATCCTTAATTCAGTCTACCTTCTGCGAGCTTTAATTCCGCGTTTATTACTACAGCGACTGAGTATCTAACACTATGGCAGGAAGCACTCAGCAGTAAGACAGGACAGCGTGTGGTTCAGAAGCAGTCATCCTCCTGTGGGTATGATCGCTCCTTGGACTGCTTCAGGGCAAAGGCACTTGAACAAACTATGGACAAGAAATCACACTTGTCTAAAGCAAAAAGAACCGAAAACACCTTGAATGAAGTAAATCACCCTAACCCTAGGAAACAAGGTAATTTTCCTGCTGTCTGTCTGGTAGTGTCCCTGTAGGGTCAAGCTGTCACTCAGAACAGCGCATGGCCAGCCAAAGCGACTTCCAGCAGCTCCCTTTGCCTTCCCCTCTGTCAGGGAAGCTCTGTCAGTGCTGCCTCACACCCAGCCCTGCTTCCCCAGCTGCTGGGAAATTTGTACTACAGCCTCCCCAAATGACACCAATTTGGGAACGTGTTATTTTTGCTCACGAGTGTGTCTGCAGACAAGTGTTCATCTCTCTGATTTGCAAATGTGCAGCAAAGCAGGCTCCCAAACATAAAACTGCGTATTTTTAGCTATAGTAGATATATAATGAAAGCACTCCAAATCTGTGATATTTTAAAATGATCAGCTTATGGGCATATTTCCATTTCATTTACAGCACAGGGAAGCAGGAGGAGAAGAAAAAAAAAGGTGAACAGGGCAACTACACAAGCCAACTCTGTGCAAATTAAAAAAGAGTATAAAACACTGAAATAAAATGTACATAAACTAAAAATAAATATGAAGCTTTTCTTTAGACAGCTTCTTTTTATTAATCAGTGATCTTCTGCATGCTAGAGTTCTGTCAAACACATAAAAGCACATTGTTAGCATACTTTGTAAGGAGATTTGGAAGGGGTAGCATGTGTGTAGTGTGATAAGGAAGGGGAAAATACCAAAATGAATATGGGAGTTACAGAAAGTTATCTCTGCAGGCAGATGCAAAATATAGGGCCAAAATCTGTGTTGTTAATTCTTGTGGTAAAGAGTGATAAGGCAAGAAAGTAAAGCAAATAGAGAAGAAAAATTGGACTAGTAGAAAGATAAGCAATAAAATCAAGAGCTTAGACCCGTTTTGAATCTCTGCATTTCCCATGCGTGCTCGAGAGCACTATGATATTACTGGCACATCACAACCTCCTACCTGCTGATTCACATGAGCTCCCAATATTTTTCTTCATGAATAATGCCAGGAGAATCTGACTTTCCTCTGCCTAAGCACTGTGTGCTTTGCTTGTACTGATCTCTCTTGAAATGTCAGCTTTACATTTCCAATATCCATGAGGAAATTCTTAATCAAAAGATATGATCTACATTTCAGAATGAGACCTATAAATCCTTTAGCCCTGCCAGTTTCTAGGGAACTTTTGTTAAGAACAAGAGATGCTATTTAATTACACCACTTTCCAATAGTAATCAAGAGAGTTGCAAACATCAGTGTACCAAAGATAATAAAGGCAGCACAATCCAGGCAAAGAAAACCAGGATTTTATTCTGGATTCTTGTACATGAATGTGCGATAAAAATTTTCCATTTGTTCTGTGTATAACCTTGCTGTGTTTTAATTAGATTTCCAACTAAGATACTTTGAAATGTCTTTTTAAAGTAATTCTTCCAAGTTATGAAATAAGGACACATTAGAAATGTGCAAACAAATCCAATACACTGAGTTGCTTTTTTGTGTCTGTCTACATTGCTTGTGTAGTTACAGTCTTACTTTGCTTTTAATTCAGTAATGCTGCTGATTGACATTAAAAGGACCAGTCCCATCCCTCGCTACGTATTCTTGCCACTTCCCTTGTAATAAAACCGTACAAGCACAACTACGTATTTTCTTTTGGGCAAAAGACCTGACCCAAGTCATACTGCAGCTGCACTTTTACCAGACTCAATCCAAGTGAGGGAAGTGGCCAGGGACAAACCCACCCATTTTGGCAAGAACTTGCATATCAGCTGAATTACGTGTCCAGGGACGCTGCCCAGCACAGGGGGCCGAGCTGCGAGCTGCTTGCTTCTCCAGACCAGCACCCAGGTCACAGCCAACGTTGCAGGAACCAGCCCAGCCCTTGCCCTGCTCACTCTGAGACTCAAACTCAATACCAATATTGCTGTTGACACAAGAAGCTTCGTTCAGGTGTTTAACAGAGATAATAATTGTGGCTATAGTTTCACTTTGGTTATAAAATAGAGGTATTATGTGCTGTTGTTTTTTATAAAGGTCAGAGATTGCCCCTAGGGTGCTCCATGCCAGCTACCTGTCCCTGATTTGTACCATCTTACTGACCTGCAAAGATGTTATGCACCTGACGGCTGTCACATCTGCCACCTCGCTACTGCCATACCAGTATCTTCGTTAATTCCTCTGGAAAGAGCTGTAGGAAATCTTAAGGTGAAATGCCCAATGAAACAAGTGATAATATTTTAGTGCTCATATGCCTTTTGTGTGTTCTGTTCCAGAAAGGCAGTGTGATCTAGTGTGCTTGAACACAGAGTTGGGGAACCTGGAACTATAACTCTGGCTTTGCTGCTCTGATACCATCCATCCTCCATCAAAATCTCTGAGATTTGCTGTGTCCATCTTCTAATCTTCAGATTGCACTAACAACTACAGATCCCCCACCACAGAGCTGCTACCAGCATTTTCAAAGGGTGCTGAGCACCTGTCACATCTGCTTACCTCAAGGGTTTCAAATGGGAGGAGGGTCAGCGAGGTTCAAAAATCATGTCTTTAAAGTCACACTGTACTTTGAAAACACACAGCACCACTTATAATGAATGGTAAGAACTGGTGTTACTGAATTTTTCTTTTGCTTAATCATTTCTGCTAGCCAGTGGGAACTGTTTCTGGTTTTTGATGTGGTACAAAATATTCCAATTAAGAGGAGGCTCTAGTAAGGTTTTTTAGATGCAAAATCACAGTGAACTCCTTATAATCTAAGCCCTTCAGGCTTTTTTAGGTCAAAATCCTTTAAGACAGTACTTCAGAGCTTCTTTTTTTTATTAGTGACTTACCTTATTATTAAAGCCATCAACAGTGAAAACCAGAAAACTATTTATTTGGCTAAGCTAATTCCTCAAGACCAATTACCCTAATCATAAAAATGAAATCTGTGATGGCCTTTCAAATGTTTGCTAGAAAGAATAAGTAAGTAATTTTTTATATGCATTTGTTATCTGGGATTTTTATTTTACCTATACTGGTACAAATTGGGGCAGAGGATATAAAAAATGTAGGCAACTATAACTAGATGCCTATTTTTAACTCCAAACTCTTCTGTTTTCATAGGAATAAAAACCCACGCAGTTTCTTTTTCTTAGGTGTACATCCCTGCAGTAGACCTGCATGTACTTGCCCTCATTTACCTGAGTCATATTTGCAGTGCTGGATAGGTAATGGCAGTTCAAATACAGCTCTCCATTGCCGCTGGCAAGAATAAGACTCCGAAGTCAGAATGAAAAACACCTTCTGATTCAGAAGCCCTGGATGTTTTTGGTGGAGGACTCTACCTCCTGCAGCAGTGACAGCAGTGACCCACCCTGTGTGTCTCCTTACCCCTCCTTTGGTTTATATTTGATCTCAGTTGTGGCTTCTTCAGCCGCTCTGCTGACATGGCCCCACCTCATGCTGTACATGTCAAGTAACGATACTGCGAAGGGTGGAACAGACCTGCCGCTCCCCTGTTATCTCTCCCTGCATCTCTCCTTTGCCCCGTATTTTCTTGAACTAATCTACACCTCCTCAGGCTGGTATAAAACAATTTCATTCAAACGGCATCAACTCATTGGACTTGATTGAATACACATCAACAGCCTACCAAGACGAATCACAACTAAACAAGGCTGCAGAGTCAATTTATTTTTCTATGTTCTCATCATATTTTCTTAACTGAAGACTGCAGAGGAACTGCAGGCTAGTTTCATTCAATGAATTATGGATACAATATGCAGCATTGTACAGAACTGGAAGGTCTACGGAGATTGACTTCACAGCAGAGTGTTTATAGCACAGGTTAGTGAAGGTCGTGATTCAGTTCTCTGTGCTGCCATATAGTTATTAATTTATACAAAACCAAAGAGGACAAGAGTTACAAGTGAGAAAGGTTTACCATTGCTTATGCCATGGGAATGCGGGCAAGATCTTGACCTTGGGTCATTCATAGACATGGTATTAAGTACACTGTAACCAATGGCTGTTCTCTGGTGGTTGTTAGGGAAGGAGAGACAACAAGGCAGGTTGTCTTTGACTTGGTCTCCCATAGCATCCTTATAGACAAACCAGGTAAGTGAATGATAGACAACATGGGTGACAACGAGCTGGACATCTAGTCTCACAGTTTGTGATCAGCAGTACGAAGTCCAGCTGGTGGTTGGTTACTAGCAGCATCCTTCCTGGATTGAAACTGGAATGATATTCTAACATCTTTGTTAGCAACCTGGATGATGGAATAATGTACAGTCTCAGCAAGTTCGTGGATGATACCAAACAGAGGAGAAGTGGTTGATATGCTGAAGGGCTAATCTTCAAAGTGGCCTTGACAAGTTGAAGAAACTGGCTGACAGGAATCTAACACTGTTCAACATAGGTAAATGTAAAGTCCTGCAGCAGGGATGGAATAATCCTCTGCAGCAAGTCAGGCTGGGGGTAACTGGAACGGGACAGCCCTTGCAGAAAAGAACTTCAGAGTCCTGTTGGACAACAAATTGAACATGAGTAGGCAGTGTGCACTTGTGGCCACCCTCATACTGGGCTAATGTGTTAGGAAGGATGTAGCCAGCAGATCAAGGTAAATGATTGTTCCTCTCTAATCCACACTTGTGAGACCACTCTGTTCGGTTTGGGGTTCCCCAACACCAGAAAGTCATGGGCATACCAGAGCAAGCCCTGCAGAGAGTCACCAAGATAGTCAAAAGGATGAAGCACTTGACATAAGAGGAAAGACTGGCAGAGCTGGGTTTGTTCAAACTTAGGAAGAAAAGCCTAAATCTAGGAAAGCCTGCTCTAGGTGAACCTGCTTTAGCAGGGGGGTTGGACTAGATGATCTCCAGAGGTCCGTCCCAAACCCTATCATTCTGTGATTCTGTGATTCTGTGAAAGCTTATTGCTGTCTTCATCTACTTAACAGGGAAGTGGAGCCAGACTCTTTTCAGAGGTACAGCTGTAGGATGAAAGGCAATGGAAACAAGTTGCAGCACTGTAAATCCAATCAGATGTAAGGGAAAACAAAGTTCACCGTGAGGGTGGTCAAATACTGGCACAAGCTGCCCAGAGAAGTTGTGGAAGTTGTGGTGTATCAGTCCTTGGAGATACTCAGAACTAAACCTGACAAGGACCCCGAGCAACCTGACTTAGCTGTCCCTGCTGTGAGAAGGCGTTGGAGTAGATGAACCCCCAGTGTCTCTTCCAACCTAAATTATTCCATGATTCTGTAAAGACTTTTGTCTTGAAGCCTGGGAGGTTCTTGTTCATTGAAGGTTTGGAGGTTTTAGTAAGCTTCAGTGAACTAGACTGTTATCAAACCAGCAGTCATGGTTTCTGAACACCAGCCTACAACCAGGTGTATTTCTTGCACTTTGTGATGCTACTATGATTATTTATGAGCAAACTAGAACTGTTTTGTTTCAGCAGAGTGTTTTTCTTTGTTGGGATCTGTTCAGAGATCTGAACTCCGGGTCTCTGAGACAGCAAAGAAAAATGTCTCTTACACAGCTGCTGTGAAGACAGTATGTAACCATATGTACACTGCCTGTTTTCTAGGACTGAATGCCACCCAAGTCCTACCTAAAACTAGAATTTGAACTGTATTCAGTAATGGCAATTTAGTTAACAAACAGATTGGGTAAAACTCAAGTCCAAAAGTCAATAATCTTTTCAGTAAAATACAACTTTGTGGAATCTCATGCATCTTTTTAATCTGTATTGAAGAACTCCTTAAAAATGTCAAGAGTCCAGTCTGCTGAATGTAACACTTCCCTCCAGGTACAAGCTTCAGAATAGAAACCGTCAAATCTCAGCCAATCACTCGTCAACAAGAAAGAGTCTAAAATTGTCTCGGTGCCAATGACTAAACAAAACAATTTACAGATTGCCTGATACCTTTAGTACTTACTTTGTCAGTGCAAAATTAAAAGAGATCACAGAGAATATAAGGTAACAGAAAATCGAGTTAATCACAAATTTTCCAGTTTGGAGAAGGTGCAGGCTTTAGATATATTGAAAAAGAATCCACCATACCTATGTGTCTTTCTGCAGGACACTGAAGCATAAACATTGCATATATTTCTTGGTGTCTCACATTCTGAAGAGTACATTAATGTCATTAAAAACCCAAACTCTTCTAAATTACGCAATAAACAAAATTGCAGCATCTTATTTGACGACAGCCACTGCCATAAAGCTCTCCACTTCTGCTAATAGAAGGATGATACGTAAAAGATAACAATTTCTGTTCAAATCAGCAAATCAATTTATATCTTCTTCATTGTGATAAAGTCGTAGTAGCTGTTACTCCAAGGCAGAAGTCAAATTGTACATTTATACAAATACTGAAACCATGACAAAGAGAATTTAATTCTTTTTAATGAACTATTAAAAAAGAACCACATTTCAGTATTTTAAGTTCCTGTAGCATGCTATTTGCACCTCTTACATGAAACATTAATTGTGGTTTTATGCAATTTTATTACAGCTTAAACAAAGACACGAACTAAATTCAGTACGAATTACATCAGTAGTTAAGTATCTAACAAGAAATGTTCATCACTATAAACCTATTTTACATTTTACAATGATTGTTTAAGACAGCTGAGCCTCATATGAGTTGAAAGAGTATGTCAGCATACAGCAGCTGCTGATAATAAACAGCATGTGTTGGCAAGAGGTTTTTGTTTTCTGAAGATAATTAAAACTTGCTATAGTTTTCCAGCTGCTACACAGTCAATAAAGAACACATTCAAAAAATGCGTGGCATATTTTTGATTCACTTCACATGGATTGTGGCCATCTCCATTGAACATTCACTAAAGACAATTATTCTACAATTTTTTCGTATGTTTTCTACAAAACAAACTATATGGCAATAGTTGAGACCAGAAAATTGTTAACTGTCAGCTTCAGGTGCTCATGAGGAAGAAAGCATTGTAATAATAGAAATGTTTTGCTGAACAAGAAAACATATGCAGACAACTACTTGCATCCTTCTCCTTAAAACTCTGTATAATCTGTATTCAGCTTGTATTTTAAAAGCTACAGTCTCTCTTTATTGGGACCAGCATGTTTTGAAATACTTTCCGCTCTCAGAACCAGTCAGCAGGTACCATGGAGCTATAAAAAGCCCTGCCAGTGTGCAGAGTAAATGGCTCTGTAAAGCTACAGTTAAAATGCCAGTAGTTTTATACTGGTCTCATTAAAGCCTTACGATGGGCTGTTACCAGGACTTTAGACTCCAGTCTTCTTTTAGTTCTCACGTAACTTCATACATGGTGGCTGGTGAAGACTGCCTTCCTGCTTGTACAGCTTTAGGCACTACGCCCAACGAGAGTCTAACAGCAATACAGTATTTTTCTTAACCAAAGTCTTCTACAGAAGTGATCCAAACCACAACTTTCTAGAGCAACACAACTTCAAAGGTCTGAGCCATTTCTGATTAACACGTAACTATTTGGTTAAAGTCAAGTAAGTGAATGGTTTCTGGAATAACCTGCGTGTGCTTGGTTATGAAAAAATAACTGGTTTGAATCAAAGCCTCTGACGTCAGGGCATGACTAGTCCAAAATATCGTTACTGTCGAGGAAGCAGGAAACGTTCCTAAATGAGGGCTCTGATAAAGTAATAGCCACTCTTGTTTCCATACTACATGTTTTGCAGGCTGCTGTTTGTACAGCCAGTTCAGATGAGAATGCCTTGAGCAACCCTGGCCAGTGGTCCTAACTGGAGACTACCAGCGAGCTAATGAACGAAGATTTCTGGAGACCAGCTCCCCTGGTGCCAGAAAAGCGTAGACATGAGTACTGTCAGAATAAAGCAAAGCAGGGTGATGAAACGATTGTTTCATGGGGCAAAACTATTGATTCCTATACTTTTTGAAATCATAATTTTTATATATATATATGTGTGTGGGTATATAAATCAGTTCAATTACTACAGAATTGTATTTGCTTCACACCTTTAAGAGCTGACAGGCCATTCTGCAGAGAGACCAGGGTGGATTGCTGGGTCTGGTACTGAGCAGCGCTCCCTGTGCTCTGGGAGGGAGTGAAAATTCTGGGCCACTGCAACTTCTAGCAACAGTGAACTGTTTAAATCTTTGTACGTAAAGTGCCTAGCGCCCCCAGAAATCTAATTTTAGGCTTATAAATTTATATAAAAATATATACAAATATCTGTAAAAATATACAAAGATAGACAGAGAGAGAGACAGATAGCTAAAATCAGGCAAACTCTGGCTGCTCAGCTTCTACATCAAAGTCCAATCAGCTGACACGACCTTACTTTGCTCTTAGATGTGTCCACCTGATGTCTCATGTCCACCCACCTGAGCTCCTCTCCCCGGCAAGCTTGGCAGCCAGCAATGACAGAGCCACAGCAGTACTTCATGGGTGGGATTTGGGACATGGACTGGGCTCTAGGCCACCCACTCTGTGTCAGGAGTAGCCCCTGGACTAGCAACTGTGGGAGGTAGCAGTGTACATCAAGGCTAACGGGAACATAAGTGACCCCTCCTTGCAGCTCTGATCACTGTTGGCTTTCCGTGAGCACCTGAGGCATAAAGTGGTTCACATCCTCAGACTAAAAATATAATCCAAATAACGGAAAAGGTACTAAATTTCCCTCAGTAATAGTCCAGTTCTCTCACCCAGCTTGACAATACAGCTGTGGATGTCAGAAGCCAGATTACGGCCTTGAAACATGGATCAGTTTTGTCAGTCTCAAAATAGACTTTCAGAACCCGATGTTAGAGAAAAATATGTAATACTGAAAAATGTTTAATTTAGATTTTTTTTTTTTAGAATCTGCAATTGTTTCCTCTTAAACTTCAGAGGCCAGAACTAATGAATGGATCTTAAGATAAAAGGCCACTTGAAATAATAAGACTTTCAGCAAATAACACTGCCATTATGCACCAGGGAGCTGAAACGCTTATTATGCAGTTCAGTGAAAACTCAAAAGACACAAAGCGTTTGACATGACTGGCAGCCGCACTGTATATAAATAGCTACACATAAAAGAGAATTAAAATGTCACCAGAATATTCTTCCTTCCTTCAGAAGCTGCTGGTGAATAGATCGTTCTCGGTCTGAACAGACAAAGCCCCGTGTCCCATGTGCGAGCGCAAGGGCACCCCATCGCCACGCCTGATGGGGACGTCAGGGCCACGAGCTGCTGGGGAAGGATGGCCTCAAGTATCTCGGAGGTGAACCACAGCCATGCATTTCCTTAGGTAGCACCACTCACACAATATCTGAACGGCCACCGGTTGGATGAAGCCAGCTCTGGCTTTCAGCATGGAGCCTTGGATGAAGATACAACAATCCCGGCCATGAATCGGCGCCGGTATTATTCGATCCAGGCTACATCACTCAGGCAGTGATGCGAAATGCAGCTTTTGCTGCAGTGGCTGGCGTTTTGGCAGGGATGTCTGGTTTTAATGCAGAGTCAGCAGTTTGAATGATCAAGTGGTTTTGGACAAAGCATTTTGCATAATTTGGAAGGAACTTTTAAACCAGATATTGTCCGATGGTTGCTGAATTTAAAAGAAAAGAAACTCCTTTTAACTCTGGATAAGACCTAGGCAGACTTCCACGCTTTAAATGAAGTGAGGCTGACAGAATGGTAGTTTTAAAAAGTTCTCAGAAATACATATAAATATAGCTATAAAATTCAAAAGAAAAAGGAAAAAAATTAAAAGCCAGGGACTTACTGCCTCATCATCTGTGCCAAGCATTAACTTTTGGATTTTACATTATCCCTCACAGATAAATGTTTGCAGGAAGAGAAAGCCATCATCTTTGAAGTTACAAAATGATTAGATATTCAGCTGCTGCTATCAGATGCTATTAAAGACACAAAACTTAGACTCATTGCACAGAACATTCAAGATTGCCAAATACATTATGAAAAAGCCACATTGTGTGTCTCTGAGAGTCTTGTCCTGTCCAGACTCCCACTCCCATACTAGTTGGAGACTAGGAAAAATTAATCATTCTGCTTCTTCCTGAAGCCAAAAGGATGCAAAAGGACTGAGCCTTTCACATGAGTCCTACGCTTGTGCGATCCCAGTGTTGACAAAGATCCTTCTCTAATCTAGAGTCATCTTATATCTTTGATCCCTTTTCAAGTCTTAGGTCCTTTGGAAGGATGCTCAATGATGCTGCAGTTATTGAGACATGCAATATGATCTAATTATTTGGAGTAGTCTTTGCAGGTTCTGATTTTACACAAATTTGGGATATTATTTCAAAAGAAGAAGAATGGGGTTGTGGTTAGCTAATGTGAACAGTCTGCTGCACAGTACGAAATAATGAAAAATATTTAAGTAGTTGGCTTTTTAACAGAATTTACTTCTGCATTTATGTAGGAATGGAAAGGCAGTTCACAATAAGATACATATAGTTTTGCATACTTTCTTCAGAAACTTCAGAGCATTAAAAATTGTATTACAGCAAGAAATTTTTGCCTTTTTTGGGCTAAATACTTTGAAACATTAATGTTTAGATTTTTCGACCTGTGAAGCAAGGTTTCTCCTCATTTTACATCTTCTGTGGTGGTAGAAAGAGTGGTTACATTTACACCGCTCAATGAAAGACTGCCTGATTCCCAATTTTTTGGTCAAGTGGCACTGCTGCGCTCCTGTTCGCATCACCCAGGGACTAGTGCTCTCTCCCATAAACTTGGTCTGGGTTGAGCTAGCTGGAGAAGGCCAAAACAGAGCCAGTGGGTCATCTGCTCAGCAGAGCAAGGGGTACTCCAGCTCACCTCCCATCCCAGTACAGATGTGCCCACTCAGACTCAGAGGGAGTGGGCTTACATTTTACTGCTGTAAGCCTAGTACCAAAACAGGAACACGACAAGTTAATGCCTAACATCTGCAAGCAGGAGCTTGTGGATAATGTGGATAATGCACGTTGAAGTAGTGGCCCAAAGGACGCATGTAGTAGGGTAGGGGAAAGAGTTGTGAAGAAATCTAGAGAAAAACCACAGGTCTCAGCACATGCTGGGGGGTTTGCAGAGGCAGCAGCTCCCTTGTAGAGAAGCGCTAGAGAAGAGTAAAAGCTGTACTATCATCCTCACTTCTGGACACATTCGGCAGTAAAAGTTGTGCTGCAGCCTCTAAGGAAATGCCTTTCCTTAATGAGAGGGTGTCGTATTTTCCTGCAAATGTGATTTCAAGAAGGCAGCTGAGAACCCTCCCAGAAAATGGCAGGTTTGGGGCGTGGGGGATGCTGGTGGGTGTGTGTTTGTGACTAAAGAGGATAAAAGCTAGAATTATATTAGAGATTCCACTTTGAACTTACTGCTTTTTTCCATACTTTTAAGCCACTCGAGTGATGGAGAATTAGGAATAAACACAGCACAATCAATAAAATAAACAAACCATGAAAGACGCTAGTGACACATTAAGGTGGAAAAAAGTCAAATACCCTTTAGGCCATTAGGACTAAATGAGAGAGACAACAATAAACTTATACAGATTTTGCTTCCAAATCCTGAAAATTTTGCTCACACAAACAGACTTTCCTCCAGCCACAACCCTATTAAAAGACAGCACAACTATTGCCAAAGGCCTGTAATATCTAGCTCATTAGAACAATACTAGTTGACATTATTAGGATTTATTATTTTGCTCCTTTAGTACAGAGGAAGATTCATCTGAGTAGTTGCAGGGCTGAGTCCTTCTTTGGCAAAGGACTTTGAGTGAAAAGCAAAACGTCTGGTATGTTCCAGCAAGGCAGCTTCCATGCTTGGCAGATGGTATTTACTTAAGACACACTGTGCAGCCCATATTTTAAACTAAGTCATTTCTCCAAGTCTGCCTAACTTAACACAAGGACAGAAACTTTCGCTCATCTGCCAGTGTATGTTAGTCAAAACCCTCCTGTAGTCTGAAGTGTTATGGAGTGATTTTCTTCTCCCAGTAGACTTAACCTCCTCAGTCCTGTAACAGATGAGAGACGAAAAGCCACAACGTGCTTTCAGACTGAGTCATGCACATTCTTTTTGGCTAAGCCATAATGCTCCCAAGTTCTCTGAATCGTGCTGTCTGCTCTTAAATAGCTTCTAAATAATCCAGCTCAAGGTGCTGAAGACCTCCTCTTCCCCACTACATTATGGTGTGCAATTAGTGTTGTGATGATTTGCTCTAGTAAGCTCAGCTGACCTGTTGAACTGAACCTGAGGGGAAACTCAACAGGTTTTTAAGCAAAAGTGCACACATGAGAATTTTACAAGGCATGAAGATAAGTGTTTATTGACTTGCCCATGTTCAAACACCTATAAAATAAGTGTAAATAAGAAATTACACAACTAACATATACTGGATCAAGCCCATAGGCCATATAACTCAGCATTTTACCCTCAAAAGTGGCTATTGCAAGGTGTAACAAACTCAACTACGTACAACTATTTAGCGACCTAATAACCTAACTACAAGGGACCTGTTTTCTCAGTACCTTCCATTAGAGGCTTAGGCACTGATCTGAATACATGTGATGCCCTATCTGAAACAGCTTATGTAATTGTTTAAGTACAACTAAAAGTCTGAGAGTTGTATAACACAAATAAGATAAAAACACTGACTATGGCCAAGATGCTATCAGTGACTTCATAGTGTTTGCATTTGAACCAAAACAGAGAAAAAAAGCCCATAAGTATCTATTGCCTAGTAAGAAAAACAGTATCTGTCCAGAATCTAAAATTGCAGATTTTTTTAGTTAACACGATGCTCACGGCACAAATGCTGCATTTTATTTTCAGGGATTTATGTATAAATACAGATAATTAATCTATTTTTGTGAGTAATTTCTATTTTACTTCTGTTATGTAGGATTTTTATACCCCAGTGACTTATCACTACTTCTTCTAAATATAAACTAAAAAATATATAATGATTATCACATTAATAATTCATTTATTGAGCATACATCCTGCATTTATTAGATTAAATGTCTTTTAACATTACTGGCTTTAATTATACAATAGGATTAATGTGAAAATTAAAAATCTCCTCAGTGATCAATACAGAACATCTATAGCATGACTACAGCTGTTCATTTCACCACAATTTCAAAACAAAAATGTTTCAGCTTGGCTGAAATCCTGTTTTCAGTGAAATTGAGAGCAAAAGTCCCCTAAGTTAACAGGAGCCAAGATTTCCTCCTTGGTGTGCACCCTGCCCTGTCAACAGAAGCGTCACCGACACTCCATGGCTGTGAAGCTATAAGGCCAGAAGGAACCACTGTCATCATTGAGTCTGATCTGCAGTACCACACAAGCCATTTCTTGGTACATACCACAAAGATATTTCGTGATAATTCCAGCTTTTGAACCTCTCTGCCAGGTAGTGCCTCTACTGAAAGTTCATATGTCCTGTTGCCTATGAAGTGCAACTTTGTTAAACTTTAATTAGCTGGACTGCTATCTTTTGCACTACTTTTTTTTCTTTTTTTTTTTTTTTTTTTTTTTTTTTTTTT
>Ga0065711_1027157_pt1 | contig 53328 bp, 20 predicted proteins | sample Hoacrofraction12_FD_59098 | JGI IMG/M metagenome (GOLD analysis project Ga0065711, IMG submission 59098) | Hoatzin crop microbial communities from Cojedes, Venezuela - Epithelial fraction 12 v2 (version 2) | ecosystem: Host-associated > Birds > Digestive system > Esophagus > Crop | place... | reverse complement strand
GGGGGGTGGGGGCGGAGAAACACAGCGCCATCCAGAAGTCAAGTTCAGGGAAAGAGGGAACCGTTCTACTCACCTATATTATTCGTCTATCTAAATGCCCCTCCATTCTGAGGTGAACAGTCTGTCCTCTCCAAAAACCTGAATTTTGTGTCCAGATAAATGTCTACATAAAGTATTAAAAAATGAAGAGTTGCGAATTTTCTGGAGATATTCAAAACCCGCCTAGATGAGGTCCTGTGCAGCCTGCTGTAGGAGACCCCGCTTCGGCAGGGGGGTTAGACCAGATGACCCACAGAGGTCCCTTCCAACCCCTAACATTCTGTGATCCTGTGATTCTGTGAACCTATGAAAAGAACATCCAGCATCCGAGACAAAGCCATTTCTAACACCATTCAACTCTGCAGAAGCCCCAGGAAGAAATTCAGGAAAGAAAAATTGGACTGAGCATCTTCAAGTGGATATAATGCCAATTAAGGGCTTTATTTTGACTATTTAATGTAATGAAGTCTGTCTTTCAGATAGGAAACCTATAGCCCTTCAGAACCAGTCATTGAATGGAAATTAAACAGCATTGGTAGGGGAAATATAAATATAATATAAATATTCTGAAATTCAAGGACTACATCAGTGGGGCTAAAGTGCAGTTCTTGGATACTGCACACAGGAAAGAACTCAAGTAAGACTGCTTTTGCAAATTGGAGAAAGGCTTGTGTGCTTGGCTGCTTTTTCTACCTGTACTAAGTAGCTGGTCTAATAAAAGATACTACCTTACCTAGAAATTTTGTCCCACCTCATATTTTTACAGCGTTATGGCTACAATAGCTGTATACACTAAATAGATATTGTTCAAACTGATTGTTTCTTATGTGCTCAAGGAAAGTTCTATCTTTCCTCTCTAAAGAAGAAAAAGCAGTGCAAACTAACAACATGAATATGCACTTCCATTAAACATAACCGTATTTGAGGGTAAACAAAAAATTCCCCCACCTTGATTTCTTCCTTTATCTACCTCCAGTGTCTACGGCTACAGTAAAGTGACATTAAAAATCCTCAGTAGAGATTTTCTGAATTCTCATGTTTCTGTCTAAGCAGCATTCTCAGTGCTGAGAATAGGGAGAGAAAAGTGCCCGTGGATCACTCAATACTGTTCCTGTCAGATTTGCCAATCTTCCACAGTGTAGATGCAAATAGTAAAAAAATGACAGCCTACCCCTTATGGCTAGTGCTTTACTGATGCTAGAGCACTTCCGCAAAAATTACAGGAAAATCACAACAAATGCGGATTCTAAATGATGAAGACTTCTTAGTTTTTACATTCTCTAACCAAGAACAAACTAGGATGAAGGCAGGAGAAATCATAGGGATAAACAGGGCAGGAGGCACTCAGCTGTCTCCTTGTCACGGCTGAGGTCACAAGCTCTGGAAAAGTGGCAGGAGCAGCAGATGCTTCTGAAAATCCTCCTGGCGCATTGCTACCATCACGTGTTTGCCCGATCATGCTAGATGAATCAGTAAAATCACTTTCCCAGTTCATAAGAGGCACAAGTGTTCTAATGAAATAACCTGTACCAGCCAGAAATGGTTTTCTTTGAGACATGGAGGACCTGACCTAAGACACAGAGGAGATAACTGCAATATTCCCAGTGATTCCATCAGCTGTGAATCAGCTCTAGAAACTGTGGGAAAGAAGCGCACAGAAGAAACGTCACCCAATGGCCTGCATGGGAATCTGCTCTCCCAGGCACTATGATTGTCACTGACCTTCACCGGGGCAAGAAACAAACAGAGTTTTCATACATCTGTTTTCAGTTGATCTGTTTTCAGTCAATTTACTACTCTTCAGGACAAAACTCTGGTGAAATAATGAAGGCAAAATATGCGAGATGCACGAAGGAGAAACGGATGTCTACAAGAATCCCATATATGAAAAACCGTATTCATGTAACTGTGTAAAAAAAAAAAAAGTGTGCATTCTGAAGCTAGTTGGGGAAGTAGACACGAATGGGTCTCAGCTGTAAGCCTGCATGCTGTTCATGCACAAATCTGACAGAGAAGTTGTCTGACTGCTTTTTCTCTCTATCTGTGAAATCAGATCATACCTAAATTGCTGTAAGTGATACCTGCTAAGAAGATGGCCTTCATGTAAAGAGCACGTCACCTGGGAAAAGTCAGGACTCAAATAAAGGGGACACAGGCTCTGCTGCCTGGGGCACAGCTTCTTGTGTTGCCATATCAGGAGCAGGTTGGCTTCTGCTGTTGCCAGGTACATCTATGTACAATTGGAATTTTGCTGTTCATTGGAATCACTTTCTGTCACCATCGTTGTTGCGTGTTTACTCTAAATCCTCTTCTAATAGAATGGGGCAATAATAATTAAATATATATAAAAAATTTTATACACAATCATAGTTATCAGGAAAAATAAAGAAGGCAGAACTGATATAATGCTAGCTCTCAGAAAAAAGTGGGTTTGTATTTCTGGTAGAGAGAACTCTCTCTGTTTTATAAGTATCAGTGAAAAATCTGACATTCTTTTTGATGTGTGTTACAGTGTCAAAATATTGTATGTATTTTTGTTTTGTATATATAAATTCTCAGAGTGCACCCTGTAGTATATTAGCTGATAATGTATAGCACCAGTTTACTAGAAGACATTTACAAAGATTTTCTGGGCTTTTTGATAACTCAAATACTGGATGAGGAGTTTAAATTTTTAATCAATGCCTTTTTTTTCATTCCATTCAATCGGGCAACCCAGCTAGGGGATCTAAAATAATAATGCCTATTTCCCTGCATAAATGTCTGTATATACAAAGTGGCCTCTGTTGGCAAAAAAGGTGAATTACTCTGTTGTTGAGTTATTCTGTATAGCATGATGTTACAGCACATTATTTTTTGCCATGTGGGTATAGAGAAATCCTACTGACACCCATAGCTATTTCTGTAGAAGAGAATAATATACAACATTTTCAATCAAATGGTTTATAGAATACTCAGAAGAAACATTTGATTTTATAGTTAAAAACTAAATAGGTATTCAGAAATTAATTGAATCATTAATGCATTTTCACATTCTCACTGATAACACTTGTTCTCCAAAAATATAACTCTACTCGTACTAAAGAATATTTCAGTCTAATCAATTTTTATTCCCCTCTTTCTAGTTGTTTATTCCCTAGTTCAGATGTTAATCATCTCTTAGTGATATCATATTGAAGTGCTGTCGAAACAACTGTTATGTCATAAACAGAAGATTACTTACTTCAGTCACAAAAATGGGAAAGAGGACAGTAAGTTTCTAAATACCAAAAGTTTCCTTTCAAATATATTTCCAACACTGTATTTCCAACAATGGACATTATGTTATTTAAAATTTTGTATTTTAAGAATCTCTCTGAAGTAAATTCACTGGCTTTTCCAGTATCATGCACTGGACCAGTTCTGTTCTCAATTTCACCAACACAATCCTCTAGCAGTCAATGTCATTACATCATTGGAAAGCTAGGAGCTGGTGTGGGCATTCTTATTCTTTTTGACTGTGACTATTACAGACCTTCTTTTTCTTTCCTTCTTCCTTTTTTTTTTTTTTTTCAAACTCAGCTTCATTTTTTTTTTTTAAGTTCCTTTTGCCCCAGGCTTAAATTCAGTTTGGACAGTCTGAGCTGAGAAAAAAAAGCAAAACAAACACTGTTTGTCTCCTTTTGAAAGTTATTCAGGCACCAGGGGCTAGGTCTTGATTAATGCTCTCTTTTGAAGCCATTGTTGTCTAAGCTCTGATACAATTTGTTTTGGAATTTTCGTTGTGTTCAAAAGTAGTGTTGAAAACTCAATGAAGTTAACACAAAGAACTACTGTAATGAGGTAAGACTGTGTCCATACCAACAAAAGGAATAAAAATGAAATATTCCATATGCTGCCAGTGAGCATCAGTGTTAAGGGAATATTTGAACAGTGAAAGTTTGATTCAGTTGCCTAAACACACGCATCTACTGACATTTGAGATGCCCTAGGATTTCCCACATGGCATTCATATGCAAATACAAAAAGGCATAAGTCTTCCTTACTTTTCTGGGGTATGATATCTGACAAGTCTGTGCAAACTCTCCAGGGTCTGAAATGGCATGAGAGAGTTTTGCTGAGGCAATGGAATCAAGCCCTAAGTGTCTGTGCATTCTGATACTTAGTGGTTGCCACAAAAAATTAGCTTTACACTTTGTAGATAGAGGACACACCTGTTAAATGCTTTAAACATATTCTGGAAAATCTTCTCAATATGAATTTTACACAGTCAGCAAAGCATGAACGTGAGAATAGTGAAGTCCCAGCACCTCTATGCCACATGCTTTGTTCTCTTGTTTGGCAAATTATAGCACATTCCCACGGAGACAGATACAAGCATGTTGTGGAATCTTTGTGAACCATGTAAAAGCCAGAAGTCCAAATCATCTGCTGCATAATTAGATACAGCCCCTGTGACATTTGCAAGGTTGCTCCTGTTTCATGTCATTTTGAATTGGTTGGTAGTGAATTCATCTGGGTTTTAATACAATTACTGAATGCAGATATTACAGGCTTTTATTCCATCAACATGTGCAAGATTAGAGCACAACCATATCGTAAACTGCTTCCTAAACACATGTAGTGTAGAATGTTTATAAATTAAAGTGAAATGTTCCAAACAATTCAGATTATACTATGAAACACATTTTTTGTTCTAGATGGATCATCTAATGCTTACTTTACCCTTGCTATAGCATTTGTTATGAATATTAGGCGCGTATTTTGCCCTACTCTTTCAGAATGAGTTTCCAAGTGATCTGTTTCTATTTAGTGTATAAGAAAGCTTCTTTTGAGGCAGTGTTTGCAGTACATAGACAAAACACAGTGTCTTCCCTGTAGCTGTCAGCAATGTAAAGGCTTCAACCATTTAACATGGATAGCAGGTCCATAACATTTAGCAAACTTTCTCATCTTGTCCAAGTTGCTGTGACAAGCACAGTTTCATTTTAGCTTATTTTCTGGTTAGTTTCCTTGTCCAAAGCCAATTCGCTTTCACCTCAGCTGGTGATTTCCTCCATACTATTCGTTTACCTTACAAGGGCTGGCATGCTGCTCATTGCTCACTGCACCAGCTAGCCTATGCTTGGAGGCACTCCACCTCCAAGCTGATCAATTTATTCCACTCCTGTCTCTTGGCTACAAAGATGAGCAACTATCAGATCCCCAGTTCTGCTTTGGTAACCTTTTGACATTGTGTTCTGATGTATAATGATGGCTTGTACTACCAAGAAATATTAGTGACATTCATCATGGCTTTAGAGGGGTCATTTAAGGACAGATCATAATCTAAGCGTAAGCTCTATTCTGTAGTTGGTTTATTTTATTCTTAATGTTACTTAAAATTAGATTTCTGAGTGCTAATGTTACTATGATTATACTGACCTCTAGGGGTTTTCTTTCCATCATAGAGTCCTTATCTTTAGCTACAGAAGAGTGAGGTCCATTTCCTGCTTGAATTGTGCCAGTGGAACTATATTCTCACTTTTTTTGCACAATGCAGTTTCTTTAAAAAGCAAGAAAGACAAGAAATGAACACCGAAGTGACAAGACAGAAAAGCACACGCGTCCACGTTTGCAGGGCAGTAGATGAGAGACAGTACTTACCTTCAGAGCTGAAGAAATCCTTGGGCGAAATCAGTACACCTTCAAGGCCAGCCAGATGAAATGTCTTATAACAAGAGCAATGCCATTTTTAAATTATTTCATTGTAGCTCACATTCATCCTGCTATATTCATAAGATTAACAGCATTCATTTTTATTCTATAGACCTTTGCTCCTTCTGAGAATCATTAACAAAATTTTTGGGAAGGACTTGGATAGTTTTCAGTCACAGTTCACCTTTTGTCAAAGATGTGCAGTTGTTGTATATGAAGACAAAATGGTTGTTTTGAATGATGCAAAACTGGCTTCTGAGCTATGATATTGATCCTTCATATGGAAATGCTGCATTCTAACAATACAAGTCTTTCTAAAAGGACTTTTGGCATATACACAACATTGTCTAGTAATATAGATCAACCACAAATATATTAAACAAAAGCACGGTGGCCTTCACACCTCTCAGCAGCACAAGTTTTCCTGGGAAAAAGTCTGTAACATTAACACTACAGCAGTAAGATTTCATTTTAAAAATATAGGTCAGCAAATGTAGAAGTGAATGTTTCCTACGCTTGGAAATGTACCAAGACAGTCTTTAATTACAGGATTGCATACAGATGCATATAATTCTATGTTTTAAACATGAACATGTGTATAATCTCTTCACTAGTGTGGTCTACTTCATATTTGCCCAAATGAACAGTTAATTTACAACAGCTCACCAGAACTATTATTCATGAGTGAAAAATCATTTTCAAGCCACCATAACTTCTGGCAAATCAGGAACAAATTCCGCAAAACCTTCATGAATTCTGACTCACTGAATCTAAGTCTCACTGTTACGATGCACATAGTTAGGCAACATCAGGGACTTTTACCACTAGTGCCCCAACTATAATCATAACAGAACAGAGAGCAAAATAGTCACTGTCTAAATCTGGAAAAGCACACTGGCTTCATGCCCAAAATAAAACATTCCCAATTTCTGCTTTCACTTGTATATCTGGAATCACCGGATAATCAGGAAATCCGTAGGTGGAAAATGGGAAATCCTATATTATTCACCTGAATTGAAGGGTAATTCCACTGTGGAAAACTGTATCAGCTATCAGCAGGACTAGATATAGTATATAAAAATAACACTTCAAAAAAAAAGATATTTAAACTAGGAAAGTTTAAATGAAGGGCAGAAACACAATAAGCAGGTGATTCTTAGCTGTCAGTTAAATTTGAAATTGCTATGGTAGTATGATAGAATTCTTGGCTGTTTTATAAATCCCATGTATTATTACCTCAGGCAATAATATCAGAGAACATTACACCTACAGAGGAACACTGAATTCCAGCCAAGGACTGGACACACGTCCTTTTTCTGATCACATTCATATTCCTGGTGTTCCTTCTTCAGATTCCTTTATCGCTGCTTTTAATTTCACTTCTGTTTCCTTTGGTTCAATGTAGAATTTGTATACTGATTAGTTTTCCTTTACCATTTCATTTGGGGGACCTCTATACAAGACGTGTATTTATACAACCTTTTCCTTCCCTGCCCTTGACTCCTCTGGCTGGTCCTCTGTCTTGAGTTGTTTTGTACTATACTCGGGATGATTCAGGCCCCAGATCTGAATGGTCGGCAATTCCTTATCTTTTTTCACTGCAAACAGACTTGCTGATACCAGGCAAGCAAGGCACGAGCAATAATTCTATACAAGCCAATGCCTCTATGTGGATTATGATATCTGCATTCTTTTATCAAGCACTGAGGTCTCTATGCAGCTACTATAATCCAGTTTAAATTATAGCCTTTGAAATTCAGAATCGTCTTCAGTTATCAGTCATCAAAACAAGCTCAAATCCTGTGCACCTTTTTGGCAGAGTATCTTATAGAATTGGATGCCCGAAGGAGCAAATTCTGTCACATTTTCCCCCAGTTATCCTATGAAAAGGATGGATGTTTCTTTTTAGGGAAAAGAGCTACTAATCCATTCCCAGAGACTGTACAGCTCCTAAAAGAATCTTCCTGATGCTGTCAAGTTTGGAAGCCTCTGTTAGAGAGCTGCTCTGTAACAGCACAGCTCCAAAGAAGCAGATTTAGTATGTAAGTACAAATGAGATTTCCTGATCTGAAAAGGACAGCAGAAGAAGTAATTCTGTTTAAGTCTTGTAATGCATTGGAGTAATCAACAATATAAAAGTAAACAACCCAAAGCTGGCAATATTTTACACGGATTTAAGGAGATTTAATTGCAGAATGTCCAATTGGTGGATGATCTGAAATACAGAAACAAGATTACAGATTCTCTAAGGTTAACGGTACACAAAGTAGTAAAAAATAGTGACACAGCCATGCAGAATCTCTATGTGACAAAAGGTCTATCAGACCTGTTTTTATAGTAAGTAAAATAAGCTCTTGTGCTCATCAAAAGGCTGAAGTAGAAAGCAGCACAAATACTGCACACTGAAAATTAATTTGCAGTTCTTTTTTTTTTTGCTCTTCCTGTAAACGTAGGAGGAATTTCGTCAGTAGTTCTAAACATTATGTTGCTAGGTGCTGTGTGAAACTAATTGTCTGTGTTGCTGTGGTCCAAATTAGAATGAGCAATAAGCAGACACTATTTAATGAACAGCCTGAAAGCTATTCTCCCTGGCACTGCCCAGGGAGCTAAATGAAGAAAATGTGTAATTTCACAGCTTCACCTTTAAAAAGCAAACTCTTGTTTTACATAAAACTAAAAGGCGGTTGTTGGTGAATAATGGAATAAAACACAATAAAGAACAAAACCTTAGAACTATAATACACAATAAAAACATTTTAGATATGATTTGTATACCAAACATATAGTATGATAAATACCAGCTTTGTTTGACTAGCTAAATTATATTTTCGTGTGCCACACCTTGCTACGTAATCAAAGTGCTTTATGGCAAATACTTATTAACCAAGTCTTCCAGTTAGCGACTGTTGACAAAGCCAGCTATGAACAAAGCTGAACATATTTAACTTAATGAATTGCATATATAGAATATGCAAGCTGGAAAAAAAATGGACAATGACTGACTCTTGAGAATGATTTCATTGTATATTTCTTTAATTACAAAATGCCTGGTGTTGCGGGCCTTCTTTCAGTACTCAGTATCTAGCCAGTCATGCTTTGATACAGTAACATATGTGTTTAAATTCTGTACAACATTTCACAACTGTTGTTTTGTTTCTTTTTTTTCTTTTTAAAGAAATGAATAGGAAATAATCCTATCAGGCGGTATGTGGTATTCTAAATGGAATTGTGGCCAGTATGTAATTTCCAAATGAAAGATCCTCTCTGGAATCTGAGCTTGCTGAACAAAGCTGAAATTTTGTCAGTGTAGCTATGCTAATATCGTCACTGGAACTGAGAAGAATCTCAGCTTCATTCAGCCCCTTTGAAATTTATATAAAGAATGCATCAAAGGAAGTTTAAAATTATGACACACTTGAACTACTATTTGTGAGACAACCATGTCCTCACAGCTTTTATTGTAGCTATTTAGAATTACTTCTGTATGGAGTTCTCAAAATTTTCCTTGGCTTGCTTATTATAAAATGGCTGTGCTATAATCACAAACTCCATATTAGTCTCTGGGCAAACTAGAAAACCCAATGGGCCTAGAATTTGAAAGAAAAATGCCATAGGAAACGTGATATCTGCATGGTTACATCTAGTTAATCTCAGTACTACCTCAGAGTGATCTCTCATGCTAAGAAGAGTTCTTTCACTCTTTTGGTGGAAGATCTGCAAAATCTTAGCGTTAAAAAGGTGTTAAGTACAGTGGAGAAAAGCTGTCTACAATCTCTCATGCTAAAAAGGATTCTCTCACTCTTTTGATGGAAGATCTGCAAAATCTTAGTGTTAATTACAATAGAGGCAAGCTGACTATGATAGTAAGAATCAAACCAAATGCTAAAATCTATTAGAGTTTTAAAATTACATTCTTATCATTAATAGTGCCCAGTAAAAAGTGGTCATTTGTTCATTTGTTGATTTATTTTTACAGATGACTAGTAAATTAGCTGAATTTGCTGATTAGAATTCCTTCTACCAGTTTCAATGGAAAATCTTCCCTTACCCTTCTAAGCTGTTAAATAACTGACATACATCGCACATGGTGCAATTTTGCTTTTAGTAACACAGAAAGGCATTCCTCTTAGCAGTGTGACCTCTGGATGTAATTTATTTTTAAAATTACTTTCTCGTGCAAGCCTAATATATCTCACACACTGAGAGAGAGACTCACAGAGGCAGCTTTTCAGCTTACCACTGCTCATCTGCTAGCTTAGTCACCTCCAGAAATAAGTGATGGCCTCCTTTCAATGGAGCTACATGCAATGTGGCCTGATCAGTGATCCACTAACGAATTCTGAGTGGAGTTACATGGAGCAGCCAGGTCACAAAAGAGTGCTATGCTCTATTGCAGTCAAAGGTGAGCTATACAGTGAGGGTCCATTCATGAAATGGCAGTGCTATGCTATATCCTGGCACCTTAGCCCTTTCCAAAGTCAGGTGATTGATTATCCCTGTTCCTTTCCTCTTCCCCTACACTGGGCCCCAATTCTGAATGTGATGCGTCTCATGTCATAAAAAAGAAAAATAACTGCATGCACTTAGTTTTAAAAATCCTAACAAGAATACATATTAAATATCAAGTGTCTTAACCCTGTAAGTACTCTGCATGTGGGTTGCCTATGTTGGAAGAAAAGCCTCCTATCGGTACTCACATATATAATAAAAGCAAAGATTCAGAATATATTCATAACATTCTTCATATTTCAACAATTCAGCAGTTAAATTAATGTTCACTAAACTCTGGACTGGTTTGGACAGAAGACAATGAAGAAGCAGCATTGCTACATATTCACTATGTAAACTACAGAGATGTAGTAGTACCAATTATTTTGCTTAGCTATGTCTTTCTACAGTTGCAACAAGGTGTACTAGCCACATACAAGTTCCTTCAGTTGTTTCCCAAACTGCTTTAACAGAAGGAACTCAAAAGAAACTCTAGTCTAGAAAAAGCAACATATAATACCCTATTGTTCAAACTGATGAAATGTCTGCATTTATTTTCACTCATAAGTGAAACTTACTCCTCTAAATGTGTACAATCTCAATCTGAAAAACTTATCAGACTAAACTCTAAAATACGTCTTTTACACACTACTATTGTACAACACATCAAAGCACTCTGAACAGAAGCAATAGCTGGAGTTGTGAACTACTGTTATTCAGCAACATCTTGTGCAATTCACCTTTATAACTTCCTGCCCTTTGCATTTAACCTTTGATTTCACCATTGGAATATTTTCTGTAATAGTAGCCAAAGCAAACAGCAAAAGTACAGTAGAATAAGCATACCAGGTTAAATTTCATTCACAGAAACATGTAGGGTTTGGGGGTTTTTTTCTTTTTTTTTTTTCCTAATAATGTTTGTTTCCACTTGGCTATCAAGACCTGTCACATCTTCTGAAGTATGCCAAAAATATGGCGTATTCAAAGTCAGTTTCTGACAAATTCAGTATTTTTGTGGAGTATTCTTAATGAGCCAGCACTGTTTAGGAATGGAAATCAAGAAAACGAGGCCAAAATCCAGTCTCTAGATTCTTAGCCTGATGACCAAAAACTGATAAGGAGGCTTCCCCTCATTTGTTAAAGGCAGTCGTAGAGTACTATAATCTTTAAAGTTAGATTGGTCCGCTTTCAAAAATGATGGGATTAAAATATGTAAATCCCCCCTTTAAAATCTTAAAGTCTAATTTAAAATGGTGATGCTCTTCAGGTGTATACGGTTTCACCCAAATGTAAGCTGTCACCCAAATGAATATGCAATTTACTGGGTGCATCAAATCCTTATTGAAGTTTCTGTGGTAAATCGACATCAAATCAGATCAGAGTTAGTAAAAGCCTACTTGTAGATGGTGTGGATACAAGAAAGAACTGAGAGCTCTTTCTCTAAACTACGGAATTACTGTGAAGTAATTTTTGTCTCTGTAGTAGGGAAGAAATTGTCTTGATTTCTTTTGTTCTTTTTACATTCAAAGAGGTTTGCTATGACGAGCAAGTTCTATAGAACGGTTCACAACTATTTCAGTAGAACTTTTCCCTGTCATATTAATGAAATTTCCCAACTGTGTCTTGTTTACTCTTCCACCTCACTCATTGTAACTTCTGTGACAGCAGTATTGTTTGCTGATGCACTAGAAAAATGATAGCAGAATATTAAGATTTCAGAACCCCAGAATCATATATTTACCTGGCAGGACACTTTTTGTGAAAAAAAGTGAAAAACAAAAAATGTCATTGCCATTAACATTCTAAAGATTATTCAGTATGATTATTTCAATTAATATCTAATTAGCATAGGACGTCAGTTAGTGAGTTGTTTAGGTGAGGCAGCCTTTGTAGAAGTGCGTCAGATGAAAAAGAAATAACATAAGCAGCAAAGCTGTACATGTTATAACTGTCAGATTAGAAACGATTAAGTGTATTTAATGTATTCCTCCCCACTGAGAATTTCAATTCATGCTAGAAATGCTGTCTCTGTTTTACACTGTAAGTAAACATTTACAATGGAACATATGGGAAGTGCATGGGAAATTTTTAGTGCATTCAAATTCCTACTTTGACACTGTTTTCTATTAATTTTTTCATTGTTAATTTTTAAGAGCCTTAGTGTAATTAAGAAATTATTCAAATAAACTTGAATTCAAAATGACTGCTGCTAATCTAAAATGACGGATGTAAAATATTTTAGTATAATTTTAGCTCAACTGTAATGCTATTAAAGTTTTCAGGCAAAAACAAAATATAAAACCTAAAGCATGTACTCTGCTTTCTATGTCCCTTGTCCTTTGAAGTTATCTGATGAGTTTGATTAGATTCTAATGTAAGTAAGGTAAGCAAAAGTAAATGATAATGAAGAGCAGCACTGTATATTTACTTAGACAATTTGATTCAAGAGTATATTTGAGTATAGTGTATTTCCATAATTATTTTATTAGCACAATTTAGCACAATAGGAAACAAAAATATAGATCCAAATTGTAAAAGATTTTTTAATGGATACTCTCATTTTCTTCTTTCCAAAGTCAGTATTCCACTTAAGAAAAAATATTTCCTGAGGCCTCTGAAGGTACATCGAGCAAAAGCAAAAGATCCTCTGATAAACAGGGGAAAGAAAGGTATCATGTCTTTTCAATCTGTCCTGAGGACTGTAAAAAGACAGCATCATGCCTGGCAAGTCTTGAGCCCTTTCTTCTCTTTTCTACCATGATTTTGTATATGTGGCACCTGCTGACTCAGTCAGCCTCCAGAATCACTGCTGGCACAACATTGTACGAAACAATAAAGAAGACAAATACACGGGAACACTGGCTTGGCCGCCAGCTGCCCAACACATTAAATACACAAAGAGCAGTGATTTTGTGTGCACCCTGGAAAAGGTTATCTCGGTAAAACAAGACATTTCTTTCTCTCTCACAGGCACACACTTTTTAGCTTAAACATTAGCTGTGAAAAATAGAAATGTTGTGCATACGTCACAGTTGAAGTTTTTATGATACAAGAAGACTCTGAAAGATTCTTTCCCAATTCCCCTTTCTGAGAGTAAGAATCTGTTAATTTTCTCTTCCACAGCAGTGGTATGAAATGATGACCTTAACTTCTTGTAGATGAAACCAGAAGCTTGTTGGAGGAACTGCTGTTTAGTACAGTAATAACAGCAGAAGAAGTATCTGTTTAGACATCTCTTAGTGAACAGCACTAGTGAAGAGTGACAGGAGCTTCCAGGCCTAGCTAAAGTAGACATATGAAGTGGTATTGAAGACTCGGTTTGGAGGCTTGAGAACTACCAAAAAAGTAGGCTATTACCGTAGAATAAGAAACAGAGTAGCCATGTTACAGGGGCAAGCAGCTATGAATTGGAGCAGGAATTAGCTGAACACATGGTTAGCTGGACCTAGTTTAGACAAGTCATGTTCAGTGCTTTGAAACCTGTTTCAGTCATCACACCCACATGGGAAACTCAATACTTAGCCTCAGGACAGACCCTCTGTACTGAGGAAAAGTCTGTGAGAGAATCCTCAGCAAGTATGCAGCTCCAGTTTCAGCCCATTATAATGATGCTAGTTTTCCAGCTTTTTAGTGAGACAAGGAAAATGTGACATTTCTGAAGCAAAAACACCCTTACTGCATGAAAACCAAACAGCAAGCGATATTCCGTAAGATAAAAACACAGCAGCTATGGTACGTGCTTTGGGGGCACTGTGACAGCTGTCTTCACATTTTCTTTGAAGACAAATAACCCAGAAATCGGTCAACATGTTCAGGTCAGCATAAGCCTGTCAAAAGGGGACTAGATATAGAAATGTGTATGTTGCTTTAAATTCTTATGTATGACCAAATCTTGAAATTGGCAGTTTGTTTATCAGAATTGCTTTTGCTTGATTAGCGCATGTATGATTTTAGACGGATTTGTAACCTCCTGAAATGAATGAGAGCACGCTTACACATGTGTCGTGGTTTAACCCCAGCCATCAACTGAGCACGACACAGCTTCTCACTGACTTCCTGCTCCTGGTGGGATGAAGGAGAGAATCAGAAGGACAAAAGTGAGAAAACTTGTGGGTTAGGATAAAAATGATTTAATAATTAAAAAAGAAATAATATTAACAATAAGAAGAAGAAGTTGTAAGGAAAAGAGGAGGGAAAAAAACAAAGAGAGAGAAAAATAAAACCCAAGAAAGACAAGTGATTCAAATGAGAACAATTGCTCACCACCAACTGACCGATGCCCAGCTGGTCACTAAGCAGCAACCCCCCCAACAACCTCCCCCCTAGTTTGATTGCTGAGCATCACATCCTATGGTCTGCAGTATCCCTTGGGTCAGCTGGGGTCAGCTGTGCTGGCTGTATCCAGTCCCGACTGCTTGTGCACCCCCAGCCTACTCACTGGTGGGGCAGGGTGAGGAGCCAAAAGGGGCTTGACTCTGTGTGAGCACTGCTCAGCAAGAACTAACACACCCCTCTGTTATCAACACTGTTTTCAGTACAAATCCAAAACATAGCCCCATACTAGCTACTATAAAGAAAATTAACTCTATCCCAGCCAAAACCAGGACAATTTGCATACTTGGTTGAATCAAGGTGCATGAAACAGCACAGGTTTAGTTCTGATCACCTGAAAGGCATCTGCGTGACCTTCCCTCGTTGTGCAAAATGAGCTCCTTCAACTCGAACTAATTGCTTCTTTACCCTCAATTGGAAAGGACTGGTCTGCAAAACATCCTTCCCAAGAGCTTATTGCCAGTTCAGCAGAGACTAGGCTGGGTGATCCTTCAAGTACTCTGCCAGACCATCTACTCTGACTAAGGCTCTTTCCTAAACAGTGCCGGAAGGCCTTTCAGCAGGTATCTTGCCTAAGGCTGAAACACAGTATGGACCGAGGCATTTGTGTTGCAAGGGTGAGAGGTCTCTTTGGCCAGTGGCACTTGCAAGTGTGTGTTTTCTCAGAAATTTATCTGATTTTCCCCTTTACTGGTATAATACAAAAAGCTGTTTCCACAGGAAGTCCTTGCAGGAAGATATCAAGTTAATTTAATGCACGCTTAGGACAGCTGTTTAGTTTGCGGGATGAAAGAGGGAGAGAGAATGAGAAGGCAAACCAAAGGCTGAACCATGCAGCATACTGGGTCAGCTTAGAGGTTTCACAGTGGAGAAACTATACACTTCTGGACAAACCACGATTTGTTTAGGCAGCCATTAAGCACTAGCAAAATAGTCATGAAGCGGCAATAAAGCTAACAGTTGATTAAATGACAATGAATACAGAAGTTGTTGGAATAAAGAATAGTACTGTGTGGGAATGTAACTGATAGCAAGATTTGTGCAAAACCAGATAATTTCTAATATGGAAATATGAAATACACCTTTGCGTATGCTAGTACAGTTAGTATCTCTTCTGTTTCTGACAATTTATCTTCTGTGCTGCAATGATAACACATTTGGGCCATTTTACACATAGGAAAATTCCTGCTGAATTTGTTGTGGAATTATGTATGCCCCAAAAGGTAGTGAATGAGAAGCAAGGCCTCCATAGTGTTAGCACTCAACTTAGCTCTTCTTTCCTTCTATGATTTAAACAGTTACAGCCTGCAGATGGCAAATAATACCATTTTCCCACACTAGCAATATATTTTGGATGTTATTTTAAAGCATCTAACATGTAAGTCAGTTGTTCCAGGTCATAAATGTGCTTCATGAGCAAGTTTCACTTCTGAAGCCTGTCATCCTGATGACAGGGTTAGTGTTTCTTTCCGAGAAATACATAGCCCTTCATCTGTAGCCTCATAATTGTTTGTGTACCATTCTTCATACTTCTTGAGACATATGAATCTAGCACAAATTAACTGAAACCCTGTTACATGGGCTGTCACATCAAAAACTGCAACTGTTAAGATAGAAAGACAAGTCTGCATGAGGTACCTACAACCATCTTGGGACTCGGGCTGAATCTGCTTTGCTTAAACAACAAAGAACTATTGAACTGCTTTGCTGAAAAAAATGTTACCAAATAATTCAGTGAATTATAAGAGTCAGGGGGAAAAAAATGGCACCAATTTACATAGGATTTAATTGATAACTACTATTACAGTTCACACTTTGTTTATAAATTTTTTGTAGCAGCAAGAAGGAAAGGAAATGACTATAAATTCATCTCTTCTGTTCATAATAAACTGTGACTAGCCTCAGATTTGGTGCTTTTTTGTTTCCTTTTTCACTCAAGCTGCCATATACTCACAGGCCATTTCTAGGACACCACATTAATTAGCCAAAGGGTAAAGGACATGAAGACCCTCTATGATTATAAAATAGCATACCTAAATTAATATATAGGTTAAAAATATGTAGTGCCTTTTCAGCTGAAGAGAGAAACTAACCTGAAAAGGTCAGGTCATTGACAAAGTTTCTTGCATAATTGTGTACATTCCTGTTCTAACGAAAGATTTGATCTACCTCTGCTTGTCTGGGTCCAGCATGGAAAGTAACAAGTCAGGCTGTGTTGATGATACTTTGCAGCCAAACAAGTTCTTCTAGCCTCACCTAATTCTTTTACAGTGATTAAATTTTTAGGAGCAGAGGGGTTATACGGGTTATACATCAACTGTCTTTGTAACCCTTTCCATTTACATGACATTTTAAAATTTTTTAAGGCTCAAAGAATTTAAGTCTAGTCCCTCATCAGAATGCTAAATACAAACTAAACTACTGTGCTGAAGTCATGTCCAAGGTAGTCTGTCTGTGGCACCCAGACTTTACTGTTAATATGGCTAATTAAAAGCTGTTACGTCACTTGGCTTTCTTTTCAGGTGATGGGTCTTATTATACTGTATGATACAGAGTGGTGGGAAGATTGCAATATTTTACTGTGGCAAAGAACCATCTTATAATGGTATTGGGTTAGCAGGAAAACATAAAGCATTATTAATCTTATTTAACAGCCCCCTTAAGCATGTAAGTATAGAACAACTTCCTCAAACCTTCCATAAAAGCACTACTGTCTTTGCATTTAAATCTGTCTTTAGTCAGGATGTGTGGCAGTGAATTGAGCAGCAGGGTACAGAAACTACCATTGTATCATTTCCTTCACAATTTTATTGCAGATTCCAGTAATATTGACTATTCCCAATAGTTTGGATGCAATCTTTTGCCTATTGTAAGCACTGCTGCAAATGAGGACACGTAATAATTTGTGAGTGGCAGAGTTTAAGTCTAACATCACAGTACAAGGAAGGCTTTGATCTGATTTATTCTTTTCTTTGAAACTAAAGAACTTGTTTCTAACAGAGGATAGCAGGAAATAGAAATTCAAAAGCAAGAATGCTGGTGGGGTTATTGGATACTTTTCTGGAATGGGTGAGGCATAGAGGCTGCCCTTCTTCCTTTAAGTCAGCATGTGTAGCACTTTAAGAATGTAAATAGTTTAATTTGATGGAACTTGCATTCTTCAGATGACATAAATGCGTAAGCACTTTGCTGGAGTAAAGATGATCGTGGTTATTTGTCATGTTGACAAAAAGGGAAAAGTTATGATTGTCTCAAATAGCAAAAGTGCTAACCTCGCGCTTTAGTCAACAATAGAAAAGTCATCGCAGTGTTATACATAAACTACACACCAAAAGATATTTAAAAGTTGAATAGACATATTTTTGCTTGCAATAGGAGGTTTCAATCTATGTAATATTTAGTATAATGTTGTTAAAAAATCCCTAGTCAAGCTCCCATACACTTTTAACTGCTACAAAGTCATGTTCAAAGTCTGTTGAATCCTTGTTTCTTGGGAGTAGAAAACAAGAACATTTAAGTAAATAGTCCCCGAAGTTATGGTCCTCTATGCTGAAAAAGGACAACAGAAAAAATCCAGCATATAACAATTACACAATAGGACTTAGAGAACTAAACTGGCCTACAGGTTAGGCCGTCAAGAAAAAATGGGGGGATAAAAGGGGAGAAGAGTCCTAGCACCCATCATTCAATAATTGGACAACTTTTTAAAAAGATAATTGCTAATGATCTTGTGCAGGTGGAAAATTATCAGCCAGAGAAATCAGCAGAAGAGTCTTCAAGATTTCAAACAGAACTGGACCAAGCTCTTTCCTAAGATCTTAGTTTTTTTACGTGAACTTGATCTGTTCAGGATGGCTCCTATGATTTAGTTGCTTTTAATGTGCTCCAGAGATTCTGTTAATGCTACAGAGTTATTTCCCAAGAAGAAACTTCGCAGAAAAAGCAATGCTGGAATCAGGCTTAGGGAGAAAGAGTGAAGGTCAGATATTGTTGCAACACTATAAGAACCTGACTGAGATATAGGATCACCCAGCAAAGCAGCCTTGCTACCAGCAGGAAACAGCTGCCCACACACATCCTATGCTTGTTAACTCACTGCAGCCTCCTCCCAGTCACACACCACTTAGTTCTAGCTCTTTATTGTAAAGTGGGGTTTGCCCCTGCCATAGGTGAAGTTCTTACATTTACAGAAGTCAATGTGTATCTTACGTGCAGTCCCAGAGAAGTGGGCTTAATAGTGCAGGTATCACTATGTCTGCACAAAGATTAATTTTATTTCAAAACCTGTGGAAGCTGTAGGTGGCCAGCTGTTCTCTTCCACCACCTTGCTTCCTTGCACTGGCAGAACCACACAGTGGTTAAAGCTGTAGCTTGAGAAACATTTCCCAACATGCGCTTTGCTGACTGTTTGCTCAGCTGTGGTGCTGTTTAACGAAAGATAGTCATTGTAATCTGTGCTCCAATTAGAGGCTATGGGAATAATTTTTTCATTCTGTTGATACTGTCGGAGCTCCTACCCTTTTGTCTTTCCACTGTCCAATAAAAATCTCATATTCAGGTGAAGTGATATTGCATATTGGTCTAACCGTTCTCACTGGGTGCATAATACAGCGGTAAGACTCTGCTTTAACTCAGCTAAATGTGCACTAAAGATGCAAGATAGATCCTTCAGATCAGCAGGTTTTCAATGCCTTCCCACAGTTTCTGTCTCTTCAATGACCAGTATTTGCAAAAGAATCATAAAATAATCATCTCACTAAAGCATGAACGTATACACCATGTGCTGCAGACATCACAGTGACATACAAGCATTAGAGAAAACTATATAATCTGAAAACACAGGCTTGGCTTTTGTGTAATTAACAGCTATGCAAAATTTTCTAAGTCGTAGCTGCCTGGAGTAATTATGAAACATTCAAATATTCCTAGTCCAGTGCCTTAAGCACCCACTAGTAGACAGGTGCATAATTTATTGCAGTGATTAAGTTGCATTTGCAATATCCTCTGCGTCAAATGATGAAAGGCTGAGGGCTGGGGAAAGCTGTGTGCTGCAGATTCTCCAACTCTAACAAAAGTGTTATTTTACATCAAAAGTCAGCAGTGCTAGTAGTATGTGTAATGTGAGTGTTTTACATTAGCGTGCGTTTCTCTTCAAGCAACACAGAAATGGCTTGGCAACAGCCTGGCAGCCAGATCAGACCCTTTGGAATTTCCCTGGTTATGGCATCATAGCTCTTTATATTTAACAAGTCATGGGGTACAGTTCCACATCCAAAAACAAACAGAAATTTTTTTTAAAAGTCTAGCATAAAAGGGAGTGTGTGAGACACAAGGGAAGTACACATGCAAAACCTGAAGTCCAAAACCCTACCGCTAAATTATGTTCTACCCTTTTTTTTTTCAGTAAGATTACTATAAGCTGAAACTTTGCTTTTCTGCCCAAAGAGGTACTTCTCACGGCAGGAGGACTGCTACATGAGCTATCTTCTGTAAAAACCTTGTGGAGATCAGGCTGTAGTTTTTGGCACAACATAGTCAGGACAGTTCAACATCTGATGTGGATATTGTGTTGGGTTGCATGTTGAAATTGCCTAGCTACATCAAGATAACAGTGCCTCGTTTTCAGAAAAATCCTAGTGGGTTTTAGTCATTCATGTAAATTATAAAATTTGTTAAAAACATGCTGAACCATTACATAGGCTTCCCTTCCACTAGGAGCACGTACATTTTAGAGTCAAGAGAGGATTCATACATTATGGAAGCATTTGCATATAGTCAGTCCAGACAGAAAGTGGCCTAGTGCACTATGTATGTCTGTCTCACATGCTTGCTTAACGACCAGTGGCAATAGAAAAGTATTAATTATACGTAGCACTCCACATGTTTAATTAAATCATCTCCTGAGCACTTCTGCATGACTGTTGTTCTGGCAAGAGAGTGGTATTATCACTTTACTAATTAAATCAGAATAATCCAATAATTTTTTTAAAAAAAGGGATAACTTGCCTGGAAAAATGAGCAAAGAACCAGAAATAAACACTGATATACTAATTGCACAGCAGACAACCATATGAACCTCATCAAGCAACAGCAAATGTAAGGCTCACTTTAGTTCTGCAAAAGAGCCCTTTGTAGAGATCATTTAAGAGAAAATGGATTCCTAGGCCTCTCCCAGCATGACCTAATGATAGAAAAAAATATATGGTAAGAAAAATACAGAGCTGCACTGTAGGCCAAAGTAATTTGAACAAAAAAAGATTGAACAGCTTTTCAGAAGGGAAGACAATTGTCTGCATCTTTTGTCAAGGCATATACCTGTATTTTTCTTTGTATTTTTCTTGCTTGTTTTAGCAATATAGATGCTTAATGCATAACAGGAAATAGTGGGATGGAAGGATAATCCCACACATATCATCCCAATTGCAGGATGCATTCATTTCTTACCTTATCTGATATGTGTTTTGGAAGTTGTTTGTTTGCTTTGCTTTTGTTCTAAATGTGCTTAAACTGAAGTAACAGAAGCATGAAGTGGGTATCAAGTTTACTCTCCCTTAAGCACGACTTTTGAGAGCCTAGTAACAGCTCTGACTGCCGCCTTCTAAGTAACCCTGATCAGTGCAGCCTGATAACTAGAGCAGTTTGTATATCCACACTGGTCTTTATACTGCTTATTGCCATCACAGCGCATGGAAGTAGTAGTCCTTAACCTTGACTGTGGCTATGGTACTACACAAATGCAGAACCAAAAGCACTTACTACTGCCTACTTAAATTAGAGGAGCAAAATTTACAGACCTCATCCATGGACAAAAAGCTTTTTTCAGGGTTTCCAGTGCAACCTAAACTAGTTTTTATCTGAAAAGCTTGTATTTGCATTCTTTACATACAATCCTGAGTTCACCATCCTCCAAACTCATTGATAAGGCACACAAAATAATGCAAAAGCCAGCCTTCTAATTAACATAGTTTCAGCTGTCCTTTGTTCTAAACAAAACATTTCCCTTTTACCCAAGCAGTCCACTGCACAATTTTTACTTCCTGCTTGGCAGGTTTCCTTTGGCTGCCGCTGAATCCAGTTTATAAATTCATGTCCAAAATTTCAGGCCATTTTCTGATGTTCTGGGGTCCTCCCCTTTGGATATCAATGAGACAGGCATTTCTGTCCATCAGGGCTTCCAGCATTTGGCGTTAAAATCCTTGTCCACTCTATGAAGTTAAAAGACCAGCAGTGGATTACTTGCAGTAGCCACACCCTTTAAAAAAGAGCAAAGGCATGCCATAAACATCATTTCTGCAAAGCATTACAATATGAAAACAAATCTAAAAATCTATTGCACATAAATATGCTAAAGGAAATGAAAGGATGTATTTGTAAGCACTTTTTCATTTTTGAAACTAAGATGAATGGCAACATTTTCACATACTGCTACCTGAATTAGTGACTGAAAGTGCCCTTCCTTCCCACAAATCCACAAGAAATAGAAAGAAGCACAGCAAAGAAATTCAACCTTCATGTAAGAGAAGTTGAGAAAAGCAGGTTGCTAAGAACTTGAGATGTGCATCTTATTAACATAAATTTTCATGTGCATTGCTAATAAATTTAATGCAAGCAAAACAGATTTCTCTTTATAGAGCATTGAAACAGTACACAGGTCTGTAGAGATCATATAGAAAAGTGAGAGTCTTCTGCATGCAGAGAAGACTTGTTTCTCTGAAAATCGATTCTGGAAGTATAAGCTTTCCACCTGACAGGGTAGAAATGATAGAGTAGCAGCAATAGTGGAGTTTGGGGCTTTTTGACAGTGATAAAATCATATTTGCTAATCTGGAAGTTTGCTGAAACAAAGATGCTTTATTTCAGTTTGATATTACTCTGCATCTGCGTGAGCTTCTGCAGTGCTTGTGGCAAAGTAGTTCAAACTCTATATTTTTCGATTTTTCTCTTTTATGCTTACTACTCCTGACCTATCTCTTCCATAATGTACTGTGGCACACAATGATAGTTTAGCCAAAAAGGCACTGCAGTGTAGCGTGAGAGTAGCCACAGAGAGAGCCTATTTGGGGAATTTTTTAGAAGGGGATTTTGATACCATTCTGATGTAAACCCAGCCATTTGTGCTCCAGACCTGCACAATTCTGGGAACCCTATTACAGTTGTCCTTACGGAACATTCACTGAAAAATGTGGAGTTCATTTCCTTGTAAGACAGAAAAGGAATTTGCCCTCAGGACCTCAAAGGAATCTTAGGTGTGACAAAAGACCATGCAGGTACAATGTACCAGCATAACAAAATGTCACTTTTCTCAGTCAGAACATCTTTCTCTCTCTGAAGTGAGAAATTCTGTGAAAAATGTCTCAGCTTTACATCTCAGTAAAGCATACTTTCATTTATGTTCTGGATGAATACCCTGTGCAAATGAAAGGACGTAGCTACTTGCCTTTCAGGAGGACAACAGAGATGATCTTTATAGTTTGTACCAAAAAGCCGTGCCATCCAGATTTTGATACTTTTAATTTAGGAGTTTCTACATGATAGAATTTTAAAAATGTGTGCTACCTTCGTATTATACCAATGTATTTGATGGCTTGGGCTTATCATCCAATCAGTTTAGTTTAAAATTTCTATAATGCTTCATGATTTCATTAAAGCAGTGATGCATGTTACAGAACAGTTGAGTGTGTATACAGCTGTAGAGAAAGAGAAACTTCAGAATATGGAATATAAGGAAACAAAAATTCATTACTTTTAGCTGGTGTGCCATCATACAGTCAGTTTGCCTTCAGTTTTTGTATGAAATTTTAACTAACAAAAAATACTGTAACCGTAGATTACAAACACACAAAAGAATTCAAGTTTAGCTTCATGTATATTAAAAAAAAAAAATTAATAACTAGGATTTTGTTACAATTATGATAATATGATAACTACAGATATGCATAATTCTACACTGTAAAGCAAAAAATACAAAACCAAAATTATTATAGAAATGCAGAGGCTAAGATATAAGATGTTCACATGGGAGAATTATAACTATATTTTTCATATCTGAGTGCCTCGAAAGAATAAACTAAAATCTGCTGCTCGCACTGAAATATGTGCTGTAATTTTAAGCACCATGTATTTGAAGCTGCCATTTGGTCTTAATGGGTTTGCTTCTATATTTTACTAATAAGATCAGAACCGGCTCCAAAGGTACACTCTTAAATGCATGTGACTTGTGAATCTTTGAAATTCAGTGTGAAAATTCTCCCATCTTTTTGAAGGAGGGAAGACTAAGTTTGAAGTATTTCTAGTTTTTTAACTAGGGATTGCCAAATATAGGTGGGAGAAGTAAAGACATACCGTGTGAAGGTTATAAAATGACTGGGCAAATCAGTATGTTGCTGAAACCAAAGTGACTTCAGCCCCTCTGTAGCCTCATGTGCTAGTTTATATACCTTACTGATCTATGAGCATCCTTTCTTCCCACCTTGCAAATCTGAACCCTGAACTAGGTCTACTCTTTGTAAACATAAGCTTGTGTATGGTGCTGAAAATAGGTAATTAATTTTCTGCTCTTTAGGCTTACTAAAAGCTTATGAATTTTTCTTCTGCTTGTATGTTTTAGAAGTCATCCAGTTATTAACCACACCAGAGCTGAATGAATGGTAAAAAGAATTTGAACACTTAGTTCAAGCTGAAAATGTAATTGTACTGTGTACACAACCTTGAAAGACTCCTAATTTGTCAGAGGTTACGTCAGGGTGTATGAGAGAAAGCAGCTTTTTGAAGTTCTTGTGTTGAGTTTAAATCATTATTTTCAGCATTATTCCAATGCAAAATTGAAAAAACCCCCACCTTTACAATAATTATTCAATTGTCTAAACATTCATTATTTATGTGATTACAATTTATTTAGACTGCCTAAAAGTTGAAGAAAATTTTAAAGTATTTAACTAATTCTTGCAAAATAATCACTTCTTCCCTGATTCACCTGTCTTCTGCATCTCTTGTAGTCTCCTGTTACGCTTTTCACTTTCAGGATCACTAAGGTTTCTAGATGACAAAGTAGGTTTCTACTTTTAAAGGCTATAGCAGTCAAAAATAAATCAGCATATGCTATTGAGGTGGGAAATCTTTGCAAGATATAGGTGAGATAAAAATGTAGGGAAAAACAAGTCCAAGTCCTTTCATGCATTGCCATTACCTTGCATACACAATATATAGATCTTTAAAAACACGTACAGTGAGGAAAGCAATAAGTGTTTATAGTCATGATTAAACTTCAAAGTGTGTTTTGTAGCAAATACTTTAACGCTTGATACTGTTTGATGTATGCCAGTCTTTTATAGCAGAGCTGATTCCCTGAGTCATTATACTGATAGTATGACAGATTATACTGGCTAGATAAGGGCTCAGCTCTTGTAAATCTGCCTTTATAATTCAGGGGCATTAGAAGGAGTATTTAAGCCAAAAAGAAATGTCAATTTGGGACCAGGTGCAACATTCACTAGATTTGGTAACCACTCAGTTTGTAATGCCATTGCTGTGTAAATCGCTCACTGCTGAGAGACTTCCAGCAGCTTCCCCTGCTGAGAGTTCAGGACAACAGAGAAATATCCCACAACAAAGTGGTACAGTAACAGATAATTCATACTCCTATGAAGAAAAGAAATATGTCCTAGTGACATGGGACAGACTGTTCAGCGTGTTAATAAATTATCTGAGAAAAACAGTGATACTGACATGACAAAGTTTTCTCTTTAAACTACAGTTATTCAGGATAGTAAAAATAAGCTATAAGGAAGTAGAGAAGGAAAAGGGTGATTGGGCAATAAAATAGCAGAGGAAGTGTGGGGTAGATAAAAGCAAAGTGAGGCAGAGGAGAAAAGTGATCCTAAATTTACATGTACAGTGAGTGACTGTGAGTTGAGTAATAACAATCAGGATTGGGATTTTAATTTTATGATAGTTTATCTAGTTTTGTGAAAACATTACGTCAGTTCTTAATAATAGAAAAACAAAGCAGGGAACAGAACAGAAAATTTCACTATTTTACTATACATAATGCAGTATTACAATAGCTACAGTTTGAATACTATGTGCATTTCTTATAATTTTAAGATGTTACCTCTCTTAAAAGGATATAGTAGAACCAAAGATTAGGCAGAAATGGGCAAAAGAATGACCAAAGATATGGGATAGTTCACCTGTGTAGATATCTCAGCTTGGAAGACAAATGATTGAGGAAGGATACAGTTAAGGACCATATGGCCATGCATTAAACAGAAAAAGCAAATAGCAGATGATTATTTACTGTCTTTCCTAATACAACAGTGAATGTGCATTAAATGCAATTATGAAGTACTTATTGAAGAAGAAGTAGGTGAGTTTTTCACACAGCATGTAGTTAGGCTGTGGAACTCATTGCCACACAATGTTGTGCCTGCAAAAAATTCATCATCAAGAGATTATATGTGATGGCAGGCAATATCTCTCGGAGACTATTAAGTGAAAAGATACCACCTTTTATGGAGCATCTGAACAAATGACACATGAACTGGCTGTTACTGGTAGCTGGGAAATATTGGAGAAGTACGGGTACAATATGCTGTCACACTTTTCCCAAATATCTCCTGTTGTGACTACTGAACATAGGACACTGGGCTAGATGAACCTGTGGCATGTTTAGAGAGCAGTCACTTTTTGTCCTGACAGAGTGATAACAACACCACTGAGGATACAGGGACTTCCACAGAGCTTTGCAATGTGGCACACCACAAATTTCCAAGCTCAGTGACAGGTCAGCTGAATTAATGCAGCAATGAAGACATAGCCCCTGAGAATTTGATGAAAGCTTGACCTGAAAGCTCTCTCTAGACCAGCAATAAAGTGACTGTTTACACATACAAGGTCAGCTGAGAAGTTTAACAACAAGACAGTAATGTCATAAAGTGCATGTTATACAACACTGCTGTTTGATTTTAAATCGGTTATAGATAGCCAAAAGATAATGCCAGCAGAACAGATGATGGTTCCAGAGGCTAACTAAATGCGATTATTGTCTCATAATGCCGTGAAACAATGCCATTCAGCTCTTAAGAAAATATGAAAACAGCCAACGCTAGCCTCCAGCAACGTAAAGGCAAGAACTTTGCACAATGTGTTCTGACACGTCACGAAAGACTCTCACCACAATTTGATCCAAGCCAGTGACTTTTAATACCAGTTAGAACTCTGGTGTATTTTGTAAGAGTGATATTACCACAGCACTAGAGAGACTAGCCATAATCATTGATATTTCTGCTATGTCTAAGTTAACAAAAAAATTGGTGCAACAGGAGTCCCGCAGTAACTCAAAGGTGTTGTTGCCGAGACCCCCAACATCAACACAAGATGGAGTTTGGGGGTTTTATTTTAGACTAAATTTACTCTGCCCCTCTGAACTGAGCATTCCCATTGCACGTACACCCCAAAGCTGCACGGAGTTCCACAGCTGTCACTTGGAGTCTGTTCATCCTGATTAGAGGCTGGGGTGCATACTGAGCTCAGCTTACACCTTAGGTCCCTCTGAAAAGAATCTGGGACTTGTGCACACCAGAGCCACTTGTGAATCAAACCGATGCGTAGTGTAGGTGGGTACGAGTAGGGGATTCTCTTTCTTACTGTTACACTCCTTACACTACGAACTGAAATCAAAATACTAATTCTGATGGTCATTCTCCTGCTATCAAGCAGCAGTCAGGTTGCAGTCTGTAGTACAGCAAATTTTTTAACTTCTCGTTAGAACCAGTTAAGAAATTGTATTCATTAAGTATCACAGAATCACAGAATTGTGGACATTGGAAGGGAGTTCTGAAGTGACCTTTCTCCAACTCCCCTGCTGCAGCAAGGCCACCTAAATCCACTTGCCCAGGACTGCGGCTAGATGGTTGTTGAATGTCTAAAGATGGAGGCTCCAAAACCTTCCTGGGCAACCTATTCCATTGCTCAGTCACCCTCAAAGTGAAAAGGGTTTCCTGAAGTTCATATGGAACCTCCTGTGTTTCACTTGGTGTCCATTGTCCCTGGTCCTGTCACTGGGCACCACTGGAATGAACTTGGCTCTGTCTTCTTTGCACCCTCCCTTCAATTATTTATATACATAAGTAAGAATTTCCCAACCTTCCCTTCTCCAGGCTCAACAGCCTCAGCTTGCTCAGCATTTCCTCATATGTGAGGCTTAATTATCCTTGTGAACCTCTGGTGAGGTCTGTCCAATATTCCCATGTCTCTCTAGTACTGGGGAGCCCAGAACTGGACACAGCACTCCAGGTGTGGCCTCATCACAGCTGAATTAAGTGAAAGGATCGCCTCCCTCAACTTGCCAGCATTATGTCTATTGCAGCCAAGGATACCATTCTTCTTCTTTGCAGCAGTGGCACATTGCTGGCTCATGTTCTACTTGGTATCCATGAGAACTCCAGGCCCTATTCTGCCAAGCTGCTTTCCAGCTGGGTGCCCCTGGCATAAATTGGTGCATGGGGCTGTTCTTCCCCAGGTGCAGGGCTTTGCACTTCTCTTTGTTGAAGTTCATGAGGTTCCTGTCAGCTCATTTCTCCAGCCTGTCTAGGTTCTTCTCGATGACATCATGACCCTTTGGCATATCAGCCACTCCTCCCAGTCTGGTGTCATCTGCAAACTCGCTGAGAGTACACTCTGCCTGATCATCCAGCTCATTAATGAAGATGCTAAACAGGTCTGGACGCCATATTGACCCCCTCCCAGTGCTAGTCACTGGCCTCCAACTAGACTTTGCGCTGCTGATCACCACCCTCTAGGCCTGGCAATTCAGCCAGCTTTCCATCCACCTCACCATCTGCTCATCCAGCCTGTACATCAACAGCTTGTCTATGGGGATCTTATGGGGGGCAGTGTTAAAGGCTTTAATGAAGTCCTCTCCCCTCATCTATCAGGCCGGTCACTTCATCATATAAGTTTATCAAGTTGGTGAAGCATGACTTCCCCTTTTTGTATCTGAGTTCGGCCAGGAGCGATTTGTTCATCCACACAAGACTCATGACATTTTTTGCTTAACTGCTTGTTTGTTGGGATGGTGTTCTTGTGAGTTTGGAGGAGATGACCTTTGAATATTAACCAGTTTTCTTGGGCTCTTCTTCCCTCTAGGGCTTTATCCCACAGGACTCTTCCAAGCAGATCTACGAAGAGGCCAAAGCTGCTCTCCTGAAGTCCAAGGTTGTGATCTTGCTTTTGCCCTGCTCACTCCGTCCGCTTCAGGTCCTGAACTCCATCACATAGTCACTGCAGCCAATGGTTCCTTAGATCTTCACATCCCCCAGCGAGCCCTTCCTGGTTGGTAAGTGTGAGGTCCAGCAGAGCACCTCTCCTTGTTGTCTTCTCAGTCACCTGGAGCAGGAAGTTACCATCAATGTACTTTAGAAACCTCCTCCTGGTTTGCCTGTGTCCTGCTGTATTGTCCCTCCAGCAGATACCACGGTGGCCAAAGTTCCCATGAGGACCACAGCCCGTGGATGTGAGGCTGTTACTGCCTGTCTGTAGAGGCCTCAGCCACTTGTTCTTTCCGGCTGGGTGACCTATAGCAGACACCTACTATATTGTCACCTTTGCCTGTCTTCACTTTAATCCCCACCCTTAAACTCTCCATCATCTCCTTTTCCACATCCAGGCAGAGTTCTATACAATGCAGGTGTACGCTCGCATAAAGGGCAAATCTTCTTCCTCTTCCCTTGCTGTCCTGAAAGAGCCTGCATCCCTCCATTGCAATACTCCAGTCACGGGAGCCATCCTGCCGCATCTCCACGATCACAGCCCTGCAACTGCACACAGATGTCTAACTAATGCTTATTCCCCATACGGTTAAAGAATTGCACTGCTTTACAGTTTCAGTTTTCTGACACTAAGGAATTTAATTTAGACCGTACTTTTTTCACATTTATATGGATAAAAAAGTGAAAACATAGAACTGTCTTTATTCTTAACAACTATATAACTACAATCAGACATTCTACTACATATTAGAGATGGAATACTTGATTATATCAAGTATTGACCAGGTTAAGTATTGTCTTATGCAGGTACTTGATCACTGATTCAGGAGCGCAGCAGGAAATGGAAATAAGGATATGACAAGAATGAATGACAGTTAGGATTTTTTCCTTTAGTTCCCATATGAACAACTGCTACACCAAAGAACAAAAGAAAAGGTGCTAGTGCTTTTGAACCTATCAGAAAACTGCAGAATTGTTGTTTGAAGATAGTATAATAAATCAAAAACACCCCAAATAAAGCCTTAGTGAGAATCCGTCTGCTAAGATTTGGGCAGGTCGTTAGTTTTAAGTCACATATGTAACAAATGGTGTCAAAGCAGGAAAATAGGATGTATACATAAGCACTTATCATTAGAACAGCTACAGAGCAATTAAAATTTCCAGGATAAGCAGTATTTAAATGAAAGGAAAGTTGTGTGGAGAGTATTTTAAAAATCCAGCCTCTTCCTGGTGTATATTTTGTCAGTGGGGAAGCTGAAAAAACATCACGCTGAATTGCACAGGTCATGTGGCTGTGCAAAGTATAGAAGTGGCACAACGATACAAATGCTGGCAGTGAGGAGGAAGTGCACAAGTCTGAATTTTTTCTTGTTGGGAGAATATGCTTGGATATAACACAGGAGATCATCCTCTAAAGGTGGCGTTGGCCCTGCTAGTTTGGCAGCCTACACCCTGCTGTCACTGAGTTTTGGGGTGTAATATTTTCTCTGTACAAAGCAAAGACAACAATACATATGCAGAACACTCATAGACCAAATAATGAAAATTAATGTAAAATTGCTATGATGTAAGGAATTCCAATAGCCTCAGCCTATAGTTTCAGAAATATCTGCATCGTTTAGGGGCTTGCACTTCCAGATGGCAGCTGTTAAGCTTGTTTTCAGAACAAAACGGGAGTAACAGCACATAGTATGATTCTTGTCACCATTTTATTGTACATCACCTTCCTTGTTATGAAATTTCCAGTACTTCCAGGTGATCTGTCTGGTGAGCCTCTATGATGCATCTGCTTCTTGGCCTTAGTTCTTTTTTTTTAACTCAACGTAGTCATGGAAAGCCATTTTGCTATCTGAGGATTTTGCTGTACTTCCAGACAAGGAAGACACAGGGTTTGGTTTTGTGGGGTTTTTCTGTTTTGTTTTTTTTTTTTCCTGAAATGCCAACTCCCCTTGCACACAACTCAGAATATTTGAAAATAAGACTACAAAAAGTCGTAACTATTTTGTTTGTACATTTCTCCTTGTTTTCAGCTTAGGGTTGCTTGGGGGAAAGATGTTTATGAAGTGGTACTGATGACTAAAACGATACCCAGGTTTGCTGGGTGAAAGTGGAGCTATAAATAGGTGTCCCTGCAGAAAAGCAAAGAAAAAGGACTTCATGTACTGAATTCTGCTCTTTTCAACACCATATGACTCTCGGGTTATTAGAATTATTTCCGTGGCATTGCTCCAAGCATAAAGTGATGTAGCCTGAGCAGACTTTACCTCACAGTAATTAGCTGATTTTCTTTAAATGTCGTATTCTAAGGAATGCAATCAGCTGAATACACAGTTATTCTCCCAATTCTTTTATGCCAATTTTGGAGAAATATATAGTCTATGAAAACTATGGTATTATATTTTTCCAATAGGGCATGTTTGAAAGACTTTGCATTGCCAGATTTAGCATTACATGTCCTCATGATGCATTAAACTTGCATGTGCTGAAAAGTAAGGGGTGACAACAGGCCAGAAAATTAGTGACAATAACATAATACCTCTTGAGATCTCTTTCAAGCCCATGTCATCCTACATTTTTATCTGTTAGAAAGTTTTGTTAAAAAACAAGACAATGAAGAAAGGAGGGAGTGGTGGAGGAAATTCTTTTGTAACCGCTGAAGTTCTTTTAATGATATGGAAAATTTTCCTGTCTCCCCTTTTGCAGCCAAAGATTGCCATAGTAAATAAATACCTCTCTCTCAAAGTCTTTCTCATGGGCATGTGTTTTTTTGTATGTGTAGTCCTAATCATGATATTAGTTAATGGAAGTCATGTTCCTGCGCCTCTTCGCAGACTCTCCAACTGCCACGATAAGCCAGTTCTCTAAAGTTTCCTTTCTGCCGTACTCTAATGAACAGTACTTCTTTGTTTGCTCACAGTGAGAAGCATGTTTACTTTCTAGTTTTATTACACTCCTATAAAGAAAGAGCATGCTGCCAATTCTTTTTCTGCAGGTAACAAGATATATTTTATCTCAGGCTTTAAAGAAATTGTTTTCATTTTTACCTTATTGTTTAACAAAAACCAGAAATTAAACTGAAAAGGCTTTATGCTGCTCTGAATCTAAGGACTGGCTTTTTAGGAAATCATGTCCCAGTTGAACTTTGTTGTGTACCTCGATTCAAAGCAAGCTGTCTCCATGTTTCAACCAAGATTCAGCATACTCTTAAGTTTTCAGTATAAAAGGCCTGATTTGGTCCAATTCAACACCAGCGGTAATGACTGATTGATGTCAATGAAAACAAACTGACTCCGCAGAAAGCAGTAGTTTTAGCAAGGGTGCAATTTATTTATGGTTATGTCAAAGAAAATCTACTCTATTTATAGTAGCTTTGATGACTTCAATATTTCTCATATTTATATGTACATTCTTAGGTAACTAGAAAAAAATAAGAAACTTACATGATCTCCCAACTCTTTCCATGAAATTTTCAGTTCTTTTAATCTCTTTATGTACTGAAAAGACAAAAAAAAGGTACTGACTTTTTGCTGAATGATGAGTTTTGTGTCTGTACATATTTCAGATCAAAATTAAACTGTATTCTTGCCATGGCACATTACAATTGAACAAACACAGTGTATTTCTTTAAGGTTATACTTTAATGTCCCTTTGCACTGTGTGTAGGTTTTACTGTGAGAACTACTCAGAATGCTTTAAAACATTCCCAGAGACTTATAAATGCTGTTCCAGTTTTACAGATGGGCAAACTGAAGTCAGAGCTGCTGAAACTATACAAATAATAAGTAACAGAGCAAGAACTAGAACATGCTGGTCTTGACTGCCAAACTTCTCCTCAATTTAGAAAGAATGATGCAAAAAGTATGTTGAAAATAATAAGCGATAACAAAGAGGCAGAAAACGATCTGAATGAGATGAGTAGCAGCACTATTGACTGGCTAGGTTTTATTGTACGTGCACAGCCAGAAATCAAAGTGTTCAGTGAATGAGCTTATCAAACAGACAGAACAATCCATTGTGATATGTCTTGACTGTTAGTGGTGCTGGCAGCTCAGCTGAATCCTACGGGGTAATTAGCTAAGGATAAATTAATCTGTTCTCAAATGTGGCCTGCTGATCTTTCCCAGGTTGTGAGCCCTGCTTAAAAGCATGCTTGCTTTTTTTTAGTATTTGATTTAGTCTTCCTTGGAACTTGAGTAAATAGCTGCATCTGCAGCTATGAAATATTACTTTAACATTTTAAAAGAATTTTCCTGAGTGAAAAAGCTGCATGTGTTGGATTAATGTCAGATCATTTTCCAGTTAATACTGGATATTTAGATTCTTTGTGCGAATGTTCTGCAGGAAATATCACATAGCTAGTCTCAAGGAAGACAAATATTTAGCTTTTGCAATACTGTCCTTAAATGACTACATGTAGCTTAGGCAAAAAGGATTTGTCACAAATCTTTTTACTTTAGCTACCATATGTGAGGTTTGTTCACAGCTCTGGAGGTTTTTAGAACTTGGGATCTTGGTTCTTTTAAACTATCCTGAAACATACCTAGTTCCTGGCATATATTACTGTTTCAAAATTCTGATTTAATGGTATCGATTTCCAAATACTCTTTGTGACAATTTGTCTTATAGCTCTGTCTTATTAGCACTAGCAGGCTAAGAATATAACTGATATTCTAATTTTCTGCAAAGCATTTTTTATAAAGAAAGGAAAATAATGGAGAACTGCATTCAGGATACTTATTTTCTTTCAAAATCTGTTGAGATCGCTTCCCATTAATCCAAACCAGAAATGAGTGTTTGTGCTGCTCTGCACAAAGAACTAATATAACAGGCACCCTCTTTCCCCACGTACACCTTCATTAAAAGTTAAGGTTTTTCTGAACTGCTAAACATTTAGGTTGATCATTTTTCGCCCCTTGAATTCTACTGTGGATTCCACTAAACTCTGATTTTCGAGTCAGCTCTCCTTCACACTCGGTTTTACAGCCACTGGTGACAGGAACAACTCGCACCATGCAGAGAATGTGTTAATTGCTTGCACCTACACAGGCTGTCACTGGGTGTATGTCTGAAGTTTGGAGGGTGATAAAAGCAGCTCTCCATCGCCTCCTGAACGGTGCTGTCAGCTGAGGCGTGGGCACAGATGCCTCTGCTCATCCTCAGGGCTGAAGGTTTGTGCAGCTGCAGAAGGATCCATTTCTGGCGCTCCGCAGCCTGTGGATTCACTCCTGAACAAAACAACTGCAAACAACTATAATTTTCCTATGTTGCCCTTCCCTTTTTAGGGTGCCCATATGCTACTTATTAAGTTTAACCTTAGGCTTGGATTTGTGTTTGTTAATTTTCATTTGCATCATCCTCGCACAGATTTGGGCCTAGAGATGCTGCTGTTGGAGACCAGCAGGCTGCTTCTTCTCACCAGTACTCCTCACATAAAGGCGTGAAGCTTTTTAAATCTTGTCTCGGGTATTCATGCAAATTTTCACCATTTGTTGTGGGATGGTGGCTCCACACAATTCCTAAATACGGGCTTCTTTATTTAGGTGAAATCATGCTGTACACATAGTTTGCTGGAGATACAGCTCCTGCGCTGTCTCTTGATTGACCATGGGTGTGGAGTTGGTACTTGCTGCTTGTACCTGCTCTCTCTGCTTTCCCACGGGTCAGCAAGCCTTGCTGTCCCCAAGGGCTCACTCCTCGCTTGGTCATTTCCTCACACCATTCCCCCGACCCACCACCGCCTTCCAGCAGGTTCCAATGGGGATGGCTCAGCTCCCCACTCCTGCAGAAGCCTCCTCTCCTTCCCAGCAAAGCTCATTCGGCTATTTAAAAGATTTCTGCTATCTGCAAGGACTTGCTTTACTCCTTTGGGAGCTTTCTGGGGCTGCGGCTTACACCCTGAGATGCGCAGCTGGTTTTGCTCGCTGCTTCTGCTGTGAGACAGATGATGCAGCAGTTGCCTTTTCCCCTGAGCAGAGTGCAGAAAGCAGGCGTCATGTTTTCATGAACATCGAAAATTAAATGAAAACCGGTTTGTACTAGCGAGTTTCAGGCTGGGTAGCTTAGCCCGCTGCGGGTGATATAACTGCCTGCATGACCACTACATATCTGCTTCAAATTCATCACCTTTTTGTGAACAGTTTCTCATAGTCCATTAACAGCTTCCTAGTAAAACACATGATCAGACTGTTGTCAGCCGTGAGACTGGTCTTCTCTGAAGTTTTGAAGTTTGTTCTGACAGCCTGGTTTGATTAATGGCAGCCCAGTGTCACCGAGCGCAGCAGGGCCAGAAAAGGCAACGTGCTGCTTTGGCTCGGATTTGACTGATGAACCAGAAAACACTGCAGTGAATGCGGTTCTCCTTTTACATGGGGCTTGCGACGAAAACGGTTTTGGTGCAGATTAGCCGACAGCAGCAGGCCAGGCAGTTAATAAAACCTTAACATCAGAAGAGAGATGGGGAGAGAAAACAAGAGCATAACCTTGAGTTTCTCAGCACACACAGCCAGTGCCACTCTACTTTCATATATCACTCAAGATAAGTGAACTGGGATATTAAGCATAATCAACAAGGAAATCTAGGTCATATGTGACTTATAATTAGGATATTCTACTACAAGGCTTGTGATATCTTTAAAAAAAGAGATGTAATGATAAAATATATTTAGACATTTTGTTTACTTAGGAGTATTTATGTGTTTAGAAAATAAAAACAGCATAGGGCCATGGGATAAGAGACTGACAGGATAATTTAGGCTGGGAGGGAGCTTCAGAGGCCTCTGGTCCCGCATGCTGCTCATAGCCATGGTCAGACCAGGTTGCTTGGGGCTTTGTCCGGCTGGGATGTGCAGCCTTCTGAGAAGGGAGGGAGGCTGCACCATCCCCCCGGCAGCCTGTGCCCCTGCTTGCCTGGGCTGCTAGCGGAAGGGCATCCTTACAGCCAGTGTCCACCTTTCTTGTCATTCCCCCTCCCACCATGCCCCACCAACAAATGCCCAGCTGTGTCCCCCCGGCAGGCCCACATGGGCACTAAAGGCAGCCATCAGGTGCCCCTCGAGCCAGCCCTTCTCCAGGCTGAATCAGTCCTGGTCCATCAGCCTCCTCCGTTCACAGGGCAAGTGCTTCAGCCGCAACCACGTTGGTGGTCCTCACCCAAACTTGCTGCAGTTTGTGTATGTCTCTCCCATACTGGGGGCCCAAAGCGGAACACAGTGTCTCAGTATGGTCTAACGAGGGCTGAGCAGACAAGGAGTCTCCTCCATCAGTTGGCTGGCTATGTTCCTGTTCACACAGCCCAGGGCACAGCTGGCCAGACAACACTGCTGGCTTACACTCAGCTTGCTGTCCACCCAGACCCCCAGGACCTTGTCATCAGGGCTGATCCCCAGCCCAGCAGCCCCCAGCCTGCATCACTGCAAAAGCTTGTTCAGTCCCAGGTCAGGACTTTTCGTCTGCTCTTGCTGAATTTCATGAGGTTCCTGTCAGCCCATTCCTCCAGCTTGCTTAGGTCTCTCTAGGTGGCAGCCCTGCTCTTGAGTATATTGACTGGTGACCCCCAATTTAATGTCATCACAGGTCATAATAATCCATTTAATTTTTTAATTGCCTCTTTTATTTTTGTTTTTCAAAACAGCCCTGGGCAAAACAACCTTCAGAGGGGACTTCACAGGCGTTTTGACTTGTCTGTCAGTGGGACAAACCAAGTAGAACTTATTTCAAGGCCACTGAAAAGCTGACAAAATGAAGCTGCCCTTGCTGTAAGAAGATTTTAGCAACATTTAATAAAGTTTATGAATTGAGGAGCGTGCTGGCCTCCTGGAATTGAGCTTAATCCACAAGGGCTCAGCCACAATTTTGGATTTAATTTCCATATTTCCTTAAGCTTAAAATAAATCCTTGTGCTACAAGAAGACATATGTATCAGTGTCATTTCTGTGCAAAGAGTTCTTGAATTGAGAATAATTGGAATAGTTTACCTGGAAAGTGATAAATAAATAAGATTGCATTTCTTAGCTTATGAAACATTAACTTGCTTAGAAGTGAGAAACAGAGTATACTTTCTCATAGTTGCATTTTTCCTTTAATTTTGGGGACATCACTATCGCTTAGTGTCATAAGCTGTATAATATTTATAGCCCCTGTGATAGGCACAGTGGTGTGAGTCTGTAGATCTCCTCAGGTATTGAAGAAGGACCAAATCGTTAAAGAACAACAAAGAACATTTATGTATCAAGTTCCCTTTTATTTCATAAAGCAATTTTGACAATTTTCTTCACTTATTGGCAGACAAAAATCTGATCTGTACTGTCTTCAGAATCAGATAAAGAGAAGGCTCCAGGCAAGCGTGGGAGATGTCACATCACAGGGAGGGAGCAGATGACTTTTGAGACAAATACCAGTCTCAGCTAAACCATACAGAGTTCACCAATCTCGTCCTGGGGTGAGTTACACTAGTAACTACCCGTGCAGTGTAACGAATAAAAGAATTTTAAAAATACTGGCTGAACCCCTGCACAGAACGGGTATTTCCAGACACAGAAGTATGCACAGTTGGTCAAACTGCTTTAGGTCTTATGTCTAATTTGGGAAAACAGCAAAAAATAATTTCATTCCCTTCTTCCCACCTGTCTTCCTCACCACTTTCTTCAGCAAGCTTCTTTTAAATTCCTAGAGGTTTTTGATTAAAATGCTTGAAGGTAGAAAAGGACACAGTGCAATCTATTGAAAGCTGTCAACCTACGCACAGTTTCCTTTACTTCCGTTGATAGCAGAATATTGGCTGTGTTTTGGCTAGGGCCTGAACAAGCCAGAGAATCATTGTGGAAATGATTTTGGTAGCTTCTAGACTTTGAGTTATTTTTTTGAGAGGTGTAATAAAACTTCTAAGCACTCCAAGTGGATCTCTGCATCAGGAATCCCCAATGTCAGGATCTAGAAAACCAGTCAAGACAAGATCTTCTGTATATCTTTCTCCACCAGGATTATTTTCCAATAAAAGGCTTTTTAATTATACTATATATTATCTATATTATATAAAATAAAAGGCTTTGACTGTCCGTTAGCTTCCACTTTATCTCCCCCACAGAGCTCATCGCTAAATGTTTTTCTTCCATGGTGGTCTCTTCTGTGTTTCAAATGTTATCTTTTATGAATAGAAACCTCCGTAGGGTTCTCATTATGAAAGCTTCTTTGGCAAAGCATTTTTAATGTTGACTGTGGCAAATTTGCATGATATCCTCAAGCACACTGTATCTCTCTGTTAGATCTACCTGAAGTACACTAATTCACCCACACGGAAACAAGGCCACCTCTTGCCCTGGGCACTAAGCACATCCTTTCTTAAATTTGCGCAAGGCCAAAAGATGCCAGTGCTCAAACATATTAATACTGCTAGTACAAAAAGATTCAATGGTATAGATCTCTATCACACATTATATTGCTTTACTTCGCACCAGCCAACCTGAAGAAACCTTCCTCCAGTGTGTAGCTGCTTACTGTATGAACCTACATACTGTGCCTGAAATACTGTCCACATTTGTCTTCTGCTCTGACCCCAGGTTTGGAATCTGATCGCAGGACTCTTCTCATTAACTTGAGCTGCATGAGAAGCTGATACCTCGATTAAGAATCAATTTCTATCTGCTTGTAATCAGCAAAGAGAGTTCCTAGACGCTGAAAACAGTAAGATAAACAGACCTCTAGTTCCATCTGTATCTTTGCATTGACTGGAGATGGAGTCTACATAGATAACATGAACTCTAATATCTATCTTTCAGGCAACTAAAGTTAGATGAGATTGTGTTAATTAGTTTCTCAGTGGATTAGTCAGTTTTTTAATCTGAAAAACTGTATTCAGATTTCCTGTTTTCTTAGAATTCATAAACCTTGGTTTATATAACCCATTTTGGTGGGGTTTTTTTGTTGGTAGAGTACTAAATGAAGTTAGACTTACTTGCTAAAACTCATCTGTATGGATCAAGTAGATGTCTAATAGATTGGGTTTTTTTGGTCATTCTGCTACATGACTCACATATCTGTGGCTTGCATTTTAGTCCATGTTTTGGCCACATGTGTATATGTCAGCACATCCAGAGTGTGATACCTTAAAAACACTTGTCTGTGATGGAAGTTGGGCAGTACAAGCAAAAGAAGTGGTTTTATTCTGAAATGAATGCTAAATCACCATTTATTAAGCATTATGGGATGTAATGCTCTAGGTCTTCTTTCAGACTAACAGACAACCTAAGGTTCTTATTATTTGTGGACTTTCAAGGTCTCGTTTTTGGTTTTCAGCACTGTAAGATATGCGTACATAAATCCTGGTGCTCTGGCTTCATTCTGTCTCATTCTATCTGTTAAAATCCTCCTACTCATTCTATTAGCATGTTTCAGCTGCTATTGTGTAGCGTACATGACGCTGAGATTAGACAACAGCTGACTGCACACAGTCGAGTGACATTTAATTCTTGCAGGTGTTATGAGGATGGATTGGTATATTTATGATTCTGCCTTTACTGCAACCTTTTACCTTAAAATGATCTGTGTCAACCTAGCCACCATGCCTCGAGGTCTAGGGCAGACCTCAAATTACCTTTTCTGAATACCAATAGCAGAAGATAATCACTGTGAAAATGCACAGACAATACAATCACAAAACCTGATACCTGATTTTCCTCCCAACCCTTCCACGAGCTTCTCCAAACACAAGTTCCTCCCCTCTGTGCTGTGCTGTGACCCACCTGCCTTGCCAGCAGAGACCTAAACTTCATATGGGACTTGACCATTTTCAGTCCCATCTCCAGCTGTCGGTTTCTCTGCTTGCTGTCTTCTGTCTGGTATGAAGTGAAACAGAACGCATACTTCAGCCTCAGTCAAGAAGTGATGGATCTCTTTTTTCATATCTGAAGGAGGAATGTATCAGAATCTGGGTTCTGCACAGGCCTGATATGAGGGCTCTAATCTCTCACACAGTGTTGTGTCAGAGTAGCAGGAACTGGTAACAGGATCAAACAAACCAGCTGGTAGTCCACAGAGTTGATGAAAAGGCTGAGGATAACAGCAAGAGATCAGGTGCCGCCACACAGATCTGCTGTTTCCTGGCAGTCTGGTCAATGTGGACTCCTTCAAAGGTTGGTCACACATCTCCAGTCAAGAGAAGGAGTTCACTTGCCTCTCCTTATAACCTGGGGGTCTCTTCCCTAGTCGGTACCAGAAACACCAACCAGATACAGCTCTGTTCATAGCAGCAGTTTGGTAGAGGTGCAATCAGATCATTGCTGCCTGAAAGTTTAACTGTTGTCAGTTGTTTAGGGAAGAACAGATCCCCATGGTAAGCATTAAACAGAACGTGGTCACACCAGATTTTCAGGGTCTAGACTCAGTCAGTCAAAATACAGCCTGAGGGTCAACTGAAGCCTTTTGTTTGATGGTCTCCAGCCAGACACCTTTCAGCAAGAAGGAAAACGGCTGTTTAGGCAGATAGCTTTCCTGTATCTACCTGCTGTCACTCACTGTGCTGAGAGAAGCAAGGCCCCACCGCTCGTGTGACTCCCAGCTGAACTGATCTGGGCCACGGTGAGCTGGCATTGTGCAGCATGAGTTCAGATACGTTTGGCTGTTGGGAGCAGAGCCATGCTGCTCCAGAACACTTGTTCCTTTAATCTGTTGAACTGGCTGGCAGGCTAGTCCATCATCTTCTGCAGAAATGTGTGGAATAATACCATGATTTACTGCTTTATAAATCCTGAGATAAGCTGCTTGATGGTAGCCAACGACAGGCCAGTGTGTACACAGGGCATGACACCAGTATACTGATATTTATGTGTGGTTCTGTTGTTGCATGTTGAATTGCTACACACAAACTGGCAGTCATTTTACCTATGGTTAGTTTCCAATGAAGATACAGCCTATACATTTCTTCAAAAAGTCTTAGATGGAAGATGATATAAATTTTTTCTCCACCCCCAAAAATCTGCAGGAAAAGAGAAAGAAACACAAATTGTGTTGTGTGTTCAAGGCACAAGCGTAGCTGTGTGCACCGTTCACATCACCGAGAGCATGACATTTAAGATTAAGCAAAGCCATCGGTTATGTAATTAGCTAGCAGAGGCAAACATCCTGCCTGGAAAAACAAGAACAAAAGCCAATTTGTTATATATTTGCCATTCTCTTTAAGCCAACACACTGCTCCGAATACAGCACTGCTGTACCAGTGTTCGTGTTCCTTCCTCACTAACAAAGCTGTAGTCGTGCCGCAGAACAATTCTGTTGTAGTGACACCAGATACAAACGGCCTCAGAAGTAACATTTTTTTGAAGAAAGTCCCAGTTACTAAACTTGGCTGTATAACTGCATTTATCCTGAGAGATTACCGTGTCAGTGATGCTATGCTGCTCCCTGGGAGACTTACATAATAGGTTTTTCTATCACTAATAATTCTGATTTTGGAATTCTCTGATCATCTGGGTATAACACAAAACTTAAGCCTGCGTTCAGGCAGAATTAACTGGATAGAGAGATAGAAAGTTCCAATTACTTACGTTAGCTGTATGACTACATTTATTATAAGAGATTACTGTGTCAGTGATGCTGTGTTGGTCCCCACGGGACTTACCTAATAGGTTTCTCTGTCACTAATAATTATGATTTTGTGATCCTGTGATCAGTTGGGTATGACACAAAACTAAAGCACGTGTTCAGGCAGAACTAGCTGTAGAGAAGGAATTTCACTTTTGGCTCCACAGAAATAATAATGTTTATGCACATTCACATATAAACACTGCTGCTGAGACTACCTTACTTCAAACGAACTTATCCTCATTAGATCTAGTGTTCTGTTTAAACACTAAAACACAATAGGCAGTGCATATTTCGCCAATCATTGCATGCATCGAATGATGTTTAACCAGCCGGCAAGTAAAGTAATCCCCTAGAAATGCACCAGCTGAAATACTGTATTGCTTTTATAGACCTGAACTCACAAAGAAATAGAGGGAAAACAGTCTAAATGGGCACTGGCCTAAATAGGGTCCCGCCACAGCCAAGCATATCTTTGTTTATCTCAAGTATTCTTGAGCCATTACACAATTTGATGAAGTGTCCGAGGTATTCTCAGTAATCTCCCTAGTCTGGGATAGTTCAGCAGGATAGGAATATGGCACAATGTGTTAGGCTTTCAGCTTCTAACTAAGAATCTCATTGGGCTATATTTGTATGGATTCCATAACCACCTGGAAAGATCTGTGGTAGAGAGCTATAGTTGCCAGTCTCTGGGAGACATAATCTGGTTGAAATGTGGAGATAAACTTGTCATAGATAAAGTTATCTTTATTTTCTTAAAAACTAAAATTATGTAATGAATTCAAATCAGCAAAGGAGGAGGGAGGAGTGATTCTGCTCAAATGTTAATGTGGACTTGACCTTGAACTTCATCGTTGTTTGTACTGACTCAGAGAGAGGATTCAACATAATTCAGAAGAAAAATCACCTGAAAAATTCATAAATCAGGCAGTTCTAGTGAATATGCAGTTTTCTCCTTTTCTTCATACTGGTATTCATTAGTACTAGCAATAAACTGAAACTTTTCCAAGGATATAGTCTTGTGTTGAAAAAGACATGGTAGCCAAACAGAACTGGATACGGGCTATAGTTATGGTACTGATAACATATGTGTATGCAGCGTATTGGTAACCTTTAATGACTTACATACATTCACACATGTAGATGCTTCTGCATTTTGTCTGATACCTTGTATCAGGGCCTTGGTTAAGTCTTCAGGAGTGGGATACACAGGCAGGTCCAAATGCATGATAAAACCAGAGATAAGGAAGATTCCATTGCTACTTTTCTTAGAGTTAATCTTGTCTGTTTGACAGCAGTCAAAGACCAAAAGGAAACAAACCTTCTTGGATGTACTTTTTGAGGCTCTCAAGAGCAACAGAATTTCTTGGAACTTGAACAGTCTGCTCAGGTCCATTAGCGACAGAAGCTGGAGACAAAGTAGATGATGGAAACCCATGGTATTTAGTCATTCTGGAGGAAGATAAGGATCTTGGTAAGAACTCATTCCTCTTATTCTTTTTATTCTGTTGTCCCAAGTAGTGATGAATTATTCGTGACATCTTAAAAAAAAAAACAAAACTTTTAATTTGGTTGGCTGGACATTCTCATAAACTTTAAGGTTCACTAGCAGTGAATATACTGCAGATCAATTAATTAACAAATACTGGTTAGTCAGTACTGACTATTAGATATAATAACTGTAATAACTGTAGATATATTGCTATATCTACAATAGCATCATCCATTTTAGTTACAACTTCTACTATACATTTGGCAGAGTTGTATAAGCATAAAACCCCAGAAAGGTTTCAGAACTAGTACATGTTTTATTCCAGGATTCCTGCTTCCTGGTAAAATGTACTCCCAAAGAGGTATTCCCTTTGTTTTTCTTCTCAGGCTGTCCATTAAGATTAGGGCTCCAATTACTTTTCTTAACTAATTGTTTTTAAGTGAGAAATAGCTCATTAAACAATGTTGTACTCTGTACTACATTCATACACAAATAATGTAAGGAAGTTATACAGTAGTGCTATAAGAGGGAGTCAAGCTCTATGCATGAGTGATGGAGAGGAGAATAATACAGAGGGGTAAAAAAGCTGTTTTTGGTATAGTATCATACACAAAACCCCACACCCCTCCATCAATATCAGAGCGCTTTGGGTTGGAAGGAACCTTCAAAGATCCTCTAGTCCAACCCCTCAACATGAGCAAAATCTGGTTAACTAGATTGTATTAAGTTTTCCTAGATAATAGGCATTCTATTAAAGGCCTTTCTTTTAACAATTTTTTTGAGGAATAACACTTCTTGTATATTAGCAGTCTAGAAAAAAAATATTAGAAATGTATTGAAATTAATGAGCATCAGTGAAGGGTACAAACCTCAGGTTGCCTGTTTCTGAGAGAAAAGTCCTGCTTCTGTTTGTCTGTCTTTTGTATGATAGCCTTTTATCTTTTATTACTTAGCAATTTGATAAGTAAGCGAACCCTTCTGGCAAGAAGCACACTCAAAAGCACACAAGTAAGAAAGCAAAATACTCTTATTTAGTGTAACCGAAGTCTGAGTTTAGAGAAAAGGCACCGGGGTTGCAAGTCCCACAGACACAGTCACGTGACACTTCTTTCCATTCACTCCCTGCTCAGTGGAAAAAGGGGACACTGGTTTAAAATCCTCAAGATCTCTTCTCTCACCACTTCTACTGTGACGCATATAGAATCTTCTACCTAATTACAGCTCTGCTATGATGCCCAGTGGCAGCGGGGCCCGTTTTCGCTGCCCACATGAGCCTTTTAAGAGAACCCAAGGCTCTCAGATCAGTAGGTCATTTCGGATCAGAATTGCACGGACAAAACTGAGATCAGAACCTGGCAGTATGTAACAGTAGTGTCTCTGCAGTGGTGTAAAATCAATGCGAGGAGAAGCAACCTCACTGATTTCAGCAGAGCTTCTCACCAGAATGAAGCCGTCAGAACTGACCCTGGGAATCTTGTGACACAGTGTTCCAGGAAGCAGCCTTTGTTTGCACACACTGTGGGTCTTATTTATTAATATGCAAGACCAACAATGCCTATTGTCTCTTTTCATATTAGAATGTTTTCACATGAGCTGATCAAGTGACATCAAGGATTGCAAGGCGAAGACAAGTCGTTCTCTCTGGCTCCAACTGGAAACGATGTATATTTGAATACATTAATCCCCAACAAATACCCCTTCAGATAAAATCACTCACAGTTTGGGGGTTTTTTAATTAAAAAACACCCAAAAAACAATGCCTAACTAGATTTAATTTTGTCTACATAAACAAAGGAATGCTTTATTGTGAAAATTCAGGCACAATATCTATATTTTAAAAAAATATTTAACAGAACGATCTGAGTATCTGAAATTAGGTTACAGGTTATTTATTATGATGAAATTCCCAAAATACTTACTTTGTTCCTGTGCTGCTTGGAAATTTTAAGTGCAGAAGTATAATTTTTATATGGAGTTCTGCTCTGCTGTTTGAAAGACTCATCTTTTTTGTCCCCTTCTCACTAGTTTAGTTTATTCTTGCAAAATACGCAGCTTATAAAATATGTAACCTTATTTATATGAACCCTATTACGTATGGTTTCATCAGAGTTCTTTCACTCTATAAACCTAGAACAATGCTTTCTTTTTTGCCTTACAGTTGCTGGTTTCTCCCCATATTTTAAGTGAATCAGTTTTGCATAACTGCATCTATTATTTGGTTGAAGAGAAGAGAACTCTTGTAAATGGTATCAGGCTAACTTGAAATTGGTACAGCTAAGCCTTCAGCTGGTATTGTAGTGCAAGGAGTAACCTGTCTCCTATACATTTCCTGATGGAATAAAGGAAGAATAACAAAAAGGAGGCAATGAAATAAAGAGGAATTATACTGAATTGTATTTGAAACTAAACCATTGGCAAGTAGACTCATGATACTCTGTCCTGGGACAGGTAGGAGCAGCTACATAGAAGGTATTTTCAGAAATGCCAAAGGGCATTCGCTTTTGCAAAAATGTATGAAATGCATAGACTCCTATCACAAAACACTCCCCAGACACAGATTTCAAAAAGCCTTTTACACCAAAACACTCTTTTGCATCTAATCATTGAAAGCCCAAACCATATTTTGTATACTAAAGTCTAGGTTCAACAAGTATCTTAGATTTTAAAAGTGGAATGGGATGGAATGGAATGGTTATGTCCAACATTACTATGCCACTGAGAACTTTGAAATCCCTTACGCTTGCCTTTTAACTCTAGCGTCCCTGTGTTCCTGGCAGGAATGTGCAAAACTTCCCTAATGTCCAATGTCTCCAGACTGTTGGCTTTAAACCTCAGTGAGTAAGAGAGACAGGACAGAGGAGAATACAGAAGATCTCTTTTTCAATTAAAATTCCTTTTATGCAAATTAGAGCAAATTCAGTTAGGTGCTGAAACGTAGCCCAGCAATAACACTTGTTCTATAAAAGTAATATCTTGCTTTATATAAACAGATATTCTTTAGTGGGTTGAGGCACCCACCCACTTTTGAGAGATCGGCGCTTTTACCAGTATTTCCCAAAGTTGAATTTAAGCAACCTTCCACTCAGTTTATTAACTTCTGGCAGGCCCATTCTAAAATGAAGACTCCTTCCTATGTCTGTCACAGATGTTAATATATCTAGCTCAGGACAGATAATTCCTTTAGAGACGGAATCCCCAAATGCTGAACATGCCAATGCCTGGGAAGTTCTGGATGTATCTATATCCCATTGACCTTGAAGCATTTAAAAATCCTGCTGTTGGGATTCTTAGACATTTAAAAATCTTTACAAGTCTGGTCTTACGTTCCTTAATTACTTCATATACTTCTGAACATTGTATTTCTAGCTTTGCTGCACCATTTAGATAACATTGTACAACATACGGATCCAGAAAAGATCTTTCAAATGCCAAAGGCATTTAGCATTAACCTAACTTTAAAAACTTAGGACAATGCTCTCCCTTTTCCTTTCATGACCTGAGGCTCTATGGAGACAGAGAAAGGGAAGGCACAGAGCCAGGAAATAGCTTATCTAAGTACTCTGAGTCTTTCATAAATCAACAGTATTACCATTGTAGAATGAGGCCAAGAGAAGAATAATGCCAGCATCACTAAATCACAGCCACTGTGCATCCTTCTTTTAGAGGAGGGTAGTGTTACTCCATAACAAACAATGCAGCTTAGAAGGAAGAGAAAACAGAATTACAGCTTCTTGTGGATACTCTGAAATCTACAACTCTCTGGATGAAAGGAGACTCTGTAGCTTCACTACACATGTGAAATACTGGTTTCTAAGGGTCTGCCCATGATTCTGCTGAAGTGAGCAGAAGTTTAATCATTGCCTCCTCTGGAATTCAGGATCAGCGCATGAGTTTTTTTATACACCAAATGCTGGCCATCTTATCTCTTAGAAGCTGCTACTCTCAAAGACCATGTACAGCAGTGTAATACAATTCCAGACATTTTTATTGCACAGGCAGCTACCATATTTTATAACAGTTATGCAACAGGCACATCTCTGTTGAAGGGCCATGTTCTTCTAGATTCTCATCACGTGTGTTTGGAATGAGCTTTGCCACTGACTGAATGGGCTCTGGATCATGTCCTTACTGCTAAAATCATTCTGCAGTGAAAGACAAGAGAGCTGGCAAGGAAGAACAGTGGCACCCAGTGGTGATTTTCTTTTTCTTTTCAAAATATGTTATCTTGAAAGACTTCTTCCATCTGTTTTGAGCAGATGCCCCCATGTGATATATAGCCTAGTTTACACGAAGAATACACAGACATCTGCGCATCTATTATACAACAGTATGCATACACATACATGTTGTAATTTGTAAAGTAAAAGGTGGCTTTCATGGTTATAATGTAATTATAATGTTGATTGGAAAGGAAATAAACAACCAAATTGAATGCACTTCAGAAACAAATGTCACTTCCTGTAAAGTGCTTAAGGTGACTCTACCTGATTAATGGTAATGCCATTTCTGCAGCAGTTAAAGAAGCTCTGTCCTAATAAAAAGTTAAAAATTAATACAAGTTGAATATTTAAATGCAGGGAGATATCCTTTATGTTTTAGCTTATTACAATAAATAAGTGGTGAACATGCTCTCACTTATTCCAGAAGGCCAACCGTATCCTGGGCTGCATCACAAGCAGCATGGCCAGCAGGTCCAGGGATGTGATTGTGCCCCTTTACTCCACCATGGTGAGACATCACCTGGAGTCCTGCGTCCACAGCTCTGGAGCCCCAGCACAAGAAGGACATGGAGCTGTTGGAGCAGGTCCATAGGAAGGCCACAAAGACAATCTGAGGGCTGGAACACCTCTCCTGTGTGGAAAGGCTGAGAGAATTAGGGCTGTTCAGCCTGGAGAAGAGAAGGCTGTGGGGAGACCTTATAGCAGCCTTCCAGTATCTGAAGGGGGCCTGTAGGAAAGATGGGGATAGACTCTTTAGGACAAGGAGTAATGTTTCTAAACTGAAACAGGGTAGAATGTCTAGATATAATGAAGAAATTTTTCACTGGAACAGGTTGCCCAGAGAGGTGGTAGATGCACCATCCCTAGAATCATTCAAGGCCAGGCTGGACGGGGCTCTGAGCAACCTGATCCTGTTGAAGATGTCCCTGCTCACTGCACGGGGTTGGACTGTATGACCTTTAAGGGTCCTTTTCAAACCAATGATGATTCTATGCTAGTCTTTCTATTCCATGACAGTCTTTCGATTTTCCAGCATTTTCACAGAGTGCGGTTAAGCTGCTATTTGGTCAAGGCCCTTCATTGAAAATTGCCAGGCACTATTGAATAATTCCTCACTGAATGAGTAGACCAGTAGCAAATTAGTAGATCGAAGTTTTAACTGATTTCTTTGGCAAAATCATATGAACTTGACATCAGATGTGGCTTTTGTTATTTTGATAACATGCTAGTAAGCAAAGCAAACCTTTCTAAACTGTTAAACCATTGTAACATTGTCTGCCTTATATGCGAAGTGCTGCTATGTTCTGCAGTGCGAACAGAGAATACATATTAGTTCAGCAAGACATTGTTCATCTAAAATGTTAGGCTTGTTTTCTAAACAGTAACACACAGGGAAAATATCAGATTTGAGTAAGAAGTTCTATGTCACATACATATTTGCAATCACAGTCTTCTAAGATCTGTTTTTTTTATTTACACACTACTGCAAATAAGCACAATGTTTGTCACTCCACTGTTCAGAATACCAAATGTTAGGTAATTGTGCTGACAGCTGGTAAGAAAGCAGTGCTGTTGACCCCAATTGCTACAATCTGATTAAGGAGCAAACAAAATGAAATTCGCTCAAAGTCTAAAATTCATTATCTCCTGTCAGTGTAAATTAACTGATGCCAGCAGTTCTGGCTAAGGTTGCTGTAAAGCACTCATGTCCAACACAGCAAATATCTTCACTGAAGTTAACATCAAAATTGTCGTCCTAGCACTGGTTTGGTAGATTGGGATTTCTCATATCTTAATAACATACTGCTTTCAAAAACAAGAGGATGGCCAAACACTATATGGCAAAAAGGTAAAAAAGGCAAGCTGGAAGGATGTAGGATAGACTCCTGTTCTCTGTTTTTGAAAAGAGAAACTTAAAAATAAGGTTCCTGAGAACTTAGATTAACCTAAAAGAGCTCAATAGGAAAATGAGAATATTCCTCTAGTTTTCTCGGGCTGTCTTACAGCCAGTTACTCACTTGGGTGTCTCACTGTGCTCAGAGAGCTTCCAGGAAAGCCAGGAGCTGCTCTTCTTCCACTGCCACTGAGGAGAACTGCCACATCTAGCCTTAGCTGACTCCTCTCCATCTGCTAGATTCAAACTAGTCAGCACTACTAGCAAGGACTTGCAGTCCTGGAGAGAATCGGTTTCCAAGCCAACACCGATGTCAGACCCATGGACAGAGAGACTCAGCTGGCCAAAAGCATACCTAAAGAACCCTAGCTGTCAGTTTGCCAATTGCCAGTTGCCAGTGTCTGAAATTTCTTTCTTTAACAAGACTAAAGGTTTAGATACTGGGTTTTCTAAACCTTCAGAATGCCTCCTGGATATAAATACTATCTATGAGCTCACAACTTTCTCCTAGAAATAATTAGGATATCATACTTGTAGAATACATTTCTGAAGGAATATAAACAACTTTGAAATACTTACAGAATTAAATACTGCAGAAAGATCTTCTGGGAACACGTGCAATCATTTTCCACTATGTGTTGTTTTATTAGTAACTTTATTGTGTAAAAGTTGATTTTCTTAAATCTAGATAAATGCAAGTGATATCTAAAATTTATGGATATAAGCTTAACTAACTCGTGTGCTTTACTAATCACAAAACAGCTTGCAGGCCTCATTAATCTCTTACCCTCAAAGGAGGAACCAAAACAAGGAGCTTCAAGGACTGATAAAGGAAATGTCTTGTTACAAGGAAAACTGCCCAACTGGAAGATTGTTGTGCCACATAACATCAGAAGAATTCGCAGTAACTGAGGGGAAGGCAAAGACAGCAGTGGGAGATCACCACCACCTACTCAGTTCAGGACCAAAAGACCCACACAGACCTCCCACCCCCTTGAACAGTGGAGTAGAAGTACACTACAACTTTGAATTGAAGCAAAAGATATTTAGGCCAATAGCAAACCGCCCTGCATAACCAATACTATCTTTTACGTCATGCATAGGTATAACTAGACTGTATATTGTATTTGCTTGACCGAATTTTGAGCTGGCTTTGTGGAATACCACCTAGCTCCCAACTACGCACAAATTTGTACCAAAAGAAACACCTCGACCTTGTATGTCTTGCATACTGACTGGGTAAAGATCCCAATGTTTGGGTGACACAAGGGTTACGCATAAAAAAACCTCAGTAATATCAGTAGGCATTTGAAATGAAAATTTCACAGCTCGCTAGGGGATAGAATTACAGAATCATAGACTTATAGAATGGTTTGTGTTGAAAGGTACCTTCAAAGATCATCTGTTCCAACCCACCTGCCATAGGCAGCAATATTTTTCACTAGATCGGGTCCCTGAAGGCCCCATCCAACCTGTGTACATTATGTATATGCAGCTTATCTTTTATGAATTTCACCTACCTGATCTTAGAGCGATTTGCCATCAGTCTCTGACTTACTTACGCTGTGCTTGTGACCCTGCATAGCTCATTGTTTCTCATAGATCATAAATGCACTCCTCTGTCATTACATCAGTTAGTAACGACATGAGCAAGACCTGGAAAAGACTAGATTGTCTTCCAATAGACCAGACTGTCCCCAGATCTTCTATGTACCATCATAAACCTGAGATGTGCCCCAAACTGACAGAAAATTACTAAAAATTCATTTAAGTGCTGTTTTATGATCAGGTGTAGTTTTGCCTTATTGCAGTTTCATGAAGACCTGTCTCCTGAGTTTAGGAGGAAAAGGTCACATAAAACTGTTAAAAGTCTTACTGAAATGAAGGCCGTCTTTCTTCTATCCTCTTTGGCATGTATGCTGCCTAAGAAAAGCACTGGATGATTTTTTCTTTGATACAAATATGTTGCCTACCTTTTATGTCTTTAGTATTCCCTAAATGCTTGCAAACCGATTCTTATCTTTCCAGTATATTTCTGGATAACTAAGCTGATTGGCTTGTAATTCCCAAGATAACTCCTTTCGTCTCAAAATGTACTCTTTGTTCTTCTTCAGTCCACTGGAATCTCTCTCTGGCTTTCCTGAGCTGTCTGCAACAGTCTGGAATGTCTCATCTAGTTCTTTAAATGACCTAACGTATTTTATGTAATCTTTTCCTTTTGCTTTTTTCTCATCTTGCCCACTTTTTCTACATCTCCACTGAAAATCATAGAAACATCTAGCTTTTTCCTAAACTGCATTTTTAAAGAGACATCATAAATTATTATGTTTTATGAGATAAATTCTATTTAGGCAAATAGAAATTATACATGATACTACCTGTAATAGTAGATCAGATGCCTTATCATAAATATTATGTTGTTAACAAATGCTTAAAAGCAGAAATATAGAAAAAAATGCTATAGACAGACAGTGGCCAACTACTGTCCCACATCTAGACTGGAAGAGCCTGTTCCCTGCGCTCTTACTTGTCCTTTTCTCTTCTAAAGCTCACTCAGGTGCTCACAGCCAGTCAGAATCAGGACACAGAAATACTCCCAACACATTAATCCCTGCTGCTGTCTTTTGCAGGCATGTCATTCTTCCATCTCTCTCATTGTCTAACCGAAATGCAGACAGCTGGTAACACAAGAGCGGCACACAAGTGCATCATGAACCTAGTCCAGAGGATCATATGGCAAGGACACATTTTGTCATGTGGTTCTGAATGCCTGCATTTCAGTCTAGCAACGGACACAAGGACCTAATTTTTGGAGCAGATCCACCTCTTTCCAGCATCTCATAGAGAAGTATCCAAAGCAGGAGGAAAATAAAAATTTTAATGTTTGTTCAGTTGATGGAATTACGAGTATCTTCTTCATTATATCCCTTTTTCCTCTGCTACTATACTTAAATAATTAAGAGTTTAGCTGGAACCAAAAAATCATATCATTTTTTTCTGAGAAAATATTCCTGGCAAACTAAACTGTAAATGAACAGCTAATGCAATTAGACATAATGAAGTTTTGTACTTACTTATTATTGCACTTACACATTTCTTTCCATATTTGTGTGTCAGTTATACACAACATTCTTTACGGAATCCAATGGGTTGAAAGATAGCATTGCTTCAAAGAAACCAATGACTCTTTGTGACTTTTAGGAATATATGATAGGATTACTTTTTGATAAGTATTATGAACTATGAAGGAGGGATTTTGATCTGGAATCACTGGAAGAATATAGTTAAGTAGATTTCAATCTTCATCTATCCACTGCAGAGATACACAACTGATGTATATTCTTTTATCATCTACCGGTAGATCCTTCTGCGTATGCCAACAGGGATAACAAAGTAAATATCTTTTAAACATCTAAAATCTGTCTGCACAGCCCTGTGTGCAGAACAAATACTACAGCAGCTGAAAGTCAGTCCACTGGGGACAGACTCTTCTCCTGTATTTGCCTTGTTTGACACTCTCAGACTGTAATCCCATAGCTCAACTCACTAAAATTTAAGCTGAGCAAGTGCCTCTGTGCAGGCTGCTGCATGGCAGGTCTACACAAGGAACGACATTACTTTACCACCACCTAGAACAAAAAGGAGGGTGCACCCACAGTGAATCCGTAGCCCCAAGGAGCTGCCGTCATGTGATGTCATGGAGCACGATGGAGCAGCAATACAGTTCTGAAAACCCAGGTGTTCTGAGCAGAGTGCGTGTATTTAACACATCAGTTCGCAGAATGTTAAGCACAGAACTAGCTCTTTGCAGTGTTCATCAGACTGTGCCTGCAATGGTCATTTTCTGAGTATTCACAGAATCTCAGAATCACAGCATGGTAGGGGTTGGAAGGGAACTCTGTGGGTCATCTAGTCCAACCCTCCTGCCGAAGCAGGGTCACCTACAGTAGGTTGTAGAGGACTGTGTCCAGGCGGGTCTTGAATATGTCCAGAGAAGGAGACTCCACAACCTCCCTGGGCAGCCTGTGCCAGTGCTCCGTCACCCTCAGAGGGAAGAAGTTCTTCCTCATGTTCAAAAGGAACTTCCTGTGCTTCAGTTTGTGCCCATTGCCCCTTGTCCTGTCACTGGACACCACTGAAAAGAGCTTGGCCCCAGCCTCCTGACATGCACCCTTCAGATATTTGTAAGCATTTATAAGGTCCCCTCTCAGCCCTCTCTTCTTCAGGCTGAACAAGCCCAGCTCCCTCAGCCTCTCCTTGTAGGAGAGATGCTCCAGTCCCCTCACCATCCTTGTAGCCCTCCGCTGGACTCTCTCCAGTAGCTCTTCATCTTTCTTGAAGTGG